>Ga0316217_10000240_pt1 | contig 81940 bp, 69 predicted proteins | sample 1anoAmetaG_FD_203633 | JGI IMG/M metagenome (GOLD analysis project Ga0316217, IMG submission 203633) | Freshwater microbial communities from Trout Bog Lake, Wisconsin, USA - 1anoA | ecosystem: Environmental > Aquatic > Freshwater > Lake > Hypolimnion/Profundal zone | place: USA: Wisconsin...
GATTAAACGCGGGAAGAAGACAGAAGAATGATGGGATAGTTTCTGACTACGAAGAAAAAGATAGACCCGGAAGAAGACCCTGTTCACGGCGACGAAGAAGATACAACTTCAGGTTGTCGGTGACAGAGTGCAGAAGTCTGCTTTCTGCACTCTCCATATACCCCATTCAGTGTTGATCAGCGTTCAATTTTAACCGGGTAACGGCGCCCAAGGCAGACCCACCACATGTAATATTGGTATGTTACGTGCCGAAGGTGGGTCTTAGTAATACTTCAGGTCGGTCAGAATTAGAATTCAATTTACAAAATGGGTGCAAATATAAACCCTGTAAAAATAGATAGTTGAAAGAGGAAAAACCGAAGGCAAGGAAGACGACGAATTAGAAAAAACGAAAATAGCCGAATAAGTCTAAGGACTAATTCGGCTATTGATTTCTTATGTGCTCATTCGCTCTACCAACTGAGCTAAGATGGCTAACTGCTTGATTTTATTGAAATTGCTTCGGACTATTGATGTGAGCCAAGGTGGAAGTCCACAAAGCGTCTCGCTCTCCTCCAATTTAACAAGCAACTCCGAAGGATCGCCATGCTCAACCTCTACCGTGTGCGGGTTCTTGAAGTCGAGGTTGTAGTTTCGTGCCTTGATCTGATCAATGCCGACCTTCCAGGCGAACTCGTTTCCCACGCGCCCTTCTCCATCTGCCGGGCCCCACCACTCCTTGCACGGCTTAAAATGCTCCAAGCGGATCGGCCTGGTCATGGAGTAGGCCTTCTGCCCAGCGGGAACCTGATGCTCGTAGTACCAGACTTCCTTGGTAGGCGTTCCCTTTTCGAAGAAGAGCAGGTTGGTGCCGATGGAAGCGTAGGGCTTGAAGACACTGTTGGGGAGACGCACGATTGTGTGCAGGCTGCACTCCGCCAGCAGGTGCTCCTTGAGTCGAGTCTTCACACCTTCGCCAAACAGGGAGCCGTCAGGGAGAACCACTGCGCCCGCCCCCCCCCCCTGACTTGAGCAGAGGGACGATAAGCGCCAGGAAAAGATCGGCAGTCTCCCGGGTCTGGAAGTGCTTGGGACAGTTGCTCTCGATGCCATCCTCTTCGCGGCGGCCGAAGGGTGGATTGGTGAGGACGATGTCCACCCGGTCCGTTTTGCTGTAGCTTATAGGAGCTGTTATGCACAGTTCCCCCCCCAGACATCCTAGAATTCCCGCAGCCTAAACAGAACCTATTACTTTTCGCTCGATCTCACTTATGGACTGTTCTATAGCTGCAAACAATAATCCGAATCTGACCGGTTTCACAATGTAGTGTTCTACCTCAAAACCTTCCCCGTCATGGTCTCTTAGATGGTCCTTTCCGCTGTTACCGGTAAGGAAGATAAACTTTGTGCTTGGATCGATTGACCTAATTATTGCCGCCATTTGTACACCGTTCATTTCTGGCATATTTACGTCAGTAATTACTATATTCGGCTGGTTTGATTTGAAAAGTTCAAAAGCCGTTTTGCCGTTTTCTGCGGTATAGATTGGAAAATTTGGATATTTTTTGGCAAGCACATTCGCAAGTATAGCCACTGTAGCAAATTCGTCATCTGCAAGCAGTATGGAAATAGGAGGTTTGTTGCTAATAGTTGATTCCATTTTACACCTCTATCCTGAATTCAGCTCCTTCGGCCATGTTTTGCACGCTTAGCTTACCCCCCATGTTCTTCTCTATGATGGTTTTCGACATATACAGGCCTACTCCCGTTCCCTGCTGTGGCCCTTTGGTGGTAAAGTACGGGTCAAAGACCTTGTTCATGATCTCCTCAGGAATCCCTCCTCCATTGTCTGCAATGGTTACGAATGAATGGTCGCCCTCAGCGCCGAAGGTTATGGTCACTTTCGGTTCCGAACTTTCCCTTTCCGACAAGACGTCGGCTGCGTTATTTAAAATATTGAGGAGCACCTGAGCAAATTCATTCCTGTAGCCATAGATGACCGGGTCCCCGTTCGCTGCCACTTCAACGACAATGTGTTTGTTCCTGAAACTATCCGCTATTAGTGTGAGCGTATTTTCAACTGCTTCACGTACTTTGAACTCGACTTTTTCCTTGTCCGGCTTGAAGTAGTTTCTAAAATCGTCGATGGTTTTAGACATATATTCTATTAGGTCCATTGAGCTTCCGACGCTATTGGTTAGAATTTCTTCGGTGAATTCACCAAGTTCGTAATAGAGTTCGAGTTGCTGAATCGAGAGTCCGAGAGTGTTGAGCGGCTGACGCCATTGGTGAGCGATATTTCCAATCATTTCACCCATTGCGGCCTGACGGCTTTGTAATAACAGCATCTGATCTCTCTCCCGGAGTTCTGCCGTCCGCTGCGCGACCCGCTCTTCCAGCTCATCGTTCATCCTTTTCATCGCTTCTTCGTCGCGCTTGCGGTCGGTGATGTCGTGATAAGTGCAGATGATCCGGTGGATATGATTTTGTGCATCCAAAATGGGTTCAGCACTTACCAGAAGCCACTTAAGATTCGGATTCTCAGGCGCTTTCACGGCGACGAGCATGTCTCGCACCGGCTTGCTCGTCAGAGCAGCTTTACGCACTGGATGCTGATCCACGTCCAGTAACGAGCCATTTTCGTCAAAGACCTGCCAATGTCCCCAATCGCAGTCGTTGACGTTCTTGATAGTCGAACAGTCGTCCAGCTCGAATATCCGAAGAAAAGCTCGATTGACGATCGTGAACTCTCCGTTTTCGTTGATCAGCGCCACCGCCGATTGAAGGTTCTGAGTCAGCACTCTGAACTGGTTTTCGCTCTCGCTCAACTCCGTCGTGCGCTCGGCCACACGCTGTTCAAGGAGATAATTGGACTTGAGCAGTTCTACTTCGGCGCGCTTAAGCTCTTCGATGTCGGTGCACGTACCGAACCATTTCAGAATCTCACCGTTCGCCCCGCGCATCGGCTCGCCCCGGACCAACCACCACCGATAGACACCATCGGCACGCCGCAGACGGCATTCCAGTGAGTAACGTTCGTTGAATTGCGTTGCCCGCTGCCAGGCATCCCAGGCCCGCTGCTTGTCATCGGGGTGGAAAGGGGTGTTCCAGCCGTGGCCGTAACTCTCTTCCATTGTCAGCCCAGTGTAGTCCACCCATTGCTGGTTGAAGTAGATGTTCCAGCCGTCGGGCCGGGTGGCCCAGACGATCTGCGGCATGGATTCTGCCAAGGAGCGAAATTCCCGCTCGCTCAGGTGCAATGCCGCCTCCGACTGCCGGCGCAACTCTTGCTCCACTTGCTTGCGGGCGGTGATGTCCAGCACGATGCCGATGAATCGAACGACTGCATCACTGCCATTACGCAACGGTTGCCCACGCGCCATCAACCAGCGTTCCGCGCCACCTAAATTGCCGACGCGCCACTCTACGCTCAGCTCTTTCCCGTCGCGAGCGGCCTCCTGAACAGCCTGCATGGCCCTGGTGCGGTCGTCGGGATGAATCGTCTGCAACCACACCTCGTAGGATGGCTCGCAACTGTGCGGCGTCAGGCCATATAGCTCCCAGGTCCCGTCCGACCAGATATTCTGGTTGGTCGTCAAATCCCATTCCCAGGTACCGGCGTTAGCGGCGATGTACGCCAGCCGCAAGCGCTGCTCGCTCTCCTGCAATGCTTCCTCGGCCAGTTTCTGCTTGGTGAGATTCACCACCGCGATGCCAATTCCGGTAACGTTTCCTGCCGTATCCCGTATCGGTTCATAGGTGAGGTCAAGGAACAGCCTTTGGCCATTACTGGTCACCCAGTGCGCTACATGCTCCTCAGCCCCGGTTTCCAGCACCCTTTGCTTGTCTTCATTTATCCTGACCACCTCCTCCGGGGCGAACAGGTCGGCATCCGTTTTACCGATAATCTCATCCGTAGGCCTGGTCTTCTGGTTGTATGCCCACTGGTAGACAAGATTGCGATCCTGTATGGCAACCGAGACCGGGGAATTTTTGAGAGCCAGCCGGAACCGCTGTTCACTCTCCCGCAGCGCCTCCTCCGCCTGATTGCGCAGCATGGACTCGCCTATATTTTCAGCTATTTTTTCGAGTGTTTCGATGCCCTCAAGAGTAAAACGCCCTTTTCTACGATCATTTAGTTGCAGCAGGCCGACAACACGCCCCTTGGCTCGAATTGGAATCAAAGCTACCGAAGCGAACCCTTGATGTATGCATTCGTTACGGGGATTGGTTCTAATGTCATCATCGACCGGAACGTGAAGAAATGGGAAGGAGTCATTTGTCCATGAGCTGCCACCTTTGGTAAACAGGGGGCTAGAAGGGTCAGTTTTGCTGGTAACAACCAGACCGCAGGTGCATTCCAGACAGATATCGCCGCACTCGTCCCTGCAAATTCCGCCATCCTGGGTCCTAGCCAATAGCGAATTCTCTTTTAGCAGAAAGTCTTCCGGAAAACCTTCCAGATAGAAATAAGGGAAGTCTTCTTCGTCCTGAAGGCGGATGCCCACGGCCTCGACCCCTGTTGCCGATTTAATTATCTGGAAGACTCTCTTAATTGCCTCTCTCTGGTCAGTATATTCGCTCAATGCCAGCAGTATATCCTGTCCCATGTTGCGGTAGCCTTCTGCCTGTTTGCGCTGGGTGATGTCGCGGGCAATCTTTGAAGCGCCGATAATGACGCCGAAAACGTCACGAATGGGGGATACCGTCAGAGATATGGAAATGCGGCGTCCATCTTTGGCAAGGCGCTCGGTTTCGAAGTGGGTAATGGACTGCCCCTGTTTCAGCCTTTCCAGAATATCAGTCTCTTCGAGCTGTAACTCGGGGGGGATGATCCGTATGATCGATTGCCCAATCATTTCGACAGCTAGATAGCCAAATAGATGTTCGGCGCCGGGGTTCCAACTTGTGATCGTGCCGTCAAGGCTTTTGCCGATGATAGCATCCTCGGAGAATTTTACAATGGCAGCCAGTGCGGCTTGATTCGCTTCAGACTGCTTGCGTTCAGTAATATCAAGGTTCGTCCCCACAACCCATTCAATCTGGCCTTGGGCGTTGTTGCGGACTGTTTCCACAGCCTGGATGTCACGGCATGCGCCATTTTCGCGTCTCCGGATGCGAAATTCACGGAAGCATTGCCCACCATGACAGGCCGTGTTGTGCAAGAGTTCCTCTTGTTTGGGCAGGTCCTCAGGCAGCACAGCCTCGCTCCAGTCGTTGTATTGTATAAAGCCATCTTTCGAGGGAGCAATGCCATAAATGCGAAACATCTGGGCATCCCATCGTATTTGATTCGTAATGACATTCCATTCCCAGATGCCGACTCCTGTTGTTTCGGTGGCAAGCCGGAACCGCAGGTCGCTTTCGAGTAGCGCCTCTTCGGACTGTTTACGGGCGGAGATGTTCCGAACCACGCTTACCAGGGTATGCGTCCCGCCGAGCATAGCCCCCTGCGAACTGACTTCCACCGGGAACGTGCTGCCGTCCTTACGCTGATGCACGGTTTCGAACTGGATGCCACGGCTTGCGGATTCCGCCATCTGAGTCGGGGTAACATCACGTGTCTTGTGCGAGCGCAGGTCGTGGATCGTTCTTTCCAGCAGTTCCTCGCGGGTGTAGCCGTACGTTGTGATCGCTGCCGCATTGGCCTCAAGTATCTGTCCGGTATCAAATTCCACAAACAGCATAATGTCACGGCTGTGTCCGGCTAGCAATTCATAGCGACGCAACGCCTCCTCCGCCCGCTTGCGGTCGGTGATTTCGATGGCCACGCAGAAGATTCCCCGAACTGAACCAGCTTCGATCATTGGGGCGCCGGAGACGAGCAATTCCAAACGCCGGCCATTCTTGCTGATCGTAGTGATCTCAATCTCGCGTGGAACGCCGTTCAGCACATCTAGAAACGCGGCTTGTGTCGCGGGTAGCAGATCAGGCGCACAAAACTCGGCGAAATCCTTATTCGTCAGTTCCTCCAGAGAATAGCCCGAGATACGGGTCGAAGCAGGGTTTGCCAGCAAAATTCTGCCGGCGCAGTCAAGCGTGAATATGGCTTGAAGGCTGCTTTCAAACAGCAGGCGATAGCGTTCTTCACTCTCCCGCAGAGCCACCTCGGCAATTTTTCGATCGGTGATGTCGGTCTGCACGCCGTCCCAGACGGTGCGGCCGCCTGGCATGCGCCGAGGGCGCGAACGGAGTTGCATCCAGCGCACTTCGCCATCGGGCTTGCGCATCGGCAGTTCCATGTCGAAGTCGGACAACTCATGCTTGCTGCGCGCCTCGGCCTGGATCAACCGTTCGGTAAACTCAGGTGGTATCTGCCGGTGCAAGGCACCCGCGTCCCTCAAGATCTCTTCCGGTGTCACACCGTTGATCCGCTCGATACCCGCGCTGACATAGGTGAAGCTTGCGCCACTATCCGGCTCGTGGACATATTGATAAACTGCGCTCTCCGGCAGGTTGTTCCCCAACAGCCGCAGCCGCTCCTCGCTTTCGCTCAGCGCCAGTTTCGCTTTTATGATGTCGGTGATGTCAGCACCGGTGACTATGTAGTGATCTCCCAACGGCACAGCCGTGAACCTGAAGTGTTTGTCTAGGTGGGGAAAGTAATCCTCGAAGGAATACGGTTCGCCTGAGGTCATTATCTTCTGTACGAACGGCAGGTAATGCTCAGTCGCACCTGGTCCAAAGATCTCGTCAGTGGTCTTGTCCTTGATCTCGTCGAGTGTCGGCCTGCCCCAGGATTTGAGCGTCGGCGGGTTTGCATCTACCAGAGTCCATGTCTTAATGCGACCGTCCTCATCCCTGACCAGCCGCCAGAAATGCACCTCCTCTACCATGTTTTGGAACAGGTTGCGGTACTTGGCTTCGCTCTCCCGCATTGCTTCCTCTGCAAGTTTAAGGGCGGTGATTTCGCGGGCGGACACGATTGCGCCGCCGATCCCTCCGTCCTTGTCCAGGATGGGCGCGAAACTGTAGCTGCCCCACCACGTCTCGCCGGTCTCCTTGCGGCGCAGCCGATACTCGAAGCTGGATGCCGTCTCGCCGCGTAGCGCTCGTGGCATCGCCCACTGCTCAATCGGTGCGGGCGTCCCATCCTCAAAATACGCTTCGAGATACATCGGGCAGTCGTCAATCGTCCGACTACACTCGTCCCGATCTTTGAACCGGTGGTAGCGGACGAATTCATCGTTGAAGTCGATCAGCCGCCCGTCGGCATCGGCGATGAAGACTGCCTCGGTGATGCTCCCGAAGGCCGCCGCCAGTTTGGTCCGACTTGCGCGCTCAGCATCCTCGATCCGCCTGCGCTCGGTGATGTCCCAGACCACCGCCAGTGCCGAAGGTGCCTCTCCGGTGACGACGGGCAGACGCACCACACGACCCTGCCAGGTCGCATCGGGATTGCCGGGCACCGGAGCCCGATAGTTTTCCACCTCCCACGGCTCGCCCGTCTCCAGCACTCGCCGCAAGAGCGCCTCGGCGCCGGCCGCCGCCTCGGGGAACACTTCCCGATAGGTCCGCCCGACCATGGGGCCGTCAGGCGCAAATGATTGGAAGGCTGCGTTGGCCATCGTGTAGCGCAGGTCATGGCTTTGAACCACGGCGATGCACGCGCCCGCGTTGGCAATCACGCATTCCAGAAACTCACGTTGGCGGCGCTGCTCGGATGCGCTTTCTCGTAGCGCCTCCTCCGCCCGCCGTTTTTCGGTGACGTCGTGGAATACGAGCACCACACCTATTACACGGCCACCAGCATCCAGAATCGGCGCTGCACTGTCCTCGATGGGGATTTCGAGGCCAGACCTGGTCACGAGGGCCGTATGATTGGCAAGGGATTTGGGGTGTCCCTCACGCAATACGAGGTCCACCGGGTCCTTGGAGGGCTGACGGGTCTCTTCGTTGATCAGACGAAATATCTCCTCGACCGGGCGCTCCCTGGCCTCCTCGGCGCTCCAACCGGTGAGCGCCTCGGCCACCGGATTGAGAAAGGTGATCAAGCCGTCGGTGTCGCAGGTGATAACCGCGTCACCGATGCTGGTGAGAGTAACCCGCAACCACTCGCGCTGCTCTCGCAGCTGCAGGTCCGACTGGTGCTTGTAGAGCGCCATCTCGATGGTGGTTGACAGTTCTCTTTCCTCGAAAGGTTTGATGATGTAGCCATATGGCTGGCTCAGTTTCGCCCTTTCCAAGGTGGCTTGGTCGGAATGTGCGGTCAGGTATATCACTGGCGCGCTGTGCCGGCGCAGTATTGCTTCAGCAGCTTCAATGCCGTCCATCGCACCTTTCAGCCGGATGTCCATCAGCACGACTTGAGGCTTCAGGCGGCACGCCGACTCGACGGCCTCCTCCCCCTTTGCTGCGGTCCCGACAACCTCATAGCCTAACTGCTCCAACCTACCGGCCAAGTCAGCGGCAACAATCTCCTCGTCCTCCACTATTAAAACTGTGGTTTTGGCCATAAATTATCCCTTTGCAGTCAAAGTCAATTTCGCCATCGGAACTCCCACAATCTTAACTCAAGGGCGGGGAAGAATCCTGAGGTTCAAAAACTATCTCGAACTTGGTTCCGAATTCACTGCTGACTTCTACTGTTGAGTCAAGCTGCCTGGACAGCATATGCACCAGACGCAGCCCCAGAGAGCCAGACTGGCGCCAGTCAAGGCCCTTGGGCAGGCCGACGCCGTTGTCTGCCACGCACAGGCGGGTTAGACCATCGGTTCCACTTTTTAGCGAGACGGTTACTTCCCCGTCGACTCTGTCTTGGAACGCGTGTTCAAGGGCATTTACGGCCAGTTCGTTCAGGATCAGACCGCAAGTCACCGCAGTGTCCGTGGGAAGCGACACCGGCGCCAGGTCTAACGTCATCCGGACTGTGGCAGCAATTGCCCCGTGGGCGCGCCAGAGGTAGCTCAGCAGCCCCCGCGTGTATTCGGCAAAATCGATGTGGGCCATGTCGGCTGACTGGTAGAGCTTCTCGTGAACCAGTGCCATGGAGCGCACCCTGTAGGTGACGTCCTGCAGCACCTGGCGCACCGCCTCATCCCTTGAGCCGTTAGCCTGCAGACTGATCAGGCTGGAGATGACCTGCAGGTTGTTCTTCACACGGTGATGGATCTCCTTCAACATCACTTCCTTCTCGGCCAGCGATGCCTTGATCTGCTCCTCGGCCTCCTTACGTTCGGTTATATCCAAAACTAATGACAATACGGACTCCATCTTTCCCTGATCGTCCATCTGCACTGAGTTGTACCAGATGCAGTGGAGCACTCGACCATCCTTCATGTTGTTCCGGTTCGATGAAACAACTTGTCTGTTGCCGGCAGTGAGCTTGGTCATGGTATCCTGGACAAGTGGGATGTCCGGCTCGTAGATCATGTTCAAATCGGCTATCGGCTTACCGAGAGTTTCGTCAGCAGACCATCCGAACATCGTCTCGGCCGCGCCCGCCCAGCGGGTAACAATGAAATTCTTGTTCCACTCTACCACTGCCAGGGGAGTGTTCTCGATGTGGGAACGCAGATGTTGCTCGCTCACTCGCAACGCGTCCTCGATACGTTTCAGTTCGCTGACGTCCGTACCGGTCCCGAACCACTGCCGCACGCGTCCTGCGGAGTCCCTCAAGGGGATTATCCGAGTGAGAAACTCTCGAAAGACGCCGTCGGCTCCTCGCAGTGGGAATGTCATTTCGAATGGTTCACCCGTCGCAATGGATGCTTGCCAGCACTCCAGTACCTTCGGCAGTATGCTTGCGTCATGTACGCTCTGCCAGCCCCAACCCTCCATCTGCTCGGCTGTCGTGCCGGAGTACTCATACCAGCGCCGGTTGTACCAGGTGACGTAGCCGTCGCTGTTTGCCCACCACGCAAGGTTGGGGATGGAATCGGCCAGTGCGCGGAACTGCTCCTCGCTCTCCTGTAACGCCTTTTCCGCCTGCTTGTGCTCCGTGATGTCGTAAAAAACCACGGCGAAGCGGCCATGCTCGGTTTGGTAGGCTCTGACGTTATACCACTTATTTAGGGGGCCAAATTGTTCTTCGAAGTATACCGGTTCACCGGTTAAAGCCACCTTTGCGTACCGTTCAAACCAAACTGGCTCGGCCTCGGGAAATAAGTCACGAGTGGTTCGGCCGAGAATGTCCTCGGCCTTTAATCCCGTGTGGCGCTCGAACGCGGGATTTACCGATAAATAGCGCAAATCAAAGGGGTTTCCAGATTCATCCAAGATGATCTCATCAAGAGAGAAGCCCTCAGCCATCGTTTCGAACAATGTTCGGTAACGCTCTTCGCTCTTCTGCAATGCCTCCTCGGCCTGTTTGCGCTCGGTGATGTCCACAACTACGCCGAACATGCGGTTTGCTTTGCCGTCGCGGTCGAACTGGAAAACTCCCTTGGTCTCAATCCAATGCAGGCTGCCGTTGGGCCAGATAATCCGATACTGAACATCTAGCGGCTTGCGTTCCTGCATGCAACGTCGCGACTCCTCTTCGAAGAGGGACAGGTCATCCGGATGCACGCGATCAGTCCATCTGCTATAGAGGTGTTCCGTAGTGGTAGTAGTAGTAGTAGTAGTAGTAGTAGTAGTAGTAGTAGTAGTAGTAGTAGGGGCGTAGCCGAAGATAGCCTCGTGAGTCTGGGTCCAGAAGACACTACCATTGGTGAGGTCCCAGTCAAACATACCGATCTGGATAGCGCTTAACGCCAGGGCAAGCCTTTCTTCGCTCTGTTTAAGGGCTGCCTCCAGCGATATGTGCCAGGCGCCGGACTCACGAACTGAGGCAATCGCCGCGATGAGCATATACCCGCCGCTGAGGAACTGCGCCGTAAGGCCTGTCCAACTCAGTAAGCTGGAATGGACCGATTCGATCATTATGCCGAACAGCCCCAATGCAACAAGGCTCAAGGCGAGGATGTACCAGTAGAGGAACACAGATTGTGGTCTGCAGTCGGCCCCCTTGAGCAGTCCTGCGGTGGAAAGGAACATGAAAATGGCTGACCCAAGTACAAATTGCCTGACGGCTGTTCCGCCCGTGCCCTGAATGAAAAAGATGGGAGTGTCGCCATGAAGGGCAGCAATGGCGACCAGCACCATCACGCCCAAGGCGCAGGCGTATACCACACTCAGGTACAGCACCCGAGCGTGTATGCACCGCTTCGCACGAAAAAAGAGCAAGGCGCTGGCAAAGTGAAACACGGCCGAAAGCCAGACGCAAACATTGTGGATTGTCACGTCCAGGTTGGCATCGCCATGGCTAACCGCTTTCGCTAAAATTCCAGCAGCCCCCCAGATCAGCACGCCACAGCCCAGCATTAGCAGCCCTGGTTCTCCTTTGGCCAGAAAGCTCCTGCTGACCAAGTAGACGACCACTCCCGACGCTATCGTCGAAAAGATGAAGTTCAGTGCCATGATCAGAGAGTTAGACCCGTAGGAACCCTGCACGTCAGCAGCCCATAGCACGGACATGGCTACAAGCAGCAAGGGAATCGGCAACCAGGACAGGCGGCCCCAGCGATTGGATTTCTTGTACTGTACTTCGGTTTGTGGTGCTGAATTCATTGCAGCTCCTTTACCGAATAAAAGGTGCCACCGCGTTAAGCCGCCTTCGTTGCCCAGTTATGGGTGATTCAAAAGTGGATTTGGAGGATCTGTAGGACGAGGACGTGGCCCTGAATATCGCTAGGTAGGTTCGAAAAGGGATGGTGCAAGTCATGGAATTCACCTGTACTGGATACCCCCCTGCACTCTCAGTGATGTCTAACGACAGCAGGTCAAAAATACGGGTGGTTGGAATTTAAGGCCAGCATTTGGAATAACCATGATACTCAGGTTTGCAGAGATGTCTGTCAAGTGACGGATCAGCGTTCCGCCCTGGCCGTCCTGAGGTCCCTCAGATCGCCACACCGCACCCCAGCAGCAGGCCCCGCTGGCGGCGCGCCAAAAGCTGCGACCCGTAAGAAAGGCAATATACAGGCAGACCAGGGTTCTGGTGACAAAGTTCAGGGCAATCTGCAGGCCAGGCCACTCGTACTCCGTCCGCAGGTCCGCTACCCAAAAACCCGCAATCAACACCATCAGCAGCAATATGGGGAGCCAGGCGAGTCGTTCCCACCGGCGCGACACACGGAAGGTTGTTTCTTCGGGTTGTGTCGAGCACGTCATGGCTGATCCTCGTGGGGAATCGTTTTAAACTCAAAGCTGTGGACCTGTTTTGGAGCCCTTCTTCTTTAACGCGATACTGGATTTTTACTTAAATATCACGTTCAATTAGCGATAATCAACAACAATTATCGTTAGTTAAGATATTGCCTCAGGTTTTTACCCAAGGGCAGCTGTACTTTACGGATATGTGCCGATTGTTGGCTTCTCTCGGACCTGTGTTAGGAGCTGCCCTTTCAGGTCGTCCGCCTTCGCGCTCTTGTGAGATGCCATGCTCTCGATTCGGGCCTTGGGGGCGGTGCAGGCCGGCGGATACCTTTAAGTAAAAACCTACGCTATTTAAAAAAATTGACAATATTTTAAAAAAATAGCAAGATGTTGGGTGCTAATCAAAATTGTTGCGCAGAACCCGTCCTGCGCGAGGCTCTTATGAAAAAATTTCCGTTCCTTTTCGTCTCTTCGACGGAGCAGAGCGCAGACATCTCCAGAGCGGTTAAGGCCGGACAGGTCAGGAAACTAGGCCCCCGGCTCTACACATCAAACCTTAAAGATGCCCCCGATCAGGTTGTCAAGCAAAACTGTTTCCAGATATTGTCGCTGATCCTTCCTGGTGTCATAGTTAGTCACCGATCCGCTATCGAAAATAGGATATCTCCAGATGGGAGAATTTACGTCACCGCCGACTACTCCAGAATATTAAACCTACCAGGGCTTGAAATAGTCGTTATGAAGGGACCAGGGCGTATTCCGGACCGTGACATGCCTTTGCTTCATCTATTCACCTCATGTCGCGAGCGGGCATATCTCGAGAACCTGTCACTTTCCAGAGACCGTGGGGGGGAGCCTAAAAACCTTTCTCGGGTTGAACTCGAAGAAAGACTCGTTGGGATCTTAGACAACAGCGGTACTGATGCTTTGAACGGTTTACGTGACAGAGCGAAAGAGATAGCCACTGTATTAGACATGGAGGCCGAGTTTAGGAAGCTTGACCACATTATCGGTGCAATTCAAGGGACTCGCGAAGCGCATGAACTAGTCTCCCCCCGCTCCGTAGCTCGCCGTATGCACGAAGGATACGACCCCAAGGCCGTCGAAAGATTTGCGACTTTAAGATCCATACTTGCAAGCCAGTCTTTCCGGTTACGTCCTATGCCGATAGAAAACCTGAAAACGTTCTATAATATGGCTTTCTTTGACGCGTATTTTTCCAACTTCATCGAAGGAACGGAGTTTGAGGTTGAAGAAGCCCGTAAAATCGTAGATTCAGGCATTGTCCCTGCCGACCGTCCAGCAGATGGACATGATATCCTGGGGACCTACAGGGTTGTCGGTAGCATCGACGATATGACAACCACACCTAAGGACTTCGACCAATTCCTCAACCTACTCGCAACGCGGCACGCGATCATTTTAGAAGGCCGGCCGGACAAGCAACCCGGGCGGTTTAAGGAAAAACCTAATATGGCCGGTGCAACGCGATTTGTGGAACCGACGCTTGTGCGCGGCACACTCCGGCAAGGTTTTGAGTTTTACAGAGGACTTGAAGAACCGTTTGCAAGGGCGTTAGCGATCTTCTTTATTGTTTCGGACATACATCCCTTCAACGACGGCAACGGACGGTTGGCCCGGGCAATGATGAATTCTGAACTTATCGCCAAGGGTGAAGCCAGAATCATCATTCCATCGGTTTTTCGAAGTGAATATATCGCGGGCATTAAAAGAATGACCAGGGAGAGCGATCCAACCGCGTTTATCAAGCAGCACGCTCACGCCCAAGAATTCGCCTCCAGGATCGATTTTTTAGATATCGATGCGGCAATTGAGACGCTTCGCGGCTGCAATGCCTTTGCAAATCCTGAGGATGGACTTGTATTGCAAATGCCGGCCACTTAAACACACAAAAAGAATACGTTTATTCTGATGAGGCAAGAGGGGACCTGGTGATGTGGAGCAAGTTGTGTCAGCCTAGTTCTATTTTGCAGCGGTGGTAGGAACGGATCTGTGAGAATCTGCTACTATCTGCTACTGAATTCAGGGTTGTCTGCTACCGTCCCTGGGCAGAAACGTCTATAGATAAACAATCAGAATCGCTGGCGCACTCGTGCTTAGAGTTAGGTGGACCGCAGTCCTGAATCAGGAAGCCGCACCAAAGAAGGTCAAGGATCGGACAAATCAGAGAGGTCTTGATGTGAAAGTTGAGAATTCTATTTCAATTAAAGAGCTGTTTGAAAAGTATCAGGAGGTACTGTCCGAGAACTTTAATCTGAAAGAAGAAATTAGAGCCTTGAAGGCGCGGTTGGGCATTGTAGATACGCCGATTCCTGCTGGTGAAATATCCGTGCATGAATCCGAATTCGAAATGACCGCTCAGCAATCTGCGGGTAAAGTATTGCCTCCAGGCATAAACAGTACCTCTGTCCCAAGTGAAAAAATCAGGCTGTATATGTCGTTCTTCAAGGGACGGGACGATGTTTATGCAAAGAGATGGGAAAGCAAGCAGAAGGAGAAATTGGGCTATTCGCCTTCATGCCTGAATGAATGGAGGTCGGGAGTCTGCGCGAAGCCGAAGGGGACCTGCGCCGGTTGTGCCCACAAGGCGTATGCGGCTTTGGATGAGAAGGTCATCCAAGACCACTTGCTGGGGAAGGTGGTCGCGGGAATTTACCCGATACGCCTTGATGAGACCTGCTGGTTTCTGGCGATTGATTTCGATGACGGTGAGTGGCAAAAGGATACCTCTGCCTTGAGGGAAGTCTGCGCGGAATTTGGCATTCCTGTTGCCGTCGAGCGTTCGCGCTCCGGCAATGGAGCGCATGCGTGGTTTTTCTTTGAAAGTCCTATTCCAGCATCCATGGCAAGAAGGTTCGGTACCTCGCTGCTCACCTACGCCATGAGTAAACGGCACGAGATCACGTTCAAGTCGTATGATAGGTTCTTCCCCAACCAGGACACCATGCCCAAGGGCGGCTTTGGGAATTTGATTGCGCTACCTTTGCAGAAGGAGGCACGGAAGGGAGGCAATAGTGAGTTCATCGATGGATTTTTTGTGTCGTATGCCGATCAATGGGCGTTCTTGGACGCGATTCAGAGACTGTCCGAAGATCAGGTGAAAATGATCACTTCCAAAATGTGCCTGGGGAACGAACTCGGTGTATTGAAAATCGATGAAGAGGAAGTGCAGCCAAAGCCCTGGGAAACGGTAACCGCCAGATTGATGGACGCTGATTTCCCGAGGCAAATGGAAATCGTAAATGCGAATATGCTGTTTGTTCCGAAGGCCGCCATCTCCCAAAGGGCACTGAATCATTTGAAACGACTGGCTGCTTTCAAGAACCCCGAGTTTTACAAAGCTCAGGCAATGCGCATGTCGACATATGGTAAGGAGAGAGTTATCTGTTGTGCTGAGGAGACTGCCGAATATCTCTGCCTGCCGAGGGGATGTGAAGAGGATTTGAGATCGGTGCTTGCCGAACAGGGGATGGCCGTCGACTGGGTGGACAAGACCAACCGCGGCAGAATGATCGATGTCGAGTTCAAGGGCAACCTGAGAGACGAACAGCCCCTGGCGATGGACAGACTGCTTGAGCACGATAACGGGCTCCTCTCCGGGACGACCGCCTTCGGGAAAACGGTTGTGGCAATCAAGCTGATCGCTGAAAGGAAAGTCAACACCCTCATAATTGTCAACAATGCCAGCCTGATTTCGCAATGGAGGAACAAATTGACGGAGTTCCTGACCATCAACGAATCGCTGCCGGAGTCGGACCCCGGTGGGGAAAAAAGAGGACGAAAAAAGGTCAGGAGCGTAATCGGGCAATTGGGGCAAGGCAAAAGTAGTCTTAGCGGAATCATCGACATCGCCTTGATGCAATCGCTGAACAGGAAGGGCGATGTCAAGGAATGCGTGAAAGATTACGGCATGGTCATAGTCGACGAATGTCATCATGTCGCCGCCGTGAGTCTAGACGAAATTCTCAAAGCCGCAACGGCACGGTTTGTCTATGGCTTGACTGCTACACCCGCCAGAAAAGATGGACATCATCCCATCATCTTCATGCAATGCGGTCCCATACGATATAGGGATGACGCAAAAAAACAGGCGGAAAAACGACCCTTCGATCACTTCGTAATACCGAGATTTACCAGTTTGCGGGTCCCCCTGGATAAGGTTGAGAAGGACATTTCCATCCAGGAACACTATTCGTACATGGTGGGCGACGAAATGCGCAACCAGCTGATTGTTGACGATGTTGTCAACTCCTACGAAAAGGGGAGGAACTGCCTTGTCTTGACCGAAAGGACTAACCATCTGGAATTGATAGCAGAAAAGCTGAGGGTAAGGATTCCAGAGGTCCTGACCCTCAGGGGAGGAAGGGGGACTAAGGAAACCGGAGAAATCTTTAAGTGCATTTCAGAAACTCCCGCGGATAAGCAATTGACCTTAGTCGCCACGGGTAGGTATATCGGGGAGGGATTCGACGAACCGCGTCTCGACACCCTGTTTCTGACCATGCCGATATCGTGGAAGGGGACTCTCCAACAATATGCGGGGAGGCTTCATCGCCTGTTTGAAAACAAAAATGAGGTGCAGATTTACGATTACGTGGATACCCATGTGGGTGTGCTGGAGAGGATGTACAATAAACGACTTAACGGTTACGCGTCTATCGGCTATAAGGCAAAAGGGGGAAGTTGCGCGGACTCAATTGACGTTATCTTCGACAAAAGCAACTTTTTACCGGTTTACAATAATGACATTGTGGCAGCGCAAAAAGAGATCCTGATTGTAAGCCCATTCGTTACCAAGAGGCGAACCGTGCAGATGTTGCAGCAACTGGAGGTCGCGTTGCGCAATAAAGTCAAGGTAATCGTGGTAACGAGACCGATTGAGGATTTCGGGGAAAAGGACCCAGCCGCCTTGCAAGGTACTCTGGATTTGTTACAGCGTGCAGGAGTGAGCCTGGTGTTTCGGCCGAATATCCATCAGAAATTCGCGCTGATCGATCAAAGGCTCGTATGGTATGGGAGTATCAATCTTTTGAGCTTCGGCAGCGCGGAAGAGAGCATCATGCGGCTCGAAAGCCCCAATATCGCCAGTGAACTTTTGCGGAGCGTGGAAAAACCTGGTAGTACATGCGGAGAGTGAGAAGATGAGCGAATATCAGTATTACGAGTTCCTGGCCATAGATCGTCAACTCTCGGAACAGGAGATGGGGTACATGAGACAGCTCTCTTCCCGGGGGCGGATCACGCCGGTCAGTTTCTCCAACGAGTACCATTGGGGCGACTTCAAGGGAAACCCCAAGGACCTGATGCAGCGTTTCTACGACGCCCACGTTTATCAAGCCAACTGGGGCACAGCGAAATTCATGCTTCGTTTGCCCCTTGCCGCCCTGAGCCAAATGAACGCGCAGGCTTTCATGGTAGATGGGTTGCTCGATGTGGAGCCGACGCCAACCCACTGGATATGCACCTGGAGCCTGGAATCGGAGGACGGTTTTGACCAGGAATATGGCTCTGGCTGGATGGCGCGGCTCGCTCCGTTACGTGAAGAACTGATGCGAGGCGATTCTCGCAGTCTGTACATAGGCTGGCTGGCGGCTGTTTCCATGGGCAGGGATGGGAATGAGCTGGAACCGTCGATGCCTGATGGCCTGGCCCCCTTCACCGCTGCGCAGCAGGCTCTGGCGGAATTCCTTGATCTGGATGTTGATCTGCTGTCGGCCGCGGGCATGGACCGGCCGCTTACACGGGCGGGCGTCGAGGAAGATATCGCCCCCTGGCTGGAAGCGTTGACGAAGGAAGAGACGCGTCCCCTGATGCGAATGCTCTTGACAGGTAAGGGCCTGCAGGCAGAACGCGAGGCGATAAAACGCTTTGTCGCCTGGCGGAAAAGTTCCGGGAATGCTCCTCCCCCGGCTTCGCGTAGGACGGTGGCAGAGATGCAGAAGCTGGCGGAAAAGGCCGAGAAAGCCCGGCTTGAGCTTGAAAGCAAGCGCCGTGATCAGGCGGAAGCAGCACGGCTCAAGGAGCGCGAGGACTACCTGGCGAAGCTTGCAAAGGATTTCCCCAAGGCCTGGAAAGCGGCTAACCAGCGGGTGGAGGTGGGGTCGGGAAAGGCATACGATGAGGCATGTCTTGCCCTGGTAGATCTGGCGGAGGCCTATGCCAGGCATGCCAGCCGGCAAGCTTTCGACGCCGAGATACGCCGGTTCATGGCCGGTCATGGTCAACGAAAAACCCTGATGCAGCGGCTGGTCAAGGCAAGGCTATTTTAAAACAGGTGACCCTTGGTGATGTCCTCGAAGAGTTCGAAGCCCCATTTGTCCAAAGCAGACTGGACACCCGACGTGCCCTACTGGCCGCCAAGGTCTACAAGACTCAACATTCTGAAAATAAATAAGAAAATTAGTATATCCGCTCAAGGTTGATAGCGCGATGAGGCAACTATGCAAGATGGTCCCAAGAGCCCGACACAAATCACTGCTTCGCCCATCCGGCCAGCAGCGCCCCCAGCCCAGAGATGACTTGGTTTAGCACGTCCGGCTGGGGCAAAGGGATCTTCAGGAAAGCGTTCCCCGTTGCCTCGTCTTTGCCGATTAGTGAACTCACCCCCTGTTGGTGCGCGCTCTTCCCCGTTGCCTCGGGATTATGCTCGGCGGGCTGCGAAATTGCCCGGCTCAGATTCAAAAGAAACTGCGCTCCTCCGGTCAAAAGGGCGTTCAGGGCTTCCACACCCGAGGCCTCGGGAATACTGGCCACTCCTGCTTTCTCGCTTGCTGCTTCGCTCTCCGTTCTCTGCTCATCCAGCGCAGCCTCGGCCCTTTCCTGCTTTTCCTGCCCGGGCTCGGCCCTCTCCAGAGCGTCCACCACCTGCTCAACGGCGTTCATGTACTTTTCCATCCCGGACGCGCCGATAGTGACGCTGTCACTGCCATCCTCGTCCAGGGCACTGGAGGCCAACGAACTCTTGAAGCGCAGCAGGTCGAGGATGCGCTCCTCGATGGAGGAGCGGCTGACAAAATTAACCACACGGACAGTCTTTCCCTGCCCCATTCTGTGCACGCGTCCGATCCTCTGCTCAAGGATGGCGGGATTCCATGGTATGTCCATGTTTATCACCACGGAACCGCTTTGCAGGTTGAGGCCTACCCCACCAGCATCGGTAGAGAGGAAAACCCTGCAGGACGGGTCCTCCTTGAACCGTGTCATCAGTGCCTTGCGATTTTTGGAGGGGACCCCGCCATTTAGGTGTACAAAGCCAATGCCGTTCTCACTCAAAAGCCTTGCCACCAGTTCGGTCATCCTGAGCCACTGGCTGAACACCACCACCTTTTCACTGCCTTCGACAACGAGCTCCTTCAGCAGCGCGTCAAGTTCTTCGAGTTTCGGCCCGTGCACCGTAGCCCTGTCCACAAGATAGGTGTTGTCCGCGGACATACGCATATAGGCCAAGGCGCACTGCATCCTTTTCTGGTCGGCGTCGCAGAGAAACTTGTGGCGGCGCCACTTTGCCACCAGCTTGGCCACGATCTCGCCGTTTTCTTCATGTATCTCCTGCTGCTCGGGCGTCATGGGGACCAGGAAATTTTTGTCGATGCGAGAGGGTAGCTGTTTCAGAACCTGCTCCTTCCGGCGGCGCAGCATCACCCCCTTGAGCGAGCCACGCACCTCGTCAAGCCGTTGATAGCCCATGAGTTTCCCTCCCTCGTCAACCACTCGGTGCTTGTGCACGAAACGGTACAGGGGGCCCAAATGATGACGATCGACGAATTCCACTATGGAATGCAGTTCCTCGATCCGGTTTTCGATAGGGGTGCCGGTAAGTACAATGGCAAAGGTCGATTCCAGCGACTTTACCGACTGTGCGGTGCGGGTCTTCCAGTTCTTTATGCGCTGCGCCTCGTCAAGAACGATAAGGTCCGGTGCCCATTCCCGGATAGCATCGGAATCCCGCGCCAACAGTTCGTAGTTAACGAGTTTATAGAAGGACGGCGCTTGGTAGAGCTGCCTTCTTTGATGGTTGAGCCCTTCAATCACCTGTGCCGTGCGGTTGGTGAACTTTTCGATCTCGGACTGCCACTGATATTTTAGAGAGGTGGGGGAGACGACGAGTACCCGCTCGACCCCGAAAAGTTCCGCCATCAACTCCGCCGCTGCTATGGTCTGGATGGTCTTTCCCAGCCCCATGTCGTCTCCGATCAGGCAGCGTCCGGCACGCACGGCGAACAGAGCGCCTTCCCGCTGATAGGGATAGAGAGCTGTTTTCAGGACGGTGTCGAATAGTGGGCTGGCGATACCTTCGCCAAGGCGGGCCTCCACGATTGCCTGACGATGGGCTGCATCCTGGTGCTGGGCGATAAAAGCCATAACGTCGTCGTAGCAGCGGACCTCATGCACTTCTTCGCCGGGAAGACCCTCCAGAAATGCCGGGAACTCAAGGACCTTTCGCTCCTTAAGCACACCGTTTGCATCGAAAAACTTGCCGGCCAGCGCCACAAGGGGCACCGGTGCACCTGCGCCCGCCTTGAAACGTATCTCTCGCTTCACCCCGTAACTTAGGTACACCTCGGAATAGGGTGGCATATATCCCTTCCTAAACGCCGCCTTGGCGCCGCGTTTCTGAATAAGCCGTGCCAGAACGAACTCGATGTGCTTGCAGCTTCCCAGGGTATTGACCTTATAGTCCGGACAGGAACAGTAATTTGACCCCGGCGTTGCACCGCGGATGGCGACCCGGTAGGTTTTTCCCGATAAGGGGTTGGAAAGGGAAAATTCGGAAAAGATCGGATGGCTCCCTCTGTTTTTCAGGGCAAATTCCTGCTGCTCGCCGAACTGCCTGCGCAGCTCAAGTTGCCACTGCTCCAGGGTCATGTCTTCCGGCTTGTGGGTGCGAGAAAGTTTCACCGAGGCAACCCCTTTTGCGGCTTTGCCGGGCAGTGACTTCTTCACGGAGGAGTGGGGTCTCTTTTCGGAGCTCATATAACATCCTTCCTTGGCAACTGGAGTTTCCTCATTTTTCGAGGGTAGATTAAAATATGCATGGAATAATGTCAAAGAAAAGAACGACAGTGCAATTTTTTCAGTACCGTGCAGACCCTGGGCTTGCAGGGTGCGTCCTCTGATGTTACTTCAATGGCAAACATTAGGTTGCCCTTTCCTTTTCACGCAACTCTCTGCGTTGTCGCTTCTTCTCTTCCAGTTCTCGTGCACGTTCCTCTAGCGAAATGACACGATCAGGGTGCGCCTTAGAGAACCTCTTTAAGTACAGGTCTTCAATAAATTCTGGCAGAGGTGCTTTCCACGGCTCCTGGTTGTGGTTTGCGAGACTGCCCAATTTCTTCGGGTCCATTCCAAGTTCCCGTGCCATCTGGACCTGTGCATGGGAAAGCTTGAACCGTTTCCTCGCCTCTATCCAGCCCTGAAACTCAAGGGGGATTTTCGGTGCCATTTCGAAACCTCCTTCCCATAGAGTATCCAAACTTACGAAACTGCACCCCTGAACAGTCAACTGCTTAAGCCAATCAGAAGCGCTTCCTGCTCCAAACCAACTCCGAATCGATCCATCAATTCGACCACATTATGTACATCAACATCGGTACTTTTCCGCAGTCTTGCCAAAATGGCGCTGCTATCGTGCAGTAGTTGCGCCTTTCCGTAACGGGTAAAAAGCTTCCCCAGATCTGAAGGCTGGAAGAGCTCTGTCCTTCGGGGAATGGCACCTTTGATCCTAAGATACTCGTCCATACCGACGGGGTCATAGTCCGGAAAATGAACAATCCTGGTTTCGATCATGCCGGGGGAGTTGAGCCAATGTAGAACATTGGCCCCTATTCTCCCTTCTGCATAAATTGCCAAGTCGACAAACGGCGCAATTCTCCCTATATGCCAGAAGGTTTCCAGATTCTCCACGAGACCCACGGTCCCCTTAAATTGCCAAACCTCCATCGAAGCCAAGCAGAGAGAAGCCACTCCGGCATTCTTGGTCCACTCGGCCACCGCCAATCTCGACTCGTCCTTCCGGAAAGTGCAGCCATTGAACCCGCGTACCAGCAGTGTCGCCGGCCTCCTCCCGATTGACTTTTTCGAGTCCCTACTGTCGGCAACGGCCCTGCTTCTTGATGGAAGACTCCCCGGGAATCCTTCCAGTCCCGATGGATACAGCGACCCAATAAAAGAGTTAAGGGCAGTCTGGTTCGTCACCACAAGACGACGGCCGGCCCCCGACCGAACTTCATCGATAATGCCGGCATCGAATAGGCTCTGGACACGTTTCCGGTCTGCCTTGGACAGGCTGGAGGAGGGGAGCGAAGAGCTATCCGAAAGGATTGCTAACTTCCTTGCCAGGGAATCAACTAATCCATGCTTCATCGCTCCCCTCCCGGTTGATTCTCACCAATGAGCTTGCATCGAGGATGAGCCGGCCACCGCTGTCCTTGAGGAAATAGAGGTTGTCGGCGGCATCCATCGCTTCCGGGCTGGCGAGGACCGGAGTAAACCCGAGTCTGCGCGACTGCTGTACAATGGCGCAGGCGTTGTCCTGGTCGAGGCTCGATGCTTCGTCGAGGTAGTAGGGGATGCTGACTTCCTTGCGGTTGTCCAGAAGCCCCCGCAGCAGCATCAGATTGATGAGCACCTTAATGGTTATCGTGGTGCCGTTTGATTCGATGCTTTCCAGTTTCGGGTACTCTCGTTCTTTACCGTCGGCTGTGGTCACCACGAATTTAAGCTCGAAGAGTTGGCGCAACTCGATCCGTCCCGATTTTCGCAGAAATTCCCCGATGCACCCGTATGCTTCACTGGTGTCCTGCGTGGAGGCGAACAGGGGGGAATCCTCCTGGCGGATCACCTTTTTGAGCCACGGAACCAGTTGGTCGTTTTCATCAAGCTCCAGGCGCAGTCGCTGGAGATTGGAAACTGAAACTTTGGCTAACTGGCGGTTGAGGTCCTCGACCTTTCCTCTCAACCTGTCCAGATCACCAAGCATGTTCTTTATGGAGCTCTGCAGGCCGGCGGCGAGCCCGGACCAGAGTTTTTCCGCGGCCTCCTCCTTTTGCGCGAGCGCATCCAGTTCTTCCGCAAGTATCCGTAGCGTCTCCTCCTCTGAATCACCCTTGCTTCGGCCGTAGGTCCGACTGTCTATTACCAGCAATCTGTTCCCCAAATCGGCATCAAGGGTCTTCTGTCTGGCATGCAATTCGAGATAGAGGGCGTGCATATCTTCGAACGAATTGGGGTATTGAAGAGACCCGCAGATCGCCCATGACTGATCAGGACGTTGCAATGAGCGGATGTCCTCCAGATACTTCTCTTCTTTGGTGATGGATTGAGTGAGGCGTCCCTTGATGCTGATCCTCTCCCTGTCTATTTCCCGCTGCAGCTCCCGCAGTTGGCTGAGCCGCTCGGCCAAGTGAGAACTCTTCTTTTCCAGCTGATCATGTTCCTTTTGCCACTCCTTGGCTTTGGTCAGGTTCTCCCGGAATACCGAGAACCGGCGTCGGTTCTCAGTGACTTCATCGTATTCCTGCTCCAACACCCTTTTCCGAAGAGTCAATTTTTCTGTCTCTTGCGCAGCCTGCAGGGTCTTTTTATCCCGTGCCAAAGCTTCTTCGAGCAGCTTTATTTTTTCTGCGATCAGCACGGGATCGGTGTATTCCTCGAGACAGGGGGCTTCGAGAGCATCAAGGGATAACGTCACGGTGCCGTCACGGTAATAACCGTCGGTCATGCAGTCCGAGATCGCCTTGATCCGTGCCTGCAGTTCGATTTCATCGTCAATCTGCAATCCACTAGAGTCCAACTGCAATCCGAGAATCTTGTGGTTTAGAATTCGAAACGCTTCTTTCAGGGGAGTTTCGCCGCACAACTCTTTTAATCTTGTAGCTGCCGTCCGCGTGATCCCTTCCCGAAGAGTCCTCTGGGCTGCCAACTCCTTCTCCTGCATGCCGATGCGTGCGGCAACCCGAGCTGCCGGTTCCTGCACGGCATCCCTCAAAAGGTAGCCGACTTCCTCTATCTGTGTCTTGAGATTGACGATCTTGGCATCCTCGATCTCTGCCAGATAATCCCTGAATTCGGTCTTCTCCTGCTCAACGTTCTTGAGGTCTCTCTTGATCATCCCCAATTGCTGATCGAGCGACCTCATGAGCTTTTCCGTCTCCCGGTGTTCTTCCTTTGTCTCTCCCTCCTTGACTGCAAGTAGCTCCAACTGGAGGTTCAGCGTTTCCCGCGCCTGGGCGAGTTCCGCACGGATTTCTTCCCCGGCCCGGCAGATGTCGGCGAAAAGCGGCGGCAGATTCCCTCGTACCTCGTTCCGCTCGGAGCCTAGAAGAAGTGCTCGCCGAATATCATCGGCCACCGCCTGTAGACCGCGCACCTCGTCGGCCAGCCTTTTTACCTTGGCAAACTGGCTCGAATAGCCGATTTCCAGATCGATACTTTTTTGTTTGAACTCGGATTCGTAGACTTCGTAAAGGAACTGCTTCAGGTCTTCCTGGCTCAGATGGGCCAGCCGGAGCAGGTTGCTGAACACCCTGCGAAACCGGCGATAGGCGTCAGAATCGCGGGTCGGCACGAGTCCCAGATGAACGCCGTTGTTTTCACCACTGCCGGTAAGTGCAGCCTTCAAATGGTTCGGTTCGAGTCTCCGGTAGTCCCGGTCGGAGAGAGCTGCCCGGATTACGTCTTCCTGGCGCAACTTGCCGGTTTCATCAAGGAAGTCGGCGATGTCGAACTTACCCTGATAACTGAACCTTCGGAACTCGTACCGTTTGAGGGGACCCAACCCCTGGACTCCGACCATCCGGTAACCGGTGGGGGTCAGACATTCAAAAAGGATATAGCTGTTCGGGTCGGGGAAATAGTAGCGTCTGGTGTCGTCCATGTCCCGGGAGAAGTGCATGTAGCGCTGGTCGTCGATGTAGAGAAACTGCAAGGCTGCAATCAGGGAGGTCTTACCCACGTTGTTGGGACCTATCAGATGCAGCGGCCGGACCAGTTCCACCTCGCCGTAATCGTATTTGCCCGAGTTGAGTATGATCAGTCGGGTAGGCCCCACTACGCTCATGAAGAAACCTCACTCTGTGCCTGTCTCTGGTCGGCTTGCAGGATTGCGTGGCAGATGTCGAAGAACCGGTACACCGGGGCACGGAACCGGAAAGAGCCCCCCTTGCGGACGGCGAATCCAAATTTCTCTAGGTTGTTCAGCACGGTTTCGAGGCCATCGCGGTCCGATATGCCGCTCTCCTTCATGTATACGCGATACCTCTCGGTGGAAAAGTGGGGCAGGTCGTTAAGGGAGAACTCCTTGGTGAGGATGCCTTCGGCGACCGGTTCCCCCTGTCCTTCGAGAAACTCCATCAGGATAAAGATGAAGAGAGCCATCCGCGAACTGCCGTCAGAGAGACTCTTTTCACCGCGAAAATAGTAAAAATCCCGGGGGTGCGCCTCCAGCCGGAATCCCAGACGGCCGAACAGTTGCCGGTACAGATCGACGTTGTCAAAGAGAGCATGATAATGATTGCCGTCTTCCGCGCAGATATGCCTGCCGCGGCAAAGGCGCTGAAAAATCTCGTCGAGATAGGGGAGGTCGCAAGGGTTTTCGATCATGGCATTGCCTCCACGGCAAAAGGGCGGGCCAGCACCGTTACGCCGGGTAATTGATAGCTTTTTTCCTCCCTGGAAAATCCGACTCTGAACGCATCGCTTGCAAAGATACGGCCATAGGCCCGGAGCAGTTCGGGGAAAGGATACGTTCCGTATTGATCGAGGAGCCACTGGAGCACATCGCCGACGGGAAGTGCCAGCCTGAGGGTGTCGATGAGCTCGTCGGGGGGGATAAACCGTGGAACAGGCTTGTCCGTTCCAAGCTTGATGACGGGGGGCTCTTCCGGTTGGTAGCCGCGAACATTATGCAGAAATGCCTCGATGTCCGTGTTGTCGAAAAGCCCCTCACGAAGCCACCCCGAAGGAATCGCCAGCGCCCCTGGCAGGTTGAGACTCCTGAGGCCTTCTTTTCCGATCCGCTCCAGGGCCCGCGCAACACCTCTGGCGAGCGAACTGTCCTGTTTCAGTGAAACATAGAGCGGTTCCACCTCGTTCATGGACTCCTGGAAATCCGTGGTCATGTCACGGCGCAGCCTTACCAGACGTACGGAACAACGGGAAAACTCCCGATGCAGCGCGCCGTCCAGCAGAAACTGTTCCGACCCCTCCCTCAACAGCCGTTCCAGAGCGTCAAGCGAGGCATCCATGGTCTTTCGGACATCGATCAAGTCCTTGAGGGGTTCGAGGTAACGATTCCAGAGATGGAGGATTTTTTCGAATCTCTCGGAAACTGTCCGTTTTTCCCTGTTCGATTTGACGGCCATCACCTCGTTGATAATCGCCTCACGGTTGGACCGTGAATCTTGACGAATCCGCTCCAAGGTTTCGGTAATTTCGTCGAGCGTTCTCTCGATGAGGCTGTGTTTGTCATCGCGAATGGCGTGGTCGAGGTCGACCTGCGCCCGTTCGAGCTCATCCAAGTAAGCTTGGATGACGGCGGTCGAGGTGAGACGCTGTTCCTGCAGCAGGAAACGGAACAGGATGGCAACCGTCCTCGTCATCTCGTAGCTGGCGGTCGCGTCGGGAAGCGGTTCGATTACCTTGAGGTTGATGAGCTTTTCGATGAGTGCCGCAGGGGATTCCAGGCCGACGCGGTGCCGACGTATCAGTTCGGTCAGCTCCGCATCGTTCATCCCCGCACTTCTGCGGAAGATGTCGTGCAAAAGAAGATAATTCTGCGCGGCGAAGTTGAAGAAAGATTGCGGATTTATGGCCATGTCGTGCTCAGTTCTCCTCGCGGACCCCTACTCACTCCCTGTACTGATAAATGAAGCCACTCAACAGTTCCCACACCTTACCGTCGAAACCTATCAGAATTTTGGATTTATAGCCAGTCGTTTGACCCGGCAGGTATCTTCATTGGTGGGGGGATTGACTCAATTTCACATATCGGTGTCGTAGCGTGAGCTTGTATGCTCAAGTTACAAAAACAAAGGGAGGAAGTAATGGTCATTTGCTACCGTTTCCCAGCACACTTTAGGGTGGCACAAGCGTCCGGATGTGCACTCCTCAAATGTCCCTGGCGGTCTAGCAAGCCGGGAGGCGAAAGCGAATCTGAAAGGAAGCCACTCGCAGAGACACTTCGCTGGTGTATTATACTGTCGGTATAAAACAAATTTCCGTACCTTTACCAATTAATATTTTTTTTTCATTTTTCTTATACGTCCTATTATAAATCAATCACTTAGACTTGACGTGAGGTGTGGGTACCTGCTATGGCTTATTACAGCTTTAGCTGTGGTTTTTGTTATCCTACTACTTACTTATACACTACATAATCGGGCTTAAACAAAACGGTCCTACATAATCACGGAGCTTATATGAACCGGATGTCGTTGACCAAAAGAAACATCGACCGCATCCCCTTCACCACCGAGGGACAGGTCACTTACTGGGACATCAACTTCCCGGGCTTCGGACTGGTGGTCGGGAAAAAAACCAAGACCTTCCTGGTTCAGGTCGAGGTCAAGGACCCCGGCAAGCCCAGGGGCTTCCGGACGGTCAAAAAGACCTTGGGGCGCTACGGCGAAATCACCCCGGAGGAGGCCCGCAAGATGCTGACCGGACGGCAGGAGGAGGTGCACGGGAAGATGGTCTTCACCCCGGGCAAGCGTTTGGAGCTCAGGAGCAGCACCATCCTCAGTGGCTCCGACATCACATTGCGGGACATGCTGCGGGCCTACTTTACCGAGAAGAAGACCAAGGCGGGTCACGATTACAAGCCCTCCACCGTGGACGGCTCCAACGCGATCATACTGCGGCTCTTCCCGACCTGGCTTCCTCTCACCCTCCCGGAGATCGCCAGCCTGAAGCCGGAAAAGATAATCAGCCGCTATCAGCAGGTGGAGAACAGCTCGGGGGCCTTCGCCGCCCGCCCGCCTTTACCATCCTGAAGTCCATTGTCGGCTATGCCACGGTGAAGTACCCCTCGGTGATGGACCGCAACCCCTTCGCGATCCTCACCCTTCCCGGGATGAACATCCTGAAGCGCATCAATGCCCGCACCGAATGCCTGCAGGGTGGCGACTTCCAGCAGTTCTACCAGAGCATCCAGAGCTTCCATCCCTCGATCTTCGACTGCCTCCTCTTCTGCCTGTACCACGGACTGAGGCGGGCCGAAGCGGAAAGCCTGCGCTGGCAGTACGTGAACCTCGAGAAACGGGAGCTGCGCATTCCCGACACCAAGAACCGACAGGCTCTCCACGTCCCCCTCTCCACCCAGTCTTGGGAGATACTGCACCGCCGCAAGGAGTTGGCGGATGAGTGGAACCCTTACGTCTTCCCGACCGTCCGCACCGACATCGGCAAAACAGGGCATGTGCAGCTTTCGCCCGCGACGCTGAGGGACCGTACCGGCCTGAATCATCTCACCGTGCACGCGCTCCGCCGCACCTTCATTACCATCGGACGGAAACTGAAGCTCCACGCCGACACGGACAAGCTGACCATGTCGACTCGTCGGTGGCCGGCAGGTTCTACGATGCCGCCGACGTCGACGACCTGCGGGGAATCGCTGCTAAGGATAGATAATGAAATTTTTTAGCGACCATATGATAATATTTATATAGCCTACCCTCCATAATATGATAATCTGTTTGTTATCGTAAAATCAATTGATGTAACATTTAGGTTATCATTATTTTGAAGAAGGTGACACAGGGGTTATCGAATGAAGGGGAAGGATAGACATCTGATCATTGACCAGTTGAACGTGACACTTGAGCGACTTACCCAGCTTAAAGGAGTAAAAACCCCGCACAAGGGGTGGATCCGCGCCATACGCGATGCCTTGGGGATGTCCGGTACCCAGCTTGCCGAACGCCTCAAGGTCTCCCGGCCGCGCATCCCCAGGCTCGAACAGGACGAGTTGACGGGAAGCGTTACGCTCAAATCCATGCGGCAGGCGGCAGAGGCCATGGACTGTGTCTTCGTGTACGCCCTGGTCCCCCGGACCTCCCTTGACGACACGATCCGGAAGCAGGCCAAAAAAGTGGCGGGGACCCGCCTGAGACGGACCTCCCACACCATGCTCCTGGAGGACCAGCTGATATCCAACTCGGACCAGCAGCGGGAGTACGACTCCATGGTCGAGGAATTGGTGCAGGAGATGCCCAGGGATTTGTGGAATGAACCGCGATGACACTTGAGCTGGAGTATCCGGAGGGGGCGACGCCGCTTTCCGACGAGGAGAAAGAGGGGCTGCTGCTTTCCCACATCACCGACCGATCCGAGCTGAACCTCTGGGAGCAGCGCGGCATCAGCAGCGCTGAGCAATGGGCCTTCAAGCGCCGACCGGCGAACCTCCTTTCCGAAGAGTTCGTCAGGGAGCTTCACAAGCGCATGTTCGCCAAGGTATGGCGCTGGGCCGGCACCCGCCGCCAGACCGACAAGAACATAGGCGGTCCCTGGACGCAGATTCCCATGGCCCTCAGGGATTTGTGCACCGATGTGCAGCTCTGGATTGAGAACGGCACCTTCCCCCCCGACGAGATCGCCGCCCGGTTCCACCACCGCCTGGTGGCCATCCACTATTTCCCGAACGGCAACGGCCGCCATGCAAGGCTCATGGCCGACCTGGTGCTGGTCCACCTCCTGGGACGCAAGCGCTTCACCTGGGGGGGCGAAAACCTGGTGGACGCCGGAGAGTGCCGTCGCCGCAACATCAGCGCGTTGCACGCAGCTGATCGTGGCGACTACAATCAGTTGCTTCTCTTCGTCAGATCCTAAACCTGAAGGGGAGACGGAAAGTCCAAATAACCAATTCATCTGCGATATCTTGAGCTTGTCTCCAAGTCTCAATGCTTATAACCTTCAGATGATCTTCACGTAACGCTTGCGTGAGCACCAGAGCGAACCCCACTCTCATTCGCTTCCGTCCACTTCCGTGAACTGCGGAGTGTGCTCTACGCGCCTTCTGGTTGTCCCTCAATTTTCCTCAGCACTTTTGGCCGATCTCGACCTTCTGTTATCTTTCCGTCAGCTTGGTCCACCTTCGCGCACTCTTTCGTACATCCGTGCGCTTAGCCTGCTCGGTTAGGCGAGACTTTTAGCCAAGTTTTTTGCGGTTTTGCCTCTATCGGTTTTTCGTCGGCTCTTCTTGCTTTTTCCGGCTAGCGGCCCGTACCGGCCACCGGCTTAGACCCGCTCAATCGGCTTTCACCACTTCTTCCAACATCAGAACCAAACTCAGGAAACTCGTTTATGGAAACAGTTGCAATCTCTGCCACTGTTGCATTTCCAGCACTGAAGTTCTGCCGGGGTTTTTCCTAGTGGGGTTTTCCTTTGTTCCTTGCCCCCACTCCTTGTCATCTTCGATGCATTCCAGGACCTTGCGCAGTTGACCGACAGTGTCCAAATCGAGGCCGCCTTACGCACCACTATCCAGCACCACAAGGCATCCTATTTGTTTATCGGTTCCCGTAGAAAGCTGCTGAGAGACATGTTCGAATCGCCAAAGCGTGCCTTTTATCGCGGAGCAACCACCCGGGACCTACCGCTGATCGACCCGGCTGAATTTTCCTCTTATCTGGTGGCACTCGCCGAAGCATCGGGAGTAGAATGGTCACACGAGATTGCCGATAGAGCATTATTGCTACGGCGAAATCCCATACCTACAGCGTGACGGCGATCGCGCATGCCCTGTTTGAAGCCACCGCGCCGAATGCGCCGAATAAGGAGGAACTCGCAGAGGCTGTAAGGACAGCTGCCATCCGGGAAACCTCCCTTTTCATGTCGATTTATGAGGCTCTCTCCCCCCAAGCCCGCGTACTGCTGGAAGCCCTTGCAGCGGAACCGACTAAACACCCAATGGCAGGGGGCTACATGTCTCGTCATAAGCTTACCACTGCAGGGACGGTCAGGAAATCACTGGCTTCCCTGGTCAATGGTGACCATATCGCGAGCGACGAAAACGGACTTATCCGTCTCACCTTCCCGCTCATGACGCGCTGGCTCAATACAGAGATAGGGCAAGCGCAGCATGTTGAGGGGACTGGTGATTCAGGCGCCGTCTAAAAACGTCTGAGACGTTACGCTGCCCGCTTCACATGGTGGGCGGAAAGGCTTATAATGGAGGTATGGAAAAAGAGGTGAACACTCATGTCGGAAAGCGTAGAGAAATGCTGTAACAGCATGGCGCACTTCGAGCACATGTGCTCGCTGACGCTCAATGGCTGCGCCATTGAAAAGGCAAGATCCGAGGGAGATTTCGAATGCGCCCCCTGCGAGGAACCCTCGCATAACCATAGGTACGTCTGTACACCCAGCATCATAGGGACCTAGTCCCCTGGGAAAGGAAACGCAGTTCTCCCCCCCCGCGCGAGGGGGGGGAGAACTGCGTTTCTATGATCCTGTCTCAGAGCTGTTCATAGCCACACCATCGGAAGGCAGGGCTGGTGATCCTACCGCCGACGGCTTCCGGCGCGGCGAAGTCCAGCTATATCCCCTTTCTGACGGTCGAAAACCGTTACAACTGCCTCGGGGATAGGTTAAATGAACAAAGCCCTGTTCCTTGATGTTTTTTATTTTCAGTAAAGTATTTTATTGAAAATAAAAAATATTGTTGACATGTTTTATTGAAAGTGAAATATTCTTTTATCAATAAAACGCAGGCACCTGCCGAAGCGGCTTGACCGCGCCGCTTCGGGTTCCGCGAGACGGCGGGCAGCAGCCGGGCTCCGCCAGGCAAGCTGGCGATTTTTCCCCGGAGGTAACCGTGCAGGAATACAACATCGGCGCCAAGATCAGGGAACTGCGCACCGCGCGAAAGCTGACTCTGCAGGATGTTGCCAGCGAGACGGGGTTCTCGACCTCGCTCCTTTCCCAGATCGAAAACAACAACATCTCCCCCCCCATCGCCACCCTTTCCAAAATCGCCAGTTTCTTCGAGGTCCGCATGGGCCATTTCTTCTCCGAGGAGGAGTGCAGCTTCGAGGTGGTCAGGAGCAGCGAGCGCACCATCATGCCAAGGGTCATCTCGGAGGACGGCAGCAGTCACGGCTACTTTTTTGAATCTCTCTCGGTGCGCAAGAAGAACAAGAAGATGGATCCCTTTCTGCTCACCCTGAACGAGCAGGTGGGGAACACCTGCACCTACAGCCACAACGGTGAAGAGTTCCTTTTCATCATGCAGGGCAAGGCGGAACTGTTACTCGATGACCAGCGCATACTGCTGAACGAGGGTGACAGTGTGTATTTTGATTCGAACCTCAGGCATCGTCTGCTCTCGGTGGACTCTGACGAAGTCAAGGTTCTTGCGGTAGTGGTGAGATAACCAGTCCTCGCCATAACACTCAGGTAAACAGGAGGAAGCAACGTATGAGCAAGAGAATGGACGCTCTCGATTACCACTCGATGGGGCGCAAAGGAAAGATCGAAGTAATCGCCACCAAACCGTGCCAGACGGCAGCCGACCTGGCGCTGGCCTATTCCCCGGGGGTGGCGGAGCCCTGCCTGGCGATCCAGCAAAACGCCAAGGACGCCTACCACTACACCGCCAAGGGGAACCTGGTCGCGGTGGTCTCCAACGGCACCGCGGTGCTCGGCCTGGGGAACCTCGGGGCGCTCGCCAGCAAGCCGGTGATGGAAGGGAAAGGGGTCCTCTTCAAGCGCTTTGCCGACATCGACGTCTTCGACATAGAGCTCGACACCGAGGATCCCGACGAGATCATCAGGGCCTGCCAGCTCATGGAGCCTACCTTCGGCGGCATCAACCTGGAGGACATCAAGGCGCCGGAGTGCTTTTACATCGAGGAGACGCTCAAGAAGACCATGAACATCCCGGTCTTCCATGACGACCAGCACGGCACCGCCATCATCTCGTCGGCCGCCCTCCTGAACGCCCTCTTCCTGGTCGGCAAGAAGATCGAGGACATCCGCATCGTGGTGAACGGCGCCGGCGCCTCCGCAAACTCCTGCGCCAAGCTGGCCATCGCCCTCGGGGTGCAGCCGAACAACATGATCATGTGCGACACCAAGGGGGTCATCTACAAGGGGCGCGTCGAGGGGATGAATCCCTACAAGGAGCTCTTCGCCGCCGATACCCAATTCCGCACCCTGGAGGAGGCTGCCGAAGGCGCCGACGTGCTGTTCGGCCTCTCGGCCAAAGGGGCCTTCACCCGGAAGATGGTGGCGAGCATGGCCCCCAACCCGGTCATCTTCGCCATGGCCAACCCGGACCCGGAGATCACCCCGGAGGAGGCCCACGCGGTGCGCGGCGACGTCATGATCGCCACCGGGCGTTCCGACTACCCGAACCAGGTCAACAACGTGCTCGGCTTCCCCTTCATCTTCCGCGGCGCGCTCGACGTGCGCGCCACCTGCATCAACGAGGAGATGAAGCTCGCGGCGGTGCACGCCCTGGCCAATCTCGCCCGGGAAGAAGTGCCCGATTCGGTCAGCAAGGCCTACGGCAACGTGAAGTTCAGCTTCGGCCGCGACTACATCATCCCGAAGCCGTTCGACCCGCGCGTGCTCCTGCACGTGGCGCCGGCCATAGCGAAGGCCGCCATGGACAGCGGGGTCGCCCGCCAGGCCATCCTGGACATGGGCCTCTACGTCGAGCGCCTCGAGAAGACCCAGGGCAAATCGAAGGAGATCATGCGCACCATCATCAACAAGGCGAAGAGCGACCCCAAGTCCATCGTCTTCCCCGAGGGGGACAACGAAAAGATCCTGAGGGCCGCCAAGGAGTTGGTGGAGGAGGGGATCGCCAGGCCGATCCTGATCGGCGATCCGGCCAAAATCCGGCTGAAGATGGCCGAACTCAGCATGGAGCTGGACGTCCCGATCATCAACCCCGCCGACTCGGAGCTGACCGAGGCGTATGCCGCGGAACTCTACGAACTCAGACAGCGCAAGGGGCTCACCCTCACCGAAAGCAACCGGATCCTGCGCCGCAAGTCGCGCACCCATTTCGGGTGCATGATGGTCCGGATGGGGGATGCCGACGCGCTTCTGGGCGGCATTGATACCCACTATCCCGAGACCATCCGCCCAGCACTGGAAGTGGTGAGGAAGCAGCAGGGCCTCTCCAGCGTGCACGGCCTGTACATGATGGTCTCCAAGAAGGACGTCTATTTCCTGGCCGACACGACCGTCACCATTGACCCGACCGCCGAGGAGCTGGCGGAAACGGCGATCCTCGCCGCCGAGAAGGTGCGCATACTCGACATCGAGCCGCACATCGCCATGCTCTCCTTCTCCAACTTCGGTTCGGTGAAGCATCCCCATGCGGACAAGGTGCGGCGTGCCGTGGAGATCGTCAAGGAGCGCGCGCCGGAGCTGATCATCGACGGTGAGATGCAGGCCGATACGGCGGTGGTTCCCGAGCTTCTGGAAGGGTTCACCTTCTCCAAGCTGAAGACGAGCGCCAACGTGCTGATCTTCCCCGACCTGAACTCCGGCAACATCTGCTACAAGATGCTGCACCACCTGGGGGGGACCGAGGCGATCGGGCCGATCCTGATGGGGATGAACAAGCCGGTCCACGTACTGCAGCGCGGCGACTCCGTGGACGACATCGTCAAGATGGCGGCGATTGCCGTGGTCGACGCCCAGAACATCTGACGAGGTCGGGAACGCTTGCGGTCCGCCCCAAGCTGAGCAGGAAAGCCGACAAGACAAAAGCGCCTTGTGCAGGATTGAAGCGAGGGGTTACCATGAAACACAATAGCCTTGCGGGCTTTGAAGCCTGCAAGGCTATGTGTCTTCTACGAGGGAACAGTTTCAACAGTCACCTTTGTCGATCCAGGCGAAGCCCCGCGTACCCGGTAACCTCACCCCTTCGGATGTCACCTGCGATCGGTAAGGAGTCTTGACACGAGTCCCTCCTTGAGCTATCGTGCAGAGGATTTTTGACATTGCCCCATAGATAAACGACAATACTAAACCATCCGTAAGGATGGGACGGAAAGCCTATAGGGTCTCATCGAGACAGCCGGGTCGCCGAAATATCATACCGATATTGCGGCCCCGGCTTTTTTGTTGCCTGGAGGATTGTTGCAGAACCCTTTTCAACGTGCAATTCGGTTTAGTAATTCAGTGTTTCCAATATAATGATGGAGGGTGACATGCCTATAATCGAATATGACGCCAGGTTTATGCTCGGGATTGAAGAAATTGATCGCGATCATAAATGCTTGATTGATTTTATCAATACTGCATATGATGAATTTGCCGCCTCGGGCGAAATAAAAGATATTGAGTCGGCTCTAAAAGTGTTGGAAGATCATGCTGCCAGTGATTTCATACGTGAAGAACTTTTGATGGGGGAAACCTCGTACCCGGGTCTTACGGAACACAAAAAAGAGCATGCAATGTTTATCGGTGCAGTTTCAAAATTCAAAGGTACTCGCCGGCCTAAGGCAATATTGACGGTAGAGATTTTATGGTTCTTAACCAATTGGGTAACCCACCACCTGCGCGGGATTGATGCCGAACTTGGTCGATACATTCTTTCACGCTGACAAAGGGTCGGCACGTGTGTCAGGCAGTGTCATGCCGGCGGTTGCCGCCCGGCCTTTCGGGACTCGTCGCAACTACTTCTTGCCGCAGTTCCCGCAGCAGCCTGAACCGCAGCAGCTTCCCTTCTGCTTCCAGAGCGAGCTGTAGATGAGGTAGCAGGCGCCCGCCAGGATGACGGCGGCTATGATCAGATCCGAAATTCCCATGTCAACCTCCCAACCCGAGGAGTTTCCCCCCCTGAAATATCAGGCACGACATCCCCCAGGCAAGCACCATCTGGTAGCCAAAGGCGATCCCGAACCACTTCCAGGTGCCGAACTCCTGCACCATCGCGACGGCCGCCACCAGGCACGGCATGTAGAGCAGCACGAAGGTGATGAAGGCGTAGGCCCCAAGCGGCGTGAACTGCTTTTTCAGCTCCTCCCGAAGCTGCGAGCGTTCCGCCGCCTTGTCGGGGTCTTCCGCGGTGGAAAGGCTGGAAAACCCGAAGGTGGAGGTGAGGTTGGAGAGCGACTCCCCGCCAGCCTTCACGAGTGACGAGCCGATCTCCCTCAGGTCCTCGCTGACAGTTGGCTTCGCCTTCTCTGTGGTCTCCTGCTTCCTCACATAGATCTCGCCCATGGTCCCGACCACGACCTCCTTAGCGACCAGCCCGGCGATCAGGGACGAACTCGCCTCCCAGGTGCCAAAGCCTAAGGGGCGCAGGGCGGGGGCCACCAAGCCGCCCACCTGACCCAGGTAGGAATCCTTCTTGTGCTCGACTCCCCAGGGGAGGTTCAAGAGAAACCATACGATGACCGAGATCGCCAGGATGTAGGTGCCCGCCTTGATCAGGAAGTGCTTCCCCTTTTCCCAGGTGTGGATCATCAGGCTCTTGAAGGAAGGCATCCGGTAGGGGGGGAGTTCCATGATGAACATCGGGGCGTCCCCCTTGAAGATGGTCTTCTTGAAGAAAAATCCCATCGCGATGGCGAGCAGTATCCCCATCACGTAGAGCGACCAGAGCACCGAGCCGCCGTGCCCCGGGAAGAAGGCGCCTATGAAGACGATGTAGACCGGAAGCCTGGCGCCGCAGGACATGAGCGGCACCAAAAGGGCGGTGAGCGCCTTGTCCCGGGGGTTCTCCAGGGTGCGCGTCGCGTAGATGGCCGGGACGTTGCAGCCGAAACCGAGCAGCATCGGGATGAACGACTTGCCGTGCAGCCCAATGGAATGCATGGCCCGGTCCATGACGAAGGCGGCCCGCGCCATGTAGCCGCTTCCTTCCAGGAAGGTGATGAAGAACATCATGGCGAAGATCATCGGGACGAAGCTCAGCACGTTGCCGGTCCCGGCGATGACCCCGTCGGTGACCAGGGAGACGGTCCAGTCCGGAGCGTGGAGCGCCCCGAGCAGGGCCTCGGCCAGCTGCTTGAAGGGGCCGGCGATCATGTCGCCCATCCAGTCGGCAAAGGGCTTGGAGAGGTCGAAGGTGAGCTTGAACATGGCCCACATGGCGCCGAGGAAGATCGGGATGCCGAAGAAGCGGTGCAGCACCACCCGGTCGATCTTCTCGGTCAATTCGGTGTTGGGGAGTTCCGGCTTGTGCAGCACCTCGCGGGTGAGCCCGGTGGCGAGCGAGTACCTGACCTCTGCCAGCACCGACTCCATGTCCTCGCCGTGCGCCTGTTTCAGGTGGTGCAGTGCTTCCTCGATCTGCACCCCGCCGAGGTCGATCTCCCCGGGGATGGAGCTGTCACCCTCCATGAGCTTCAGGAGGAGCCAGCGCTGCGGGTAGCGTTGGAAAAGCGCCGGGTGGCTCTTGGCGAGCGCTTGGGTGATGTGGAGGGCGGCCGTCTCGATGTCGCCGCCGTAGTTGAGCTGCTTCGGGAGGTGCCCCGCCAGGTCCTTGGCCGTGGCCATCACCCCCTGCAGGAGCTCGTCGAGGCCGCTTTTCTTGGTGGCCGAGGTGGGGACCACGGTGATCCCCAGCATCTTTTCGATGCCGCCCACGTCGATCCGATACCCCTTGGCCTGCGCCTCGTCGAAGATGTTCAGGGCCATCACCACCGGTATGCCGAGTTCCATGAGCTGGACGGTGAGGTAGAGGTTGCGCTCCAGGTTGGTGGCGTCGACCACGTTGATGATCAGGTCGGGGCGCTCGTTGACCAGGTAGTCCCGGGCCACGATCTCTTCCTGGGTGTAGGGGGAGAGCGAGTAGGTTCCGGGGAGGTCGACCAGCCGGATGGCCTTCCCCTGGTACTCGAAGGAGGCTTCCTTCTTCTCCACCGTCACCCCGGGCCAGTTCCCCACGTGCAGCCGGGAGCCGGCGATGGCGTTGATCAGGGTGGATTTCCCCGCGTTGGGGTTCCCCGCCACGGCCACGGTCAGGACCCGCTTCTCTACCGGGTGCAGCGCGCCGCGCCCGGTTCTTTCGGCTTCGGCCGAGGCCGGGACTTCTTTCGCCAGCGCCTCGCCGGTCATCGCACCACCTCCACGGCTATCCCCTCGGCCTCGGCCTTGCGCAGCGAGAGGTGGTAACTCTTGATGAAGATCTCGATCGGGTCGCCCATGGGAGCCACCTTGACCACCTTCACCTCCTCGCCCACCAGTACGCCCATGTCCATCAGGCGCCGCTTCAGGGGTCCGATCGCCCCGATGGCCGTGATGCGCCCCTTCTCGCCGGGTTTAAGCTTTGCCAGGTTCATCGCCCCACCTCCTTGATCATTATCTTCATGGCCATCCCCCGGTCCACCGCGATCCGCGACTGATCGACCTTCAGGAGGATCGGGCTGCCGTTATTGAGCATCTGCACCGTCTTGCCGATGCGAAGCCCCAGCTCCTCGACCCGGCAGTCGCATTTCTGCCGCTGCGTGCCGCCGGGGTCGCCCGCGAGTGCGAAGAGCCTGATTTCCGTTATTACGCCGTGCTCTCCGGGGCTTAAAAGTCCGAGGGGAATCATGATGCCTCCTTGTGCCATTATTCGATAGTGCGGCCGCTTAGCTAAGCCCCGCACCCCGTCTAGATAGTGAAATCCATTTTCAGCAATGCTGCCCGAAACGGGACAGCACTCTTTGTCGAGGCGTTTCTTCCCAGTGACACCGCTGCCTGAGAGCGCGGGTGTCAGGGTGGTCTTTACAGTGGGTGGCAAACCCGGGTTCTTCTGTCAGTCTCTTTGCGGGGTGGGTTGTTGAATATGGTTTTGAAAGTCGAGATCGTTTATAGCCCGGACCGTCCACGCTGTCAAGAATAAATTTCGACATTTTTCTGTCAGATTTCGGGCGAGGTGAGCCGGCCTAAGAGAGCGGCAGCGCCTGCCCGGGTCGCAGCTAAGCGGCGCAGAGACAAAAATAGCCACCAAGCGCGCCGCTTGAGTGGCTATCCATCATACAGGTTGTCAGGCCGCAATCGAAGGAGCCCGGGAAAGTCACCCGCCCTGCGGCCTCACCGGGCTCTGACGGGGTGTGGTTCCCGGGCGACGCAAACAGTGCCGGTAAATTTTACCTCCCTGACGCCGGAAAAGAACCGGACCGGGTCAGGAGTCGGCCGACCCCCCGCCTTTCTTGTGGACCAGGAGGCACCAGGAGTAGCCTGCCGTGAACCCGCCCAGGACCCCCGCCAGCAGGAACACGAAGAGCAGCAGGTCCCCCTGGTCGGTGTTGATGAAGGAGACGCGCTTTTCCCTGCCATGCTCCTTGGCAAATTTCCCCACCACTGAATCGTCCACGCCGACCCACTTTTCCCCGGCAGCCGCGACCAGCGGCAGCGAGCAGTTCAGCGCGAGCAGCGTAAGTCCCAGCACCAGGTACCTTTTCCTTTTCATGCCTCAACCTCCCCCGCCTTGATGACCCGCATGCTGATTAACAGGTCCGGCCGCTTCTTGTACAAAAGCACGATCATCCCGGAGGTGAGCGCCCCCTCCAGGATGCCGAGCGGCAGCTGGGTCGGGATGAAGGAAACCAGGATCTGCCAGAACAGGGCGAAAAAGGGGGTGGAGCCGCGGATGCCGGCCGCCAGCTCCGCCGAGGTGGAGGCATAGGTGACCCAGTCCGCCACGATCCCCGCGCAAAAGCCGGCCACCCCGAGGCTCAGGCGCAGGCCGCGCATGAGCCGGAAGACGAAGTAACCGGCGAAGGACCCCATGATCCCCATCGACATGATGTTGGCGCCGAGCGTGGTTATCCCCCCGTGGGACAAAAAGAGCGCCTGGATCAGCAGGGCCACGGCCGCCACGACCACGCTGATGCAGGGTCCCAAGAGGATGGCCGAGATGGCCGTGCCGCACGGGTGCGAACAGGTGCCCACGGTCGGCACGGGAATCGGCATGCAGGAGATGACGAATACCACGGCGGTGATGAGCCCGACCAGCGGCTTGAAGGAGATGTCCTGCCGGGCGGCAATGCGCAGTTTCCGGATCCCCAGGGCGAGAAACGGGAGGGAAACCAGGGACCAGAAGAGCGCCCAGTCAAACGGCAGTATCCCTTCGGAGATATGCATCGCGTGGGCCGGAGCGGCCCGGAACAAGGTAATCAGCACCAGCGCCGAAAATAACCGCTTCATAAGCTCTCCTGCAGGTTGTCTTGCCACACGAAAAAGCCCCACCTTTCCAAAGAGAAAGCGGGGCGCGGAACACGTCTGGGGGCGAAGACGCAACGTTTCGGCGCCTCTCCCACGAAGGCCCTACTCTAACAGAATCAACAGGCAGGTCTCCTGACTCACGGTTCACCTTACTCGCCGCGCCTTCCCGATGGCATCGATCAGTGGCGTTGTTGCGGCTTTCATCACCGTTTACAGTTGCGGGGCAGTGAGGGATTTTAACCCTCTTCCCTATTCTCACTTTTTCCCTGGCAGCGGGAAAAGAGAACCTGTTGATGGTTATTAAATTGTGGCGCTACTTCTACCCGAACCGGTGCCGGATGTCAAAACAAATTTGCCCGGCAGCGCCGGGAAAACGGGCTTCCCCGCAAAAGCGCGCCGGTTGGCGCCGGAACGAGCCGGTGCTGACCAAAAAAGCCGTCGTCCTTGGCAGGGACGACGGTTTTTCCGCCCGTTTCTCGGCGGGATAGGCTTTTCCCGACCCCGTGGCCGCCGACACCGCTAACGGGAAAACCCCCTCCCCGTAAAGGGGAGGGCCGGGCAGGGATGCAATAGGGGGCTTCAGGCCGCGGCGTTGGCCCTTTCCCGCTCGGTGGCGTCGTCCATCACCTTGTAGGCGCAGAACTCGCCACACATGGTGCAGGCGCCGTGGTCCGCGACTCCCGACTCGGCACGCAGGCGGCGCGCCTTCTCCGGGTCGATGGCCAGGGCGAACTGCCCCTCCCAGTCGAGCTTCTTGCGGCAGCGCGCCATCTCGGTGTCCTTCTCCAGGGCGCCCCTGACCCCCTTCACGATGTCGGCCGCGTGCGCCGCGATGCGGCAGGCGATCACCCCTTCCTTCACGTCCTCGACGCTGGGGAGCCGCAAGTGCTCGCTCGGGGTCACGTAGCAGAGGAAGTCGGCGCCGGCAGCGGCCGCGATGGTGCCGCCGATGGCCGAGGTGATGTGGTCGTAGCCGGGCGCGATGTCGGTCACCAGGGGGCCCAGCACGTAGAAGGGGGCGCCGTGGCACAGGCGCTTTTGCAGGAGAATGTTCGCCTCGATCTGGTTCAGCGGCATGTGGCCGGGCCCCTCGATCATCACCTGCACCCCGAACTCCTGCGCCCGCTGGGTCAGCTCCCCCAGGATGATCAGCTCGTGGATCTGGGCGCGGTCGGTCGCGTCGGCCAGGCATCCCGGGCGGAAGCCGTCGCCCAGTGAGAGCGTCATGTCGAAGGCCTTGACGATCTCCAGGAGGCGGTCGAAGTGCTCGAAGAGCGGGTTCTCGGCGTTGTTGTGCGCCATCCACTCGATGGTGAAGGCGCCGCCGCGGGACACCACGTCCATGATGCGCCCCTCGCGCCGCATCCGCTCCACGGTGGCGCGGGTCACGCCGCAGTGCACCGTGATGAAGTCGACACCGTCCTCGGCGTGTTTCAGCACCCCGGCGAAGATGTCCTCGACGCTCATCTCGACGATCGCCTTGTTCTGGTTCCTGACCGCGTCGAGCGCCGCCTGGTAGAGCGGCACGGTGCCGATACAGGCGGAGGTCTCCGCGATGATGGCGCGGCGGATCTCGTCGACCGGCCCCCCGGTGGAGAGGTCCATGATGGCGTCGGCCCCGGCGGCCACGGCGACCCGCGCCTTCTCCAGCTCCTTCTCGATGCTGAGGTCGTCCGCGGAGGAGCCGATGTTGGCGTTCACCTTGGTCCTGAGACCCTTGCCGACCGCAAGCGGAGTGCCGTTCAGGTGCTTGTTGTTGTGGCAGATGATGATGTTGCCTGCGGCGATCCCCGCGCGGATGAATTCGGGATCCACCCCCTCGGCGCGTGCTGCGGCCTGCATCTTGTCCGTGATGATCCCCTTTCGGGCGCTTTCCAGCTGGGTCATGACTGCTCCTCGTATAGTTTGAGTAGTTTAGTAGTTGAGTAGAACCTGGCTTAAGGTTCGGCCTGGTCCCTGGCCGCGAGGTAGTGGTTCACCGGCCCGTGCCCCTTTCCCAAGGGGTGGGCGAACTTGATGGCGCGGGTGATGAAGAGCTTGGCCCGCAGCACCGCGCCCGGCAGCGGCTCGCCCTGGGCGAGAAAGCTCGCGATCGCCGAGGCGAGGGCGCAGCCGGTGCCGTGGGTGTTGCGGGAGAGGGTGCGCGGCGCCGAGAAGCGGGTAAAGCCGGCGCCGTCGAAGAGGATGTCGGTAACCACACCTTCGCTTAGGTGTCCCCCCTTCACCAGCACGTTGCGCGCCCCCATGAGGTGCAGCGCCCGGGCCGCGAGTTCCATCCCCGAAGTGTCCGTGATGCTCAGGCCGGTGAGCCGTTCCGCCTCGGGGATGTTCGGGGTGAGCAGGTAGCTAAGCGGAATGAGGCGCTTCTTCAGCACGGTGAGCGCCTCGTGCTGCAAGAGAGCCGTCCCCCCCTTGGCGCTCATCACCGGGTCGAGGACGATCATCCTCATCCCGTGGTTCCTCAGGCTGTCGGCGAGGATCTCGGCGTTTTCCGGCGAGAAGAGCATGCCGACCTTCACCACGTCGATGGGGAAGTCGGAGAGGACCGCGTCGAGCTGGGCGGCGAGAAAGACCGGGGGGACCGGGTGGATCGAGGCGACCCCCCGGGAGTTCTGCGCGGTCAGGGCGGTGATGGCGCAGGCGCCGTAGCTTCCCAGGAGCGCAATGGTCTTCAGGTCGCCCTGGATTCCCGCGCCGCCGCCGGAGTCCGAGCCGGCCACGGTGAGGACGCTGCCGCGCGGGTAGGGGGCGCGTCTGTTGAAGATGAGCGCGAGTTCCGCCGCGGCGAGACCCGGGAAGCGTGCCGAGAGCACCGACGAGATGACCGCGACGGCGTCCGCTCCGCAGTCGACCAGCGCGCCGGCGTTGTCCCTGGTGATCCCGCCGATCGCCACCACCGGGATGCGCAGCACACCCTTGACGAGGGCGAGCGCCTTGGCCCCCTGGATGGCGGGGACCTCCTTGCTCGCGGTCGGGTAGATGGCGCCGAAGCCTACGTAGTCGGCCCCCGCCTCCTGCGCGGCGAGCGCCTCTGCAAGACTGTGCGTGGAGACCCCGATGATCTTTCCGGGGCCGAGTGTCACGCGGGCCTGGACCGGGTCACCGTCCTGCTGGCCCAGGTGCACCCCGTCGGCGTCGAGTGCGGCGCACAGTTCCAGGTCGTCGTTCACCATGAAGGGAACCTTGAAGTCGGCGCACAGCGACTTCAGCTCGCGCCCCAGCGCCAGACGCTCCGGGAAGCCGCGTTCCTTGTCCCGGAACTGCAGCACCCGCACCCCGCCTGAGAGCGCTTCGCGCACGCGCTCCAGGAGGCGTTCCCCCTGGTCGGTGATCAGGTAGAGCCCGCCGATCCTCTTTTCCTTCGCGCTATGGTCCACCACGAGTTTCAGCAAGGTCGTTCCTTATTCGTATAGCGGGTAAGCCGCTTAAACTCCCCTTCGCACAAAAAAAGCCGTGACGGGAAAGGTCACGGCTCCGGTAGCTCGCTGGTTTCGGAGTGCGCGCCGCTTCCCTACGCCGGTCTGACCCGGATCAGGTTCGAAGGGTCTCAGGCTGACGCCTGTCTCAGTTCTTGCGAACTCCCCCAGCTGGCCAAATGGTTCATGCGTGAAGTTAATGGAATCCTCTTGGAAAGTCAACTGTTTTCGGGTTTTTGCCTTTACAGCGCGCCGCAGAAGTGGTAGAAAATCCGGATGACCGGCAGCCCCCGAACCCGCGTGCGGCCCGGGGCCTGGCACCCTCCTTAACGAGCGGGACGCGCTCAAGCGATTCGGGAATCTAACCATGGACAGCCGACCCACGGTCGCAGAAATAAACCTGGCAGCACTCAGGCACAACTACTCTGAACTGGCCCGCAGGACCCCGAAGGGGTGCGGCATCCTCGCCGTGGTGAAGGCGGACGCCTACGGGCACGGGTTCATGGACGTGGCCCTGGAGCTGGAGTCGCTCGACGTGACCGCCTACGCCGTCGCCTTCCTGGCGGAGGGGATCCAGCTCAGGAAAAGCGGCATCGACCGCCCGATCCTTCTTCTGGGGGGGATCTACCCGGGGCAGGAGAGAAAGTGCGTCGGCTTCAACCTCTCGACGGCGGTTTTCACCCTGGCGCAGGCCGAGGCGCTCAACGAGGCCGCCCGCAAGCTGTACCGCAAGGCGAAAATCCACCTGAAGGTCGATACCGGGATGGGACGCCTGGGGATCGACTTCCGGGAGGCCGCCCCCTTTTTCCAGGCGCTCAGGGCGCTGTCCCACCTGGAGCTGGAGGGGATCTTTTCCCACTTCGCCTCCGCCGACGAGCTGGACCAGGCGGGTCAGGAGTACACCCGGCAGCAGGTCGCCTCCTTCAGGCAGGCGCTGGACGCGGCCAAAACCGCCGGCTTCGCGCCGCGCTACGTACACATCGCCAATTCCGCGGCGGCGCTCGCCCTGGATCTCTCCTTTTGCAACCTGATCCGTCCCGGCATCACCCTGTACGGGGTGCTCCCCTCCGCCGCTTTCCAGGGAACCATCGATCTGAAGCCGGTGCTGCGCCTGAAAAGCGTGGTGGCGATGCTCAAAACCGTGCCGCCGGGGACCAGCATCAGCTACGGCAGACGCTACACGGCGGGCGAGAGCCGGCTGATAGCGAGCGTTCCCATCGGGTACGCCGACGGCTACTGCCGCGCGCTCACCAACCGCGGCGAGGCGCTGGTGCGCGGCAAAAGGGCGCGGGTGGCGGGGACCGTCTGCATGGACTGGATCATGCTCGACGTGACCGGCATAGCGGGGGTGGCGGTAGGGGACGAGGTGACGCTCCTGGGGCCCGATCCGATGGGGGGCTGCATCGGCGCCGACGAGCTGGCGGCGGCAGCCGGGACCATCCCCTACGAGATCTTCTGCGGCATCAGCAAAAGGGTGCCCAGGGTCTATCTGAGATGACAACTAACGTCAACAGGCTTAACGTTTCGACTCTTGATTTTTAGACCTGGGTCATGGTGACCCAAGTCCGCGGCAGCGGGTATCTGAGGTAATTTATGGAAGAGAAGATCAGACTGACCACCCTGGTGCAGGCGGCGGGTTGAGCCGCTAAACTGGGCCCGGCGGGTCTGGAGGAAGCTATTCGCGAGCTGGCGCGCTCGGACGACCCGAACCTGATCGTGGGGGTCGAGGGGGCCGAGGATGCGGGGGTCTACCGCATAGGGGAGAGCCTCGCCCTGGTGGAGACGGCCGACATCATCACCCCGCTGGTGGACGACCCCTTCAGCTTCGGACGCATCGCCGCGGCGAACGCGCTCTCCGACGTCTACGCCATGGGGGGGCGGCCGGTGACGGCGCTGAACCTCGCCTTCTTCCCCTCCTGCTCCCACCCCCCCTCCATCCTGGCGGCGATCCTGGCCGGCGGGTCGCAGGCGCTGCGGGAGGCGGGCGCCTGCCTGGTGGGGGGGCACAGCGTCGAGGACGCGGAACTGAAATACGGCCTCGCCGTGACCGGCCTGATCGACCCGGCCCGCCTGGTGCGCAACTGCACCGCCCAGCCGGGCGACCTCCTCATCCTCACCAAGCCGCTGGGCACCGGCATCGTCGCCACGGCCATCAAGGCGCAGCTGGCGCCGGGCGCCCTGGAAGCCGAGGCGATCCGCTGGATGACGCTCTTAAACGCGGAGGCCGCCCGGCTGATGGTCGAGCTCGGGGCCCACGCCGCCACCGACGTAACCGGTTTCGGCTTCATTGGCCACGCCTGCGAGATGGCGCTCGGCGCCAAGCTCAGCTTCCGGATCGACCTGGCGCAGGTCCCGGTCCTTGCGGGGGTGGCGGGGCTGGTGCAGGACGGCCTGATCCCGGCCGGCTGCTACCGGAACCGCGACTATTACGCCCACCGGGTCAGCGGCATAAGCGGCGATTGCCTGCTGCCGCTCTTCGACCCGCAGACCTCGGGGGGACTCCTGATCGCGCTTCCCCCCGCCGCGGCCCGGGAGTACCTGGGCCGCTCGGCCGACGCCGGCGCCTTCGCGGTCTGCCTGGGCGAGGTCGAGCCGCCCCGAGGAACCCCACTTGTCATCTCCTAGACGCCTCTTTCTTGCCTTCGACCTCGGCACCACCACCATCGCGGCCTCCCTCGTGGAGCCTGCCAGCGGTGAGCGGCTCGCCACGGCGGCGGCGCTCAACCCGCAGCGCGAGTGGGGCGCGGACGTGCTGGCGCGCCTTGGAGCCGCGCTTATCCCCGGGAACCTCACCGCCATGAAGGGGTGCCTCGCGGTCGAGATGGAGCGCATGGCGCAGGAGCTTTTGGACCGGGGCGGCGCGGCCTGGGACGAGCTTGCCTCGCTTGCCCTGGCGGGGAACCCTGCCATGGAGCAGATCGCCCTGGGGCTCCCGGTAGACTCGCTCGCCTCTCCCCCCTTTCGTCCCCTTTTCAGCTCCGGGCAGAGCGTCACGACGCGCGAACTCGGCTGGAACCGGGAGCTTCCCGCCTACCTGCTGCCGCTGCCCGGCGGCTTCGTGGGGGGGGACCTGCTCGCCTTTCTCTTCGGCTGCCGCAAGTCCGCGCACCCCGGGACCCTCTACCTCGACCTCGGCACCAACGCGGAGCTGGCCCTTTTCGACGGCGAGCGCTTCCTTGCCACCTCGGCCGCGGCCGGCCCCGCCTTCGAGGGGGGGAACCTCTCCTGCGGCATGGCGGCGCTTCCCGGCGCCATCGAGAGCGTGCGCATCGAGGGGGACCGGGTGCTGCTTGGCACCATCGCCGGCGCGCCGGCGCGCGGGATCTGCGGCTCCGGCGTCCTGGAGGCGCTGGCGGCACTTCTGGAGTGCGGGGTGGTCGACCGGACCGGGCGCCTGCTTCCCGCCGGCGAGATCGCTTCGAACCTCGCCAACCGGGTGCAGCAGATGCACGGGATCCCCGCCTTCGTGCTCTACCGGGACGCCCGGGGCGCGGTCTACCTGGACCAGGAAGACATCCGGGCGCTGCAGCTTGCCAAGGGGGCGCTCAGGGGGGGGATGGAAATCCTGCTCTCCCGGGCCGGCCTTGGTCTCGACGGGCTTTCCGAGGTGGTGCTGACCGGCTCCTTCGGCGCGGTGCTCTCCCCCACCGTCCTAAAAAACGTTGGAATTTTCAGCCAAAACATGGTAAGAGTCAGCGGATTTATCAGGGAGGGGGCGCTCTCCGGAGTGGAGCGCGTGCTCCTGGAGCCCGGCGGGCGCGAAGCGCTGGAGCGGCTGGCCGGGAGCGTGCGGGTGCTGCCGCTTTCCGGCACGCCGGCCTTCGAGAGGCTCTTCCTGGCCAACCTGGATTTCCCTGGCAAACAAGGCAATTGAACCAGGTAAGTGATGTGACGAAGAGAATTGGCAGTGTGCGTTTTGCCTGATTTTCTCCGGCCACTCCCGCGGCTTTGCGGTAAAAAAAGAATTTGGGTTCAAAAAAATAGGTACTAAAAGGAGCAACGTACATGGCAAAGATTGGGCGCGCGCTGATCAGCGTATCGGAGAAAAGCGGAGTGGTGGAATTTGCCCGGGCGCTTTCAGGCTACGGCGTGGAGATCCTCTCCACCGGCGGGACCGCGAAACTCTTGCGCGAGGCGGGGGTTGCCGTGAAGGACGTCTCCGATTTCACCGGCTTCCCCGAGATGCTGGACGGCCGGGTCAAGACCCTGCACCCCAAGGTGCACGGCGGCATCCTCGGCATGCGGGAAAACCCGGCGCACCTGGCCAAGATGCTCGAGCACGGCATCCAGCCGATCGACATGGTGGTGGTGAACCTCTACCCCTTCGAGGCGACGGTCGCCAGGGAGGATTGCTCCATGGAGGACGCCATCGAGAACATCGATATCGGCGGCCCGACCATGCTGCGCTCCGCCGCCAAGAACAACCGGGACGTGACGGTGCTTGTCGACCACGCCGACTACCAGGCCGTGCTGGACGAGATGCTGGCCAGCGGGGGGAGCGTCTCGCGCCAGACCAACTTCCGCCTCGCGGTGAAGGTCTACCAGCACACCGCCGCCTACGACGGCGCCATCTCCAACTGGCTGGGCGCCCGCACCGGCGAGGCGGTGGCCCCCTTCCCGGACACCCTCACCCTGCAGTATAAGCTGTCCCAGGGGATGCGCTACGGCGAGAACCCGCACCAGGCCGGCGCCTTCTACGTGGAGCGCGGCGTCAAGGAGTCCTGCATCGCCACCGCGCGCCAGCTCCAGGGCAAGGAACTCTCCTACAACAACATCGGCGACACCGACGCGGCGCTTGAGTGCGTGAAGCAGTTCAGCGAGGGGGCCGCCTGCGTCATCGTGAAGCACGCCAACCCCTGCGGCGTCGCCGTGGCGGCGAACATCCACGACGCCTACGAGGCCGCCTACAAGACCGACACCGAATCCGCCTTCGGCGGCATCATCGCCTTCAACCGGGAGCTGGACGAGGCGACCGCCCGGGCCATCGTGGAGCGCCAGTTCGTCGAGGTGATCATCGCCCCCAAGGTGACCATCGCCGCGAGCGAGGTGATCGCCGCCAAGAAGAACGTGCGCCTTTTGGAGTGCGGCTTCTGGCCGGAAAACCCCGCCCCCCGGCTCGACTTCAAGAGGGTGAACGGGGGGCTCCTGGTTCAGGACGCCGACCTGCAGCTCTTCGACCAGCTTAAGGTCGTCACCAAGAGGAGTCCGACCGACGCCGAGATGGAGGACCTCCTCTTCACCTGGCGCGTGGCCAAGTTCGTCAAGTCCAACGCCATCGTGTACGGGCGCGGCAACGCGACCGTCGGGGTGGGCGCCGGCCAGATGAGCCGGGTCAACTCGGCCCGCATCGCGGCCATCAAGGCGGAGCAGGCAGGGATCCCGGTCGCCGGGGCCGTGATGGCCTCCGACGCCTTCTTCCCGTTCCGTGACGGCCTGGACAACGCGGCCCAGGCGGGGATCACCGCGGTGATCCAGCCCGGAGGCTCCATGCGCGACGCGGAGGTGATCGCCGCCGCCGACGAGCACGGCATCGCCATGGTGTTCACCTCGATGCGGCACTTCCGGCACTAACTGCAAGAGGAGTGATGTGTGACTGGTGTGACTGGTGTGCTTTTATCACGGCTCACTCGTCACGCATCACGTTTTTACCCAAGGAGTTAACATGAAGGTTCTGGTAATAGGCGGCGGCGGCAGGGAGCATGCCCTGGTCTGGAAGATCGCCCAGTCCCCGCTGGTCGACATGCTCTACTGCGCCCCGGGGAACCCCGGCACGGCGCAGCTGGCACAAAACGTCGAGATCGCCGCGGACGACCTCACGGGTCTGCTCGCCTTCGCCCTGGAAAAAGGGGTGGCGCTCACCGTGGTCGGCCCCGAACTGCCGCTGTCGCTTGGCCTGGTCGACCTCTTCGAGGAGCACGGCCTCAGGGTCTTCGGCGCCAGGAGAAACGCGGCGCTCATCGAGTCGAGCAAGGCCTTCTCCAAGGACCTGATGCGCAAGTACCAGGTGCCGACCGCGGCCTACGGCGTCTTCACCGAGGTCGAGCCGGCCGTCTCCTTCATCGACCAGACCGGCACGCCGATCGTCATCAAGGCCGACGGGCTGGCGGCCGGCAAAGGGGTGATCATCGCCCAGAGCCGCGAGGAGGCGGTGGCGGCCGTCACCGACATGCTCTCGGGCAACGCCTTCGGCCAGGCAGGCTCCCGGGTCGTCGTGGAGGAGTTCCTGAGGGGTGAGGAAGCCTCCTTCCTGGCCTTCACCGACGGCAGCCGCATCATCCCGCTGGCGAGCGCCCAGGACCACAAGGCGGTCTTCGACGGCGACCAGGGCCCCAACACGGGGGGGATGGGAGCCTACTCCCCCGCGCCGGTGGTCACCCCCGCCATCCACGAGAAGGCGATGGCCGAGGTGATGCGGCGCACCGTGGACGGCATGGCCGCCGAGGGGCGCCCCTACCGCGGGGTGCTCTACGCGGGGCTCATGATCGACGGCGACAGCGTCAAGACCCTGGAATTCAACGCGCGCTTCGGGGATCCGGAGTGCCAGCCGCTTCTGATGCGGATGAAGTCCGACATCGTGCCGATCCTCGACGCGGTCGCCGCGGGGAGCCTGGAAGGGGTCGAGATCGAGTGGCACGACCAGGCCGCAGTCTGCGTGGTGCTGGCGAGCGAGGGGTACCCGGGCGATTACCGCAGGGGGGACCGGATCGCGGGGCTGGACGCCGCGGGGGATCGCGACGACCTGGTGGTGTTCCACGCCGGCACCAGGGAGATAGCGGGCGAGGTGGCCACCAGCGGCGGCCGGGTGCTCGGCGTGACCGCGCTGGGCGACACGGTGCAGGAGGCGATTGACCGGGCCTACCGGGGGGTGGCAGAGATCTCCTGGCCGGGGATGCACTACCGCAGCGACATCGGCGCCAAGGCGAAAAACCGGTAACACCACCAGGCGCTGGCCCCTGATGGCTTTTAGGAGATGATTCGATGACTGATCCGGCTGTACTGATAGTGATGGGGAGCGACTCGGACCTGCCGACCATGGAGGAGGCCGCCAATGTCCTGAGCGACTTCGGCGTCCCCTTCGAGATGCGCATCTCCTCGGCGCACCGCTCCCCCAAACGCACCGCGCAGCTCTCCCGCGAGGCCGCCGGGCGCGGGGTGCAGCTGATCATCGCCGCCGCCGGCATGGCCGCCCACCTGGCCGGCGTCATAGCCGCGGAAACCACCCTGCCGGTGATCGGCGTCCCGATGGGGGGCGGCCCGCTCTCCGGCATGGACGCGCTCTACGCCACGGTGCAGATGCCCGGGGGGATCCCGGTCGCCACCATGGCGATCGGCAAGGCCGGCGCCAAGAACGCCGGGCTCTTCGCCGTGCAGATCCTCTCCCTCGCCGACCCGGCGCTCTCCCGCAAGTTCGCTGCCTACCGCGAGCAGCTGGCGGACGAGGTGGAACGAAAAGACGCCGCACTCCAGGACGCCAGGCGGCCCTGACTGCCGGTTTCCGGCGTTTTTGCTTGACAAGGATGCCGGTGTTGTATATTTTTCCGCATACTCAATCACCGATACGGAGGGGATACGCTATGAAGAAATTTGTCGCCGCAGTTGCCTTGACGCTCGCCTTTGCCGGTTCCGCGCTGGCCGTGGATTCCGTCGTGTATCCCGCCAAGAACGGCAACGTCACCTTCGACCACAAGGCGCACCAGGGGCGGGCCGCCTGCAAGGACTGCCACGGCTCCGGCGCCCCGGCGAAGATCGCCATCGACAAGGACGTGGCCCACAAACTGTGCAAGGGGTGCCATGCCGACAAGAAGGGCCCCACCAAGTGCGGTGAGTGCCACAAGAAGTAACTTCCTGAATTTCGGATGAATGTTGGGCAAAAGGGGTGACAGGTATCTTGTTACCCCTTTTTTTGGTTCTTCGGCCGGCTATTAGCAAATTTTATTTTGCGCTTATCTTCTTTTTGTCTATAATGGCAAGCTTGATTCCAGCCGCAAGAGGTACATCACCATCTCGGGAGATCGCTTTGACAACGAACAAGAACGGAATTGCTTATCAGGTGTGGGATTTTTTCTGCTCCTTGAAACTGACACTCAGCCTCCTCATCGGGCTCGCGCTCACCTCGATCATCGGCACCATCGTGATGCAGGGCCCCTCGCGTGAATACCTGGCGACGCTCAGCGAGACCAAGATCCGTATCTACAGCGCCCTGGGCTTTTTCGACATGTACCACTCCTGGTGGTTCATCCTGCTTCTGTACCTTTTGACACTGAACCTGATCTGCTGCTCGATCAAGAGGCTCCCCCGGGTCTGGAAGATCGTCTTCGAGCCGGTCCTCGTGATGGACGAGCGCTTCGAGAAGACGCTCGGCTCCAACGTGCACGAGCTGAAGCTTTCCGGCGGCAAGGAGCAGCTCAAGGAGAAGATGGTCGCCTTCCTGAAGGCCGAGTTCGCCGCCCCGACCGTCACGGAACAAGACGGCACCATCTACCTCTACTCGGAGAAGAACCGCCTCTGCCGGCTCGGCGTCTACGTGGTGCACTTCTCCATCATCATCGTTTTCATAGGGGCGCTGCTCGGCTCCTTTTTCGGATACAAGGGGTACGTGAACATCCCCGAGGGGGGCTTCATCAGCCAGGTGCAGACCCGCACCGGCAAGATGGTCGACCTGGGCTTCAGGCTGCGCTGCGAGAAGTTCTCGGTGAGCTTCTACGACACCGGCGCCCCCAAGGAGTTCAAGAGCATCCTTTCCGTGCTGGATATGAACGGCCAGCCGGTCAAGGGGTTCCAGAACATCCCGACCATCGTGAACGAGCCGCTCACCTACCAGGGGATCACCTTCTACCAGTCGAGCTACGGGCAGTCCGACGAGGGGGCCAAGTACCACCTCACGGTGCGCGAGCGCTCCGGGGGCGCGCCCCTCAAGCTGGAGGCCCGCCAGGGCGAACGCATCGCGCTGCCGGGCGGGGCGTTCCTCTCCATCATGGATGCCACCGAGAACGTGAAGCCCTTCATGAAGGAGTTCGACGGCCCGGGTGCCCAGGTGGAGTTCACCCCGGCCGGCGGCAAGCCCGAACCGTTCGTATTGCTCGGTTCGCAGTACGATTCCTTCAACGCCCAGCACGGCGGGAACCTGATCATGAGCTTCGACGGCATGGAGCAGAAGTTCTACACCGGGCTGCAGGTCGCCAAGGACCCCGGGGTGCTGGTGGTCTGGCTCGGCTGCTTCCTGATGGTCATGGGGATCTGCATGGCCTTCTTCATGTCGCACAAGCGGATCTGGGCCCGGATCACCGAAGGCGAGGTCACGCTGGGCGGCTCCGCCAGCAAGAACCCCGCTGGTTTCGAAATGAGCTTCGAGGAACTGCTGAAGAAGCTCAAGGGGTAATGCCCCGGGGGCGAGCCCCCGAAACGCCGCTCAAACTGACTTAACCGGAGGGTACAAACGATGTCGAGTTCCTTGCTGTTCAACGTCACCATGGTAACCTACATGGTTTCAACCTGCATATTCTTCGCGTTCCTCGCCTCGCGCAGCAAGGCGGTGGGGCTGGCCGGCACCTACTGCGCGCTCTTTGGTTTCCTGGTGCAGACCGCCGCCATCGGCATGCGCTGGAAGGAATCCTACGACCAGGGGCACGGCCACGCGCCGCTCTCCAACCTGTTCGAGTCCGTCGTCTTCTTCTCCTGGACCATCATCCTGATCTTCCTGATCATCGACTTCAAGTACAAGTACCGCGCGGTCGGCTTCTTCGTGGTCCCCTTCGCCCTGTTCGGCATGGCCTGGGCGCAGCTGGGACTGGACAGCGGCATCGAGCCGCTGGTGCCGGCCCTGCAGAGCAACTGGCTCATGTACCACGTGGTCACCTGCTTTTTGGGGTACGCCGCCTTCGCGGTCGCCTGCGGCATCTCCATCATGTACCTGATCCGGGACAAGATGGAGCAGGGGGGCGGCAACGCCCAGGCCGGGGGGCTCCTCTCCATGTTCCCCTCGATAAAGATCCTGGACGACCTGAACTACCGGGCCATCATGATCGGCTTCCCGCTTTTGACCCTGGGGATCGTCACCGGCGCCGCCTGGGCCAACTACGCCTGGGGCACCTACTGGAGCTGGGACCCCAAGGAGACCTGGTCGCTCATCGTCTGGTTCGTCTACGCCGCCTTCCTGCACGCCCGCATCACGCGCGGCTGGGTGGGGCGCCGGGCCGCGATCCTGTCGGTGATCGGCTTCGCGGCCACCATCTTCTGCTACCTGGGGGTGAACCTGTTCCTCTCCGGTCTGCACAGCTACGGCAAATAGTCCTTCGCGACTGAAGAGGTCCGGCACAACCATGCAACGTTTCTTAAGGGCAATCCCCGCATTAGCGCTCCTCGTGGTTACTCTGAGCTTCGTCCCGGCCTTGGCCGGGGCGGAGCCTTTCAAGTGCAGCGCCTGCCACCGCGATCTGGACCGGGGGCGCGTGGTGCACCGGCCGGTGGCCGACGGCGAGTGCCTGAGGTGCCACCAGCAGTTGTCCGACGACCACCCGCTGGGCAAGGGGAGCATGGGGTTCATCGTCGCCAAGGATAAGCTCTGCGTGACCTGCCACACCACCCTCCTCAAAAAGCCCAACCTGCACAAGCCGGTGGCCCAGGGGCTCTGCTACGCCTGCCACCTGCCGCACAGCTCCGAGAACAAGGCGCTCCTGAAGGACCCGGTCCCGGCGCTCTGCTTTCGCTGCCACCCCAAGGCGCATTTCACCGGGATGCACACCCACAAGCCGGTCGCCGACGGCGCCTGCCTCTCCTGCCACGACGCGCACCAGTCCGACGGCAAGGCGCTCCTGAAAAGGCCCGGCGCGCAGCTTTGCTTCGGCTGCCACGACCCGAAACTCGCCGTCGGCAAATCGGTGCACGCGCCGGTCGCCAAGGGTGACTGCGTCGGCTGCCACCAGGTGCACGGCTCCGACTTCCGCAAGATCCTCAAGGCCGACGCCCCCCAGGAGCTGTACCGCCCCTTCGGGACCGACGCCTTTCCGCTTTGCTTCTCCTGCCACGACCCGCAGCTGGCCGCGGCGGTCACCACCGACACAGCGACCAACTTCAGAAACGGCGACCGCAACCTGCACGCGGTGCACGTCAACAAGGCGGGGAAGGGGCGCGCCTGCAAGCTCTGCCACAACCCGCACGCCTCGGCGCAGGACCGGCTCATCAACCCGAAGACGCCGGGCTTTGGCAGCTGGGACATCCCGATCCGCTTCAACGTGACCCCGACCGGCGGGGGGTGCTCCGTCGGCTGCCACCGGACCTTTCGCTACGACAGGGTGAAGGCCGTTGTGCAGTAGCCGGCGCCCCGCGTCCCGGCCGCACCGGCACCGCTGCCCGCGATGAGTCTCCCCAGGGTATCCATCATCATACCGAGGAAGCCGGGGGGCGCCGTGCGTGCCCTGGAGGGGCTGGCGCAGGCGAGCTACCCCGCCGAACTCTGCCAGGTGCTGGTCGCCTACGGCAGCAGGCCGAGCGCCCAGCGCAACCTCGCCGCGCTGGCTGCAAGCGGTGAAATCCTCTACTTCCTGGACGACGACTCCCGGGTCTCCCCCGGCTTCCTCGAGGCCGCCGTGCGCCACTACGCCGATCCCAAGGTGGCGGCCGTGGGGGGGCCGTCCCTCACGCCTGCGAGCGACTCCCCGCTGCAGCGGGCCATCGGTGCCGCCTTCGCCTCGCGCGTGGGGGGGGGCGGGGTGCGTAACCGCTACCGCAAGGCGGGCGCCGCGCGCCGCACCAGCGACGGCGAACTGATCCTCTGCAACTTAAGTTTCCGGCGCGAGGTCTACCTCTCGCACGGGGGCCTTGACGAGCGGCTCTATCCCAACGAGGAGAACGAGCTGATGGACCGCCTGCAGCACGAGGGGTTCCACCTGGTGCACGACCCGGAGCTCGCCGTCTTCAGGAGCCAGCGCCCCGACTACCGGGCCTTCATGCGGCAGATGTTCGGCTACGGGCGGGGGCGCGGCGAGCAGACCGTGCTCTCCGGGAAGCTGAAGCCGGTTTCCCTCGCCCCTGCCGCCCTGCTCGTCTATCTCCTTTTCTTTCCCTTCTGCGCCGGGTGGCTGACGGCGCTGCCGCTTCTGGGCTATCTCGCCCTGGTGGCCGGCGCCTCGCTCCAGGGGGCAGCGGGCGCCCGGGACTGGCGGCTCCTGCCGCGGCTTTTGCTCGTCTACCCGACCCTGCACCTGGTCTACGGCGCTGGAATCGTGAGCGGGCTGTTGCGGCCGCGCTTCAGGCGCCGAAGCGAACCGGCCGCCGCGGGGATCGAGGTGACAGAGGTGAAGCCTTTCGGTGCCGTGCTCCCCGGGGGATGAGGAGAGCCAGTCAAAACCTGCAATGTTTTTTCATTGAATTGACGGAGATACCTAGTGGATCTGAGCATCGTGGTACCGATTTACAACGAGGAAGACAACATCCCGATCCTGCACGGCCGGATCTGCGAGGCCTTAGCCTCATCCGGGCTCGCCTACGAGCTGATCCTCGTGGACGACGGCTCCTCGGACAACTCGTTCGCGGCGCTGCAGCTCGCGGCGTCCCGCGACCCGCGGGTGAAGGTGGTGCGCCTGCGCCGCAACTTCGGCCAGACCGCCGCCATGGCGGCAGGTTTCGATTCCGCCACCGGACGGGTGGTGATGCCGATGGACGGCGACCTGCAGAACGACCCCCTGGACATCCCGCTGCTGCTCGCGCGCATCGACGAGGGGTACGACGTGGTCTCGGGGTGGCGCAAGGACCGCAAGGACACCTTCATCAACCGGCGGCTCCCCTCCATCCTCGCCAACTCCTTCATCTCGCGCATGACCGGGGTGCACCTGCACGACTACGGCTGCACCCTGAAGGCGTACCGCCGGGACGTTTTGGAGGACGTGAACCTGTACGGCGAGATGCACCGTTTCGTGCCGGCCCTGGCCTCCCAGTTCGGCGCCCGGGTCACCGAGATGCCGGTGCGCCACCACGAGCGGCTGCACGGGGTGAGCAAGTACGGCATCTCCCGCACCATGAAGGTGATCCTCGATCTGATGACGGTGAAGTTCCTGCTCTCCTACTCGACCAAGCCGATCCAGCTCTTCGGCCGCTGGGGGATCTACACCCTGGCCGCAGGCGGCTTGAGCGGCGCCACCACCATCTACATGAAGCTCGTTGAGCATATGAGCATGAACCGCAACCCGCTTTTGATCCTGACCGCCTTCCTGCTCTTCATGGGGGTGCAGTTCATCGTGCTGGGGCTTTTGGCCGAGCTCTCCGCCCGGACCTACTACGAGGCGCAGGGGAAGCAGATCTACAACATTAAGGAAAAGATCAACTTTGGCTGAGCCCCCCTGCCGAGTGCTGGTGCTGGCCCCCACACCCTTCTTCGCGGACCGGGGGTGCCACGTGCGCATCCTCGAGGAAGCCCGCGCCGTCGTCCCCTTCGGCGTGGAGCTGCGCCTGGTCACCTACCATATCGGGCGCGACGTCCCGGGCCTCTTTATCGAGCGCATCCCGGGGGTCCCCTGGTACGGCAAGCTGGAGGCCGGCCCCTCCTGGCACAAGCCCTACCTCGACCTCCTGCTCCTCTATAAGGCGCTGCGCGTCGCGCGCCGCTTCAAGCCCCAGCTGATCCATGCCCACATCCACGAAGGGGCCTTCATCGGGGCGCTTTTGAAGCGCCTGTTGCGGGTGCCGCTGCTCTTCGACTGCCAGGGGAGCCTCACGGCCGAGATCACCGACCACGGTTTCGTGCGGCCGGGAAGCCTGCTGCAGCGCTCGTTCGCACTGCTGGAGCGCTGGATCAACCGCGCCTCGGACTTCATCGTGGCGAGTTCCGGGCCGACGGTGCAGCTCCTGGTGCAGGGGGGGGTCCCCCGCGAGCGGGTGCGCGCCCTCAGCGACGGGGTGGACACCAAGGTGTTCGCGCCGGCCCCGGCGCAGGAGGTCCGCGAGCTGCGGTCGCGGCTCGGTGTGCCGTCGGACCGGCCGGTGGTGAGCTACCTGGGTCTTTTGAACCGCTACCAGGGGGTGGACCTCCTCCTGGAAGCCGCGGCGCTCCTCAAGGGGGAGGGGGCGCGCCTGCATTTTCTGATCATGGGGTTCCCGGAGGGGGGCTACCGGGAAAAGGCGCAGGCGCTGGGGATTGCCGATATGGTGACCTTCACCGGGCGGATACCCTACGACCAGGCGCCGCTCTACCTGAGCGCGGGGGATCTCGCCGTCTCCCCCAAGGTCTCGCTCACCGAGGCGAACGGCAAGCTCTTCAACTACCTCGCCTGCGCCCTCCCCACCGTGGTCTTCGAGACCCCGGTAAACCGGGAGATCCTGGGAGATACGGCGCTCTACGCCAAGTTCGGCGACGCGGCGGACCTGGCTGCCGCCATCGGGCGGCTGGCCGGCGACCGGGAACTGAGGGAGGACCTGGGGCGCCGCGGGCGGGAAAGGGCCGTGCGGGAGCATTCCTGGCAGGCGCGCGGGAAGGAACTGGCTGGCATCTACCGGGAGCTGCTGGGTAAAGGGTAACATCCTTTTTTTGGGGGCGCGCGGGGGTTTGCCGTGGCGTAAGGCGAACCGGTGCAGAGGTCATCGCAGGGAGACTCCAGGACAACGGCGCTGACAAAGAAAGGTCTTCCTCCCGGGTTCGGGAAGAAGGCCTTTCTTTTTTTGAGGGCGATTTTCCAGATTGCCATCACATCTGACGGGTGGCCGCAACACGCTTTTTTTATTGATATAAGGACTGCTTTCCTGTACTGTTCAGCTAATGAACGGTGACGACGAAAAAATGCTGGATACCTATCGCTCCTTCCTGCTCCTCTCGGAAATTTCGGGCGAGGAGCAGCTCTCCCAGCGCGAGATTGCCAGGCGTCTTGGCATTGCCCTCGGCCTGGTCAACTCCTACCTGAAGAACCTGGTCGCCAAGGGGTTCGTCCGGGTGAACAACTTTCCCAAGAACCGTTACGCCTACTTGCTCACCCCGACCGGCTTCGCCGAGAAGAGCCGGCTCGCCTACCAGCACCTGAGCTATTTCTCCGGTCTGTACACGGTGGCCCGGCAGGACTACCTGAAGCTCTTTCGAAACCTTGCCGCCGAGGGGGTGAAGGGGGTCGCCTTTTGCGGCATCGACGAGGTCGCCGAGATCGCCTATCTTTCGCTCAGGGAAACGGGGCTGGAGCTGGAGCTGGCGATGGACACCGAGGGGAGCGGGCGCAGGTTCATGGACTGCCCGGTGGTCTCGCCCGCCATGGGGCTTTTGTCCGGCAACCACCGGATCGTCATCAGCTCGCTCAAGCGCTGCGACGCGCTGCGCGAGGAGCTTTTGCGCCTGGGGGTTGAGCAGTCCTGCATCTATCGGGCGGGGGTGCCGGCGCAGGCCACGGCAAAGGGGAAGAAAAGCGTTCTCCCGATGCAAAAGCTTTAAAGCAAAGACGCTAAGTCAAACCCAGGTAAAACCAGAGACCCGGGTTTTCGTTTCAATGCCCAATCCACAGGAGAATCGTAACGTCATGCGTCCTGTAACTGAAGATCTGAGTGGGGCAGGGAATCGGCATATTACCGGGAAGGTGGAAGCAGCCAAAGCTTTCCTGGCAGGAGAGAGGAACGTCAAATTTGCCTACCTGTTCGGGTCGATCGCGAAAGGGAATTCGGGCCCGCTCAGCGATCTTGATTTGGCGGTTTATCTTGATGGGAGGCTGGACTTCTTCACCTACCGTCTCAAGCTTATGGAGGCGCTAGCAAAGGTACTGAAAACTGAGAACTTCGATCTTGTCGTCCTGAATCAGGCCTCGATAGTGCTGAAACATGAGGTAATTGGAGGCGGGATTGTCCTTAAGGATGATCGGCCGCGGAGGATTATGTTCGAGAGCCGGGTTCTGCGGGAATATCTTGATACCGCGTATCTACGGGAGGTGCAGCGCGTCTATATGCGTGAAAGCATCAAGAGGGGGGATTTCTTTGGTTAAAAGAGACGTGATTGCCGCTCGACTGGAGAAACTGCGGGGATACCTTCAGACGCTGAAGGCGGTGCAGAAAAATGACCTGGGCAGTTTCAAAAAAGATCCGTTTATTCATGGTGCCGCTGAACGTTACCTGCATCTTTCGATTGAATGTCTGCTGGATATTGGCAATCACATAATCGCCGAACGTGGCTATCCGAAGCCTGAAACATATGGCGAGATTTTGCAGATTCTAGCCGACAACGAGGTCATCTCTGGCAAACTCTTTGGGGAGCTGGAGGGAATGGCGGCGTTTAGGAATGTTTTGGTTCATGATTACCTGAAACTCGATCTCGAAAAGGTCTATCAGGTGATCACGGACAGGCTGAGGTATTTTGAGGAACTAGCCGAGGTTTATGCCGGGCTCTTATAGCATCCTCTAAGTTCGAAGGTCTCGGGCCTGCAAATGAAGGATGAATGTCTGCAAATCTACTGTTTCTGTACGGCCCTTCGGGGTCAGGGAAAACCAGACTTCTCCAGATGATTGCCGGAAGCTTGCGCGAAGTACAAAGCGGCACGAGGGTCGGCAGTGAGCAGATGGTACTGGAGATGGTGCAATCTGTCGCCTGCCGGCATTTTGTTGATTTCTTTAACAGATATGCTCATATTGCCAATCTCCTTATTGATAACCTTTGGATTTTGCAGTCTCGTCCCTTCGCGGCTGAAGAGATAGGGAGGCTAATAAAGGCAAGGATGGCTCTCTGGAGCCTGACAGTCCTCGCCTCCGATCTCGTATGAGGATGTGGTACGTACTTTCCCTGCCATAGGGGATTGTCTTAAGCAAAAGAATGAAGTTTAGCTAAACATAGCTAAAGTGGTTTCATCCATAGATCTGGTAAAGAAATCTCTTTGACTGGAGGTTTTCTCAATGGACCGTGAGAGGATGAATAACAACATGAGACAAACGGGGGAGATTATAGACACCGTTTTTACCCTTAAACTCTCCCGGCTCAATTCACAGCATCCCGAACTGAGTGACGCAGAAGCGAGGAACCTGATATATCAGGGAATCATCGAACGCAAGGATCGGCAGTGGAAATCACACACGGAATCCTGACTGTTCTAAAACGTGCCGCGACGCTGCTTTCGGACAACGGCATCGCTTACTGTCTGGCGGGAGGGCTTGCCGTTTCAGTGCTCGCGAGGCCTCGTGCCACCGAAAATGTGGATCTGATAGTGGTCCTCGAAGAAAGCGATCTTCCAGGGTTCGACGCCTTGGTCAGGGGTTGCTTCGGCGTCATTGAGGTGCGGGATGTCATGCGTTTTCGCACCGCGTCAATCTGGCGCTTCATCCTGGGAGATGGCGGCGAGTGATGCGTCATCCTCGACCTTATCCTGGCGGACCGGGACGAGTATCGGACTGCGATCGCCAATGTGATCGAAATTGTGATCGAAATTGTGATCGAAATTGTGATCGACGGTTGCCCGATCAAAGTGATTGAACCCCATGATCTGATCCTCGTCAAGCAGTTGGCGGGCCGGCCGGTGGATTTGCTGGATATCGAGGCGTTGAGGGAGGCCTTGGCCAACGGTGAGTGGAGAACGGAGAACGGAGAACGGTGTGTGTGAATACCAATACTATTTAAATGGAAAGGGATATTGAAATGAAAAAAGCTCTTATTACCGGTATCACAGGGCAGGACGGGTCCTACCTGGCCGAACTGCTGCTCTCCAAAGGGTACGAGGTGCACGGCGTCATCCGCCGCTCGTCGTCCTTCAATACCGGCAGGATCGATCATCTCTACCGGGATACCCACGAAAGCGGGGTGCGCCTCTTTCTCCATTATGGCGACCTCAATGACGCCAGTTCGCTGAACCGGCTTATGCGCGAGATCCGTCCCGACGAGATCTACAACCTGGGCGCCCAGAGCCACGTGAAGGTTTCCTTCGACGTGCCGGAATACACCGGCGAGATCGACGCCCTCGGTGCGGTGCGCATCCTGGAAGGGATCCGGGAGTCCGGGCTCAACTCCAGGTTTTACCAGGCCTCCTCTTCCGAGCTTTACGGCAAGGTGGTGGAGACCCCGCAGAAGGAAACCACCCCCTTTTACCCGCGCTCGCCCTACGCCTGCGCCAAGGCCTACGCCTACTACATCACGGTCAACTACCGGGAGAGTTACGGGATCTACGCCTGCAACGGCATCCTCTTCAACCATGAGTCCCCCCGGCGCGGCGAGACCTTCGTGACCCGCAAGATCACCCGAGCCGCGGCGCGCATCAAGCTGGGGGTGCAGAACTGCCTCTACCTCGGGAACCTGGACGCCAAGAGGGACTGGGGGTTTGCCGGCGACTACGTGGAGGCGATGTGGCTCATGCTGCAGCAGGAGGAGGCAGATGACTACGTGGTGGCGACCGGCGAGACCCACTCGGTGCGTGAGTTTGCCGAGAAGGTCTTTGCCCGTCTGGGGATGCCGCTTTCCTGGCAGGGGGAGGGAGCACACGAGAAGGGGATCGACGCCAAGAGCGGGAAGGTCGTCGTCGAAGTGGATCCCAGGTATTTCCGGCCGGCCGAGGTCGATCTCCTGCTGGGCGATCCCTCCAAGGCGAAGGCGGAGTTGGGATGGGAGCCGAAGACCGGTTTTGGCAGTCTTGTCGACATGATGGTCGATGCCGACCTGGTGCTGGCGGAGAGGGAGCAGCGCGCCGAGGGGTAGTCTGCGCGAGGTGTTGGCTTGTGGATAAGAATAATTTTGCGCGGATTGAAAAGCTGATCAAGGCTAAGTCTGGGGACGTCGATCGCTGGATTCGTTTGCAGGGGGAAGAATTTCAGCAAAAGTTGGATTTGGTCATCGAAGGCTAACAGGTGCTCGCAGAGCGATTGGACCGGATGGGACTTGAGCTACCCTAAGGAAGATTATGCGAAATGTAAAAAGAATAGAAGATAATCTTTTGCTTGAGCTGCGCCGTGACATCATCAGGATGGCAGAGCACTCCGGTCATGTCGGAGTGGCGCTGTCCTGTATCGACATCCTGGCGGCACTGTATGCTGAGGTGATGGCATGCACCCCTGCAACTGCGGGGAACCCTTCACGAGACCGATTCATTCTGTCCAAAGGACATGGCGCAATGGCGCTCTATGCGGTCCTGGCCCGGATGGGATTTATCGAGCGCGAGGTCCTGTCCACTTACGGTTGCAACGGCTCAGCTCTTGCGGAGCATCCTGTTGCCGGAAAGGTCGCTGGCTTGGAATGCGCCACCGGCACCCTCGGGCACGGCCTAGCAATTGGGGCCGGCATGGCCCGGGGCCTCAAACTGCAAGGCATCGGTGCCATGGTCTTCGTCCTCCTGGGGGACGGGGAGTGCAATGAGGGGAGCGTGTGGGAGGCGGCAGCTCTTGCCAGCGCCGGGAACCTGGACAATCTTGTCGCCATCGTCGACGTTAACGGGCTTCAGGCTTGCGGCGCCTGTGACGTGGTTTCTCCGGGGACCGTGCTGGCCGATTGTTGGAGAGGCTTTGGCTGGGAGGTCGAGCAGGCCGACGGCCACGACTACCGGGAACTGGTACAGGTACTCGGCCGTCGGACTGCCACTGGTAAACCGCGAGTGGTGCTCTGCGACACCGTCAAAGGCAAAGGTGTTGATTTCATGGAAGGCGATCTCGAGTGGCATTACCGGCCCGTTCGTGGAGACGACATTGACGAGTCGTTGAGGAGGCTTGCCGATGCGTGATGCCTTCTTCGCAGAACTGCTACCGCTTTTCAAGCATGACCAACGGGTGGTATTTCTTACCGGCGACCTGGGTTACAAGCTCTTTGACCAACTGACGGAGCACGATCCGGCCCGGGTGATAAACTGCGGCATCCGCGAAGCGGGAATGGTCGGTTACGCAGCAGGGTTGGCCAAGACCGGATTGTTGCCGTTTGTCTACTCCATTGCTCCTTTTGTCACCTTGCGCTGCCTGGAGCAGATCAAGGTCGACCTATGTTACAACCGCGCCAACGTGGTGGTGGTTGGAGTCGGAGGAGGCTATGCCTATGGCCCGAACGGCTCGACTCATCACGGGGTCGACGACATCGGCGTTTTGAGTTGCCTACCAGGACTGAAGATATGGACACCGGCGGATTCTCACGAGGTCCGCCTCTGCGTCAGGGCTGCCGCCACTCTTGATTCTCCCGCGTATCTTCGTCTGGGGCGCAATAAGGAGTCACATGTCTTTAAAACGCTGCAAAGTACCCCGGACATCTCCCAGCCAGCTCTGGTTCATGAAGGGGATGATGGCGTGTTGGTCACCTGCGGCTTCATTCTTCACGAAGTGCTCAAGGCAGTCGCCATGCTGAACCAGGATGGCATTCATCCGTCCGTCGTCCGTCTTGCTACCCTGCGCCCCTTTCCGGACCAGTATCTCCGTACCCTGATCGATCGAGGCCAACTGCTGATGACCGTCGAGGAGCACGTAGCAACTGGTGGACTTGGACAGGAGGTCGCCAGTATCGTTGCTGAAGCGGGCAGGGGCAACCGTTTCCGGATGCTGGCCATTCCCACTGCATTCCCGGACGCCTGTTACGATCGTGACACCCTGCTGGCCCGTGCTGGACTTGATGCCCAGAGCATTGCCACCACCTACCGGCAGATGTGGTCTGCAATCCGCCCCGAGGCATGAGTACCCAGGGGAAAAAAGAGGGGATGCCGCCCGTCTCTAACAACCCTCCCGGTAGCACAATGGCGGGTAGGCTACGATTCTTCCTACGTTCGCTGCTTGATATGCAGATGGAGTCCGTCTACCGTCACTTGCGTCCCTGGTTGCGGGAGCGTAGCGGCAGGGTGCTGGAGGTTGGGTGCGGAGCGCAGCCGTACCGGCATCTGGTGCCTGCAGACTGCAGCTACACCGGTCTTGACTGGGAGCAGGCCGAGGCGCACTTTAACTACCGTCTCCCGGACACGGTCTACTACCAAGGCGAGCGGTTCCCGTTCGAATACGGTTTTTTTGACAACCTGTTTCATACCGAAGTGCTGGAACATATCTATCAGCCCGGACAATTCCTTGCAGAGTGCCACAGGGTGCTGAAGCCGTCGGGGCAGATGTTTTTCACAGTCCCGTTCCAGGCCCGGTACCACTACATTCCGCACGATTATTTCCGCTACACCCCCGCTGCGCTGGAAAGGATGCTGCGCGAGGCCGGGTTTGTACAGGTCGAAATACGGCCGCGGGGCAGCGATATAACAGTTGCGGCCTACAAATGCGTCTCGATAATCTATCGCTGGGTGCAGTCCGGTCCGGTCGGCGTGGTGGCCGGTCTGCTCTTTTCACCCGTGGGCCTGACGGCGCTGCTGGTCGGAGCCATCTCTTTGCGGAGCCCGTTTGGCTCTCCCGATGACTGCCTTGGATATACAGTGACGGCACAGGCCTGAAACTGAAAAGCCTGTTAAAAGGCAGCGCCCAGAATCAAAGATTGTTTGCAGCACACCCTAACGATTTGGAGTGTACGACAGCATGACCATGGCGCAGAAAATAAAAAACCTGCAGGGTCCGATACTGGTACTTGGAGGGAGCGGTTTTATCGGGGCAAACCTGGTGCACACTCTTCTGGCGCAGCGCGGCGACGTGTACGGTACCAGTTCCAACTTCGAGGCCTGGCGGCTGGAGGGTCTCCAGGAGCGCAACAGGAAGGTGGTTGACCTGCTTGTCGAGGCGGACATGGAAAGCCTCTTTGCCGAGGTCGCTCCCCGGACCGTTTTCAACTGCGTATCCTATGGCGGTTATTCCTTCGAAACCGACGCGGCACTTATTTACCAGACCAACTTCAACCTGACCAACCGACTGCTGCAGGTGATGCAGAGGTGCTCCATCTCATGCTATGTCCACTCAGGGAGCTCTTCGGAATACGGGGACAACAGCTCCGCCCCCGAAGAGACGGCGCAACCGGCTCCCAACAGCGACTACGCCGTTTCCAAGGTGGCCAGTGCCGCCCTGCTCAGCTACTTCGGTCGCAAGAAGGGTTTCCCCTGCGCCAACCTAAGGCTATATTCGGTTTACGGCCCCCTGGAAGACTCCTCGCGCCTGCTGCCAACTGTCATCCGTCACGGCGTGGCAGGAGGCTACCCTGACTTCGTCCATCCCCAGATTTCACGCGACTTCGTGTATATTGACGACGTCGTCGAGGCCTTTGTGGATACGGCCCTTAACCTCAAGGAAGAAGACTACGGCGATTCCTTCAACATCGGTAGCGGTTTCAAGACGACAATAGCCGATATCGCGGCCGTGGCGCGCGAACTGTTCGGGATTACCTGCGAACCCACTTTTTCCGCAATGCCCGACCGGGTCTGGGATGTCAGTGACTGGTACGCCAACCCCGGCAAGGCCGCCCGGCGCCTGGACTGGCAGCCACGCACCACATTACGCGAAGGCCTCGGCCGCATGGTCGCCTGGTACCGTACTCTTGTCGAGCCGGAGCAGTATCAGCGTTCCTCCAAACAGTTCAGTCTCGACACGACCCACAGTGTGACGGCGATCATTGCCTGCTACAAGGACAACCAGGCCATACCGATCATGTACCAACGGCTGAAGGAGACCTTTTCCAGGCTTAAAATCGACTACGAGATCATTTTTGTGAACGACAACAGCCCGGACGACTCCGAGGAGGTCATCCGCGCCATCACGCGCCGGGACAAGCGGGTCACCGGCATCTCCCATTCGCGTAATTTCGGTTCCCAAGCGGCTTTCAGAAGCGGCATGGAGGTCGCGGCCAAGAACTCCTGCGTTCTGCTGGACGGAGACCTCCAGGACCCGCCTGAACTCATCGAGCAGTTTGTGGCCAAGTGGCGCGAGGGGTTTGATGTGGTCTACGGCCGCCGGGTAAAGCGTGAAGCTACATTTTTCATGCGGATTGCCTATAAGCTCTTTTATCGGGTGTTCGACGCTTTTTCCTATCTGACCATACCGCACGATGCGGGCGATTTTTCCCTGATGGACAAGAAGGTAGTGCGCTGCCTGCTGCAATTTCCCGAGCGGGATTTTTTCCTGCGAGGGATTCGTGCCTTTGTCGGCTTCAAGCAGGTTGGCGTCGACTATGTCCGTCCAGAGCGGATGTTTGGCGTCACCACCAACAGTCTCTTCAAAAATATCGGCTGGGCCAAGAAAGGTATTCTTTCGTTCAGTAATACTCCGCTCAACATCCTGAGCTTTGCCGGCACCCTGCTCTTCTTCGTTTCGATCCTTTTGGGGGTCGCACAGACAGTTAGCCGCTTGCTATTTCCCGAGTTGGCACCTAAGGGCGTCACCACCATGCTGCTCTTGATCCTCTTTTTTGGCTCGATCAACCTGTTTGCTATTGGTCTCCTGGGGGAGTACATTGCCAAGATCTTCGAAGAGGTGAAACAGAGGCCACTCTTTATTCGCAAGCACCTAGTGCGCGACGGCGAAGTGCGGCAGTTCTCCGTCGACCGGCACCACAATTGACCGGAGACACTACGCCATGGAGATGATCTTCCGAGCCTGCCCCTTGTGCGGTTCCTCCGATACGGGGAGGGTTTTCGCCGAAGCGAATTACCAACTGAACCGGCTGGACAGTTTCGCTTTTTCTTCTCGTAAAATGCCGGAGTACATGCATTATCGGTTGATCGACTGCCCCAGTTGCGATCTGCTCTACGCCAACCCTCTGCCGCGTGAAGATTACCTTGCCGAGGGTTACAGCGAGGCGGCTTACGACAGCGGGGTTGAGGCACACTATGCCGCCGCGACCTACGCGGAAGTAATAGAAGATATTGCCGCCCGGCTTCCTGACCGCCATGGTGCCCTGGATATCGGAGCGGGAGATGGTGCCTTTCTGGAAAACCTGTTGCAGCACGGTTTCGACCAGGTGGTCGGGGTGGAACCGTCGCGGGCACCAATTGCTGCGGCCCGCAAAGATGTCCGGCCGCTCCTCAGGGAAGGGCTTTTCTGCGGGGACGATTTCGCACCGGAAAGTCTTAGCCTAGTGACCTGTTTTCAGACGCTGGAGCATCTGATCGACCCGCTGCAAATGACCCAAGCGGTACAGAAGCTGCTCAAGCCCGGTGGTGCGGTCTATTTCATCTGCCATAACCGGCGGGCACTTTCAGCGCGGGTTTTGGGTAAAAAATCCCCCATCTTCGACATTGAACACCTTCAGCTGTTCTCTCCGCTTAGCGCGCGGCACCTTCTGGAGGAAGCCGGCTTTTGCGATGTTAAAGTGATCCCGGTGGTAAACCGTTACCCGTTGCGTTACTGGCTCAGGCTGCTGCCACTGCCTAAGATATTCAAACAGGTGCTGATAGCCATTTTTGATCGGGTAGGTATCGGGAGTGTAGTTGTGCCGATATCTGCAGGGAATCTTGCAGTAGTGGGGTATAGACACAAAATTGAATTTGGGTTGTCATGAACAGGCGTTCCCTGAGACTCAAGGCGATGGTACAGAAGGGAGCCAGAACGAAGGACTGTTATAATATGGAGTAGCGCCATGCGCTTGGTATTTTGGATGCATTGAGATTTTGCCCTTAGGCGGTATGCTACCTTCCATTTTTTTTGCATCAATAACGTTTTGCTGGCAGTATATCTGGTCTTTTACTTTAGGGCTGACAAATTAATCTCAGCGCCTTTCCGATACAGATGATCAAGTTGACGTATTGATGCTGACTATGTGGGTCCCAACTGTGACGTTGATTGGTCTATCTAGTCGTCAAAGTAAATGGAGATGACTCCTGATACCTACCACGCCACCCTTCCTTTTACGAAGATCTCAGGGAAGGGTTTACCTCCTAAACTTACTGAAGAACGCAATGGTGTACTGACGATAAATGACATTCGGCTCTTTTTTATATTTCTTGTTCGTGCCTGCCGTTTATATGGCGTATTATTCCATTAACGATCGCTGGCGCTGGCTGGTACTGCTGATAACTAGCTATGGATTCTATGCATCATTAAGGGCACCCTACCTGCTGGCCGTTCTGCTCATGGTGACCGGTATTAGCTACGGGTGTGCCTTGCGAATCGCCTCACAGCATGATGATTCCATTCGAAAACGCTGGCTTTGGATTGGCAGTTTCGCCTGCGTGACGATTTTGGCCTTGCTGAAATATTCCCCGTTTTTTGAGACTCGGGTGAGCCGAATTCTTGGTCTCAGTTATGACCTTTCTTCTACCGTTATCAGTGTCGGAGTATCTTATTTTACGTTTCAGGCCATTTCATATATGGCTGATGTCTATCTGGAAATAGAAGATGCTGAACACCATTTCGGCTACTACGCCCTGTTCCTCGCGTTTTTCCCGAAATTATTACAAGGCCCTATAGAACGTGCAGAAGATCTGCTTCCGCAGCTCAAAAGCCCATATCGGTTTGAGTACGATGAAGTGCGCTCTGGTATGATCCTGTTCGCTTGGGGCCTTTTCAAGAAGGTGGTAGTAGCTGATTTACTGGCTTTGTATGCCAACCAAACTTACAACAATATCGAACAATATAGCAGGTCGGCGCTTCTGTTAGGCACTTATGCATTTGCTTTGCAAATATACTTTGATTTCTCTGGCTATACCGATATGGCGCGTGGGACTGGCCGTATTTTCGGCATCAACCTAACTGAGAATTTCAACAGCCCCTATATGGCAACCTCGATAGCCGATTTCTGGCGACGTTGGCACATTTCATTTTCACGCTGGATATTAGACTATATCTTCAAACCACTTCAAATGGGGTGGCGCAGCTTCGGCCATTCTGGCACCGCACTGGCGCTCATTGTGACCTTCCTTGTATCAGGCGTATGGCATGGGGCAAACTGGGGGTTTATTATCTGGGGTCTTTTGCATGGCACCTATTTGGCTGCATCGACTTACTACCGCCCATATCAGAAACGGTTGCACAAATGGCTCGGGATCGGAAAAAGCAGTTGGCTCAAATGGTGGCAGATTTTTGTAACATTCAACTTAGTCAGCTTCGCGTGGATTTTTTTCAGGGCCGGCGGCAGAAACGGTTGGCATGTTGTAAGAAGGCTTTTTAGCGTATTTTCTCCCACAATGGCCGGCTCTAATGTAATTGACTTCTCTGCTTCAAGTCTAATCACGTCGCAAGGGAAATATTGCGCGTTGCTGGCCGCGCTCCTACTGCTATTTTTATGGTATGCACGCATCTTTAAAAAAGATTTTAACCTGTTAGGCCAAAATGGATTCTACAGATGGAGTGTTTATTGTATCCTTATTCTCAGCATCTGTTTACTGGCGCAAAATGGTGATGGTAATTTTTTGTATCTAAAATTTTAAAATACGGCATAAGGACATTTTTTGAAAATAATTATAATTAAAGTGTTGATATTGCTAGTACTTGTCGAGTTAGTTTTCAGATTCCTGCTGCCCACCGATGAATGGTATAAAGAGGCCGAGCGGTTAGCCCAAAGTAAACAAATTGGTTATATCTTTATTGGTTCTTCAAGGGTGGCTTGTTCCATCAATCCTGTGGAATTTACTAAATCAGTTAAAGATGAAGGTTCGCGAGATAGAACCGTAAACATGGGGAGAGGGTATTCAACCTTAGTCGAGCATTGCCTAGGCGTTACAAGAATTGCTGAGGCTATGCCGGATAAACTCAAGGGGGTTGTCATCTTTCTGGAAGCGCCGCAGGGCATTCCAGATTTTCAGACATGGCAAAGCGATTGGTTCAATGCTGATAATCCTGAATTGTTAGCAGCAACAATGGGAGTCTCTGACCTCGATGCTTTTTGGTCCCAAAGTTCGGGTGCCGATTTGAAAACGAAAATGCTTGTTAGCGCAGCCACGGTCTCAGAAGCAATTCGCTTAAGAGGCGGGTGGAAAATGCTGTTAGATAATTGTTTACATCCGGGTAGGTCTTCTGTGACCCAATCGCCAACAGGTGGAATCCGTCAGGATAGTCAAGGCATTCTGAATGCACGTCGTTTAGCGTTTGTATTGGCGAGAAACGAAATCAGAAATCAACGGGAAATCAATTTAGATAATTGGGATACCACTGTATTGAAGAGCCTAAACGACCGAATCCATTCTTCTGGAGGTCGGCTGGTCTTATTTAATATGCCGATAAGTTCGGTCCAAGCGATAGTCAATTCTACGGCCATTGGGAAAAAGAACAAAAAAAACATTGATGATTTGCTTCGTAAGGCCAATATACCCTTGATACATCCGGTTTTTACGACAACCGACGATGACTTCCCAGACCTTTGGCACTTGAGAGGGACCAGATCGGCTGAATTCACCCGAAGCGTCGCTCAGGCTTATCTTCAGCTTAAAAAAATGTAGGTGTTGTGAATTCACCGGTGGCTATGTTAAATTCAGCAATTAGAGGATGGGAATGAGGCAACTTCCCGACGGAGAGTACGGAAGGGCTACTCGGACTCGTCGCATTTGAGAAAATAACTTTTCTAGGAAATGACCCTAAAATGAATGATACACCATCTACACATATGCTGGTTATCGAGGCAGGCCGGGCCGAGCGCAACTACTGGAGGGACCTCTGGCGATTCAGGGAGCTTTTATACTTCCTGTCCTGGCGCGACATTCTGGTACGTTACAAACAGACTGTTATCGGTGTCGCTTGGAGCGTGATCCGACCTGTACTTACTATGATAGTATTCACCGTTATCTTCGGGAAATTGGCGAAGTTCCCTTCTGGTAACGCGCCATATGCGATCTTGGTTTATGCCGCCATGCTCCCTTGGCAGTTCTTTGCTAACGCGCTTTCCGAGAGCAGCAACTCACTCATCTCCAACGCAAATATGATCTCGAAGGTGTACTTCCCGCGCCTGATCGTGCCGTGCAGCGCGGTGATCGTGAGCCTTGTCGATTTTTTGATTTCCTTCGTTGTCTTGATCGTACTGATGGCCTGGTATCAGTTCATGCCGGGGTGGGGGATACTCATGCTGCCCATCTTTTTGGCAATGGCACTGCTGGCCTCGCTTGGCTTCAGTCTCTGGTTATCAGCTTTGAACGTGAAATACCGCGATTTTCGTTACATCGTGCCCTTCATCGTCCAGTTCGGGCTGTACGTCTCTCCTGTCGGTTTCTCCAGCAATGTGGTCCCGGAGAAGTGGAGGCTCCTCTATTCACTTAACCCCATGGTTGGAGTGATCGACGGGTTCCGCTGGGCAATACTAGGCGGCGATGCGCAGATCTACTGGCCCGGCTTCTTGCTCTCATTAGGCTTGACACTGCTCATACTCTATGGCGGGGTTAGGTACTTTCGGAAAACTGAGAGAATATTCGCAGACATCATTTAGGCGTTTCTTTGTAAACATGCATCTCTTGTGTTGGTAAAGAGATAATTCGTTTGAGTTTTTAGTGGCTAATATAGGAAAATCATGAGCGAAACTGTCATAAAAGTGGAAGACTTGAGCAAAAAATATATTCTTTCCCATTTAGCGGACAAGCGCGAGCAGCTTTTCAGTGGCCTACTGGTGAACAAGGCAAAGAGCGTTGCGAACCGGACAGTTAGCATGTTCCGTGACTCCGGTATCGGTGGCGGCAGACAAACTACTGAGGAATTTTGGGCACTTAAAGATGTATCATTCGAGATCAAGCAGGGGGACAGGGTCGGAATTATCGGACGTAACGGAGCCGGAAAGTCGACGCTCTTGAAGATCCTTTCCCGTATCACCGAACCAACAAAAGGACGGATCACCATCGATGGTCGGGTTGCTAGCCTTCTGGAGGTAGGAACAGGTTTCCATTCTGAGCTTTCCGGTCGTGAAAATATATACCTGAACGGTGCGATTCTCGGTATGAACCGTGAGGAGATCAAGCGCAAGTTCGATGAGATAGTCGCCTTCGCCGAAGTCGAACAGTTTCTCGATACACCGGTCAAGCGCTACTCGTCTGGGATGTATGTACGGTTGGCCTTTGCTGTTGCAGCACATCTTGAACCTGAGATACTCATTATCGATGAAGTACTTGCGGTTGGGGACGCACAGTTCCAGAAGAAGTGCCTGGGAAAGATGGAAGATGTCTCAACGCAAGACGGGAGGACTGTACTGTTTGTAAGTCACAACATGGGTGCTATAGCCAGGCTGTGTAAATCGGTAATCTGGCTTAATGCCGGTGGGATAATGGGACTAGGCCGGACTGATGAGATCCTGAAAGACTATCAATCGCAGAATGTCCCTTCTTGTGCCACATGGGTGCGGCCTTCCGTGATAAAAGAAAACCTGATGTTTAGGTTCGAACGGATTGAGGTTAGAAACTCTCAGGGCGTCGTTTCAATGACATATGATGCCGATGAATCAGTTAAAATTGACATTTGGTACTCCATTTGCCAAAATCTTGCAGGCTGCCAAGTGGGATTTCGTGTATACAATTCCGATGGCGTCATCGTCTTCTCAACTGCTGAATATGACGAAACATATATGACGGCGGTCCCGAGGGATATTGGCTCATATTGCACCGGGGTTACTATCCCTGGTAACTTTCTTGCGCCGGGCCTGTACTATCTTTATGTCGCAGCTCACATGCCTCACCAAGTACTTTATGATGCTGTAGACCAGCCTGTAACTTTTAGTGTCACTACGACAGACTGGGTAGGTGCCTATGATGGGAGACTTGGCGTAGTATCACCAATTTTTCATTGGGACACAGTGCTAGAGTGAATGTTATATGTAATATTTATGGGGACATTCCTAATCTTAAGTGAAAATAATATGCCTGGGTCACAATTGATAAAAGGAGGGAAAAAATGAATAAAATACCAATCTACCAACCTTCTTTGCTTGGAAATGAAAAAAAATATGTAAATGAATGTTTAGATTCAACGTGGATATCATCCAAAGGCAAATTTGTGGCCGAATTCGAAAAAAAATTTGTTCAGTTGACTGATGTAAGATATGCAACAACAGTGTGCAATGGAACAGTGGCATTGCATTTGGCTTTAGTGGCTTTAGGTATAGGGCCTGAAGACGAAGTAATCGTGCCTACGTTGACCTATATATCCTCGGCTAATGCTATCGCGTACACTGGTGCAACACCGATTTTTGTTGATTCTCTGGAAACAACATGGCAGATGGACCCAGATGACGTGCGACGGAAAATTACCGCAAATACGCGGGCGATTATGGCTGTTCACCTTTATGGCCACCCATGCGAAATGGACTCGCTCACCCAAATTGCAGCAGAATACGGTCTTTTCTTAATCGAGGATTGTGCGGAAGCATTCGGATCGCGTTATAAAGGTCGGCATGTTGGTGGCTTCGGGGATATCGCCACTTATAGCTTCTTCGGTAACAAAACTATCACTACTGGCGAGGGTGGGATGGTTGTCACAAATGATGAGACACTGAATGATCGTGTCGTTCACTTTAAAGGGCAGGGGCTTGCGCAGCATCGCCAGTACTGGCATGATGTGATCGGCTATAATTATAGAATGACAAACATTTGTGCCGCTGTCGGTCTTGCTCAACTGGAACGGTCAACAGAAATTTTAGAAGCAAAATTAACAGTTGCTGGTTGGTATTCTGAAGAACTAGCAGATGTTCCCGTCACTTTACATCAACAAATTGGAGATGTGAAACATTCTTACTGGATGTGCTCGATTCTAGTTGATGATCCAGGAAAACGTGACCTTTTACGCGACGCGCTGGCAATAAAAGGAATCGAGACCCGGCCCTTGTTTTATCCGATTCATACAATGCCGATGTATGCTAAAAAATTCCAACGCCATCCGGTTGCCGAAAATCTCGGGTGGCGTGGTATCAATTTGCCAAGTTGGCCGGGGCTTGCCAAGTGCCAGGTGCAAGAAGTATGTAAAGTGATTAAAAGTTTTTACAAAGTCGCGTGACAGGATCTTAAATGAAAACGATCATTTTTGGCTGCGGTGGACATAGTCGAAGCGTAACTGATATAATCCTTTTGGAGAAACCAGAAGCTTCTTTGATATTTGTAGATGACAATGCCAAAGACCAAGAAAAGTTATTTGGTTTTGAAGTGGTTAGACGATTCCCTATCGATAACAACCCCTGTTTTGTTGCAATCGGGGATAACTTAAAACGGATGTTGAAATTAGCTGAATTGGCAGGTCATAGAGTAATTTCGGTTATTTCACCGAGGGCTCATATTGGTTTGTTCGCCGAAATTGACCAAGGCTGTTTTGTTGGCAATTTTTGCCATATAGGCCCTGAAGCAAAGATTGGGGTCGGTACGATTCTAAATACTTCATCTGTCGTTGAGCACGAAGTGCATGTGGGCAATTACTGTCACATTGGCCCTAATGCCACTATATCCGGCCGAAGTGAAATCGGTAATCATGTTTTTGTTGGTGTCGGAGCAGTTATTAAGGATAATGTTAAAGTATGCCCGAATGTTATTGTCGGAGCTGGGGCAACAGTAGTAAAAGATATAACAGAACCCGGTACTTACACTGGAACTCCAGCGAGAAGGGTAAAATGAAGGAAAACGTTACAGTAGCGGTACTAGCTGATTATTTTATAGAGTGGGGTGGTGGTGTTGATTTTCTTTGCAACTGCCTCAATGCACTTACTTTGAATAGTAAAAGTAAGCCCATAAATCTTATTCTACTTTACCCTAAAAAAAATGTTTTGGCTGAATCTCTTCTCAGATATAAATTTATGATAAAGGATTTAATTAAGTTACGAAAACCAAAAATGGTCATACCCACCAGGATTGGCGAGAAATATGTTCTTCGATCAATTCGAAACGTAAGTCCTAATATTCAGGTCGTCTATTATGAGAATAGTAGTAAAGGCTTGGTATCCATAGTCGATAAGATCAAAGCTGACGTAGTAATTCCTGCTGCACGCTCACTTGGGACCTCATTTCCAATACCTTGGATCGGATATATATTTGATTTGCAGCATAAGTATCTTGAAGAATATTTTAATCATGATGATATTTTGGGAAGAGATAGAGTTTTAAATACAATTCTGCAAGAAGCTAAGGCTGTAATTGTGAATTCAAAATCTGTCAAAGAAGACATTTTAAAATTTTACCCCAATACAGAATGTGAAATATTTAATCTTCCGTTTTCCCCAATTCCTGTCTCAGCCTGGTTTGACCATGAGGCCGCGGCAATAACAAAAAAGTATAAATTACCTGAACGATATTTTGTGATTTCAAATCAGTTTTGGATTCACAAATCTCACCTGACTGCTTTTGAAGCCTTGTCAAAACTCAAAGGACCAAACGTTGACTGCGTTCACATCATATGTACAGGTAAAACAGAAGATTATAGGTTTCCCGATTACATTAATAATCTGAAAGAACGTATTGAAATACTTGGCATGTCAAAAAGAATTCATTTTCTGGGATATATTCCTAAGATAGATCAAATTCAAATAATGCAGAACTCTATCGGAGTTTTGCAACCCACCCTATTTGAAGGAGGGCCTGGTGGTGGTGCTGTCTTTGATGCTGTAGCGCTTGGTGTGCCAGCAATTGTTTCTGACATCCCAGTTAATGTCGAGATCGAATCGGAAATAGTTATGTTTTTCAAGGCAGGTTCTTCAGATGATTTAGCTATGAAAATGGCTGACTTGATGGATGGAAACCTAATGGAAAGTGGGAAAGAGAAACTATTAGCTGACGGTCAACGTCGCTGTCAAGCTTTAGGTGATAGGCTCTTTGAAGCTATCGAATTTGTCTTAGAAGCCGAATAATTGTTGATTGGCGCCGTTTGTTATTCATCTCCTCGCAGAAAATTAAATTTGGTTTATTCTGGTCAGGTCTGTATGTTAGTCGGTGGTGCCTTTTTGTCCTGCCCGTTTGACATTGGCGTAATGTATATATCGGGACGGACGCTGTGTAGCGTATTCTGTTTTACCGGATATTAGGTGCACAATATGGTTAAGCTCAGTATTATTACCGCAGTCCGCGATGGAGAGAGATTTATAAAGGGGTGCATTGAGAATGTGATTTCTCAACGTTGCCCAGAGGTTGAGCATATTATTCTGGATTCTTGCTCCACTGATGGGACCGTCGAGGTTATCAGGAAATACGCTGAGGAATTCCCCCATATCCGTTGGATCTCCGAAAAAGATGATGGACAGTCGGATGCAATGAATAAAGGGATAAAATTGGCAAAAGGAAAATTTGTCGGATTTCTCAATGTTGACGATTATTATGAACAGAATGTCTTAAAAAAGGTTGTCAGTATTGTCGAGAGTTGTCCAGTTAATTCTTTTTTGGTGGGCAACTGCAACGTGTGGGACGATTATGGCAACCTTTTATCAGTTAACAAGCCGGTAAAATTAAAGCTTCGCCAACTTCTACTTGGTTACTTTGTTAACCCTTGGCCGGTAAATCCTTCTGCTTATTTTTATGACAAAGCCTTACACGAAATAGTCGGAATGTATACAGTTAGTGAGCATTATGCTCTTGATGTTGATTTTATTCTTAGAGCAATTCAAGTTGCCAATGTTAGATATTTTGATGAGGTTTGGGGTAACTACAGCTTTTTTGAAGAAACCAAAACAGCAAATGACCTCAAGAACGGAACATCTCAAAAAAGAGTTAAAGCCCTGTTAAAGGCCTACAGGAAGGATTTGCCCTGGTTCTTTCGTAAGACCTTTGGCCTCTACTCAGTATTCGCTCGCGATATCCCTCTATTTATAAACTGGGTTAAAGTAGTGTTTAAAAAATACTTGTTATTTTAGGGGAAGTGTTTTGAAGATACTGTATATTGCATATGAAGTTCCATTTTTTCCCGGCGGAACTGGTGGAGAAATACGTCAGTATTGTCTCTTGCAGGAGTTGGTTCAACGTCACGACTACCATTATGTCGGACCCTACAAAGAAGGTGATAGGTTCCAAATTCTCCAACGGTTTTTTAAAAAACTTTACATGCCTAAAAAAAGAACTCTTTCCGATAAAATTTGTTCTTTTGTATCGAAACGTCAAGACCAAGGCTTCCCTCAATTTGTGCAAATATGCGAATGGCACCGCCATGAACTGATTCCTTTAGTTAAACTGGCTGTAGCACAGAACAAATATGATTTAATACATGTAGAGCATACGAATATTGCTCACTGGCTTCACGAAATTGCTTCAGACTTGCCAAAAGTAATTGTAAGCCATAATGTTAAGACAATTATGTGGAAGCGGTATGCTGACCATGCTCATGGGAAACTTAAAAGAAAATATGAAAGAGACTATAAACGTTTTAAGGAGTATGAAGGTAAATACCTAAATGATTTTGACTGCGTTTGTGCAGTATCGGAAACAGACCGTGAAGCTTTTGACGATATTTGCAATGGTTCTGTACCAATAAAATTGGTCCCTAATGGATGTGATACAGTGTATTTCAAACCAGATTCGTCTAGTGTTATCACTGGTGAGATGGTTTTTGCTGGTACAATGTATTACGATGCAAATATTGATGCTATGCTGTTCTTCTGTGATAAAATCCTTCCACTCATCCAGGCGCAATTCCCTTCCTGTCATGTAACTATAGTTGGCAGAAACCCTCCAAATGAGATCATTGCACTAGAGAAACTTGGGAACGTGAAGGTCACCGGTTTCGTTAAAGATGTCCGCCCATATCTGAAATCTGCTAACGTCATAGTGGTCCCGCTCTCTCAAGGGAGCGGGACCCGTCTGAAAATTCTTGATGCTATGGCTATGGGAAAAGCGATTGTATCTACAACTATCGGGGCCGAGGGAATCGATTATGGAAACGGTAAAAACATCATGATTGCCGATGAACCGGAGGATTTCGCCAAGTGTGTGCTCGATTTAATTCGGAACGAGGGCCTGTGCACTTCCTTGGGAGTCAATGCCAGAGATCTTGTCGATGAAAAATATTCCTGGAAAATAATCGCCAATCAACTTGATGAGGCTTATCGCTTCGCCGTAGAGACGCGCAGAAATTTCAGTAACGGACCAAGGGATGGAACAGTTGAAAGTTAAGCCCCATTGCTTATTCTTGGATAGCTATAATTACCGGAGACCGTTGGTGGCAAACTCGAAGCCTCTGCCATGGTTCTCATCTGGAACGGCCGGCAGTACCTGCCGGACTATCTGAACTCACTGGAGGGACAGACCCTGCGTGACTACTATGTAGTGCTGGTCGACAACGCTCCGCCGAAGGCTCTGCGAGTTTTTAGAGGCTAGGCTTTGATAATCTCCAATCCAGTGAAAGGTCCCTATGAAAACACCGAAATTTATGAAGGCCTTAAAACAATTCCCCCGGCATAGATTCGGCTTTTGTACTGTGTGTGGCAAGAAAACTCTTTTCGTCCTGATTGATCCTGAGTTCCTGCGGAATACTATGGTGTGCCTTTTTTGCCGCAGTGCTGCGCGCAACCGCCACGTTGCCAAGGCGATGCTCGGCATCGTTGGTGGGAAGTCTATTGCCGGCCTGCGTGCTGCCGGGAACATCATCATTTATAACACGGCCACGGAAGATTGCTTCAGTTGTGTGCTGCAGGATTATCAGGGCTACTTCAGTTCGTGCTTCATGGAGGGGCTGACTGCAGGTACGGAAATATCACCCCGCGTATCCTGCCAGAATCTCGAGGCCTTGACCTACCCCGACAACTCTTTCGACCTCGTAATCACCGAAGACGTATTCGAGCACGTTCGCCATGCCGAAAAGGGCTTACGGGAAATTTTTCGTGTCTTGCGCCCGAGGGGATATCACATCTTCACTGTCCCATTTTATTTCGACCGCCCTACCTTGGTCCGGGTTGACACCTCGGGGGACGAAGATGTGCATCTGCTGCCTCCCGAATACCATGGTGACACGATCCGTGGAACTATTCTGGCTTACCGGACCTTCGGAATCGACTTGTTCGAGGAACTTAATGCTATAGGTTTCGATACTCGGGTGCACTTCTCCACGGTTGCTGAGTGGAAGTACGGAATTTTCGACAGCTCAGTTTTTATCTCACAGAAGATTGGTTAACAGCGTGCGCATCTTGATAATTACTCCATGCCTGGCATTTCCCGGCCAGACGGCGGCACAGGGATGTTCAATCAACTTTATGAAGGACTTCTCCGCCCGGCACGAGGTCGCCTTCCTCGCCTTCGTCCGGAAATAGGACCTGATTCCGCTGCCCCACATGTCCCCCTTTTGCGTCGAAACGGCGACGGTGTCGCTACCCGGCGGATACCGCCTCATCCCTGGGCGGCGGGTTATCGAGGATCTAGGCTAGATAAGTTCTACCGGGAGGTCGCACTATGATGCTTTCTTTGGTGATTACCTGCTATGACGAGTCGGCTACCACTCGCGTATTGTTAAGGCTGTCATCACGTTGCATATCGAAGATGGTGAAATGATTGTGGTTTATTGCATGCGTTTCGGACTCTTATAGGTGATCTGAAGTGATCGTAGACGTTATGACAAAGGTCTCAGCAAGATCAAAAAATGGAAAACCGGTTGTCACATAGTTTCAAGGGAATTTGTCTGTTCAGGTCGTGCCTCATAACACAACCTCCCTGCACTATCAATGCGGAGACCAGTTATTCTGGATAATACGACGAAACCGGTCTTTATTCCGGCCTGTTCCGGGCTGGACAGAATTTCCAATATATAAACATTCGTCTCGGAATTATGAGTGTTTTGAGAGAGATTGAATGCTTTTATCACTTCATCCGAAGTGCCCATAACTTTCATTTTTCTGCCGGAGTAGAGATATATAAACGACTCATTTTTCCACGGATAACCTTTTTCTCCGACCCAACCTTTTGTTGACTTTACAAGTGGATACGGGTCATAGCTATATTTGTCAGAAATTATAAGCCTTGAATCGTCAGGGACATTTGATAAAATATTCTCTTTTAGTGCCTTCACTAAGGCAGCTCTCCTATAGTGCAAGTCAATATTTGACTTATCGACGACTAGCCTATTGTTCTGAATATTTAACAGAAGCAGTGCCGATATGACTGCGGAAGATACTAACCTTAGAATCAAGCAGATTTTAGTCGCAGAGGTTTTCCTTATAAGGGTCTGGATTAGACCTGTGATGGTCAGCGCGATCCCGAAATACTGAATGTATACCGGCAGGTACCCCATGCCCAGTCCGGAAGAAATCAATTCTTCCTGATATTTTGCCGATAACGCGATGAGAATTGCAGGAGATAAAGTCAAAATCACACCGAAAAAAAAGAAAATATTAGTCTTATTGTTGTTGGTGACTTTATGGGTGGCTCGCCAGTATCCGGCCAGGAAAAGGAGCAAAGTAGACAAATCACAAAATTGTATATTTTGCAAAAACGTGCCTTTAGCATATTGGAATAAATGCGATGGATCGCATAAATAGTAGCTCAGTGGCATTGATGAGAAAGTTTGTATAGCGAAGGTAGATATTATTTTGGTAGCATCAAAATTTATTTTTATGCCAGAGTATCCTGCCGTCATTGGTGGTTTTATTTGTCGAAAAAATAACATAATACCAAATGATATCAGGGCTGACAGAATATGTGGAGCTAATATTCGAAGGCTTTTACGACCTCTAATATTTTTGTCTGATGTTAAAACCATACTAACAAATAATAAAATGAGTGGAATACTTATTTCGTACATAAATAGCGTTAGGCTATACAATAAAACGCTTGCAGTGATGTTGATGGTCCTGCCATTGTCGATGTAGTAAGTGAAAAATATTAAAGATGCAAGCATGAAAAACATGAATACCTGCAGCATCCCATCAAATGAGGTTATTGGGTCATGATACAGCCTAAACTGAAATAATATTGGTAATAGCAGCATTGCTAAGAACGAAACATTGCGGTCCTTACATATTTTAGACATTAAAATGCCAAGCAAAATTACATTGGTAAGCACAAGCATGACAAGAAATAACTTGTAAAATATCAGATTGTAAGAAAAATAAGCAACAGTGTAGGTTACAATGAGCCCTATAGGGAAAAAACGACCTAGTTTGATCCACTGATTTATTGCGGTATATATGTATTTTATAAGTGTAGAATGCTGAAGGCCAATTTGCCCTTTTATCTCAGAATTCATCAGGTCGTCAGAGTAATAGCCACTGGTCAACATTGGTGATAGAGAAAGAAAAACATAAACAGCTATAACTAAATATGGTAAGTATTTATTGTTTGAAATGCTCTCGAAGATTGTGTTGGTTGTGCTCTGCTCGGAATCGGGCCTTTTGCCGATCTTACTGGAAAAATCCTTCACTTTTTGCATAGATAAAGCCTCTGGCAGCGAGATAACGGTAGCCAACTGTGCTTTGACCTGAAATTTGGGTGGCGGGCCAACGATGTGGTCCAGTGCATGTCAGTTGCACAATAGTTGGTTCTTCCGCAGAATTTGTGGGCTGTTGGGCCGCCCCGAAGGCTTAGCAGCGAGTTGAGCAGCTAACAAAATAGAGCATCCCGCCTCAAGTCTGGCATTATTGGTTTTTCCGCCAAGAAAACCCA
>Ga0316217_10000241_pt1 | contig 81601 bp, 73 predicted proteins | sample 1anoAmetaG_FD_203633 | JGI IMG/M metagenome (GOLD analysis project Ga0316217, IMG submission 203633) | Freshwater microbial communities from Trout Bog Lake, Wisconsin, USA - 1anoA | ecosystem: Environmental > Aquatic > Freshwater > Lake > Hypolimnion/Profundal zone | place: USA: Wisconsin...
GCACGATCTTGCCCTCGAAGGCGTGCAGAACAATGCCCTCCAATAGATCGCCCAGGGTCATGTCCTTCTGTTCGGCGAGTGCTTTGAGCACCTTCAACATGCGTTTTTCCATGCGCACGCCGGTCTGCACGCGCTCGACGACGACCGGTTCCCGATGCTGCGTTTCCTGAGTCATGGTTTCCTCTCGTAAAACTGTTACCAATGTACCACGGTAACAACTTGAAAACAAGAGGCAGGCAGGACATTTTGCAAAATATGAACAGGAGGCGGGACTTCGCGCAGCCGGGTCCGGCCTGATATGGTCAGTGAGGAAACTCAAGATGAATCCCCCATAGGAATCCGCGGTTATGTTGAAGCGTTGGCGAATCCGGATACTCTTGTTCCTGGCCGTACTAGGCCCCGGATTCATTACCGCCAACGTTGATAACGACTCCGGCGGCATCCTCACCTACTCCCAGGCAGGCGCGCAGTACGGATACTCCCTGCTGTGGATCATGCTTCCCATCACCATTGCGCTGATCGTGGTGCAGGAGATGTGTGCGCGCATGGGCGTGGTCACCGGCAAGGGGCTGAGCGACCTGATCCGCGAGGAGTTTGGCCTGCGGCTGACCTTTGTGCTGATGGTGCTGCTGGTGGTGGTCAACTACACCAACGTGGTGACCGAGTTCATCGGCGTTGCCGGGTCGATGCACCTGTTTCATGTGTCCAAGTTCATCTCTGTGCCCTTCTGCGCCGGCCTGGTCTGGTACATGGTGGTCAAGGGCAGCTACAAGAGCACGGAAAAAATATTCATTGTCGCCTCGCTGGTTTATATCTCGTACATTTTTGCCGGGGTGCTGTCGCAGCCCAGCTGGCACGATGCGCTGCTGGCCACGGTGAGGCTGCCGGCCAAGTCGGTGTGGGGCGACAAGGCGTACATGTACATGGCGATCGGCGTGGTGGGCACCACGATCGCGCCGTGGATGCAGTTTTACCTGCAGTCGTCGATCGTGGAAAAAGGGATTCGCGTGAAGGACTACGCGGCCTCGCGGCTGGATGTAATCATCGGCAGCTTCTTTACCGACATTGTGGCCTGGTTCATCGTAGTGGCCTGCGCGGCCACGCTGTTTGTGCATGGCATGGGCGCCATCCAGGTGGCCAGCGACGCGGCCGAAGCCATGCGGCCGCTGGCGGGCGACTACGCCTTTCTGCTGTTCGCCTTTGGGCTGTTCAACGCCTCTCTGTTCGCGGCTTCGATTCTGCCCATCTCTACGGCCTACACGGTGTGCGAGGGCCTGGGGCTCGAGTCCGGTGTGGACAAGAGCTTCAAGGAAGCGCCGTTTTTTTACTGGCTCTATTCGCTGCTGATTGCCGGCGGCGCGCTGACCGTGCTGCTGCTGCCCGACGCGCAACTGATCAACGTGGCCATTCTCTCCCAGGTGCTGAACGGCGTTCTGCTGCCCGTGGTCATTATTCTGATGCTGATGCTGATCAACCGCCAGGACCTGATGGGCGCGCACAAGAACTCGCACCTGTGGAACGTCATCGCCTGGAGCACGAGCCTTATCGTGATCGGCATGACGCTGGTAATGCTCTGGGGCATGATGCCGGGGCACTAAACCCCTACGGTAGGTCCAACTGCATCCGGTGTGTCCTACAATCGGCATCGGCTTCTCTTCCTTGCGCCAGAAAGGTGCAAGAATTGGTTGGCCGGCTGGTTGCAGTAGCGTAACAACACATGTTACACTTCGGCTGTGATCAGGACATTCCGGCATCGCGGCATCGAGAAGTTTTTCAGGACCGGTTCAAAGGCGGGCATCCAGCCGAAACATGAAGTCCGATTGCGCATCCTTCTGACCACCTTGAATCTGGCATCGACACCGCTGGATATGAACCGGGTTGGTTGGGATTGGCATCCGCTGAAAGGAGACCTCAAAGGACACTGGTCAGTGAGCGTCAGCGGCAACTGGCGTCTGACCTTCACCTTTGAAGGCGAGGATGCGATTCTCGTGGACTATCAGGATTACCACTAGGGGGCAATGACCATGATGATGATGCACAACCCAGCCAGTCCCGGCGAACTGCTGCAAGAGTTTCTGGGCAACAGAACCGCAACGCAACTCGCCGAGCATATCGGCGTGGCGCGCGCCACCATCTCCCGCATCCTCAATGGCCGCACCTCTGTTTCGATGGACCTCAGCATCCGGCTCGGCGAGGCTCTGGGGCTCTCCCCTGACTTCTTCTCGAAGGCTCAACTCCAGCACGACCTGTGGATCGAATCGCAGAGGAAGCGACCTAAGATCAGGCCGCTGGCCGCCTGAGCACCTGCGGTGCGGCAGCCGACGCTTGCGCGCCACGAGGTTCGTGGTTTCCCATCTTTGCGCCAAAAAAATGAAAGATGGAGCAACATCTGGTGATGCTGTGGGACATGATGCCGGGACATTGAGATATTGCTTTTGCATCGATATTTAGTTGACGTATACTGCGGCTGTTTCCCTGTCCTTCCCCGGACAACTTAGACAATCCATCTGCTGCATCCAGTATTCGGAGGTTTCATGGCTACAGCTTCGCCAGTTTCCGCACCAACGGCCGCGCGCCTTCCCGGGCGCCGGTACGACCACCTGTTCTTCACCAGCATGTTTGTTCTCATGCTGGGCTCGGTATTTCTGGGCTTCGCGCGGACGTATTTCCTTGCCGGCGTCTTTGTTGCGCCGCTGCCCAGCGCGATCATCCACATTCACGGGGCGGTTTTCAGCGCCTGGATGCTGCTGGTGATCGCGCAGACCTCGCTGGTCTCGGCGCACCGCGTGGATATTCACCGCAAGCTGGGGCTGGCCGGCTTTGGGCTGGCTTCGCTGATGGTGGTGATGGGGGTGCTGGCAACCGCGGATGAACTGCGCCGGAAAGGCTCCCTTCCGCCTCCGCCCGACATGCGGGCCTTCTCCATTGTGCCGCTCACCAGCATTCTTCTATTCGGCATTTTCATCGGCCTGGCGTATCGCGCCCGCAAGGATTCCGCGCTGCACAAGCGGCTGATCCTGATGGGCATGATCGACATCATGGTGGCGGGCATTGCGCGATGGCCGTTCCCGCTTATCTACAGAAATGTGGGGAGGGCGGCGCTGATCTCGTGTGTCTTTATCGTGATGCTGGCGCTCTACGATCTGTGGTCAACGCGCAAGATCCATCGCGCCACGCTCTGGGGCAGCCTGCTGATTATCGTCGTTCAACAAAGCAGAGAAACGATAGGCGCAACCGGGGCGTGGCATGCCTTTGCCGGATGGATTCAGTCGTGGGGCATCTGAGGGGGCGATTCCTCCCAATCCCCCTTGTGGCTCCGGTTATTGCCCGTGACGTTCCCAGAAGAATGCCGGAGTCACAATGGGATAGGACTCGCCAAGCGCAAGCAGATCCTTATCTCCGGTGACAAGATAGTCGGCTTTTGCCGCTCTCAGGGTTCCCAATACGAGTTGATCGGAGTTGTCCCGCAATCTCTCCTCCAACTCGGCGGAGGGCTCAACCATCTCAGCCATAAACATGAAGCTGTCTGCAAGATCGCGAACTTCAGAGTGACTCAACGTGATGCGGGGCAGCCGTGGCAGTACCCGAATCATCTCATCCAGGATGTATCGCGACAGCACCACATCGAGTCCGCCCTGCCGCCAGGCGCTCAGGATACGTCCTGGAATGCTTCCTGGATAAGCAAGTCCCGACACCAGGACGTTGGTGTCCAAAACCACGCGCACTCCGGCCATCAGCCGCGCCGTTCCTGCTCGACGGCCGCGTCAATCTCTGCGATGCCCTGGTCGACAGGCACATCCTTATAAGCCTCGGCAACCCGGTTGCTCAATTGGTCAAATCGATCCCGCATGGTGCGAATGCGAGCAAAAAGATCGGCGCCCACCAATGCGGCAACCGGTTTACCGTCCTTGTGCACCACGATACTGTCATTCCGGTACTGCACCTGATTGAGCATTTCTCCCAGGTTCTGGCGAAAATTGACTGCGCTCACCTCGGTAACCATTGCCGCCTCCTGCCGCTGCAACCGTAATGATCAATATAACCAATATGACCATTATGGACGATATGGATAGCTCTGTCTACGTCCTATACCCCGCCAGACAGAGTCCTGCTCCCTGCATCCGCAGGCGAGCCTCAAGCCACGGCCAACCGCTTGAGCTGAATGCGTCCGGCGGGAATCTGCGCAAGTTCGTACTGAGCCTGCTGCGTAATCCAGCTTTCCGCGCTGCCGCCAAAGACCTGGGAGAGCCGGATGGCCATCTCTGGAGAGATGCCGCGCCTTCCGTTGACCAGTTCTGAGAGCGTGGTGCGTGTGACACCCAGGGCCTGCGCTGCTTGCGTGATCGTAAGGCCGAGCGGCTCGATGCACTCGCTGAGAACAACGCTGCCGGGGTGAGGCGGATTCTTCATCGGCATGGGGAAACCTCTCTACAGCAGCTTGCCGGCGGCCAGGTCGCGGATGAGGCCGCGGTCGGCAGCCAGAAAGTCGTAGCCGCGCAGGTCTTCCAGCTTGACCCAGCGCACCTGCTGATAGATGCGGGCTTCAATCTCGCCGGTGAACTCGTGGACCACGAAAAACTGCAGGTCGACGGCGCCGCCATGGCGGTAGTTGTGGCGGATGCGGGTAACCGGGGCGCCAATGGTGGCGCGGATGCCCAGTTCTTCGTCCAGCTCCCGGGCCAGGGCCTGCTCGGCGCTTTCGCCGGCCTCGATTTTGCCGCCGGGAAACTCCCACTGCAAGGCCATGGGCTGATCCGGACGGCGTTGACCGATAAGAACTTTGCCGTCGCGCACAATCAGGCCGGCCGCCACCAAGCGCAGTGCGGGACCGGCAGGCCGTTTGTTGGAACCTGGCTGTTCTTCTTCCACTCCTCTAGTGTAAACGCATCAAAAGAGTTGCAGAATTCGAGCGGGAAGCGCATGTAAAGAAGAGAGCGTGGACCCGAAGGTCCACACTACAGCCGGACTGGGGATTCGCGACTTTGCCAGTAAAAATTTCTATTCCCCGCCCACCGCCGCGGCTACGCCCTCGGCAGCCTGCGGCCGGAAGTAGCCCCAGCCGTTCTTGGCCGCCGCCGCAAGCAGCGCGGGCGAGGGGTTGACCGGAAACGGGTGGCGCGCGATCTCCAGCATGGCCAGGTCGTGCACCGAGTTGCCGAAGACGCAATCGGGCGCGGACAATCCTACGCGCCGGAGCGCGGCGGCCTTGCCCGGGCCGGTGGGCACGTCCACAATCTCGTTGCCGATGAGCCCATGCGTGACGCGCAACTCGACGGCCAGAACGCGCTCCTCGGGAATGCCGAAATCGCGCACCGCCGCGGCGATGACCCACTTGTTGGTGGAGCTGACAGCCCAGAGCTCGACGCCGGCCTGGCGCAGAGTGGCCACCAGCGAGACCATCTCAGGAAACAGGCGGCCGGGCATGAATTCCTTCAGATACCGGGCGGCGGCGGCGCGCAGTTCGTCTTCGCGCAATCCAGCGTAGATCTGCACCACTTCACCGCAGATTTCTTCCTCGCTGACCTTGCCGGCGCGGTAGGCCTGGTAACGCTTGTCGAGCCAGTCGCTGGTGGAGCGGGAAACCAGCCCCTGCTCAATGGACCAGACCATGAACCCGGAACCCGAGTCGCCGTTCCACAGCGTTCCATCACAATCGAAGACCGCCACCTTTGGATTGCTATCAAGGACCAGCCGCTCGAACTCTCCGGCGGTCCACTTGGGAATATGAATCTCAGTAACTGTCAAGCTCTCCTCAATCCTGCGCGAATATTCATCCAACTCTATTCTCCCTTAATTGGGCCGGTTCTTGCACGTGAAGGTTTGAAGAATGCGCGCGACGCGCATGCGATCAATGCATTTGGACTGCATTGCAAGCATTTGTTTTTGGCGCGGGGTAATGATGTTGATTCCGTGATGAAACAGGTACGGTAACCGATCGTGCATCCGCAGGCGGGGTTCGAAGACGCGGATAATCGACAGTGTGGACAGCACGCGCAATCTTCCGCTCTTGAAGGACTACCATGCGTACCTGAGCGTGGAAAAGGGATTGCGCCCGCTGACCTGCGAAGCCTACGACAGCGATCTGAAGACATTTGCCGAGTTCATCGAGGGGCGGCAAGGGGTGCTGCTGATTGCCACGCAGCAGGATGTGGCGGCGTTTCTTGAACACCTGCGCACCCACGGCATCGACTCGCGCTCGGCGGCGCGCAAGCTGAGCTGCCTGCGCGGATTTTACAAGTGGCTGCTGCTGGACCGGCGCATCCATCACGACCCCACGGTGAATATTGAATCGCCCAAGGCGTGGAAGGTGTTGCCCAAGTCGCTGGCCGAGCCGGAGGTAATGGAGATGCTGGAGCGCGCCGGAATGGCCGCCGCGCATCCCCAGGCGCAGGCCACGGCGCTGCGCGACCGCGCCATTCTGGAACTGCTTTACGCCGGAGGGCTGCGCGTCTCCGAAGTCACCGCGCTCACAACCGGCGACCTGGCCCTGGACCTGGGGCGCGTGCAGGTGCGCGGCAAGGGCGACAAGGAACGCATTGTGCCGCTGGGACACACGGCCATCGAGGCGCTGGAGACGTATCTGCGCCAGGGCCGTCCCCACCTGGCCCGCATCAGTTCCGCGCGGAAAACCGTTTCGGCAAGGCTGGATGCGCAGGCACAGGACCGGGTGCGGCTGTTTCTCTCTCTGCGGGGAATGCCGCTGACGCGGCAATGGGTGTGGCACCTGGTGAAGATGGCCAACAACGACGCCAGTCCGCACCGCCTGCGCCACAGTTGCGCCACGCACATGGTGGAGCACGGCGCCGATCTGCGCAGCGTGCAACTGCTGCTGGGCCACGCCGACATTTCCACCACGCAGGTGTACACGCACCTGGCGCTGGGCCATCTGAAGTCCGTCATTCGCGAGCATCATCCCCGCGCCACGCGCAGGGCGGCCGAATTCGATGCGGTTGCCGGCGCGGCCCAGGACGCGCTGCCCGCCCTGCTTGAGATTGTGAAATGAGCACGCCCGCTGTAGCCTCGCCGCAGGATGCGCTGGTTACCGGCTATCTGCACATGCTGGCCAATGAGCGCGGCGCATCGCCGCATACCCTGCGCGCTTACCAGCGCGAGCTGCACGGCTTTGCCGCCTTCATCGCGGAGCGCTACGGCAACGAGCAAAGCGTGGACAAGATCGAGCACACCCACATCCGCGCCTACCTGGGCACGCTCTACGAGCGCAATCTCTCCAAGGCCTCTGCGGCGCGGGCGCTGGCGGCCATTCGCGGCTGGTTCAAGTGGCTGGCGCGCGGCGGACACATCGAGCAGAACGCGGCCTCGCTGGTTTCCACGCCACGGCTGCCCAAACATTTGCCGCGCGTGCCCTCCATCGAGCAGATGAACCGGGTGGTGGACTCGGTGGGCGAAGACGCCGCGAGCTGGCCGGCGCGGGACAAGGCCATTCTTGAAATGCTCTATGGCTGCGGCATCCGCAACGCGGAGCTGACGGGCCTGAACCTGAACGACATTCACTGGGCCAACGAGGCGGTGCTGGTGCGCGGCAAAGGCCAGAAGCAACGGTACGTGCCGCTGGGCGACGCGGCGGCTGAGGCGCTGCGCTTTTATATTACGGAGCGGGCGGCGCTGCTGGCCGCAGCCGGCGCGGGCAAAAAGGCTGATACCCCGGCGCTGTTCGTCAACCTGCAACTGCGCGGGCTGGACAAACCGGGCGGGCAGGCGCGGCTGACTACGCGCAGCGTGGGCCGCATCGTCAAGCACATCGCCATCCTGCGCGGACTCTCCGCCGACGTGCATCCGCATACGCTGCGCCACGCCTTCGGAACCCATCTGCTGGAAGAAGGCGCGGACCTGCGCGCCATTCAGGAACTGCTGGGCCACGAGCGGCTGTCAACCACGCAGCGGTACACGCAGTTGACCACCACGCAGTTGACGCAGGTGTACGACAAGACGCACCCGCGGGCGCGCTGACCGCGGTTCCGCTCTAGCGAATTTCCAGCACCGGAATGCCCTGCTCCCAGAGAGCTTGATCCAGCGGAATCCGAATCCCCTTGCCACTCGCCTGGAAGGTCAACGGCTTTCCGGTGGCAAGCAGTTTTACCTGGTGTACCGGCTTGCCAAGAGGGCTGAGCACAACTTCCGGCGCACTCTGATCCATGACGAAAACGAAGACGCGGTCGGCGCGCGCGGTGGTGCGGCAGGACTGCTGGCCCTGGATGGGCCCGTAGGTGCTGCCGTAGATGGCCGCCGCATTGCGCCGGGTCCACGTGCCCATGGCCTGCAGGCGCTCAATGAATTCGGGCTGGATCTGGCCGTCCGGCTGCGGACCGACATCGAGAAGGAAGTTGCCGCCGCGGCTGATGACCTCAATCAACGCGCGGATCAGCGCATCGGCCGACTTGAAGTTGCGGTCCTTGGACCGGTATGCCCAGGTGTCGTTGATGGTCATGCAGGTCTCCCACGGCTGAAAGTCCGCGGGCCTGGGAACAGCCACGGCAATCTTGTCGGCGGCTCTGTGGCCGGGGCTGTCCATGCGGACGCCCTTCACCGGAATCGCCTTGGGAATGGACTGCTCGGGGGTGATGAAATCGGCGGGAACGCCAAGGCGGTCGTTGACCAGCGTCGCCGGTTGCAGGCGCCGCACCTGGTCGAGGAAGCGCTGTCCGTCATACTCCCTCTGCACCTTCATGTCGACGGCGTCAAACCACATCTCGGCGACCGGGCCGTATTTCGTGAGCAGTTCGTCGAGTTGCAGGCCCATGTAGTCCAGATAGAGCGGCCACTCCGGGCGCTCCGGCTCGCCGCGATAATTGCTGGCAGAGAGTTTGGTTGTGTCGCGAAATGCGGGGTGGTTCATGTCGGGCGGCGAGTAATAAAGGCCAAGCGGCATGTTCTCCTCACGGCAGGCGTCGGCCAGCATCTTGACGATGTCTTTGCCGTAGGGCGTGCGCGTGATTTTGTAGCTGGTGTAGTTGGAGTCGAACATGCAAAAACCGTCGTGGTGCTTGCTGGTGAAGACCATGTAGCGCTGCCCGGCCGATTTGGCGAGCGCGATCCATGCGTGGGGATCGAACTTGACGGGGTTGAAGCGCTGCGGCAGGGCGCGGTAATCGGCCTCGCTGATTTCGCCATTCGGACGGAGGATGGGCCAGGAAGCCTCAACACCAGCCAGCGAGTAAGGGCCCCAGTGGATAAACATGCCGAACCGGGCTTCACGGAACCAGCTCAAGCGGTCGGCGTTCGCTGCCAGAGCGCGCAGTGTGCGTGCCCGGCTCACCACGGCCGCGGTGGCCGCAGCGCGTAGAAAATCCCTCCGATTCCAGCGCATGACTCTTCTCCTCTTGACAGTGGAAAGAAATTATAGCGCCGTGAGCCGGGGTGGTTTGTCGCGGGTGAAATTCCAGTGCAATGTTGACGCAGAGGATCGTTGATCCGGAGTGAAAAGTACGGGCATTTTGCCGCGGAGGGCAAACCGGTCAACCCAGCTTGTCCGATCCTGGGAAATGGAGTCTGATGCGAGGATTCAGACACATCCCTAGAAGCTGACCTTGCGGTTGGGGAACCAGGTGAGCTGAATGTTGGTGGTGGTCACGGTTTGCTGGCCGGGCAGGTAAATGGGCGCTTTGTACTGCTCATAGGCAAAGTTGCCGTTGAGTTCAAAGTCGTTGCCGAGGCGCTTGACCACCTGGAAGTTAATGTCGTTCAGCGTGGTGCCGCCGGGGATGAAGTCCCTGGCATTTTTCTGGTGGCGCACGCCGACCTGGAACCACTCATTGCCGCTGAAGTGATAGGTGATCCAGCCCTGGCCACCCTGGCCCTCGCGTCCCATCCAGTTGCCGAAGATCTGGCCCTGGTTGGTGTAGCCCTGTTTCTGGATCTGCTCCCAGTATTCGAACTTGCCGTTGTGACCATCCGCATTGGGCGGGTCCGTATAGGCGGCTTCAGCGCGCAGGTCCAGCTTGGGCATGCCGGGCACATGCGAGAGATAGAGGCCGGGAGCGAGGCTGGCGTGCTGAGGAGCGTCGATGGGGTTGACATCGTCGTGCGCTTCGGAGTCCGCGTAAAGCGTGAGCCAGTTGCGCAGTTTCGGCAGCCGGTAGGAGAAGTCGAAGGCGCCGAATCGCGCGCCGGGGTCGTTGCGGCCCAGCTTGTCTGCCACGGAGGGCGAGGCAGTGCTCAAGAAACTGCGTAGGAAACTTTTGATGGTGATGGGTGCGTGGCCCTGCCCACCCCAGATCACCGTGCGCTCGAAGCCCAACTCGAGATTTTCCGTGGGGCGAAAGCTGATCTTCTCCACATGCACCCAGGGGTTGCCGGGATTGATGACATTGGCAGGGGGCGACGCCGGAGCCACATAGGGCATGTAGGTATGGCCCCGGAGCGCTCCCACCATGAATTCATAGCGAAATGGCCCGGTAAACCGGGAGAGCCCTGGAATGTAAAACGGCTCAATGCGATTGATGTGGAAGGCGTAGATATTTTCAGCGTTGTTGGAATAGGCGAACGAGCCGCCCATGCCGGGCGCCATCCACTCGTCCTGCTTGCCGAATGAAAATACATGGTTGAGGAATTGAGCGGAGACGTAAGCCTCGAGGAAGCGCCCATCTGTGACGCTGGCGATGGGGCCCATGGGAATGGTGGCCTGGTTGTAGACAACGCCGGAGGGGTTGGCGTAGGAGGTTTCGTCGATGAGCGAAAGTTGCCTGGCCAGTGTGGTCGAGTAGCCGGTGGCCGAGGGCGCGCGCTGAAACTCGCCGCGCGCATACAGCACGAAGCGGCCGGCGGTTGCGTAGCCGCTGGCGCCGGCGTAGTTGCCGAAGCCGCCCTGGTAGGGCCGCCCGTAGTCGTTGATCACTGTCGAGCCGAGATGATAGCTGTCGCGCAAGGGCGTGCCGCTGATGGAGCGCGCGGTTTCATAGACCGAGTCGACGCGCGCGATGCCCTGAAAAGTGAGGCAGGGGCCCTCGGTGTCTTTTTCCAGTTCGCGGTTGAGCGCCTCGTACAGGTCCTGCGCTTCATCGGTGGTTGAATCTTCATCCGCATCGTCGATGGCGGCGCCGGCCTGTTCCAGCATGTGGCTCACGCTGGCGCGGGTCCAGGGGCGCAGGCCGAGAAAGACATTATCGATATAGCCCAGCGAATAAAGCCGCAGCACGGCCGGATAGATCCAGCTGTCGACCGGGATGTAAGGCGAGCCCAGCGTGGAAGGCTGGCAGACCGGCCAGGGGCGGCTGGCATCGCGCACCACCTGCGCCGCGCCCTCCGCTGGCTGCTCGGCCGCGAGCGGGATCGCGGTCAACAGGAGAAGTCCCGCCAAAACCGCCGCGCCTTGTGCAACACGAGCCAATGACCTACGACCTCTCACAACCATATCCCCTCACTTTATCATCCGGTCGCTCGGATTCGACGCACGAACGGGCTTCAAAGGGCTACAAAAGCCGACACGCGGCAGGATGCGCATTGAATTGATAATTCAACAGCTTGGCCGCCTGGCCACAGATTTTCGCCGGTCCGTTCCAGACTGCGGCGGCGGAATGCCGCGCCTGCCGATGGAGATCTTCGCAGGCTTAACCATGGGGAACGAAATTACCCGGAGGAGCACTTCAATGTTCTTAGGGCTTGGCGGTTTATCGGGTGCTTTTGCCGGCAGCGTCCAGTTCCCTGCCGAACCCGGCTGCGGCTAGCCGTTTGCTCTCTTCGCTGAACAGGCCCTTGCGCGTCAGGTACTTCTCCATATTGAGGAGGGGGTCGGCGGCGCTTTGCGGCTGTTCATCCACTGGGCCCGAGTCGAAGCCGGTTTTGCACTCGATCAGCGTAGGTCCGTTGCCCTTGCGGGCGTGGGTAATGGCCTCGGAAGCGACGCGGTAAACGGCCACCGCATCGTTGCCGTCCACAGTGATGCAGGGAAAGCCGCAGGCCTGTGTTTCCAGGGCATTGTCCAGCTCCGGCCGGCGGTTCCAGCAGACATAAAGAATGGGCAGGCGATGGACGCCGGCAAAGCGCATGGCTTCCTGGCAAGGCCCCGTCAAGGAGCGCATATCGCCACAAAAGGCGACAGTAATTCTGCTGTTTTTCTCCAATTTGCCGGCCAGGGCGACCCCGGCGGCGAGGGTGAGTTGCGTGGCCAGGCGGGAGCAGGCAGGGAGCACGTGGAGCGGGGCGTGGCCCATGGGAACCGGGGCGCGCAGGCCCGCGAAAATCTCGCCCAGCGGCACGCCCTTGAGGAAGCCGGCGATCACGTCGCCGGGCAAAGGGGCAACCGTGTCCTCGGGGCCGAGACTGAGGATCACGCCCACGGCGGCTGCTTCCTGGCCCGTGGCGGCGGCGTTGCCTTGCAACTTTGATTTTTTGCGGAGACTGCGGATTCGCTCCTCCAACATGCGGCACTTCAGCATGGTGGTGTAGAGCTGGAGCAGCTTCTCGTTCGAGATGAGCGAGAAGCCGTTCTGAATGGACGGCGCAGCGGCTGCAGTTTTTTTCTTGCGTTTGACAGTCATTGAATCCAGGAACCTCAACGGCTGCTGCGATTGTAAATGGACAGCGGCACAGGCGGGGTTTGCCTGGCTCTACGTGGAGTAGTCGGCGTTGATGTGGATGTACTCGACGGTCAGGTCGGTGGTCCAGAAGACGCAATTTCCCTGGCCCTGGTGGAGCTGGATGGTGATGGAGAACTCCGGCTGGGCGACGTAGGCGTGGGCGGCGGCTTCGTCGAACTCGGCGGCGCGTCCGCCGTCGCGGCAGATGCGCTGCTCGCCGAACCAGATGTCGATGCGATCCGGATCGATCTGGGCGCCGGAGTAGCCGATGGCGGCGGCCAGGCGTCCCCAGTTGGGATCGCTGCCTGCCCAGGCGGTCTTGACCAGCGGCGAGTGGGCAATGGCCTTGGCGATCTTGAGAGCGTCGGCGTCGTTGGCCGCGCCCTGGATGTGCAACTCCACAACATGACTGACGCCCTCGCCGTCGGCGACGATCTGGCGGGCCAGCGAGGTGCAGACCTGGGTGAGCGCGGTGGCAAAGCCCGCGTCGCCGGGGCCGATCGCTGCGCCACTGGCTCCGGAGGCGAGCAGCAGCACGGTGTCGTTGGTGGAGGTGTCGCCATCCACCGAGATGCGGTTGAAGCTGACCTCGATGGCCTGCTGCAGATAGGTGTCCAGCACCGCCGGCTCAACAGCGGCGTCGGTCAACACGTAAACCAGCATGGTGGCGTGGGGCACAAGTTGCGGGTGAATCATGCCCGAGCCTTTGCCCAGCGCGGCAATGCGAATCTCGCGGCGGACGCCCTCGGGGCTGACCACTTCAAGGCGGGCAAAAGCAGTCTTCTCGACAAGGTCGGTGGTCATGATGGCCTGGGCCACTTGCTCGAAACTGTCGGACCCGGCGCCCAGCGAGGCGGCCAGGCCGGGCAGTGCGGCGATCAGCTTTTCCGCCGGCAGAGGAACGCCGATGATGCCGGTAGACGAGGGAAAGACCTCTTCCGCGCGGCAGCCGAACAGTTGTGCGGCGGCTGTGCAGGTGGCGCGGGCGGCATCCATGCCGGGCTTGCCGGCGGCGCAGTTGGCGTTGCCGGCGTTGACGGCCACAACGCGCACCCTGCCCGCGGTGGCGCGCAGATGCTCCTTGTCCACAATGAGCGGCGCGGCGGTGACGCGGTTGGACGTGAACACGGCGGCGGCGCTGGCCGGCGCATCGGCCACAATAAGGGCAAAGTCCGTGCGGCCGCTTTGCTTGAGCCCGGCTTTGACGGCGGCAAAACGGAAGCCGCGGGGAATGATGAATGGGGAGGCGTCGGTCATTTCAGTCATGAGCATTAACCCATTTAATCTAGCAGGTGCGGGCGGGAGGGATGAGCGCCGCGGATCGGATACGCGATTCCAGGGTGGTCTGTATTGCACAACAATCCCCACCCTGGCCTGCCACAGTGTTTGCCGGGTACACCGTTTGTGTGAGACAACCTTGAAAAGGGTGGAACGATTCAAGAGAATGGAAAACCGCATGAATCCCAGTGATCCCAACCTCCCCACGGCGCCGGGCGATCCTGCTTTTTATAAAGAACTGTTGGACCACATGAGCGACGGCGTGTACTTTGTGGACCGGGAGCGGCGGATTCTCTACTGGAACGAAGGCGCCTCGCGCCTGACCGGCTACAAAGCAGAAGAGCTGATGGGCAAGCACTGCCAGGACGACATCTTGTGCCACATCGATACCGCGGGCAATCAATTGTGCAAGGGAGAATGCCCTTTGACCGCGAGCATCGCCGATGGGAGCCATCACAAGGCCAACGTCTTTCTGCTCCATAAACAGGGCTGGCGGGTTCCGGTGCAGGTGCGGGTGCAGCCGCTTCGCGATGAGAACAACAACATTGTCGGAGCCATCGAGATCTTCAGCGACGATTCGCAGCGGATTGAGGAGGAGCGCAAGACCGAGGCAATGAACCGGCTGGCGTTTATCGACCATCTCACGCAATTGCCCAACCGGCGCTTCCTGGAGATGTCGGTGCACACTGCGCTTTCTGAGTTCCAGGTACACAAGGGTCCATTCGGCGTGCTGCTGATCGATCTGGACGGATTCAAGGAGATCAACGACCTGTTTGGCCACAGCTGCGGCGATCGCGTATTGCAGGAAGCGGCGAAAGCCTTGTCCGGCTCGCTGCGCCCCACCGACACCATAGGCCGCTGGGGCGGCGACGAGTTTCTGGCCATCGTTCGCACTGTGAACCAGGATGTTCTGAGCAAGCTGGCGGAGCGATGTGTTTCGCTGGTGGCGCAAACTTCCGTCCCCGGCAACGGCGAGAGGCTTATTTCACTTTCGATCTCGGTGGGCGCGGCCTTGTCCCGGCCCGGCGACAGCACAGAGGAACTCATCCAGCGGGCGGATGAACTGATGTACCAGAGCAAGTCGAGCGGCCGGAACAACTCAACCACGGCTTAGGGCCAAGTGGATTTCCTCATGCGGAATCAGATCCGATGCAGCAAAACCAGGAATGATGCCGATCGAAGCCAAAGCATTCCTGTCGACGCGACGATCAGGGAGCGTCGGCCCTCAACAAATTGATCGGGACACAGTATCTCGGGTTTTGCCGTAAGCTTTTATTCGTGAACAGCAATTCTGAAAGCAAGACGGAAATCCTCGAAAACGGCACAACTGAACTTGCAGGCTCCGATTTTTTGGAACTGCGCGCGGTGAATGTGGCGCGCGGCGACCGCGTGGTGCTGCACGACGTAAACCTCGAAGTGCGCGCCGGGGAGCACGTGGCCATCCTGGGCCCCAACGGCTGCGGCAAGTCCACGCTCATCATGGCCATGACCTGCCAGGTCTATCCCGTCTTTACGCCGGGAATGCGGGTGCGCATCTTTGGCCGCGAGCGCTGGGACCTGACCCAGTTGCGCCGGCATTTCGGCGTGGTGAGCGCGGACCTGCCGGGAGAACGGACGGCGGTTACCACGGGCCGCGATGCGGTAATTGCGGGATTCTTTTCCGCGTCGACGCTGTGGCCCAATCTGCACGTGACGGATGAAATGCGGGAACGGGCCCAGGAGGCGCTGGAACGCATGGAAGCCGTGCACCTGTCCGGTCAACTGGTGGGCGAGATGTCGGCCGGTGAGAAGCGGCGGATTCAGATTGCGCGGGCCCTGGTGCACCGGCCCCGGCAACTGCTGCTGGACGAGCCCTCGAATGCGCTCGACCTGGCCGCGCAGCGCGAGTTGCGCGAGACGCTGCGGCGGCTGGCGCAGGAGGGCACCGGACTGGTGCTGGTGACGCATCACCTGGGCGATATTCTGCCGGAGATCGAACGCGTGATTCTGATGCGGGACGGGCGCATTGTGGGCGACGGGCCGCGAAAAGAACTGCTGACCGAGGCGCGGCTCAGTGAACTGTTCAACACGCCGGTGCGCATGGGGCGCGACGAAGAGTGGCTGCATAGCTGGTGAGGACATGGTGGTCAGTTATCAGTCGTCAGTGATCAGTTGTCAGTGGTCAGCGATCCGTAGCTCAGACGCCAGCCGGCACGAAACGCAATCTCTGTCACGAATCCGCGTTGCATTCGTTCTGCTTTGACGGCCTTCCGCATCCATGCAAATCGATCAAGCGTTGTGGTACCATTCGTGCAATCGGCGACCGCCCTGCCAATGCGAGGAGTACAAATGGCTCTTGAATCCAGACGAGATTTTTTGAAGACGGGACTTGCCGCGGGCGTGCTTGCGGGCATGGGAAGCCTGCCGCTGAACGCGGAGCGCAGGACAGCGACGGATCTGATTACGCTGGGCCGCTCCAACGTGAAGGTGACGCGATTGGCGTTTGGAACGGGAACCAGCGGCGGGCGTGTGCAACAGGCGCTGGGACAGGACGGATTTACGCAACTGGTGCGCCATGCCTACGACCGCGGCATTCGCTTCTTTGAGACATCTGAATCGTACGGCCTGTCGCAACAGATGCTGGGCATTGCTCTCAAAGGCATTCCGCGCGAGAGTTACGCGCTGATGACCAAGGTGACCACGAGCGACGACGTGAATCCGCATTACAAGCTGGACGAGCTGCGCACCAACTCCATGACGGACTACTTCGACATCGTGCTGCTGCACGTGCAGGAAAAACCCACCTGGCCCACGGACTCGCTGAAGTGGCAGGACGCCATTCTCGAAGCGGAACACAAGCAGACGATCGTGAGTCACGGCGCGTCGGTGCACGGGCTGCCGGCGCTGCGCCAGATGCCGGGCAACAAGTGGCTGGACGTGGCCATGATCCGCATGAATCACAAGGGCACCATCATGGACACCGAGGTTCCGAACGCCAACATGCCGGGCAACGTGGATGAAGTGGTGACGCATGTGCACCAGGTGCGCAAGGAAGGCATGGGCGTGATCAGCATGAAGCTGGTGGGCGAGGGCAGGTTCACCAATCGCGAAGACCGCCAGGCGTCGCTGCGCTTTGCCTTCAGAAACGCGGGCGTGGATTGCGTCACGCTGGGCTTCAAGAATCCCGCGGAGATTGACGAAGCCATCGAGAATTTAAACCTGGCGCTGGCCTAGGCCGGGCAGATTCATTTCAGTCAATATTTCTGTAAAAGAGCCTCTTGACGGCGTGGCGGCGTTGGCGTAGGTTGTGCTTACACGGGAAAGGAGGTTGATCCAGCTGATGCATAAAAACAGTTCGAGTTGTTTGGTACGTGAGGTGACTGAGGCCTAGGGCATCGCGCCCCAGACCCCAGGTTTCAGGCGCAGAATCATGCGCAGGGGACCGCGGTAGTTTCACTTCGTAAGCAGTTCCGGAAGCGTGAAGCAGGACGGCGATTTTTCCAGATGCGCGACGCAGGCCGTCGCCGGGAAGCCCGGCTTAGCGGGTATCGCCAGAGAGTGAACGCGTCTCGGAATTTAAAGGAAGCGAAGATACCGGGCACTCGCGGCAGCGCGATGGCCTTAGTCCAATACCCACAGATCACCCGCAGCGGCCTGGGCATCGCGCCCAGGCCGTTGTTGTTTTTTGTGGCGATGCATTGAGCAGCCCCTGCGCCATCGACCGGCCTTTGCGCGCGCCGCTTTCCAACCTGCTTCGCGCCGGGTTATCATGGCCCTCCATGTTCCCCTACGACCCCGCGCTCCTTTTGGCCGTTCGAACCACGCCGCAGACCATTGCGGACGTGGTCCTGATACTCGAAAACATCCAGGCCATCTGCGCCGACGGCGACGGCCTGAAGTGGTTCAACGGCCTTTATCTTGAGGTCACGCAGGCGGTTCAGGCGCGTGTTGGCCTTGGGGCAGGAGCCGCGGGCGGATTTGCCGGTCCCGCATGGATGGCCGCGCTCGACGTCCGCTTTGCCCGGTTCTATTTCGCCGCCGTGCAGTCGTCCTTGTCTGGCGCAGCAACGCCCGGCTGCTGGCAGGCGCTGTTTGACCTGCGCAACCAGCCCGCCATCGCCCGCATCCAGTTCGCCCTGGCCGGCATGAACGCTCACATCAACCACGACCTGCCGCAGGCCGTCGCCACAGTCTGCCAGGCCACGGCCATTCCGCCGCAGCACGGAACTGCGCAATACGGCGACTTTACGGCGTTGAACTCCACGCTCGACAGCTTGATTGAAACGGCCAAGCAGCAATTGCATGTGCGGCTGCTGGGCGATGCGCTGCCGCCGGTCTCGCGGCTTGAAGATACGCTGGCGGCATGGAGCGTTTCCTCGGCGCGCGAGGCGGCCTGGAACAACGCCGAACTGCTCTGGCACCTGGCGGACGCGCCGCTGCTTTCCGGCACATTGCTCGATACCCTCGACGGCCTGACTGCCCTGGCCGGCAAGACCCTCCTGGTCCCCGTCCCTTGACGGACTGGAACCGAACGCGAGTCATGGCCGCTTGTCCGCCTATCTATGATCTCGATTCTGCCTCTCCATGCCGTAGAATCAAGCTGATATGAAGTGTCCTTATTGTGGTTTCGGGCAGGACCGCGTAGTCGACTCGCGGGAGAGCAAGGAAGCCGACGCCATCCGGCGGCGGCGGGAGTGCGAGCGCTGCAACCGGCGCTTTACCACCTACGAGCGCATCGACGAGATTCCCTACATGGTGGTGAAGAAAGACGGACGGCGCGAGCGGTTCGACCGCCAGAAAGTGCTGAGCGGCCTGTTGCGCGCGTGCGAAAAAAGGCCCGTACCGGCCAGCACGCTGGAGAAGATTGTGGACGCCACCGAGACCTTTTTGGTGGATGCACCGGAACGCGAACGCACCACCAGCGAAATCGGCGAGTTGATCATGCATCACCTTAAGGGCCTGGACACGGTGGCCTACATCCGCTTTGCCTCGGTGTACCGGGACTTCAAGGATGTGCGCGAGTTCAAGGAAGAACTCGAAGGGCTGCTGGGCAGCCGCAGCGGCAAAGGCAAGAAGTGAGAAGGCAGCTTCTAGCTGCTAGCTTTTAGCTCTTAGCTTGTTCATGCGCGGTGCTGGTTCAATAAGAAGGTCAACGCAGTCTGGCTGAGCCGGGATTTAAAGCTGAAAGCTAGTAGCTAGAAGCTAAGAGGAAAAACAAATGGCAGAGCAGAAGACCCACAAGGTTACTCTGATTCCCGGCGATGGCATCGGCCCCGAAGTCACGCAGGCCGTGGTCCGCATCCTTGAAGCGACTGGCGTGAAGTTTGCGTGGGAGCGGTTTGCCGCCGGAGCCGAGGCCTTTGAAATCTACGGCGAATACATTCCCGCCGCGCTCTACGAATCCATCGAGAACAACCGCGTAGCTTTGAAAGGCCCCGTCACCACCCCCGTCGGCGGCGGCTTCAAGAGCATCAACGTTACGCTGCGCAAAAAGTTCGAGCTCTTCGCCAACTTCCGCCCCATCAAGAATCTGCCCGGCATGGCCACCCACTGGCCCGGACTGGACCTGATCATCGTGCGCGAAAACACCGAGGGCGAGTACGTCGGCCTGGAGCACGAGGTCGTTCCCGGCGTGGTGGAAGCCATCAAAGTCATCACCGAGAAGGGCTCCACGCGCATTGCCAAGTTTGCCTTCGAATACGCGCGCAAGCATGGGCGCAAGAAGATCCACTCCATCCACAAGGCCAACATCATGAAGCTGTCGGATGGCTTGTTTCTGCGCTGCGCGCGCCAGGTATCGGAAAAGTTCCCGGAGATTTTCTACGGCGAGCACATCATCGACAACACCTGCATGCAGTTGGTGATGAATCCCTTCCAGTACGACATGCTGCTGCTTGAGAATCTGTACGGCGACATTGTGAGCGACCTGTGCGCTGGCCTGGTGGGCGGGCTGGGACTGGTTCCCGGCGCCAACCTGGGCATTGAGTGCGCCATCTTCGAGGCGGTGCACGGCTCGGCTCCGGACATTGCCGGCAAGGACGTGGCCAACCCCACGGCGCTGTTGCAGTCCGCGGTGCTGATGCTGCGCCACCTGGACGAAGCCGCCGCCGCCGACCGGGTGCACGCGGCTCTTGAAGCGGTCTATGCCGAGCGCAAGACGCTCACCCGCGATGTGGGCGGCACGGCCGGCACCACGCAGTTTGCCGACGCCGTGCTGGCGGCCATGGGATAAAGGAAAAATCGGAGAACTCCCATGCATTACCTTTTGTTCTACGAATACGCGGACGATTATCTGCAAAAACGCGGGGAGTTCCGCAATGCCCACCTCGCGGCCGGCTGGGCGTCGAGCGCGCGCGGCGAGCTGGTTCTGGGCGGCGCGTTCGCCAACCCCGCCGACGGCGCGGTGCTGCTTTTCAGCGGTGACTCGGCCGCAGTCGCGGAGAACTTTGCCAAGGCCGATCCTTATGTGCTCAACGGGCTTGTGAAGCGCTGGCATGTGCGCGAGTGGACAACCGTCGTAGGCCAGGCCGCAACCTCGCCCATCCGTCCAACTGCTCTGTAGCCTGCCAGTTAGCGCGGCGCGCCCCTGCGCTGGCGGCCTCGCGGTTTTTTGCGGGAACGCGTCACTCCTGTACACTGGAGTGTCTACAGCCATGAAAACAAAATACCCCATTGGAATCCTCGGCGCGACCGGAATGGTCGGCCAACGCTACATCCAACTGCTCGAAAACCATCCGTGGTTTGAGATTACCTGGCTTGCGGCCAGCGACCGCTCCAGCGGCAAGCTGTACGGCGAGGCCGCCAAGTGGCGTCTGGACACGCCGCTGCCCGAGCGCATTGCAAAAATGACCGTGTCTCCGGCCGACCCCGAGGGCGCGCCGAAGATTATTTTTGCCTCCATCGACGCAGCCTATGCCCGCGAACTGGAACCGAAGTTTGCCGCCGCCGGCTGTGCCGTTGTCTCCAACTCCAGCGCCTTCCGCATGGCCCCCAACGTGCCCCTGGTGCTTCCTGAGGTCAACGCCGATCACCTCCATCTGATCGAGGAGCAATCCTGGCGCAAGGAGTCGGGCGGCTATATCGTCACCAATTCCAACTGCACGGTCATGGGCCCGGTCCTGGCTCTCAAGCCCATCGTTGACCGCTTTGGCATTACGCAGATCTTCGCCACCTCCATGCAGGCTGTCAGCGGCGCGGGCTACCCCGGCGTCGCCTCCATGGACATTCTCGACAACGTCGTGCCTTACATCGCCAACGAAGAAGAGAAGATGGAAGAAGAGATGCTCAAGCTGCTGGGCAAGCTGGACGGCCATGCGGTCGCGCCGCTCATTGCCCGCATGAGCGCCAGTTGCAATCGCGTCCCGGTCCTCGATGGCCACACGGTCAGCGTCTCCATCAAGCTGGCCAAGCCGGCCACGCGCGAGCAGATACTCGCTGCCTGGGCTGAGTTCCGTCCCCTCGCCGGTCAGAATCTGCCCAGCGCCCCTGCGCAGCCCGTCGAGTGGGCGCCGCAAAACGATCGTCCGCAGCCTCGCCTGGACCGCAATCGCGGCAACGGCATGGCCGTAACCGTCGGCCGTCTGCGCCCCTGCGGCGTGCTCGACTGGAAGTTCACCGTGCTCTCGCACAACACCATTCGCGGAGCCGCCGGAGCCACCATTCTGAATGCGGAACTGCTGGCCAGCCTGGGCAAATTGAAGCCGGCAGCCGAGTAACCGCGCGCGGCTGATGCAGTTGCGCGGGCAAGAAACGATGGGAAGATTCTCATGAGCCTGGTAGTGATGAAGTTTGGCGGCACATCGGTCGAAGATCCGGCTGCCATTGGACGTACCGCGGCCATTGTGGCCGGACGCGTGGCCCTGGGAAAACAGCCTGTAGTGGTGGTGAGCGCCATGGCCAAGGTCACGGACCAGTTGCTGCGCGCTGCCGCTGCTTCCTCTGTAGGCGACCGCACCGGCGCACTGGCCATCAGTTCCCGTCTCCGCTCGCGGCACCGCGACACGGCGGCGGCGCTGGTCAAAAATCCCGCCAGCGTGGCCGCCTTGATCGATTTCATCGACCAGAAGTTCGACTCGCTCGATGAGGTTCTGCGCGGGCTGGCGGCGATTCTGGAACTGACGCCGCGCATCTCCGACCTGATTGTCAGTTATGGCGAGCGGGTTTCCAGCCGCATTGTGGCCGCGGCCTTTTGCGAGCTCGGCCTGGACGCCGTGCACGTGGACGCGCGCGAAATCGTCATTACCGATTCGCAATTTCAGAAAGCGGTTCCGCAGGACGCAGCGATTGAAAAACGCGCGGCGGAAAAGTTGCGCCCGCTCACCGCGCAGGGCAAGGTGCCGGTGATGGGCGGCTTCATCGCGTCCAACGAGGCCGGCATTACCACCACGCTGGGCCGCGGCGGCTCTGACTTTACCGGCGCGCTGATTGGCGGCGCGCTCTCGGCCGAGGCCATCGAAATCTGGACCGACGTGGACGGCATCATGACCGCCGATCCGCGCGTCTGCCCGGATGCGCTGCGCGTCAAGGTCATCAGCTTTGAGGAGGCGGCGGAACTGGCCTACTTCGGAGCCAAGGTTCTGCACCCGGCCACGATTCTGCCGGCGGTTAAAAAGAACATTCCCGTCCTGGTGCTGAACAGCCGCAACGCCAGCTGCGAAGGGACGCGGATCATCTCGCTTGCGCCGCACTGCAAGAGCCCGTTCAAGTCGATCTCGGTAAAGAAGAAGCTGAGCATCATCGACGTGGTGGCCAGCCGGATGCTGATGACGCACGGCTACCTGAGCCAGATCTTCGCCATCTTCGACAAGCACCAGTGCCCGGTGGATATGGTTTCCACCAGCGAGGTGAGCGTTTCGCTGACCGTGGACTCGACCGACAAACTGCCGGCCATCGCAGCCGACCTGAGCAAGCACGCGGACGTGAAATACGAGGGCAAAAAGGCGCTTGTGTGCATGGTGGGCGAGGATATCCGCGGCCAGCACGGCATTGCCGCGCAGGTGTTCAACGCCGTCCGCCACATCAATGTGCGCATGATTTCGCAAGGAGCAAGCGAAATCAATATGAGTTTCATGATTGAAGAGGACGACGCGGAAGAAGCGGTGCGCTCGCTGCACGCGGCCTTCTTCAAGGACCCCGACCCGGCCATCTTCGACGTGGAAGCGCGAAAACAGTAAGACAGCTTTTAGCTACTAGCTACTAGCTTTCTGCTGCCGGGTGTTCCATCCTTTTGCGCTTTGTGCCGACAGGGTGGAATCCATGAATCTTCACTCCGCATAATTCTTGAGCTAGCGGCTAGAAGCCAGTAGCTAGAAGCTGAAAGAAAGGTTTTCATGCTGTTTCTTATTCTGGGCAAGGGGAAAACCGGTAGTCTGGTAGCCGAAGTCGCTCGCGAGCGCGGCCACAGCGTGCGAGCTCTGGACATTCATGAAAATCAGCACGCCTCCGCGCTGACTGCGCCCAACCTTGCCGGCGTGGATGTGGTCGTCGACTTCACCGCTCCGGAAGCCGCGGCAGAAAATATGCGCGCGGTGCTGGCGCTGGGCGGACGCATCGTGGTGGGAACCACGGGCTGGTACGCACATCTCGAAGAGATGAAAGCTCTGGCCGCTAAGCGCGGCGGCGGGCTGTTGTACGGGACCAACTTTTCCATGGGCGTGCAAAAGCTTTTCCGGCTGACCGCCGAGCTGGCGCAACTGGAAGGCTACAGCTTCGCGATCAGCGAGACGCACCACACCTCCAAGCTCGATGCGCCTTCAGGCACGGCTATCACCTTGCGGCAGATCATTGAAGCGGCGCGGCCAGGGACCAAGGTGGAGATTACTTCGCATCGCGTGGGTGACGCCAAGGGCGAGCACATCGTCACGGCAACCAGCGAAACCGACACGCTGGAGCTAAAGCACGACGCCTACACCCGGCGCGGCTTTGCGCTGGGCGCGGTCCGCGGCGCCGAGTGGCTGGCCGGCAAATCCGGCTCCTGGGAGTTCCGCGAAATCTTCGCGCAACTGTAAGTTCCAGCTTCGTTTTTTTGATTGGACTGAATAAACGCAGACAATATGTATGCATTGCTGGTAGCATCAACAACCTATGGAAGATACGCGCAAACTTGTGCGGTCACTTTATGAGGTCACAACAAAATTAAAAGAACTCCACCCACACCGAAATTTCACGCCCGATGGCATCTTGGTTGGGAGCATTGGTGAGGTTCTGGCTGAGTATCACTACGGTTTATCCCCACTGGATATTGGTACTAAAGGTCACGATTGCTCAATCAATGGCCTCCTTGTCCAAATTAAGACAACACAGCGAAAATCAATCCAAATCGGAGAACCTTGTGACCACTTAATAGCTTTGCAACTAATGCCGGATGGCACAGTCAATGAGATTTTCAATGGTCCAGGATCGTTAGCCTGGGACTTGGTCAAGAACAAGAAAATCCCCAAAAATGGCTTGTACGCGGTCAGCTTTACCAAACTCCTGGAACTTATGAAATCGGTTCCAAACGATAAACGAGTTGCACGTGTACGGCAATAACATTCCCGTCAAAGCAACTTCTATGCCGCCACCACTTCGATGCGGTCTGAGGTGGGTTCTCCCTCCGGGCCTACAACAATTTTCACTTCGCGTCCGAGACGAACCAGGCAGTCCATCATCTTAATCTCGCTAACTCCGCGAAACTGACCGCGCAGCATCTTCGACAACTTCGGCTGGGTCATCCCTAACACCTTGGCAGCCTGTTGCTGGCTCCATCCTCGTTCGCGCAGAATCTCCGCTATCTTCACCACCAGTTGCGCCTTCACCAGCATCTCTTCCGCGTCGGGAAACCCTAGCTCCGCATAGACGCTCTTGACCGCCGCAACTCTGCTCATGCCTGTCCTCCTTTCGCCTGCATTTCAGCTTCTTTCAGTCGAGCTCGAATCAAATCCATCTCCGGCTTCGGAGTCTCGATTCCGTGCTTTGATTTCTTCTGGAAACAATGCAACACATATACCGCCTCGGCGAATCTCACGGTATATACGGCGCGATATGCATTCCCACGCCAATCTTCCACAATCTCCAGAATCCCCGCAGACCCAAACCCTTTAAGTGGCTTAGCTGCCGGATAAAGCAATCCAGTTTGTGCGTGATACAAGGCAAAGCCAAACCTTTGCTGCACCTCATCCGGCATCGCCAACAAGTCCTTTTTAGCCGAACCAATCCAGCGCAGCGATCTAAGAGCTTGCTTCACACTTCGATTATGCCCACATAGGTATAACCTGTCCAGCGGATTCTTCCTCGGCTGTTCATCCAGTCCCGTGTGCAGCCTCACGGTATACACTCTCCATTGACGGAAATCCGGTGCGGTTGGAGAGGCTAAACACGGTGAAACGAGCGTTTGGATTTGCTGGACTCGCATTGATGATTGCAATGGCTCTGACTGCCGTTGCGCAAGGAGAAGTGAAAATGAAGGTTTTTGGAAAAACTGCTGACGGCGTGGACGTGCCGATCTATACGCTGACCAGCGCGCAGGTTGAAGTAAGAGTAACGGCCTATGGGGCCAGGCTGGTGAGCGTCCGGACTGCGGACCGCAACGGCAAGATGGCCGACATCGTGCTCGGCTACGACTCGCTCGACGGGTACCTGGCCGACACGCCGCACCTGGGCAGCGTCGTCGGGCGCTACGGAAACCGCATTGCGCTGGGACAGTTTTCGATTGACGGAAAACACTACCAGATTCCCATCAACAACGGCGCCAACGCGTTGCATGGCGGCCCGGTGGGCTTCGACATGCATGTGTACCAGGCGCACGAGGTCAAGGACGGCGTGGAGTTTACGCGCGTCAGCCCGGACGGCGAAATGGGCTTTCCTGGTGCCATGACCGCCAAGGTGAAGTACACGCTGGAAGGCAATGTCCTGCGCATCGACTACTACGCCACGTCCGACAAGCCCACGGTGGTGAACCTGACCAACCACGCCTACTTCAACCTGCACGGCAACGATGTGGGGAACGTCCTGGGCATGAAGCTGGAAATCAACGCCGACCGGTACACGCCGGTGGACGCAGGGTTGATTCCGACGGGCGAACTGGCGCCGGTGGCCGGCACGCCGCTGGACTTCCGCAAGCCTGAGGTGATTGGCGCGCGCATCAACGACACCCACGAACAGATCAAGCTGGGCGGCGGCTACGATCACAACTTTGTGCTCAACGGACAGGCCGGAACCCTGCGCCTGGCGGCCATTGTGACCGATCCGGAGAGCGGACGGAAGATGACGGTGGAAACCACCGAGCCCGGCGTGCAGTTTTACACCGGCAACTTTCTGGACGGCACCGTCACCGGCCGGCACGGCGTGAAGTACGAGAAGCATGCGGCGTTGTGCCTGGAGACGCAGCACTTCCCGGATTCGCCGAACCATCCCAGCTTCCCCAGCACGGTTCTGCGCCCCGGCACGACCTTCCACTCCACCACCACCTTCGCCTTCAGCGCAACCAAGTAGGCGAAGCAGGCAACACCCTGAGGCCGGCCTCCGCACCCCGCGGGCGGGCCGGCCATCGGGGGTACCAATTTTCCACATCGCAAGCCGCTCGACAACTCCCAAACCAAAAGCCGGGCACCGCGCTACGCCGGTATAATCTCACCTGTGATGGATATTACGGGTTGCGGTACCGCTATCGTTACGCCCTTTCGGGCGGATGGATCGATCGATGAACAGGCACTGCGTTCGCTGGTGAACTGGCAGATCGACTCCGGGATCGACTTTCTGGTGGCCTGCGGTTCCACCGGCGAAGCAGCCACGCTGGACGAGGACGAATGGCTCAAGGCCGTTTGCCTGATTGCCGATGCGGCTGCGGGGCGGATTCCTGTGTGGGCCGGCTGCACGCACAACTCCACGAGGACACTGGTGCGCCAGGCCGCTCTGTTGCGCCAGGTGCGCGGCGTCAGCGCCGTGCTCTCTGCCAATCCCTACTACAACAAGCCCACGCAGGAGGGGCAGTACCAGCACTTTCTGGCGCTGGCCAAGGCGGTGTATCCGCTGCCGGTGGCGCTCTACAACGTGCCGGGACGGACGGCGGCGAACCTGGAGCCGGCCACGGCGGTGCGCCTTGCCGAGGCGGCGCCGAATATCCAGGCCATCAAGGAGGCCAGCGGCAAGCTGCCCCAGATTGCCGAGTTGGTCCACACCATGCCGCGCGGCTTCAAGATCTTCAGCGGCGACGACAACATGGCCCTGGCGGCCGTGGGCGTGGGCGCGCACGGGCTCATCAGCGTGGCCTCCAACGAGATTCCCGCCGAGACCGGGCGCATGATCCGCGCCGCCCTCCAAAACGACTGGTCCACGGCGCGCGAGATCGAACGCAAATATGCGCGGCTGTTCGATGCCAACTTCTGGGAGTCGAATCCTGGCCCGGTCAAGACCGTGCTCAGCCTGATGGGCCGCTGCACCGACCATGTGCGGCTGCCGCTGGTGCCGCCCACCGCGGCTACGCGTGCACGCCTGGAGCGGCTGGCCGGAGAACTGGGCCTGCTGCGCCACGCCCCCGTGCCGGACGGCCCTTCGGAAGTATTCTGAGGACAACGCGGAGGCGCCGATGCGCTCCCCGCCTTCATCCTGGGTAGAAAAGCCAGCCTCCGGGCTGGCTTTTTTCTGCTCATGCACTTCTCTTTCAGGGATCGGCGGTCAGAAATCGTCGTCCACTCGTTCAAACTATCGACAATGTTTAGATTGTCACTCTTTATACCTAATATCTATAAATACACAAAGTCAGCGCCGTAATGACTATATTTAGATTGTCACTCGTAAGCTGACCATCTATGCGAGACCAGGAACTCGATCTCGGAATTGAGCAGTTGGACAATGCTTTGGCCGGCTTCCACGCCGTCCGCAGCGCTCCCCGGCCCGCGCAGGGCTGGATTCGCGCCATCCGCGAGGTCCTTGGAGTCTCTTCGGGCGAACTGGGACGGATTCTCGGCGTCAGCCGCCAGCTTCCCCTGCAATTCGAGAAGGCCGAGGCCGAGGACAGCATCACGCTGAAAAGCCTGCGCGCCGTAGCCAACGCCCTGGACTGCGACCTGGTGTACGCGCTGACGCCGCGGGCCGGTTCTCTGCTGGAGTTGGCGGAGCTTCGCGCCGGTACGCGCGGAAAGTCCGCGCCTTCGCCAGTGCGGAAACCACGGAACGTGCGCAGAATCGAAGCCGAGGAGCCTCCTGCAATCGAAGACGAAGGCGCGAACCTCTATTTCTGCGATTGACCCGGTTTCCTTGAGCTACTGATCCGCGTTCACAACACAACAAGCGCAGTTGGCTACCCTTCTTCGCGCGGCAATGCCTGCAGCGTGACGGGTCCAAGCAGGCCCGATTCCAGCAGCGGGTCGCCGGGATGGAATGGGTTGCTGGTGGTCCAGGTAAGGCGCTGCGCTTCCGGCAGTGCGCTGTCGGCGATGAGGCGGTTGGTCCAGAGATTCGCTACGACAATTTCCAGTGAGTTGCCCTGCGGGCGCAGAATGCCGGCGGGAATGGCGACGCGCCAGGGTTCGCACCAGGCCACTCCCAGGTCATGACCGTTGAGCTTGACGGAGGCAATGTTCGCGACTTTGCCCAGCGAGAGAAAAACGCGCTGGCCGGAATCCAGAGAATTGCAAGCGAACGTGGTGGTGTAGGCGGCCTTGCCGGAGTGGTTGCGGATTCCCGGCTCGGGGCGGCTGGTCCAGTCTTCGAGGCGGGCGAAAGTAACCTGCGCGGGGCCTCCCCATTTCGGGTCGAAGGCGACCTGCCAGGGAGCGGTGAGCGAGGCGACGGTCTGCAATGCGGGAAAGTTTGTGCCGTGGGCGGAAACTGAGCCAGTGAGCGGTTTGCGGAAGACGACGAAGCCGCTCTCGAAAGCCTCTAGGCGGACGGGAATGCTTGTCTGGCCTGCTCTCTGCGTGAACTCCGGCAGATCGCGGCGCTCGCCGGTAAGGGCGTTCCACCATTCCGGTTGGCGGCCGGTCACGCGGAAGCGGCAGGTGGCGGCTTGCGTCTGGGCTTCGCCGTTGGCGATGAAGTAAAAGTCTGCACCGCCGTCGCGGCGATGGATGAAACGAAGCGGCGCATCCGCCTCGAAGTCGGGCGTGACGCCTATTTTAGTTAATATCTCCGCGGTAACTGCATAACTTGGATAGATATCGTCCTGCTCGATGGATGCGTCGCTTAGATTCCAGGGCTGCATGTTATACGCGCCAAGTTCCACGGCGTGTAACTCGGAGCCGGGTTTGCCGGAGACGCAGGTCCATTGGCTATCGGAGCAGTGGCTCACCGTTTTTCCATCGCGATGGCAGAGGACGAGAGAAGCGATGAAGCCAGACTTCGCGGATTTGGCGGCGCTTTTTACAGAGGCTGTCAAGCGATTGGTTCCGGCGCGGAGCAGGCTGGAGACATCGACGCGGCGGACGCGCGGCCCGGCGTTTCCGTTGAGGATGATGCCGCCATTGAGCGATAATTCAAAGCTACCCGCGGCAGTGACGGTCACTACGGCGGTATCGATGCCTTGCGGCGCATCGACGCGAAAATCGCGAGTGAAATCAAGGCTTCCCGCAGAGGTTGTAGCGGCGCCATCCGGTGCGGACCAGATCCATTTTGCTTCCGCGAGCGGATTGGAGAAATCGCGATGCTGCGCGCCCTTGTCGTAGAACACGCGGCCTTTTCCCACGCTGCGTTCGAACTTCACTTCGTCGTGCGGCCAGAGCCCGCCGGCGAGTTCGCGGAGTTGGCGGTCGCAGTCGGGATAGTTGGAAAGGCTGGGAGATTTTTGCGGAGGCGCGCCGAGTACGCTAGCTCCGTTTTCCACTAACTCCACAATCTTACTCAGCAGACGTGGAGTCATGGTGTCAAAGCGCGGCAGCACCAGAAGCCGATAAGTCATTCCATCGGGAAAAACGATGCGGCCTTCCTTGACAGAAGCTCGAGCGATAAGTGCCTCGGGAGAGCAGCCGTCAAAGTGATAGCCGCGGCGGTCGGCGTAGAGGCCGGGCCGGAAGGCGGAGCGGGGCGGGAAGAAGACGCTGGGCGCGCCTTCGGGATTGAGATAGAGAATGTCCGTGACCGAGAGGCCGCGGCGCAGCATCTGCTGGCAGCGGGTTAGATAGAGATGATAGGCGGGGACAAAATCCCACCAGGTCTGGGTGCGGTCCCAGTGGACGCCGTAGCCGCCGTTGCTTCCCATGGTCATGCCCGGGAAGCGGTTGAGCCAGGGCTGAGACTGATAGCGGTGGATGACGAACTTGTTGATGCCCTGGCAGAAGGCCCAGTCGCCCTGCGCCTTCATGGAGGCGGGGTGCTGATGGCCGCGCTCTTCCATTGCGGCGGTAAAGGCCTCGGCGGCGATGATCGTGCGGCCCATCGTGTGGCCAATGGAAGCGGCTTCAGCCAGGCTGAAGTCCGTGGCTGGAGGGTGTGAAGTTTTAGACCAGAATTCGCCCATGGGGATGTCGGCGGTGGCGCCGAGATCGAGGTCCGCGGCAGGATTCAGATCGTACGGTTCCAGCGCCAGGGCGAGCCCGAAGCGCCGCGCGTGTTCGCGCAGGCGCAATGCCTGGTTTTCGCAGACAAGCTCGTTCGCGGTCTGGCGAATGTCCCAGAGAAAACGCTCGGAGCGCTCCGGCGAATCGACGACGAGGCCGGTGAAGGTGGGGAGCATGGAGAGAGGATCGTAGCCGCGGCGGCGCTGGAACTCCAGCTGAAAGTGCGGCGACCAGTTCTGCGAACTCATCTCCCAACTGTCGAAGTGCAGCGCGACGAGTCCGCGGCCGGGATGCTGCGGCGCGCCGGTTTTCTTGAGCAGCGAGGCAATGTAAGCCTCGAAGTGGGCGTCCATTGCGGTGGATGAGAACTTGTCGGATTCAAGTCCAAGGCCGGGCTTGGGCGAGGGACGCGTGGTCTGGCCGGTGAGGGTGCGGCCAAAGCGCAGAATGGTCCAGCTTCCCGGGGGCACAGTCCAGGCGAGCTTGCCATCGGACGAAAGCCGCGCGGTGAGGTTGACCACCTGGCTTGAAGCGATGCAGCGCCCGGCGGGCTCGAGCGCATTGCCGGCTTCGCTGGGCAGAAAGGGACGCACCCAGGGGCGCCCGGTGTAAGGGCCGGGAATCTGCGAGGAGTAGGAGCCGCGCGTGTACAGTGCCTTCTCATCGACGTCGGGAATGGTCGCGGCCGTGGAGGGAGTGGGAAAGGCGAGAACAAATTCGTCGCGGCAAAACTCCTTCCAGATTTTCAGCAGATCGGGAGAGAGCGTGTTGACGCCAAAGAAGGGCGTGCGCGGAGCGGGCTGCGGCAGTAGTGCGTTGAATGCGGCGGGGCCTTCGACGACGGTTTTGCTGGCGACCAGGTGCTGCATGGATTCGTCGGGCTTGACCCAGGGACCGCCGGCGCCGCACCAGCCGGGTCCGGCGGCAAGAGCGATTTCAAGGCCCAGCCGGTCGGCTTCTTCAAAAGCGTGGCCGAGCAGATTCTGCCAGGGCTCGCTCATGAACTCGACGGGACCCGGCTCGATTCCGATGCCGACTTCAAGATAGATGCCGCCGCCCAGGCCGGCGCGTTTCATGGCGGCCAGGTCGGCGTCCATGCCCTCGCGGGTGAGATGGCCGTCCATGAAGTACCAGTAAACCCAGGGGCGCGCATCGCCGGGAGGCTGCATGAAATCGGATTCAAGGCTGCCAGGATGCGCGGACTCGACGCCGCGAAGTTTTTGCTGCATCCCTAGTGCGGCTGCGCCCAGGACCGCAGATTTCAACACGTCGCGCCGGCTTACTTTGTTGTTCACGGGTTCCTTTACTTTTGAAAATCTCGCAGCAGGTCTGTCGATTTCATCCACTCCTTGTATTGCGCGAGCTTGATCGGTGCGGTAACAGCCAGGTAGTGGCTGCTGTGCGCGCCTGCTCCCTGAACCGACCAATCCACCAGCCACAACTCATCCTGCGCGGGATGGGCGAGCGCGCCGACGTGTGTCTTGCCGTTGGCCTCCACGCTGAAGGTGTTTTCAAGCAGGTCAGCCGCGCTACCGGCCTTGCGGATCGCCACGCGGCCCTCAACAGCGCGCAAGGTGTCGTTGACCACCATGATTTCATGCTGTCCTTCAACGGCTTCGCAGCAGATGGCCTGCACGTTGCGCTGCGCGCGCAGGATGTATTGGAAGGCGAGCTTCTTGGTGTTGTAGTAGTCGACAATGGCGTCGGAAACCAGGGGCCAGCCGTCGCGCAGGTTCCACCAGATAATGCCCTGACGCGGACCTTTCTGCTGCCGCCAGAAATCGATGAAGAACTTCATTGCTTCAGCCTGTGTGATTTGCGAGGCCAGGATAAACTCGTCCAGATCCTCCGGAACCGTGCCGAAGAAAGCCTTGACCTGCTTGAGCATCAGGTTGTTTCTGCCCAGCGTGGAGCGGTCGTCGGGACGGAAGCGCACGGACTTGGTCAGCCATTCATCGTTCCAGGCGCGCCCAGGCATGGCATCATGGAACTTCGCCTGCGCGGCTTCCGCGGCCGCATCCCGCGTCCACGGATAGACCGACTCCGCGTCGAACATTTTCTCCAGCGAGGAGCGCGACGGGCAGCCGTGATAACCGATTTCGCTGACGAAGTGCGCCGGCGATTCGGTGTAGAACGGAGCCTTGAAATAACCGCGCGGTCCCCACAGGTGGACCTCCGGCATGAGGTTGCCATTGTTGCCGGCGGCAAAGACGGCGGAGCTGTGATAGGGCGAACTGGGCAGGTAAGAGCGATGCGGATCGAGCCGCTGCAACACCGCGGGAAGAACCTCGCGGCTGATGCGGTCCCGGTTGGGATCGACCGGAGGCCTGCCCGGAATGTTGTGCGAAACCAGCGCATCGTCCACTTCGTTGTTGCCCGACCAGAGAGCGATCGAGGGATGATTGCGCAGGCGCGGAACCACGGCTTCGGCTTCCACCTTGATTGCGTTCAGGAAGGCCTCGTCCTGCGGGTACTCGGCGCAGGCCATGGCGAAGTCCTGCCAGATGAGAATGCCCGCCTGGTCGCACAGATCGAAGAAATGATCCGGCTCGTAGACGTTGCCGCCCCAGCAGCGGACCATGTTGCAGTTCAGCTCCACAAGCATGGGAAAGACGCGGTCCAGGTGCTGGGGATCGCGGCTGTGCAAGGCATCCAGTGGGCTCCAATCGGCGCCTTTCACAAAGACCGGCACGCCGTTCACTTGAAAGCCAAAGCTGCCCGGCTTTTCCTTCGTGACGATATCGCTGCGCACCAGCTCAATGGTGCGCACGCCGAGATTGCCCACGCGCCGATCGAGAATTTCGCCTCCGCCGCCGCGCAGCGTCACCGTGGCTTCATAGAGCGCAGGGTCGCCGTAGCCGCGCGGCCACCACAGATCGGCATGATCGAGCACGCACTCCTGCTTGCCCGTTGGCAACGCAGCGGCCTGCGCGCGAAAGGCGACGCTGCCGTTGCGGCGCAACTCAACTTCCACGCGGCTGCCTTCCTGCTTCGCAACCGGTCCGGCAATCTCCCATTCCACCTGGACGACCGCCTTGCCTTGTTCCCTATCCACGGTGCGCGTGAACCAGTAGACGCTGGAAAACTGCACGGGCGGTGTCCACTCGATGCGCACGCCCCGCCACAGCCCGGCGCTGACGATGCGCGGCATGATGTCCCAGCCGTACATGTGCGGCGCCTTGCGGATCGGCAGCGACTCCCAATGTCCGTCGTACGAGACTTCCCAATCGGTGCGCGGCACGGCGAGTCCAGCGGGCACTGCGGGATCGATGCGCACCACCAGCTCGTTCTCCTGGTGCGGCTTGAGCACGGAGGTCACATCGAAGCGGTGCGGGATGAGCATGTTGGCCGGCTTGCCGATGAGGACGCCGTTCAACCAAACGGTGGCAAGACAGTCGAGCCCGTCAAAAACCAGCTCGGCTTTTTCGCCGGCCGGCGTGGGATCAGCGTGAAAGCTGCGGCGATACCACCACTGATGCGACTCCAGCTTGAGGGCCTCATACGCGCGATTGCCTTTTTCCAGGGGCTCGATGCGGCCGGCGGCAACCAGGTCCAATTCGACGTTGCCGGGCACGGTGGCGGGGATGGTGGGCCAGCTGGCCGGAGGCGCGGACTGCGGCAGATTGCGCGGGGCTTCGGGACATGGGCCGTAGGTCAGGCGCCAGGCTCCGTTCAGGCTCATGCTGTGGCCGTGGCGCACTGCCGGAGGCGTAACCGCTGCAAGGGCGCTGCCACCCCAATGGGATGCGAGCCAGTAGAATCCGGGAAGCTTGAGAAGATTGCGGCGGGTAAGGGACTTGGGCGAATCCGCGTCAGAAGAATGCATCGATCTCCTTCATGGAATCCGGCCGGGTGAAAACACAGCGTCTGCTGAACCGTCCGGATTCGGGCAGCACCATGATACAGCGCGTGGAAAGGCGGCGGCACGCGCGCATGCGAGCCGCCTCCCATTGCCATGAACCGGAAAGGAGAGTCCGCTAGAAAAGATCGGCGATGGGCGGGAAGGTGAGCAGAAGACTCAGGCCCAGCAGCACGAATGCCACCGTGTTGATGCGCGCCAAAGCCACGTTCCGCTTGCGCCAGCGTGCTTCAAAAACAGCCCAGGCGAGAAGCCAGACCACGATGGCGCAGGTGGTGACGCCGGAGAGCGGGCCGGTCGGCTTCCAGAAAATCATCAGGCTTTTGAAGGCTGCGGACTTGTCCGCGGCGAGGGCGAAGACGGCAACTAGGAACGCGCCAATGCCGGCGGCGAGAATGGCGGCGGCGCCGGAGCCATTGGGCAGCTTGGCGGATGGAGAGGCGGGTGCGCTCATCGTGATTCTCCGTGGATCAGTTGTATGGTTTGGCCGCCTTCAACCGGGGCGCTCTTGTTGATCATGGCGCCGAAGAAGCCGGCAATTCCTGCGGCAAGAAACGAAACCAGCGTGAAACCCAGCACGGCGGAGCGCAGTTGCGGATGCGTTTTCAGGTTGCGGCCATACTTGATAAAGACGGCGGCGGCCATGGTGATGGAGATCGGCGCCAGCCAGGCAACGTGCTCCTTCCATTCCATGCCGAGCGAGTGCCAGGCGATGGTGGATGGGCTGGACATAAGCAGCCGCTGCGGAAAAGCCGCAAGGTTGGCCGTTCCCGGCGGCGCGGCGGCGCGATACCAGGGATAGACGATGTATGCGCCGGTGAGCACCGTGAGCCAGGCAAGCGCGGCCATGACGGCAAGATAGATGCGCAGAAAAGATTCGTCCCTGGGGTTGACCGGCTGCAGCGCATGGGGCGAGTAGCGCCGCCACAGCTCCACCAGCGCGCCGGAGCAGGCCAGCAGGTAAAGCGCGCCGAATCCCATGCCGTGAATCAGGGTCCAGAGACTGCGTGTGGTGATTTCCATGTGCCGATTCTCCCTTGTGGATGAGCCGCGTGGCAACCATCAAATCCGCGGGTCAATCAAAGTCCGTTTCTGTTCATCTGTCCCGCGAAGAATGGAATTCCGGCGGAGGTTTTCTTGTCGTCTTTTCCCCAGGTCCAGTACATGCCGAGGTAAGCGTAGTTTTCCGTCTGCCCTGCGACCGAGTGGCCGTAACAAAACAGAAACTGCTCGCCGGGATGATTCTTGAAGTGGTAATAGCCGCCCAGGTCAACCATGGCGGAGCGTTCGGTCTGGGCCGCGGCAATTCCTTCGCGCCCATGGGCAAAGACCTCGGCTCCCAGCTCAAGCCTCTCGCTCAACTCTTTTTTCACCAGCCAGCCAGTGTACGGAAAGTCGCGGAATCCGGCCTGCGGAACCACCTGGTAGCCGCCGCCGCCGTCGAAGGTCCATTTCCCCTCGTTCTTCTGCAGCCAGATGGGGAGTTTGTACCAGACCTTGCCCACGCCCAGGCCCCTGGTGTCGTCGCCCGTGGGCATTTCAAACATGGTGAAGCTGCCGATTTGGGGAACGCGCTTTGTCTCCTTGATGAAGGCAATCTTCGCGCCCAGCTCCATATCGGTGAGACCGAAAGCGCTGGGGCCCTGGCCGGCGGGATCGTAGACAGGGTTATTCAAGGGAGCGGACTCGCCCCAGGGCAGTATGGCGTGAAGCTGAACCCGGGGAATGGCGCCCCAGTTGAATTCGAAGGCCGGACCGGAGGAGCCAAGCGCGACGGGCGTTCCATCCATGGCGCCGAAGATGTAGAACTCGTAATGATGCAGGTCGACGGGAACCGGATCGTCGGTCTGATACGGCGGTCCCTGCGCCCACAGCCGAGGAACGGCGAGCGCCAGCAGTAGAGCCAGCCGTAAGCACAGAACTGAAACCTTCATCGATACTCCGGTTGCAAGGCAACTGGCAAAAACTGGCAGAATGGGGAATGCTGCCGCAGCATGGATGTGCCTTTGCAGAGGAAGACAGGCAGCACCCAACACGTTTATTCGGCACACGACAGCTCGCCTGTCGCCGCGGATTCGGCGCTCCGGCAGCCTGCCGTTGGTTGATTTTAAGGCAATTACGAGCGAGCGTCCATGAATTTTCTGTGTAAGAGTGCCTTACCCCGCCAGTTTCTTTTTCACCATCTCGCTGACGACGCGGCCTTCGGCGCAGAGGCCCGCTGCCTGATCCGCTTCGCCTCCCTGTTCACGATTCGGTACGTTGACGCAGAAACGTCGGAATATCCCGCGCACCCTGAGTGATGGCTATGATTTCGATTTGTTCTCTTAGAACGCGATAGAGAACCAGTTACGCACCTACCGGCCAGAATAAGACCGGATAGGCAGTGAAGTCTTCCCGCTTATGCCCCATTCCGGGATTTCGGGCAAGCGCTTCAAAAGCATCGAATAGCTTCGCTATCCAGCGATCGGCGGCGTCGATGTTGTCGTCGGCGATGTATTCCCAAATCTCATTCAGGTCGAGCTCGGCCCCTGTGCTGAGAACATACTCGTTCATGCGCTGAGCTTTCTCCGCTCGCGGGATCTCTGCTCTAGCCGTCCCCGCGCCGCTCCGGGCTCGACGTGTTCTCCACGGTCCAGCGATGCCAGCCTTGCCCCAAGTTCCTGGTTGAAGGCAGCAATCTGGGCGACTCGTGCCCGGTCGTGTTCTTCCAGCAGGCGCAGGGCCTCGCGGACCACTTCGCTGGCCGAGGTGTAACGGCCGGATTCGACCTTGCCGGCAACGAATTTATCGAGTTCGGGAGTCAGCGAAACATTCATGGGGAAGTCTCCTGCCTATGATGCTGAGCTGAATAACAAACTTTGTCAATCTCTGGCATTCACATTCCGATGCAGGTTTTCTGAATGTGTCACGGTCGAAAGCCGTGAAACAGGTTTTACCCCGCCAGTTCCTTTTTCACCATCTCGCTCACCACCCGTCCCTCGGCGCGCAAACCCGCGGCCTGCAGCTTGCCCTGCACGGCCTTGATCACCAGGCCCATCTCTTTGGGCGTGGGCGCTTTGCCGATCGCAGCGGCAACCTCGGCAATGGACGCGACAACCAGGGCATGGAGAGCGGCTTCGTCCAGGGCCTTGGGCAGAAACTCCTCGATGACGACGATCTCGGCGGCCTCAATGGCGGCCAGTTCGGGACGGTTGCCGTTGGTGTACTGCTCGATGGAGTCGCGGCGCTGCTTGACCATGGTGGCCAGGGCCTGCTGCTCCTCGACCGGGGTCAGCGGGGCGCGCTTTTCAATGGCCTTGTTCTTGAGCGCGTTCTTGATCAGGCGCAGGGTTCCGGTGCGAACGGTGTCGTGAGCCTTTAGAGCGGTGACGGTCTGCTGGGTGATAAGGGCTTCGAGTGCGCCTGCGTCGGTCATGAGTTCCTTTCCGTGGTGAACGGCCCGGCCCCATCGTGAATCAAGTTGAATACGTGGCTGGGCAGGTCTAGAGCGTGATCCCCAGAGGCACATATTTGCAGTTTGGGGCTGAATTCATTGTCGCAGCAGCGAAAGCCCTGCGTCCATATGACGGCGCTTTATGGCGCTAGCGGGTCAGGCGCACAAGCTCCGGCCAGCCAGGCTGCACCTTCATTCACAATCCAAGGTTTGAGAGGCGCTTGCGCTCAGGCCATTGAGTGCGCAAGGCTCATGGATGGCTCGAGTTCCAAAGCCGGCTCTGCTTCCCTGGCTGGCTCTTCCACCAGGCTCAGCAGCGACTGAACCACGTCGGCAGCGCCATAGGAATCGCTGCCCGGCTTAAGGAAATGCGCCACGGTATTCAGATCGTCGCCGATGGTGACCAGGGCCGGCTCAACATAGCCGTCCTTGCGCGTCTGCTGGCTGCCGATGTTGGCCATCAGGGCGTTGCACAGGCACTTTCTGCCCACCGTCTCTTCGATTTTTCCGCCCTTGGCCAGGTAGTTGGCCACCGGCTCGGCGGCGCAACGGTAACCAATGGTTCCGCCCGGAGCGGCGTACGGCTCACGCAGATAGCCCAGGTCGCAGACCCGGGTCCGCGCCTCGGCAACTGCCGGATCGGAATACGAACCTTGGATGAGGGCCACTTTGAAGGGAAATCCCGTAGGCGAGGCCAGCGGATCGGTAAACACCTCGCCGGTGCCGGTGACAGCCTGGGACATCAGCTTGTTCTTCAGATCGGGACGCAGGCCGGATTCCCGGGTGAACGCAAACGCGGTTCCCACCTGCACGCCCGCTGCGCCCTGCTCGATGGCTTCACGCACTTTTTCAGCATTGCCGTAGCCGCCAGCCAGCCAGAAGGGAACACCCAGCTCGCGCAGGCCGGCGATGTTGACCTGGTCCCGCTCGCCGTAAATTGGCTCTCCGGCGGCATTGAGCTGCAGCTTTCCGCGCGGAGGCGCATTGTGGCCGCCGGCGATCGGACTTTCATACACAAAACCGTCCACGCGTCCGTTGGCGCGCCGCAGCATGGTGGTGGCCAGGGTATTGGAGGAGATGATGGCCAGGAAGCGCGGCCGCTGCAGCACCGGCGCCGGACCTTCAGCGAATTCGGCCGGGTCCAGCATCATCTGCGTATCCATACCCAGCTCCGCGCCGGTCACCGACAGCTTGTACTCCGCCGCATGGAGAGCCGCAAAAGCATCCAGCACGCCGGGAATGTGGAGCGGTATGCCCGCCCCCATCAACACATAGCCCACGCCCGCCAGCATCGCTCCGTAAATGGAAGCCAGGTGCGGCATCTGGACCTTTTCAAGAAAATTGATGCCGACCGGATTCTTGTGGCCATCCCTGGCCAGAAAAACCTCAACAAAGTTGCTCACCATGCACAGCTCGACCAGCTTGCGGCTGTCCTTGCGCTGGTGCATGGGCACAATGGGATAGGGAGCTTCCGCGGGCTTTCCGCCGGGGACAAAATATTCCTGCCAGATGCGTTTGGCCATCTCGGGAAAGGGAAAAGCGTCCAGGCCGCGGCGCATGTATCCGCCCTCGTCGCCATCGGCAAGACGGCGCACAAACAGCGCATCGAGCGCAGTTCCGGAGACTACGCCAAGCTGGCCGAGTTTGGAGACTGCCTGGGCCAGACGCCAGTTTGAGACGCCTACGCCCATGCCGCCCTGGATGATTTTAGGAAGCTGCACCATCTATGGATTCTTTCACAAATCCGGATAAATCCGGATATTTTCTTCCAGTTTAGGTGCCCAGACGAAACAATAATGAGCTATTTTGCTCATTTTGCTCAAATTGGGAGCCGCTGACAGGCTGATTTCGGGTTTTAGAGCTTATCACGCAGGAAGCTGATTACCTGATCGGCCTGGACCACGCCCACCATGCGGCCCTGGGCGTCGACCACGGAAAGGGCGTGCAGGTTGTACTTGTCGAACAGTTCGGCCAGGTCGTTCTGGTGCAGGTCGGCCGGGCAGGAGAGGGTGCGCGGTTCGGTCAGAACGGACAGCCGCGACTCCGGCTGCGCCATCACCAGCCGCGCCAGGGTAATGGCGCCGCGCAGCATCCGCTTCTCGTCCAGCAGGTAAATCTCGGTCACGCTCTCCGGATCGCCGTCGAAACTGCGCAGGGCCTGCACCGCCTGGGCGACGGTTGCATCCAGTCCCAGGTAAACAAAGTCGGTGGTCATGCAGCCGGCGGCGGAGTCCTCGTCAAACTCGAGCAGCTCGGAAACCTCCTGGCGCTCCTCGGGCTCCATCTCCTCGAGAATGGCGTCAGACTGCTCTTCTGACAGCTCGCCGAGCAGGTCGGCGGCGGCGCCGGGGTCCATCTCCTCGACGATGTCGGCGATGCGTTCCTCGTCCAGCTTTTCCAGCAGCGCTTTTTGCAGCCTGGGCTCGACCTCTTCCAGGGCCTCGGCGGCCACTTCTTCGTCGAGCGAAGTGAAAACGGCTTCGCGCTCGGCGGGGGCCAGGTCTTCCAGAATTTCAGCCAGGTCGGAGGGGTGCATCTCGGCCAGCCGCTCGTACTCGATGCGCAGCTTGACGCGCCGCGCCGGGTCCACTTCAATCACATCCACAAACTGCCAGGGAATGCCGCTGTTCTTGAACCGGCGGGAGAGCGACTCCAGCGACGCCCGCGGCAGCAGGCCTTTGAAGACGCGGCGAAAGGCTCCGCGCAAGCCCACTTCCACCTCGGCCACGCGCAGCAGGTGCGCCGCGCCCTTGCCCATCCACTCCAGGTCCACATCGTTCACGCGGACCACCTTGCGCCCGTGAATATCGATGATCTGGCGGTCCACCAGGTCCTGTTGCAGGTAGAGATAATTGCCTTCGTCCTTGAGCGGAACCAGGGCGCCAGAGGAGCGCAACTCCAGGGTGCCCGCCGGGGTCTCCATCACGTCTTCTGAGGGGACAATGCACAAGCCGGCGCGGGTCTTCAGCACCAGGCCGGCCACTTTGCCCGCATCCGGGCCGGTGGCCACGGCAATATCCTTCAGCCGGCCGCGCATGTGCCCCTGCGAATCGGTCACCGGAGTGCCCAGCAATGCGGTAAGCGAGACGCGGGCTATGGTGCGTGGCTGCATGGGTTGAGTGTATTACTCCAGAGCAGGTTATGCCTGCCTTCGCAGGTGTATCCCGTGGAACATTGCAACGATTTTCAACCTGCCGAGCCGGAATCCGCGATTTGCCGTGCCGCATCCGGACTCAACGCATAGGAATTGATGGTTCCGGCGCTGAGCACCGTTGCCGACTTGGGATTCGCTAGCAGCCGCATGACCACATAGGCCAGAGGAAAGAGCGTTTTGAAGTCGATCCGCAGCGGCAACAGCTCTTCCCGGCTGTTGGCATAGAAACCACGTCCCGCTATTGCCCGCATCAGTTCGGCAAGAACATCGAGCCGCTTCCTCCTGGCGGCAGCTTTTGACAACAATGCCATCACAAGCATGTGTGTCTGCACTTCCCTGCCACCGAATTCCGGCGTCATTCCGGTTTCGCCGGTCGAGACTCGAACTAAAATATCCGCAAGATTTGTACCGCTGAAGACAGCGTTCATCGGCTCAACAAGACGCGGATTTGCGTCGATGAAGAGAGGACTCTGACTCTCCGGCTGAAGGATATAATCCAGCGACAGCGCACCGTGCCACTGCAACGCCTCGCCGAGCAGTTCAACATAGTCACGTATGTTGGGGCGGATCACGCTGCGTTTGGCAATATCTCCTCCGCCCAAGCCTTCTACAGACTGACGGTAACCATGAATGGCGACCAATCTTCCATGATTGAAAACCGACTGCACGCGCTCCAGAATTCCCTCCGCCGCTTCCTGGACGACAAATTCCCGATCGCCTTGCAGCATACCGCCCAACGCCAGTTCCGCACACTTCGATTGGAGTTCCTCGGCATTGTGGATACGCCAAACCGCGGTCGAAGCCGTCGCGTAGTCTGCCTTCAAGTAGAGCGGAAACCGGCATTCCCGCAACAGCTCTTCCCGCGTGCGGATTACGCGCGAAACCGGCTGCGGTATCGACAAGCGTTCAAGAGTCCTGACCAAGGCAGCTTTTCCTTGAATCTGGAGAAACGATTGGAAATCCGCTACGGCCAGTCCAATTTCACCAGGAATGTGCGCTCTTTCTCGCGAAAACAGAAAGGCCTGTTCATGCGCGGGAAAAAGCACATCCCATTGGCCGGTTGAGAGAAGGCCCAGCACAACATCAAGATATTTACAGGGATCCTTGCCGATCGGAGGACACGGATAAAAGTGAGTGACAAATCGTGAAAAACGGCCAAGACACAGCGGATTGGGATCGCATACCCCGATCTGGTAGCCTGCAATACCCAGCGCCGTGACAGCCTCCCGTGCCGAAAGGCTCGAGCCTTCCGATAGAAGGACTCGTTTCCCTGAGGACATGCCGCCCCCCCTGTCATATTCACCTAATGATGCCAGATACAGCCTCAGCACAGGTACAAGGTGGACGCGCTTGCAATGCAGCCCGCTTGACAGCATTCGTCACTAACCATGAAACTGCCAGCAAGGCAGCGGCAGCGGGTTTGAGGGGGGGCGGACCCCGGCCCGTTGCGGGGAAGGCGGACAGAAACCCGGTGAATGCACCCAGGACAGGACGGCGGACCTTCACGCTGAACTCTACGATGGAGAGCGTCAGCGAGGTGGAGTCCGCGGCAGAGAAACTGGCCGGCGAGGCCGGACTGGACGAGGACGAGCGCTTCGGCATGGCCATGGCGGTGCGCGAGGCGGCGGTGAACGCCGTTCTGCACGGCAACGAGTACGACCCTGCAAAACAGATTTCCGTAAGTCTTGAAAACACCGGCTCGTCGCTGGTGATTACCATTTCCGACCAGGGCAAGGGCCTGGACCCGGATACGCTTCCTGACCCGCTGGCTCCGGAAAACCTGCTGCGCGGCACCGGCCGCGGCATCTTCCTTATCCGTTCCTTCATGGATGAGGTACACTTTCGTCAACTGCATCCTGGAACCGAGTTGACGCTGATCAAGCATCTGGCGCCGGCTGCGGATAACACTTAGAGTACTTGCAGGGAATTGGGGCGGGCTCGGAAGGCCAATCGCTGCCCGGCGGCGCGATAGGCAGGCTGAGAGTATCCGCCACGGCATCCTGCAAAAGTGCTATAACCGTAATACCAAACAAGGAGGAAATTCCGTGGCACTTACTATTGCTTCCCGTGAAGTGGACGGCGTCACCGTGCTGGACCTCAGCGGGCGGATCACTCTGGGCGAGGGCAGTGTGCAGTTGCGCGATGCCATTCGCGACTTGATCGGCAAGGGTTCCAAGAACATTCTGCTGGACCTGGGCGACGTGAACTACATCGATAGCTCCGGTTTGGGCGAGCTGGTTAGCGCCTACACCACGTCAAAGAACCAGGGCGCGGCTCTCAAGCTGCTCAAGCTGACCAAGAAGGTTCACGATCTGCTGCAGTTGACCAAGCTCTATACCGTCTTCGACATCTACGACGACGAAGCCAGCGCCATCGCTTCCTACAAATAGACCGGTGCGGGCCGCATAACTGTTATGCGCCCGCGCTCTAACATGGGAAAGGCCACCCTGCTTGCAGGATGGCCTTTTTTCGTGCGCGCCAATTTGCGGTCACTTGCCTCTTAAAACTTCACGGAAGGCACGGTCTGCGCGGCAGGGCTGGCCTTGAAGAACGCGTCGTTCTGTTTGTAACCGGCAATTCCCGCCCAGATGTTGTTGGGGAACTGCAGCACAAAGGTGTTGTAGTCCTGAATCGCGTCGTTGTAGCGCTTGCGGGCCACGCCGATGCGGTTCTCCGTGCCGGACAGCTCGTCCTGCAGCCGCATGAACTGCTCGCTGGAACGCAACTGCGGATAGTTCTCGGTGAGCAGCAGCAAGCGGCCGATGGCCCCATCCAGTTGGCCGTTGGCGGCGATCTTGGCCTGCGGTCCCTGCGCATTCAACATGCCGGCGCGGGCATTGGCGATATCGCCGAAAACCGTGCTTTCTTCCTTGGTGAATCCCTTCACGGTCTCCACCAGGTTGGGAATCAGGTCGGCGCGCCGCTCCATCTGCACATCGACCTCCGACCACATGCTTTTCACTTCCTGGTCCTTGGCCACCATCTGGTTGCGGGCACTCACGTAGCTGCCAAACACCATCAGCACAACCAGAACCAGAACGCCCACCACGCCCAATGCAATCCAAAGTCCCTTGCTCATACCGTGTTTTTCTCCTCCGGCCTCCGTAAAGGAAAGCCCCTTAAAAAATCAAACCCTGAAGCTATGTGCCCCATCCATGCCGCGGCTTCATGGCATGGGTGGGAGTCCATAAATCCCCGTTGACCCCGAACCTCAATCCCTACCAGCTTCCGCCCGCTCCGCCGCCGCCGAAACTGCCGCCGCCGAAGCCGCCAAAGCCGCCACCGCCACCATCCCCACCGCCAAACCCGCCACCACCGCCTCTGCCGCCGCCGAGCCCGCTAAAGAGCCCCAGGCCCCACAGGCCGAAAAGGCCAAAGCTGCCAAGGACGCGGAAAAGGTAAAGCGCAATCACAACCAGAATGATGATGACCTGCACCCACTTGATCCCGGGCGCGTGCTGCGGCGCCGGCTGGCTCTCCATCATTGGCGCGTTTTCCAGCGTCACCTTGGCGTCGGCGGCGATCACCTGCGCCACTTCGCCCACTGAGAGGGTGATGGCGCTGTCATAGTCGCCGCTGCGCAGGTAAGGAATCATCTCGCGGCCGATGTCGCCGACCCTGGCGTCAGGCAAAATACCTTCCAGCCCATAGCCCACGTCGATGCGGTACTTGTGGTCGTCCACGGCCAAGAGCACCAGCACGCCCTTGTCCGAGCCCTTGCGCCCGATCTTCCACTTGTCTTCAAGCTGGTTGGCGTAGTCGGCCGCGTCGTCGCCATTCAGGGTATGAACGGTGACAATGGCCACCTGCGCGTTGGCCTGCGAGTGATCCAGCTGGCTGCACAGGCTGTCCAGCCGCGCAATCGCCTGCGGCGACAGCACGCCGGCGTTGTCGCTCACGTAGTCGATGGGTTTTGGCAGGCTGTCCACCTGCTGGGCCGGCAGCCATGCGGCGGGAACCGCAACCAGAGCGGCCAGCAGCAGCAGGAAAGCGAACGAATTTATGCGGTGAAAGCCTTTCATCGCTCTCAATTGTACGCGGCGGAGGGACGAAAAGTTCCCGCCGGGCGGGAACTGAGCCGCCAGATGCTGGCCTTCAGCGGTTTGTGCCCGAATGCACTTTTTCAGAAAGCCGCAGAGGTCTCCCCCGGCAATGAACAGCTAAAAGCTAGTATCTAGAAGCTAGAAGCTGCTCTTCCACTACACTAAAGAAGAAATGACTCAAAGCAAGCTCCCCACTCCCCCCGTCGCCCGCATGCAGCATACCGAGACCAAAATTCACGGCGTCACGCTCACCGACGACTACGCCTGGCTGCGCGACAAGCAGAACCCGGAAGTCACCGCCTACCTGGACGCGGAAAACGCCTACGCCCAGGCGGTCATGGCTCCGCTCGACGGCCTGCGCGCGCATCTCTACGACGAAATGCTCTCGCACGTAAAGCAGACTGACGTTTCCGTGCCCTATCGCGAAGGCGACTGGTGGTACTACACGCGCACCGCGGAGGGCAGCCAGTACGCCATCCACTGCCGCACCCACGGCTCGCCCAGCGCCACCGAGGACACGCCGGAGCAGGTGATTCTGGACGGCAACAAGCTGGCCGAAGGCCACGCCTTCTTCTCCATCGGCGACACCGACATTACCGACGACGGCCGCTGGCTGGCCTACACCACAGACACCACCGGCTTCCGCCAGTACACGCTGCACATCAAGGACCTCCAGACCGGCGAAACCCTCCCTGAAACCGTCGAGCGCGTCGGCTCCGTGGTCTGGGCCGCCGATAACCGGACGCTCTTTTACACCGTCGAGGACGAGGAACAGAAACGCCAGTTCCAGCTTTGGCGCGCCCGCGACGGCCAATTCTCGCAGGCCATCCTCGTCTATCAGGACGACGACGAGCGCTTCAACCTGGGCGCTGGCCGCACCCGCGACGGCAAGTTCCTCGTGATGGAGTCGGCCAGCCACATCACCAGCGAATCCTGGGTGCTGCCCGCGGACCAGCCCGAGGGCGTCTTTACGCTCATCGCCCCGCGCCAGGACGAGCACGAGTACTCCATCGACCACCGCAATGGCCTGTGGTTCATCCGCACCAACGACAAGGGCCGCAACCTGCGCCTGGTCACCGCGCCCGTCTCTGCGCCCGGACGCGAAAACTGGGTCGAACGCATTCCCCACCGCGCCGACGTGATGCTGGAGGAAGTGGACCTGTTCGCCGGCTTCTTTATCGCCTGCGAGCGCGAGGGCGGGCTGCCCCGGCTGCGCCTGTGGCGCTTCTCGGGCGACGGACCGGAAGCCGCGCCCGCCGGCGAAATCGCGTTTCCCGAGCCGGCTTACAGCGCGCAGCCGCACATCAACCGCGTCTTTGCAACCTCCACCTTCCGCTACTCCTACCAGTCCCTGGTCACGCCCAGTTCGGTCTTCGAGTACGACGTGCAGACAGGCGCATCCACGCTGCTCAAGCAGCTTGAGATTCCCGGCGGCTTTGACCGCACCCTCTACGCCAGCGAGCGCGTACACGCCAAGGCGGCCGACGGCGCGCTGGTTCCAATTTCGCTGGTCTATCGCAAGGACACCCGCAAGCCGGGCGCGAATCCCCTCTATGTTTACGGTTACGGCTCCTACGGATACTCGCTGCCCATCGGCTTCAGCTCCAACCGGCTCAGCCTGCTTGACCGCGGCGTAGTCCTGGCCTATGCGCACATCCGCGGCGGCGGCGACCTGGGCAAGCCCTGGCACGACGCCGGCAAAATGCTCTACAAGCGCAACACCTTCACCGACTTCATCTCCGCGGTGGAGCACCTGACGGCCGCGGGTTACGGCGACCCGGCAAAGGTGGCCATCGAAGGCGGCTCGGCGGGCGGGCAGTTGATGGGCGCCGTGGCCAACATGCGTCCCGATCTCTTCCGCGCCGTCGTCTCGCACGTGCCTTTTGTCGACGTGATGAACACCATGCTCGACGCTTCCCTGCCCCTCACCGTTCCCGAGTATGAAGAGTGGGGCAATCCCAACGACGAGACTTACTTCCGCATCATGCTGGGTTACTCGCCCTATGACAACCTCAAGGCGGCGAGTTATCCGGCCATGTTAGTCAAGACCTCGCTCCACGACAGCCAGGTCATGTACTGGGAGCCGGCCAAGTACGTAGCGAAGCTCCGCACCCTCAAGACCGATAACAACCCGCTGCTGCTGGTCACCAACATGCAGGCCGGACACGGCGGCGCCAGCGGCCGCTACGACTACCTCAAGGAGATCGCTCTCGACTACGCCTTCCTTCTCCGCGAGCTGGGCGTTGTGCGTTAGAATCATCCTTCTCAAAAAAGAAGGTGATCGTATGCGGATGTATGGATCGATTGCGCTGTTTGTTGCACTGTCCGCAAGTTGCGCCTGCGCCCAGCAAGTTAGCCCCTCACCAGCCCCGGCCGCGCCCGATGCTCCGAAGCTGAATCCCTTTGGGTCCGGGGTGAGCGCTCCAATACCGCTCAACGTGATCCAGGCAAAATTCTCGAAGGAAGCACGCAAGCACAAGATCAGTGGAGTATGTCTGGTTTCCCTCATCGTCGACGCGCAAGGCATGCCACAAAACGCCCGAGTGATCAAAGGATTGGGCTATGGCCTCGACGAACAGGCCGTTGCCGCTGTAAACCAGTATCGATTCAAACCCGCCATGAAAGACGGTAAGCCCGTCCCGGTCATGATCAAAGTCGAAGTGAACTTCAAGTTCTACTAGTGTCCTGCCTCTGAAATTCACTAACAAACAGAGGCTGTCATTCTGAGTGAACGGGGCCCCGAACGCTTTTCAGTTCGGGGGTGGTGAACGAAGAATCTGCGTTTGTTTTTTCGTGCATCTTTCAAAGAACTTTAAAGACAGGACGCTAGCTCCTGGACGAACAATGAACGCCGTGGAAAGGCAACCGCAATGACGCCGCGCGAACGCATTCTGGCGATTCTCAATCGCCAACCTGTCGACCGGCTTCCCACCGACCTCTGGCACACGCCGGAGATCGGCGAGCTGTTGCGCCGGCACTGCGGCGTGGCCGACGACCTTTCCATGTACCGCGCCCTCGGCCTGGACAAAATCGTCTGGGTCTTCATGGACTACCTCGATGCCGCCGGAGAACGCGCCGGAGCCCAGAGCGGCGCCGGCGCCGAAGATGGCGGACAGCGCACCATGTGGGGCGCGCCCTTGAGAGAGATTGAAGCCGGCTCCGCGCATTACGTCGAGTGCGACTCCGCGCCCCTGGCCGGTTACAACACCCCGGAATCTCTCCGCGATTATCCCTTCTGGCCCGACGTTGCCCGCTTCGATTACGACGGCGCTGTGGCCAGGGCGCAGGAGGCGGCGCGCGAGTTTGCCGTCATCGGTCCGTGGGTTTCGTTCTATGAAATCTACTGCCAGTTGCGCGGCCTGGAGCAGGCGCTGATGGACCTGGTGGAAGCTCCCGCGCTGGTCGAAGCCATTCTCGACCGCGTGGAGCAAATCCAGACGGAAATGATGCAGCGCTTCTTTGCCCGCGCCGGCAAATCGCTCGACCTGGTTTTCATCAGCGACGATATCGCCGGGCAAACCTCGCTGCTCATCTCGCCCGCATTGTGGAAGCGTCACTTGCAACCGCGCCTCAAGCGCTGGTGCGACCTCATCCACGCCCACGGCCTCCGCGTCTTCTATCACACCGACGGCGCGGCGCGGCGGTTGCTTGGCCCGATTCTCGATTGCGGCGTGGACGTGCTCAATCCCATTCAGCACGCCTGCCCCGGCATGGACATGGAAGAACTCAAGCGCGAGTTCGGCCCGCGCGTCATCTTCCACGGCGGCGTGGACAACCAGTTTGCGCTGCCGCGCGGCACTGCGGAAGATGTGCGCCGCGAGACGCGCCGCTGCCTGGAGACATTGGGCGCGGGGCGCGAAGGCTACATCTGCTGTTCCTGCCACAACGTGCAGGCGGGCACGCCGCTTGATAACATTCTCGCCATGATTGAAACCGTGCAGCGCGAAGGCGCGGTCGCATAACTGCCTTTGTCCGGGCTTGATGCCGCCCAAGCCGCTGTTATAAGTGCTTCTAACTTCCCGTGCGCATCAATAAGTAAGGGAGGCGAGATAACTCGCCTCCCTTACTGTTTCTGGCCAGTTAGTAAGGCCGTGTTAGTCCAGCTTGTACGGCCTGCGATACGGCCGCGACAGCATGTTGCCCGCGAAGCTGTCGTTGAGGATGATCTCCTCGACCGGATCCCAGTAGATCTTCCGCCCCACCAGCATGGAAATCAGCCCCAGGTGTCCGGGCAGCGTCGAGTGATGCGCCGTCTGCACCGGCGTAATCGTCGGCTTGCGCGACTTCACGCAATCCAGGAAGTTGCGCCTGTGCTCCGGCGACTCGTAGGCCTTCACCTTGCGCAGTTCCTCGGGCAGTGAAACCATCGGCACCCAATCCTTGTTCGACGCGTCGAACTTGCTGCGGTCCACCCACACCCAGCCGTCGGTCCCGTGCCACTTGGTTCCGCTGGTAATGTCTGTGTAGCCGCCGGCAATGGTCATGGCCACGTCCACCGGATAGCCGGTCACTTCCTTGAGGTACTTCAACTCAATCCGGTACTTCGTCGCCGTATTCCACACCGCAACCGGCGATGGAAACTCCCCGCGGCCCTCGATCTCCGACGGCCCGGTCGCGTCGAAGCCCAGTCCCCAGTGTGCAATGTCGCCGTGGTGGCCAATCCAGTCCATCAGCGGGCCGCCGCCGGTGTTGTAGTTCCACCGCCAGTTGTCGTGCACATGCGCTGCGATGTAAGGCCCCTTCTGCGACGGGCCCATCCACGTCTCGTAGTCCAACTCCGGCGGTGCCTGGCCCACAGCTGCATCCCACGCCGGCGTTCCCGGTACAATCTCGTACGGGCTGGCGATCGGGCTCTGCAGCAGGGCCAGCTTGTCGCGCAGTTGCGTGGGCCCAACGCCGCCCACAAATCCCTTCGGTCCGCTCGGCAGGCCCACCTCCACCCTGGTCACGTTACCGATCAGGCCGCTGCGCACAATCTCCACCGCCTTGCGGAAGTTGGGAAACGACCTTTGCCACGACCCCGTCTGCCAGATAATGCCGTTGCGTTCCACAGCCCGCACAATAGCCTGTTGCTCGGCCACGGTGCGCGCCAGCGGCTTTTCGCCGTAGATGTCCTTCTTCGCGTTGGCCGCGTCAATGGCCAGCAGCGCGTGCCAGTTGTCGGGCACGGCAATCATCACCGCGTCAATGTCGTCGCGGGCCAGCAGGTCCTGGTACTCGTGATAAGCCCTGCAATCCTTGTTCCCGTAGCGCGTGTTGATCACGCCCACGGCGGTCTGCAGCCGGCTGCCGTCCAGATCGCACGCCGCCACCACCTGGCAGTCGCCGTACGACAGAAAAGACTTGGTGTTCGCCGGGCCAATCTCGCCCCAGCCGATCACGCCAATCGTAATCCGGTCAGAAGCGGCAGCCCGCCCAGCGGCCCATGAGTTTGCGGCAGGAAGCATCGCCGCGGCTCCCGCGGCCTTCAAAAAATTGCGGCGGGTCAAGGCAGAGTGCGAACCTGAACCCGATATGCGGTCATGCATCGATCGTCTCCTGAACCTCTGAGTCTGCGCGCCGGATCCAGCCCGCAACGCAAAAATTGCCAGCATGGAAATCGGGGCATTTTGCAGCACCCGGAGTCTAGCACGCTCCTTTCAAGGGTGGAAAGAACCAAATCCGCACTCCAAACGCTCTGAATCATGCGCCTCTTTTGCGCTCTTTGCTGGATTCCGCCCCGGCCTGCTTTCCCTTCCCCACCGCAAGCGGTCAAAATAAGGCGTGGGCTCTCGAACAATCCATCAGCGGACGAGCGGCGAGGCTGGCTCTACGGGAATTTTTCTGCGGCGAAGGATACGGCCCTGTTTGCTTACGATCATGGCTGCTGCCGTACTCCTGCTTGCGCCGGGATGGATCACAGCCGAGCCCGTGGATCAAACCTCTCCCGCAACCGGGAATACCGCCCTGGCCACGCTGCACGGCGTCGTCCGCAACGCCGACACCGGCGAACCGCTGGCGCGCGCGCTGGTGCGCATTGAAGGCGACGCCGACACCGGCGCACTGACCGGCGGCGACGGCCGCTTTGAGATTCCCGGCGTCGCCGTGGGCCCGCAGGTGATTCTAGTGCGCAAGCCGGGATTTCGCGATAGCCCCTACGCCGCCGGCGTGCTGGCCGTGGACGAGATCGCCGGCCCAGCGCACAACGTCTGGGTGGCCGCGGAGATGCCCGATGTGGTCTTCACGCTGACGCCCACCGGCTCCATCCAGGGCCAAATCGAGCTGTCCAGCGGCGACCCGGCACAGGACATCGTGGTGAATCTGGTGCGGCGCACGGTCACGGAAGGGCGGGCCATCTGGCAGGTGGGCGGCCTAACAAAAACCAACAGCGAAGGCGCCTACCGCTTTGCCGGGCTTGCGGAGGGGACATACGCCGTCTACACCACCCCGGCCCAGGACAACGACGCGGCCACAACGCTGGCCGAGGCGGGCAGCGGCGGCGCGATGGCGCGCGCGGGCTACCCCAGCGTCTTTTATCCCGATGCGCGCGACCCGTCTGGCGCAGCGCGGATCAGGCTGCGCAGCGGCGAGCAGGCGCAGGCCAACCTGACGCTCACCCTGGAGCCCTTTCACCTGGTCACGGCCACGGTCGTGCTACCCCAGAACTCGGCTTCAACCCCCGCGGACCGCGCGGCCATGAGCTACACCGCCCTGGTCATGGACACCGCCGGCCACCAGCTTGCCTACCTGGCGCAGTTTGACGCGGAGTCGCACACCGTTCAGGCCCTGCTGCCGGATGGAAACTACTCCCTGCTGGTTTCGTCGGTGCCGCGCATGGGCCGCCGCTCCGGCGACGATGCCGATGCCGGGCCGCTGGTGGGCATGGTGGATTTCTCCGTCGTGGGTCACCCGGTCGCCAACCTGCGCGTCCCGGTTTCAGCCCCGCGCCCCAATCCTGTGCAGCTCACCCTGCTGCGCGGCGAAACGGCTCCGGCCGCCAATCAGAACGGCCTGACGACGGTGCTGGTCAACCTGGCCGGCGGCTGGATTGACGATGCGATGGTCAGCGCCTACGCCAACGGCGCGGCGCCCGGCCCCCTGGCCACGGTCTACACCCTGCCCGGCGCTTATTGGGTGCATACGCACCTCCAGAAGGGCCTTTGCGAGGTATCGTTCACCGCGGGCGGCGCCAACCTGGCCCGCGAACCGGTGATCATCGGCCTCTCCGGCTCCACGGCGCCCATGGATCTGACGGTGCGCGACGATTGCTCCCGCCTGACCCTGCACCTGCCGCAGAGCCTCACCACGCTGGCTCCCGGCGAAGAGCCTTTCTACACCGTCTACGTGGTTCCCGATTTCGACTCCACGGCAGACGTGGAACCGGTCACGCTGCGCCCTTCAACGGGCGGCTCCGTGACGCTGGAAGATCTCAGTCCGGGCAACTATCACGTGTACATGTTCGGCGCGCCGGTGCGGCTGGAGTACCGCAACCCCGCGGCTTTGGCTGCGCTGCCCGGCCAGGCCGTCACGCTCTCGCCCGGCGTCGCCAGCAACCTGATTTTGGAGGCGCCAGCCCCGTGATGCCGCCAAACACAACTGCGCGCCTCCCTTTGTTCTGCCTGCTGCTGGCGCTGGCCGCTCTGCCGTCATCGGCGCAGACCGCCGGACTTTACCGCATCGCCGGAACCGTGGTGAATGCGGTGAGCGGCGAGCCGGTGCGGCGGGCCACGGTGGCCGTGCTCGGCCTGGAGGACGGCCGCACCATCCAGTCAGCTCAAAGCGACAACGACGGGCATTTCTCGCTGCCCAATCTGCCCGCCGCCAAGTTCCAGTTGACCGCCTCCAGGCGCGGATTCCGCACAGCTTTCTACGACGAACACGAGGAGTTCAGCTCCGCCATCGTCACCGGGGAGGGTCAGGACACAGAGCATCTCACCTTCCGCCTGACGCCCGCTTCCGTCCTGCACGGCGTGGTCACCGGGGACGGCGGCGACCCGGTTGCCAACGCCAGCGTCCTGCTCTTTGTGAAACCCCACGGCCACGCGCCGGGCGAGCGCATCGCCGAGGCGGACTCCACCACCACCGACGACACCGGCGCCTACGAGTTCGCCGATCTGGCCGCGGGCGAGTATCTGCTGGCGGTCAAGGCCGAGCCCTGGTACGCGCTGCACCGATCCGTCAGCCGCGCCCTGTCCGACGTTGGCGCGAGCGCTGCGCTCGACGTGGCCTACCCGGTCACGTTTTACGACTCGACAACCGAGGAAGCCTCGGCAACCGCCATCGTGCTGGCCGGCGGCAATCGCGAGGAGGCCAACCTCAGCCTGCACGCCGTTCCCGCCCTCCATCTCGTCGTCCAAGCTCCCCGCAACCAGGCCGGAACAGTTGCCCAGCCGGAGCTGCGCCAGTCCATCTTCGGCAAGCAGCTCACCACGGAAACCGCCACTCCCCCGGGCACAAGTCCGCGGGGAACCACGGAGTTCACCGGCGTCGCCCCCGGCCAGTACGAGCTGACGCAGGGCGATCCGCCCCGCCTCGCCAATCTGGACGCCTCCGTGAGCCAGGAGGTTGACCCCAGCCTGGGCGCGCCCCTGGTCGCCGTCAGCGGAACCCTGCGGACCGCCTATGGCTCCGTGCTGCCCTACGATGCCATGGTGACCCTGAACCGCCTCGACGTCCCGTACACCCAGGAGCCGGTGCGCGTCCTCTCCAGCAACGGCGTCATCAACTTTCCTGCGCCCGCGCCCAGCCGGTGGGAGGTGACCGCCGAGGGAACCGGCAAAATGCAGGGCCGGCCCCTGGCTGTCCTCTCCACCACCGCGGGCAGCCGCACGCGGCAAGGCAACCGCTTCACCGTGCGGGACCGGCCGCTCGCGCTGGAGGTGACAGTCAGCGAGGGCGAGACGCGCGTCGAGGGCTTTGTACGTCTTGCCGGGGTTCCCAGCGACAGGTCCATCGTCGCTGGGGTGGGGGATCAAAACAAGGGTATCGCCGGAGCCATGATCGTGCTGGTTCCCCACAGCCGGACGGCCGGCGCTTTTGCCTCGCTCCTCCGCCGCGACCAGTCCGACTCCGACGGCAGTTTCTCCCTGCGCAACGTGGTCCCCGGCGCCTACACCGTGGTGGCCATCGCCGACGGTTGGACGCTGGATTGGGCCCGCCCCGAGGTCATCGGCCGCTATGTTCCCGGGGGAATTGCCGTTACCGTCACCGCCGACTCCGGCAAAATCGTCCAGCTTTCCCGCCCGGTTCCCGTCCAAAACCGCTAACCGCATTTTCGATTCGCATGTTGACGTATGGAGATCGTGGAAGGCGGCTTTTTCTTGAGGAAAAAGCCACTTGGCTGCAAGGGTTCCGTACAGTGCAGAATCGAAAACGCCGGAACCGGCCGCCGGGACTTCTTGGAACCGGGGTGGAGAGGATAGTCTATGAAGGTAGCGCATCACAGTTTCGGCGGCGGCTCAAGGGATTGACCCGGGGCGAGGTCTGCCAGCCACAGTACGGTTTTGAGGAGTCTCACGTTGAAGAGGACGTTCTTGCTTTCGATTTTGGCCGTGAGTGCGGCCGCGTTTATGCCCCTGGCCGCCACATGCCAGGTTGAGGAGAGTGGATCGGCCAAGCCCGAGAAGCCTGCACCCACCTATAAATACGAGGCCTACGTCGGCTATGCCTACACCAGCATCAACATGGTGAATCAGGCGCGCCACGGCCTGCAGGGCGGCGAAGGCTCTCTCACCCGCGAGTTCGGCAAGCACTACGGCATCATGGCAGACGGCGCGTACTACAAGCTGTCCATGGGAACCGGAAACCCCGGCAATCCATCGGTAACATCGATTCTGATTGGACCGGAGTTCCACATGGTCATATGGGGACCCATCTCTGCCTACGCCCATGGGCTGCTGGGCGCTGAACACACCGGCGGCGAAGGCCAGACTCCCAACTTCTCTTTTGCCGGCGGAGCGGGTGGCGGCGCCGAATATGCCCTCGGCCGGCACTTTGCCATTCGCGCCCAGGGCGACGACATTGCCTCGTCCTTTACCGTCATCAAGCCTTCCCCCGGAAGCTCGCCGCACAGAACCAGAAGTTCGCGCGCCACCTTCGGCATCGCCTACAGGTTCTGATTCCGGCAATAGAAGTTTAAGCTGATTAAACAAAAGAGGCGTCCGCCGCAGCGGACGCCTCTTTTGTTTTGCCTGCTTGGGGTCGTCTTCAGGAATCCCCCGAAGAGATCATTGTTCTCCATGCCAATTGCGGGCGCCGTGATAGATGTGGAGAATATGGATCGTCATTGCCGCAACCTCATAAACGACGATGTAAGGCAATGCAGGAATGATCAGCTCACGCGTGCCTGCGATTCGTCCCTCCCGGCCCCTTGAGGGAAATACATCAAGGCCATTGGCAGCATCGAATAGTGCTTTGGCAACAGCACGAGCCGCAGAGGGATTGTCTTTTTGGATGTAGCGGGCGATTTCCTGAAGATCCTGCGCGGCGGGAGCCGTCCATCGTACTTGCATTGGACCGAGCCTCCAACGACTCAGGCTTCTAATTCGCGCTCAACCTTCGCCCAGACTTCAGGTGCGGGCACGAAATCGCCGCGCGCGGCAGCCTCCTGCCCGGCATGAACAGCGGCATGAAAGCGGGCCTCTTCCGTCAGGTAGCGGTCCACAGCCTCACGTGCCAATTCATCCACTCCCCTGCCCGCCTGTGCGGCCATCTGGGAAAGTTGCGCTTCCTGCTCGATGCTGAGTGGCACTTCCATGTCCTGAGATTAGGAGGGTTCGGGGCGGGTGTCAACCCGTTTGGAACCGCAAATCCGAGCAACGAACCCCGATGCCGCTTACCCCTCTTCCGCTTCCCTCAGCTTGGCGATCACCGTGAAATCCTCCAGCGTCGTCGTGTCGCCCTTGATCTCCCCATGCGTGGCCAGTTCCCTGAGCAACCGCCGCATGATCTTGCCGCTGCGGGTCTTGGGCAGCGCTTCGGTAAAGCGTATGTCGTCGGGCCGGGCCAGCGAGCCAATCTCTTTTGACACCCACTTGCGCAGCTCGTCCTTCAACTCCTCCGAGGGCGGGTAGCCGCTTTCCAGCGACACAAACGCGGAGATGGCCTGCCCCTTCAACTCGTCGGGACGCCCCACCACCGCGGCCTCGGCCACCTTGGGATGCGCCACCAGCGCCGACTCCACTTCCATCGTCCCCAGCCGGTGGCCGCTCACGTTGATCACGTCGTCCACGCGGCCCATCAGCCAGAAATAGCCGTCCGCGTCCTTGCGCGCGCCGTCGCCGGTAAAGTAGCAGCCCGGCACGTCGCTCCAGTAGGTCTGCTGGTAGCGTTCCGGGTCGCCAAAGATGGTGCGCGCCATCGAGGGCCAGGGTTTGCGCACCACCAGCAGGCCGCCGTGGCCCGCCGGCACCGGTTGCCCTTCCTTGGTCACCACCTCCGGCTCGATGCCGAAAAACGGCCGCGTCGCCGATCCCGGCTTGGCCGCGACGGCCCCGGGAATCGGCGCAATCAGAATCGCTCCCGTCTCCGTCTGCCACCATGTATCCACAATCGGGCAGCGGTTGTGCCCGATCTTCTCCCGGTACCACATCCACGCCTCGGGATTAATAGGTTCACCAACGGTGCCCAGGAGCCTGAGAGATCGGAGATCGTGTTTCTCCACGTGCTGGTCGCCCCACTTGATAAACGCGCGGATCGCCGTCGGCGCGGTATAAAACACGCTCACTTTGTGGTCGTCCACAATCTTCCAGAATCTTGAAAAATCCGGCCAGTTCGGCGCGCCTTCGTACATCAGCACCGTGGCCCCGTTCTGCAGCGGCCCATACACCACATACGAGTGCCCGGTCACCCAGCCAATGTCCGCCGTGCACCAGTAAACGTCCTCGTCCCTCAGGTCGAAGACGTACTTGCTGGTCAGATACGTCTGCACCGCGTAGCCGCCCGTGGTGTGCACCAGCCCCTTCGGCTTGCCCGTGGTCCCGGAGGTGTACAGGATATAAAGCGGGTCTTCGGAATCCAGATGTTCGGTCGGGCAGTCCGGAGCGGCGGCGGCCATCAGCTCGTGCCACCACAGGTCGCGCCCCTCCACCATGGGAACCGCCGAGCCGGTGCGCCGGTAAACCACCACGTGCTTCACCGTGGGGCAGGCCGCCATCGCATCGTCCACCGTGCGCTTCAGTTGGATCTCGTTGCCGCGCCGGTAGCTCGAGTCCTGCGTCAGAATCGCCACGCAGCCCGAGTCGTTCACCCGGTCGGCAATGGCGTTGGCGGCAAATCCTCCAAAAATGACCGAGTGGACGGCGCCGATCCGCGCGCACCCCAGCAGGGCAATCGCCAGCTCCGGCGTCATGCCCATGTAAACGGCCACGCGGTCGCCCTTCCTGATCCCCAGCCCCTTCAGTACGTTGGCAAACTTCTGCACCTCGGCGTGCAGCTCGGCGTAAGTCAGCCGCCGCACCTCGCCCGGTTCGCCCTCCCAGATCAGCGCGGTCTTGTCCCGCCGCGCTCCTAGCGCATGACGGTCCACGCAGTTATAGCTCAGGTTCAGCTTGCCGCCCACAAACCACTTCGCCCAGGGCTCGTTCCACTCCAGCACCTTGTCCCAGCGCTTGAACCAGTCCAGCTCGCCCGCAGCCTCCGCCCAGAACGCCTCCGGATCGGCAATCGACTGCTTGTACAGCCGCTCGTACTCTTCCAGGCTCTTGATGTGCGCCTTGCGGCTGAACTCCTCCGGCGGCGGAAAAACGCGGTCTTCACGCAGCGTGGAGTCGATGTCCTGGCTGGCAATGGGAGAAACGGGCAAAGAAGACATGAACAATCCTTTGGGGAGAAAGAAGGTACGCTGCTCCGAGCTTGCCGGGGAACGCATCCCTGCACAGGCCACGTGCGACTCACTTTACCGAGCCGGGCGTACAAACGGCAAGTGCCCTGGCTGAAGGGTACGGGCTTCAGCCCGTACATTCCGTCCACTTACATCACCGCAGGCTTCAGCCCCCGAGGCAATCGACCCGCCGCCGCGTCCGCAGTCCACCGGAGGAGAACGCGCGGGGATGATGCTGAAACAGGAACTACCGGGCAGCATGCGACACGCCAACAATCCGCGAAATGGTCCTTCAATCGGTCCAAAGAGCTTTGACGGCTGCGCGCGCTCTATCGGTATGATTGTTTTCTGTTCTCCACTACGTCGTACGGCGATTCGAGGAGGTTGAATGTGAAGGGACTCTACATTTTTGCGGCAGTTCTCATCTCGGCGGCAGCCGGAGCGCAACAGGCTCCAGCGCCCGCCATCCCGGCAGCAAATGCGCCTGCCGCCCTCCCCGCGGTGCCGCGTACCTCCATCTCCGCGGCAGAGATTGCCGACCGCATCAGCCAGGCCCAGGCTGCGTTCAAGGCCGGCACAAAGTACCGGGGTACGCCGCTGCTGCAGTCAGGCCCGTTCCGCGCCGGCATGGAGTACCACACCGTGGCGGATACCTCCTATGCCGTGCATGAAACCGCCGCCGAACTCTTCGTGGTCCTCGACGGCTCCGGCATGCTCAGTATGGGCGGCAGGCTGGTCAGCCCAACCACCCGCCACGGAGCCAATCTGAGCGCCGCCACCGCCGAAGGCGTCATCGCGGTCAAGCTCGTCAAGGGCGACATGGCCCTGGTGCCGGAGAACACGCCCCATGCCATCACCGGGGTCGATGGCGCGCTGGTCTTGATGACGCTGCACATGCCGGTCCCGCCGCCAGCCCCGGCCGCCGCAGCCCCCACGCCAACACCTGCGCCAGCGCCCGCGCCAACACTCACGCCCCAGCCCACGGCCCCACCTGCACAAACACCCGCGCCGTAGGCGCAGAGTTTGTTAGCCCCGCGCTTTAGCGTGGGGTTGGCGAATGTAACAACACGCGCGGAGTCCCGTAGGGACGGCGCTCTTTCTCCCCGGCAAAGCCGAGAGCTCTCCCTTGTTGAACAACCGCCAGATTCCGGCCCCCGCGCGGAATCTGGAGGTTCACGCGCTTTTTTATCCCATCAAAAATCCGGCCCGCGCGGCCCAAAATCAGATTGACATCCACCGCCAATCGGTTTTATAGTCGCTCATGGATATATCGAACATCGATATATCCATGAGACCTCCACCATGCCAAAACGAAAGCTCAGTCCCTTGCCCTCGGCCGCATTCCAGATTCTGCTTTCGCTGGCAGATTGCGACCTGCATGGCTACGCCATCATGCGCCAGGTTGAGGAGCAGACCGGCGGCAGCATCCGCCTTGGCCCCGGAACGCTTTATAGCTCCATCCAGTCCCTGGTTGAAGAAGGGATGATCGAAGAGGTCGAGCAGCCCGGCCAGCCGCAGCCCGGCAATGAACGCCGGCGCTACTATCGCCTGACCGCGGGCGGGCGCAAGGTGGCGCGCGCCGAGGCTGAAAGACTCGCGGACATGTTGCGCGTGGCGCGCGTAAAGAAGATTTTCAGGGGGGAATATGTTTGAGCAAATATTCGCCTGTCTTCTCCGCCTTTACCCTTCGCACTTCCGCAGGGAGTACGAAGAAGAGGCGCGGCAACTGCTCCGTGAGAGGTTCCGGGATGAGAGAGGCCTGTTGCCAAGATCGCGGCTCTGTCTCGATCTTCTCGTCGATTTTGCCGCCGGCCTCCCCCGGGCGTATCAGGCCGCTCCGCGCGAAGCCTCCGCGGCTTCAGTTCTTCAGAACGTTGAAGGCATCCCTTCCTTCCATGTCCTCGACAACGGGAAAACCGGCCTCGGCCTCATTCTGGTCGCCGGCGTTCTTTCTCTGTCCGTGCTCAGCACGTTCTCGTTCGTCTTGAGCCACACCATCCCCTCCAAACCTCCTGCCGCCTACAATGGCCCCATCTCGCCGATTGAAGCTGTGATGCAGCGTCTGAATGCGACTTTTGCGGCAACCGCGGCCGGCAATCCGCAGCGGCAAGCCGTCAGCCCCGATACAGAAATGACCACTCAAACCGAATCGAAAGCACCCGCGCCCGCAGCCGCGCCCATGCCGCCTCAGGCGCCGGCAAGCCCCGCGCAACCCATTCGGCAGTACAGCGTCACGCAGTCTGCAACACAGAGGCCGGCAACCGGAATTGTGATCATCCAGGCGGACACTCTTGCAGGCGGCCCGCAAGTGAGACCGCAGCCCGGCGCATGGGCCGTCCCGGTTCGGAACCTCGGCGGGGAAAGCGTTCGTCCCACCGCGGCAGGCAGCGCAATCCTTGGCGTCTGGCAAGGGATGCTGCGTCTCCCGCAACGCGACCAGCGCACAGTCGTAGAAATCAGCCAGACCGGCGCAGGCCAACTCAATCTTGTGTTCCACAGCTCTGACCAGACCGCGCAGCCGCTGCCGGTCACCTCGGCCAGTTTTCAAAACGGAAATCTGACGTTCGTAATTCCGTCGATCGACGGCAGGTTCGTGGGCGCGTTGGCGCACGACGGCATGTCCATTGCCGGAACCTGGACAGAAGGGCCAATCTCGCGCCCGCTGCTGCTGACCCGCACCACCCAATAGCCGCTGAGCTCACAGAAGAGGAGGACATCGGAAATATTGCTCAAAACGTAGCTTCCGAGTTGGCGGTGACTCGCTCGGAACCAGAGAACAGCGATGGACAGTCCAGTCATGTGGCATCTTGAACTATCATTTTCCCATTGACTGGGGGCAAATTCACCATGTGCGGTTTGCGGTGGTCTCTTGTTTTAGGTCCGTTATTTGCCCTGGCTTTTGTTGCTCTTGGGCAAGTACCCTCGCCGAAGCTACCTTGCGATTTCTCTGGGGAGTTGCTTCGGAATGCTCAGGGTAGAATTGCCCGATACACTCCTGAAGAAATGAAGGAACGGGCAACAGCGAAAGCCGATGTGGGCAGGTTCATCAAGCAGTTGGACATCAGGACAATGGTGCTCGTGAACGTTCTCGTCGGCCCGTCCGGCCAGGTTGTCTGTACCAAGAGCGTGGTTGGCTTACCGATTGTCATCAAGCCAGTTGAAACGGCTCTGCAATCGTGGAAATTCAAGCCTGAAACACTCAATGGTCGTCCCGTCGCATACCTGGGATGGATGCAATTCACCCTCTGTAACACGTCTTGCGGCGAATCCGGCCCTTCAATGACGCTTCTGAAGTGAAGACCTCCTACTAAGCAGACACATCAGGAAATCGAGCATTATTGGAAGGTCTGGGCCGGATTGTCGCCTAACCGGAAGTTACCAAGCTCTCCCCGCTCCCATCCCACCGCGTCCAGGATTATGATGTTCACGTCGTTTTCCCCGGGCATTTCCCGGAACCAGAAATACACAGGCCTCAAAGCACGCGGCCCCGCCCCCAATCCGCCGCGCAGATCGGAAGGAGCGCCATGATTCGCACCTCTTGCAGAACCGCCTTGGTCACCGCACTCACCGCCCTCACCCTCGCCGCCACACTCGCCGCCCAATCGGCCCCCAAGCCCGCAACCACCGGGGTCCCCACGGGCAGGTCCACGTCCGTGGGGTGGACCACCGTCTTCAAAATCGGCGACTTCAACCGCTCCTCCGCCGAACTCGCCTCCAGCGACCCCAAGCAGAAAGTCGAGTTTGTCGTTGGCAAGAGCACTGCCGCCAAAGACTGGTCCAGATCGCAAAGCATCGTCTTCTCGCCCGCCGACGCAAATGACCCGGCCGCCGCCCCGCGCACCATCAGCTTCAAGGTCGATCGTCCGGCAGCCAGCTACCACTTCCATCTCGCGTTCCTCATCAAGGGCGCCGGCGGCACTGCCGTTCCCGCCATTGTGATCGGCATCAACGGCAAGCACGGGCGCTTCTACCTGCATCCCAAGCTCGACTACGAAAACGGCGACTCGAACGACGCGTTCAACGCGCAATACTCCGCGGCGGACGTGGAATTCAGCTTCCCCGGCAGCTTCCTCCACGCCGGCGACAACGCCATCACCCTTGAAGCCGTGGAAGACGCCGATGTGCCGGTTCACGAGGCGCGGCTCACCTATGATGCAATCGAGCTGGGCAGCGCCGCCGCGGCAGCGCCCACCGCGCTGACTGCGCAGCTTGAGCCGACCATCTTCTTCCAGCAGCAGAACGGCACGCTCTCTGAGCGCGTGGACGCCTTCCTGCGCAGCGGCAAACCCATCCAAAGCGGCAGCGCAGACCTGGTTATCGCCGGCAAGCACTACCGCGCGCAGCTTCGCGGCGGCCATGACTTCGGCGAAGAGCAGATCCAGTTCCTCGTCCCCGAGTTCCCCGCGCAGACCGCGGCCCAGCTCACCCTGGCCGCGCCGGGCGCGCATCAGTCCTTCAAGCTGTCCATCGATCCCCAGAAGAAGTGGACCGTCTGGATCGTCCCCCACATCCACGTCGACGTGGGCTACTCCGACTACCAGGCCAAGGTCGCCGCCATCCAGGCCCGCACCATCGACGAAGCCATGCACATGACGGCGGAGCATCCCGACTTCCGCTTCAGCCTGGACGGTTACTGGGACTTCGAGCAGTTCCTCAAAACCCGCACTGCCGCCGACCAGAAGCGCGCCATCGACGCCATCCAGAAGCAGCAGCTTTTTATCCCCGCCCAGTACGCCAACCTGCTCACCGGCCTGCCCACCGCGGAAACCCTCATCCGCTCCCTCTATCCCAGCGCCAACTTCGCCCGCAAGTACGGAACGCCCTTCAACTACGCCAACATCACGGACGTTCCCTCGTTCTCGTGGTCGTACGCGTCCATCCTGGCCGCTGCGGGCATCCATGAGTTCGCCGCCGGCAGTGACAACTACCGCGCCCCGGTGCTGCTGCAGGGCAAGCTGAACGAGAATACGCCCGCATGGTGGGAGGGCCCCGACGGCCAAAAAGTGCTGCTCTGGTACTCGCGCCACTACATGCAGATGCAGATCCTCTTCGGCCTGCCGCCCATCGTCACCAGCGCGCGCGACGCGCTGCCGCTCTACCTGCAGATGTTCGAGCATACCAACTACCGCGCCAGCTCCACCATCGTCTTCGGCACGCAGGTTGAAAACACTGACCTGTTCCCGGAGCAGGCCTCGTTTGCCGCTGAATGGAACAAGCTCTACGCCTATCCGCACATGCAGTACTCCGGCTTCCATGAGGCGTTGGCCGACATCGAAAAACAGTTCGGCGGCAACATGCCCACGATTCGCGGCGACGGCGGACCTTATTGGGAAGACGGCGCAGGCTCTGACGCGCACTATCTCGCCATGGAGCGCTGGAATGAGTCCCGCGCCCTCACCGCGGAGAAGCTCGCCACCCTCACCTCCATCACCAATCCCGTTCTCGCCATCGGCTCCCACGAGCTCAACCAGCTCTGGACCGGCATGGTCCTCATGGACGAGCACACCTGGGACTCCTACAACTCCGTCAACGACAACACCAGCCGCGAAGCCGTCGAGCAGCTCGCCATCAAGGATCAGTTTGCCGTCAACGCCAGGGCCGACGCCGACTTCATCGTCAAGCGCAGCATGGCCAACCTCACTGACGCCATTCCCGCGGGACCGCGCAGCCTCATCGTCTTCAACACCCTCAACTGGAAGCGCAGCGGCCTGGTCTCGCTCGACATTCCCAAGAGCGATATCGTTGTCGATGCTGCCGGCCAGCCCGTTCCTTTTGAAGTCCTGTCGAACGGCCACGACTTCCAACGCGTCCGCTTCACCGCCGCCGACGTTCCACCGGTTGGCTACAAGGTGTACAAGCTGCAGCATGCCGGGCAAAAAAACACGGTTGACGCGGCCTCCTCGCAGGCTGTGACCATGGAGAGCCCGTACTACAAGGTGACGCTGGATGGCTCGACCGGCGCGGTGCGCAGCATCTACGACAAGCAGTTACAAAAAGAGTTGGTCAGTCAGGACAGCCCCTATCGCTTCGGCCAGTATCTCTACGTCACCGGCGGCGACAAGATGCCGAACACCCTCATCCAGTACAGCCACGTCTCCCCGCCTGCGGAGCTCACCATCCACGCCGCGCATGGAAGCATTGTCTCGGTGAAGCCCACGCCCTTCGGCGCCGTGGCGCAACTGCGCAGCGAGGACCAGAACACGCCCTCCATCGAAACCGAAATCCGCCTCTTCGACAACGAAAAGAAGATCGAGTTCGTAGCCCACATCGACAAAAAATCCGTCACCGCCAAGGAAGCCGCCTACTTTGCCTTCCCCCTGGCCATGAACCACCCGCAATTCCAATATGAGATTCAAACCGGCGTCGTCGATCCCTCCAAAGATATGTACGCCGGCGCAAACCACGAATGGTTCACCGTGCAGCACTGGGTTTCCGCGCAGCAGGATGGCGTATCCGCCACCGTCATGCCTCTGGACGCGCCCCTGGTCACACTCGGCGACATCAACCGCGGCACATGGCCGGAGCAGTTCGGCCAGCGCCCCGGAACCATCTTCTCCTACGTCATGAACAACTACTGGGACACGAACTACCGCGCCGAACAGGGCGGCCCGTTCACCTTCCACTACGTCTTCACCAGCGCGCCTGCAACCGACGCGGCCCAGCTCAGCCGCATGGGATGGGAAGCGATCACGCCTCTTGAAGAAAATTTCGTCACCACGCAGGACAAGGCCGTCAGCCAGGGCGACGCGCCCACTGCCGCTCCGTCTGCAGCGCCGGTCGGTCCCGGCTCCATCGCCGGCCTCAGTCCCACGCAGGACAGCTTCCTCAGCGTGAGCGATCCGAATCTGCTGCTTTCAACCTGGAAGCCCGCCGAGGACGGCAACGGAACCATCCTCCGCTTCCTCGACTTAGGCGGCGCAAATCGCAGCGTCACGGTGCGCACCCCCTGGCTTCATCTGGCCCAGGTCACGCAAACCGACGCCGTGGAAAGAGGTAATACGGCGATCAATCTGAATGGAGACAATGAATTTTCCATTACCGTCCATCCCTGGGAAATCGTGACCCTGCGGATCGTCCAAAAATAGCTCCTGCTCCGCCGGGTGCCCTACCTGGGTACCCGGCGGAACAGGCTCATCTCCAGCATCTCCAGCACCCGTTCAAGGCCCTGTTTCAGCCCACACCGCGCCCCCGTCTTGCCCCATTGCATCCCAATCCCGCGCATGTGTAAATCCGCACCGTGCAAATCCAGGCCCAGGCAAGCCTGAGACCGTATCAGGGCACGACTTCAGTCGTGCCGAAAAGGCTAATATAATATCTCGGGCTTTAGCCCCTGCCATGGCAAAACCTGCACGCAATGCCAGCCCGGACGCAATATCCCGCTCCGCGCGAATTTTCTTCGCGACGACCAATACAAGCATGGGGCGTCGCCTTTTGCAATCCGAGCGCAATGCCATGCTCCTCGTCGACGTATTGCGCTCCTGCGTGGCGGAACGAAAATTCCAATTGCTTGATTTCGTGATCATGCCGGATCACGTGCACATGCTTATCTCGGTTGACTCCGATTCAACCATTGAAAAGGCAATGCAACTCATCAAGGGCAGATTTTCCTACCGTCTGAAAAAAGAATTTGGATTTGCCGGTGAGGTCTGGCAGCGCGGATTTTCCGAGATGAGGACCGAAGATGTGGAAGTTGTTGCGCAATATCGCGAGTACATCGCCCAGAATCCCGTGAAAGCGGGGTTGGCCGATTCGCCCGGACAATACCCCTATTGCTACTGCTATTTGGCAAGCAAGAAGATGAGTCGCTAAGAAATCTGTCTCTTGCCTGTCATCGCCTGCGCACCATGCCTGCAAAAACAAAGCGGCGGAGCTGGTTGGCTCCGCCGCTTCCTTTTGCGAATTGCTGCCTCCATCGGCAGCTACCGCTCTAATGCCTTCCGCCGCCGCCACCGTGCGATCCACCGCCGCCGCCACGGGCTCCACCACCGCCACCGCCGCTGTGCTGCATGGCCGCTCCGCCGCCACCGCGCGATCCACCGCCACCGTTGCTGCGCACTGCTGCGCCGCCACCGCCGCGTGCATTGCCGCCGTTGTTGCGTACTGCGACTCCGCCACCGCCACGTACTGCTACTCCGCCGCCGCCGCGGGCATAGCTGCCGCGATTGGCCGCAAAACCGCCGCCGCCGTGATAGCTTCCTCCGCCATCGCGTTCAAAGCGATGGCCGCCCCAGCCGTGCCCATAGCCCCAGCCGGCCCACGGGCCCATGCCCAGGAAGATGCCGTTGTAGAAATATCCCGGCCCGTAAAATCCATAAGGCGCGCAGGAGTACGGCGCGTAGTCGTAGTAGCCGTAGGAGCAAACCGGCTGGATGCCGATGCCCACTACAATTTGCGCTTGCGCCGCCGGCGCCAGGGCCAACCCGGCAAGCAATGCTGTCGTTGAAAGTAGTGTCTTGATTCCGCGCATAAGTGACCCCCTTAAGGTGTCTGCGGTTCCTTGTGTTGCGTGGGACGCTGTGTGCAGCCGATTAGCAGTTTCAGAAATGGCACTGAGCAAAACCCTGGTGCTCAGTCGGCGCTCGCCATCAGGCAGCGACGACCCTGCAACACTTTAGGCGGCTCTACGGTTTTTCTGAATCTGCTCTGAGAGACAGTCCAGCAACAGCAGCTACCATAAGGATTTTTCACTTGCTGCGTGAGTCCCAGGTATTTCCTGGCCGGTCACTTTTTATCCCTACATGGCCCACTCTAGAAGTTCGCTTCGCCCGCGTCTGAGCAATAAAGGCCATGCCCCCGCCCCGGCATTCCTGCGTCCGCAATTGCACCGCAGCAGGGTCGCCGCACCCCCCGGTGGTAGCCTCAAGAGTGTTCATGTCTAAAACGGAGCAGGTTGATTTTCTGGTAATGGGCGCGGGCGTCGCCGGTCTGCGCGCCGCGGTTGAGTTGGCCCGCCACGGCGATGTCCTGGTGATCACCAAGGAGTCCCTCGGCGAGTCCAACACCCACTATGCGCAGGGCGGAATCGCCGTCGCCATGGAGGGGGACCAGGACGTTGCCCTCCATCTGGAAGACACTGTAAACGCAGGCGATGGGCTCGTTTACCGTCCCGCGGCCCAGGCTCTTGTGGCCGAGGGGCCGGTGCGCGTGGCCGAGCTGATCGAGTGGGGCGCGGCCTTTGACCGCCAGGGCGACTCGCCCACCGGCGAGCTGCTCCGCACCCGCGAGGGAGCGCACTCGCTGCCCCGCATTCTCCACGCCAACGGCGACGCCACCGGCGCTGAAATCTCCCGCTCCCTGGCCGCCTTTGCCCGCGTCCACAAGCGCATCCGCTTTGCCGAGTGGACCATGGTCACCGGCCTGGTCGTCTCCGGCGGCCGCGTCGCCGCAGCCGATCTGGCCAGTGCCGGCCCCCAGGTGCACAAGCGCAATCCCTGGCGCGTCGCGACGCGCGCCGTCCTCATCGCCGCCGGAGGCGCGGGCCAGGTCTACTCTGACACCACCAACCCCGCCGTGGCCACCGGCGACGGCATCGCCCTGGCCACCCAGGCCGGAGCCGAACTGGCAGACATGGAGTTCTACCAGTTCCACCCCACCGCCCTCTCGCTCCCCGGCGTTCCGCGCTTCCTGCTCTCCGAGGCCCTGCGCGGCGAGGGCGCCTATCTGCGCAACGACCGCGGCGAACGCTTCATGGAGCGCTATCATCCGCTGCTTGAGCTCGCCCCACGCGACGTGGTCGCCCGCGCCATCGCCCGCGAAGGCCTCAGCGAATCCGGCCTCGCCCGCCCCGTTTATCTCGACCTGCGCCACCTCACCGGCATCGATCTGCATCATCGTTTCCCCGGCATCAGCGCCTTCCTCGCCCATCACTCACTCGATCTGGCCCGCGACCTCATCCCCGTCCGCCCCGCCGCGCATTACCTCATGGGCGGCATCCGGACCGACCTCGCCGGCCACACCAGCCTCGGCGGGCTCTACGCCGCCGGTGAAGCCGCCTGCACGGGCGTTCACGGCGCAAACCGCCTCGCGTCCAATTCGCTCCTTGAGGGCCTGGTCTTCGGCGCCCGTGCTGCGCAATCCATGCTGGCCGACGGCCTGCCGCTCTCGTCCGCCGACGACCCTCTCGCGCCTCATCAGCCCCTCACCGCCGCCGAAAAGAAGCACGCCGAAAGCCTCATCGTCCAGTTGCAGGCGTCCATGTGGGCCCATGCCGGCCTGCTTCGCGAGGAGTCCACCTTGCGCCAGGGTCTTGCCGCGCAGCAGGCCACGGCCGAGGCTCTTGAAGAGTTGGCCCAACAAGGCAAATTCAGCCGCCGCCTTGCTGAAGCGCAGGCCCTGAGCCGCGTCGCCCACTCCATCCTGGCCTCAGCCCTCGCCCGTACTGAAAGCCGCGGCGCCCACTTCCGCAACGACTTCCCCAAACGCGACGACGCGCACTTCCAAAAGCACTCCACCTTCACCCGCGACCAAAAAGTCCGCTTCGTAGAGTGGTAGTTTTTCAGTTGTCAGTTGTCAGTTGTCAGTTGTCAGTGGTCAGTTGTCAGTGGTCAGGGAATAGAAAAGCCGGCCGCGCAAAAAGCTCTATCGATCCCTGAATCTGATTGCTTTGAAAGATGTATCGTCGATTTGCCGGCCATGTCTCTACCAGCCATGCTTCTCCCGGCAGGGAGAATACGAGAATAGCCCAGGGTGAGCGCAGCGGAACCCTGGGTCCACGTTCCCCTCACATCGACACCGTCCCGTAGGGCCGGTGCGAAATCCATCCTTAATGGCTAACTTAAATAGTTAGAACTTACCGCACAACCAGAATCAAGTTTCTTCCGACGTGCACCCTCTGGGTCGGGTCCCGTGCCAAAAAACCGCGCCCAATTATTGAAAAACAATCAACGCAGCGAAGCCGCGCCGGGTTCACCTTGAATCGTTGATTGTTTCAAGAGTAAAAGCCACGACCCCATCCCCGCCCACTCACAAACTGATCTCTGATCTCTGCTCCCTGCTCTCTGTCCGCCACGACCAGATCGCGCACACTGTCAGAATTCCGCCCATCACCGCCAGCGAAATCGTAATCGGCACATCGATCCAGTGGCTGGTCAGCATCTTCAGCGCCACAAAGCCCAGCAGCGCACCCAGCCCGTAGTGCAGATAGCGGAAGCGGTCCAGCAGCGAGGCCAGCGCAAAGTAGAGCGAGCGCAGCGCCACCACCGCTGCAATATTCGACGTGTACACCACAAAGGGATTGTGGCTAATGGCCAGCACGGCGGGAATCGAGTCCACGGCAAACAGCACGTCGCTGACCTCGACGGCCAGAATCACCGGCACGAGCGACCCTCCCGCCGGTTGCAGTTTCAAAACCCATTGCGGAATCGCCGCCCGCGCCGAGCCGCCGCGCACCAGCCGAGCCGCCGCGTACAGCAGGAACAGACCAAAGACCCAGGTGATCCAGTCGAAGCGCCGGATCAGCGTAATGCCCGCGGCGATAAACAGCACGCGCAGCACCACCGCTCCGCCCACGCCCCACAGCAGGGCCTTGTGCTGGCGTTCGGGGCCGATACGGAAGCCCTGAAAAATCACCATGAAAACAAATAGGTTGTCCACGCTGAGCGAGGTTTCAATGGCGTAGCCGCCCACAAACTCCAGCGCCGGTTGCCGGCCCTGCACTACGGCAATCCACGCCGCAAAGCCGGTGGCGGCCAGCACCACCGCCGCCGTGCCCAGCCACGCATAGGCCTGGGGGTGCCGCAGCGCGCGCCGCTGGTTCAGCCACAGCGCATCGGCTGACAGCAGCGCCGCCACCACCGCGTGAAACCCCACCCACCAGACCCAGGAAACGCCCGCGATCATACCAGGATGCTACAGCAATCCGCCGGCCCTCAGACCGGTCGGTTAAACTGGTAGAGCGATGCTTGACCTGGTCTTTGTCCGTGCCAACCTGGAACTTGTGGAAGAGAAACTGCGCGCCCGCGGCGCCGATCCCGCCGCGCTGCTGGGCGATTTTCGCGCCCTCGATCAGAGCCGGCGCGAGGCCATCACCACCTCTGAACGCCTGAAAGCCCGGCGCAACGAGCTCAGCCAGCAGGTGGGCGCACTGAAAAAGTCCGGCCAGGACGCGACGGCCGTCATGGACGAGACCCGCGCCCTCAAAGAAAAACTCGACGAGCTGGACAAGACCGCCGCGGCTCTCGACGAGCAACTCCGCCTCTCCCTGGCGCGCATTCCCAACCTCGTCCGCGACGAAGTCCCCATCGGAACCTCCGAGGCCGACAACGTCACCGTCAAGACCTGGGGTGAAATTCCCAAATTCGATTTCGAGCCCAGGCCCCACTGGGAACTGGGCGAGGCGCTGGGCATTCTGGATCTGGAACGCGCGGCCAAGCTCAGCGGCACACGGTTTGCCGTCTACATGGGCGCAGGAGCCCGTCTTGAGCGCGCGCTGATCGGCTACATGCTCGACCTGCACACCACAAAGCACGGCTACACCGAAGTGCTGCCCCCCTTCATGGTCAACTCCAAATCCCTGTTCGGCACCGGCCAGTTGCCCAAGTTTGCCGAGGACCTGTTCCGCTGCTCCGATGCCGATGCGGAAGCCGTCGCCCGCGGCGAGTTCAAAGACAACGACCACTGGCTCATTCCCACCGCCGAGGTCCCGGTCACCAACCTCTACCGCGACGAAATTCTGGATGAAGCCCGTCTGCCCATCCGGCTCACGGCTTACACGCCGTGCTTCCGCGCCGAGGCCGGCGCCGCCGGCAAAGACACACGCGGCATCATCCGCCAGCACCAGTTCCAGAAAGTCGAGCTGGTCAAATTCACGCGGCCCGAGGAGTCCGAAGCCGAGCACGAGCGCCTCACTCTGGACGCCGAAGAGATTCTTGAAACGCTGGGCCTGCCCTATCGCCGCGTTCTGCTCTCCACCGGCGACACCGGCTTCTCCTCGGCCAAGACCTACGATCTGGAAGTCTGGCTGCCCGGCCAGAAGCTCTACCGCGAGATTTCTTCCTGCTCCAACTTTGAAGGCTTTCAGGCGCGGCGGGCCAACATCCGCTACCGCGCGGCAGGCAAGGGCAAGCCGGAGTTTGTCCACACCATCAACGGCAGCGGTCTGGCCGTGGGACGCACCTGGCTGGCCATCCTTGAAAACTATCAGCAGGCCGACGGCTCGGTGCTGATTCCCCAGGCTCTCCGGCCCTACATGGGCGGCCTGGAACGCATTACGAAGGAATTGTGATGGAACCTGTGAGCTCTAACGAAATTGTTCCGCAGCCCCGCCGCACAGTCAGGCAAGTCCTGCTCAGCTACTTCTACTGGACCTACCCACGCGGCTGTTTTCACTACGACGTCATGGTGTCCACGATCCTGCTGTTCATCTTCATCACCCCGCACCTGTGGAACTACGGCGACAAGCCGTCCGGGATCGCCGGACCCACGCACCCCATCCAGGTCATCGGCAACGGCCGCGGAATCATCGTCACCGTGCAGGCCTCGGACGTGAACGTGCCCGCCGGCGCCTCTGACAATGCCGTGAAAAAGATGCTCCGCGCGGCCATCGAGCCGGTCACCGGCGACGCCGTATCGGTGGAGCATTGGGAAACCGTCACCGACGCCCAGGGCAATCTCGCCTGGAAGGTCTGGGCGCACCGGTAGACCCATTTTTGCGCTACTTCCGGCGCTCACCCGTGTCAACAAGATAAAGGATCACTATGCGTTTAAGAAATAGACTGGCTTTTGCCGTGGCCATCGCACTTGCCCTGCTGCCCGCGCGGGCGGCTCACGCGGCCGACGATCTTGCGCAGGTGTTGAGCCGGCTCGATGCCGCAGCGGCCAACTTCCGCGCCTCCTCAGCCGAATTCGAATTCGATTCCGTGACCACCGACCCCATCTACGACAAGGAAATCCAAAAGGGAATCGTCTTCTACGAGCGCAAAGGCAACGCCTTCCAGATGGGCGTCCACATCCGCGAAGAAAACAGCAAGCCGGTGCCCAAGGTCATGATCGTTTCCGGCGGCGTCTTCAAGCTGTACGAAGCCAAAACCAACCAGGTCACCACGTCCAATAAGGCCAGCAAGTACGAGAGCTACCTGATGCTGGGTTTCGGCGCCAGCGGCAAGGACCTCCAAAAGAAGTGGGACATCAAGTACATCGGTTCTGAAACGCTGGACGGCGTCAAGACCGACAAGCTGGAACTGGTGGCGAAAGACCCGCAGGTCCTCAAGCTGTTTCCCAAGGTCACCATCTGGATGGACGCCGAGCGCGGCGTCAGCCTGAAACAGGTCTTCGACGAGGGCCCCGGCCAATACCGGGTCTGCGTCTACTTCAACTTCAAGACCAATCAGCCCCTGCCGGCCGACGCTTTTACCTTCAAGACCGAGCCCAACCCCACGGTCGTCAACCGGTAAAGCGCAATCCCTCCCAGCGCAAAAAGCATGGGAAAGAACTCCAGCGTATAGCGCGCCTCGGGAGCCTCCACGGTCAGCAGCAATGCGCTGCGCATCGCCATGTAGGCCGCCATCCAGGGCCAGATTGTGCATGCCCATGTCCCTGGCGTGGCGCCGCGCGCGCACAGCCAAACCCCGCCCAATCCCAGCAACAGATACGCGGCGTTCAATCCCGCATAGGCCCAACTGAAGCGGGTCTCCGCGCGGTGGTGCGCGTACACCCACCAATCCAGGTCGATGGGCAGATTTTCCACGCGCGGCCTGAGCGCCATGTCGGCCAGCCGCCCCAGCGGCAGCCACACATAAGACCGCAGCGGGTGCGCGGCGATGCGCTCGTCGGCCAGCCGGGCAAAGCGCGCGTCCATCTCCGGCGTGATTGTGTAGCCGTGGCTGTTGTAATCGGCGGCCAGGGCCGCGGTTTCAGCGTACTCGGCCTGCGAGTCAAACGCCCGGCCGGGCAGTTTGCTCATCTCCAGCGGCCCGTCCGGCACGTTCCAGTAAATGTCGAAGGTGGATACAAAATCCAGGCACCAGCTCTTCACCCAGCGCTCCCAGCCGGGATGCATGTCTTCGCCGGGATCCATGGCAAGCCTTGGCGCCAGTGGCTCAAAGACGTGGAAGACCTGCCAGTTGCGCCAGGTCCACGCGCCGAACGGAAGCAGCACCAGCAGCGCACAAACCACACCCATCCCTGCCAGCTTCCTGCGCGCCACGGTTCCCCGCTCCAATCCCAGGAACATCGCCGGAGCCAGCGCTACGCCCAGCAGCGCTCCGTCGGGCCGCAGCAGCGCCGCCCAGGTCACCGCGAAGGTAAACAGCAGCGCGCTGCTCCACCCCGGCAGCGCACGGAAGCGGACCAGAGCCCACAGCGCCAGGGCCATCGCAAACAGGGTCGGCGTCTCGGCCAGCGGAACCACCGCATACGAGGCCGTGAAAGGACACAACACTGCCAGCCAAAGCGTAACCAGCGCCGCGCCGTTTTTCAGCTCCGCCGGAGCCATGCGGCGCACAAAACCGGCCAGCAGCAGGCACCCGCACAGCTCCAGCGCAATCTGCGCCCCGGCTGCCGCAACGTAGTTTTCCATCCCGAAAACCTTGAAGCAGAGCGCCAGAAACAGCGGATAGCCGGGCAGCCGGATCAGCGTGGGATAAAGCTCCCCGCCTGCTCCGTTCAGCGCAAACCGCCCGTGCAGCAGAATGTTCTTCGCCACCCCGCCGTAGATCAGCGCGTCCCCGTTCACATCAAACAGTTTTTTGAGCAGCCACAGGCGCAGCGCCAGGCCGGCGGCCAGCGCCGCCAAAGCCGGCAAAGCCGCGCGAACACGGCCAACTATCCGCTCTTGCGCCGTCCATTGACTCTCTCGGGTAGCTTCCATACGATTCGTACTGTATAGCGTAGACTGTCCCACCGGCTTTCGCCCACGTAGAATAGACAAGACAAGACCGGCCATGCCAGATAAACAGATCTTTTTCGACCCGCAACGCAAGCGCTGGAGGCGGCTGCGCCGCATCCTGGATGCGTCGGCCCTTCTGTTCACGCTGGTGCTGGCCAGTTTCATCTTCAACGTGCTGCGCACGCAGCACTTGCCTGAGCTGCTGCTGCCCGTTCCCAAACACAACTACAAGGCCCTGCCTGACCGCACCCCGCTGGTGCGCACCACCAAAAACCCGCGACCCACGCGCCGCAAAACCGGCCGCAAGCCCTCTGAAATTCCCCTCAACTCCGGCGAAGGCCTGCGCGCGGCGTATTACGTGGCCTACGACGAGGCCAGCTACTCCTCCCTGAAGGAGCACGTCCACCAGATCGACATGCTGTTTCCCGAGTGGCTCCACGTTGACTCGCACCAGCCCGGACTGCTGGCCATCAACAACGACAGCCACCGCGAGTACCCCATTATCGAGGGCAACACGGTTCATGACCCCGACGACATGAACCGGATCAAGCGCGTCATCCAGGCCGCCAAGGTCGATACGGAAATCTTTCCGCACCTGAACAACTACAACTCCAACACCTTGAACTGGGACTCCGGCTTCGGCAGCGTGCTCAAGGACCCCGACAAGCGCGCCGCCCTGCGCGGCCAGATCATGCGCTTCTTCGCCGCCTACCCCGTCTATCGCGGCCTGTCGCTCGATTTTGAAAGCCTCGACGACGATGCGGACCCGGCCTACGTCAGCTTCATCCGCGAACTCTACGCCGATATGCACGCGCGCAATCTGCGCCTCTACGTCAACACCGTCATCGCCACCGACGACGACGAACTCAGGCAGATTGCCGCCAACTCCGACGGCCTTATTCTCATGAACTACGACGAACATGAGGAGAACAGCGCTCCCGGCCCGGTTGCCAGCCAATCGTGGTTCATCGCCAACCTGCAACGCGTTCTCAAGGTTGTGCCCAAGGAAAAACTGATCTGCGCGGTGGGCAACTACGGCTACGACTGGACCCTCTCCATTCCCGATCCCAAAAGCCGCAGGCATCGCACGCCGGAGATTCTGTCCACGGACGTCCTGTCGGTCGCCGAAGCCTGGCAGCGCGCCTCAGACGCCGACGCCGACCTTGATCTGGATTACGACAGTCTCACTCCCCACTTCGAGTACATCGACGAAGACAAGAACGAGCGCCACGTCGTCTGGTTCCTCGATGGCGTCACGCTGCTGGACGAAATGCGCGCCGCCCGCGCCCTCGGCCTCCAGACCTTCGCCCTGTGGCGGCTCGGCGAGGAAGACAGTTCCCTGTGGAGCGTCTGGGACCGGCCCAGCAATCCCGAATCGCTGCAGGCGCTCTCCTCCGTCCAGCCCGGACACGATGTGGACACCGAAGGCGACGGCGACATCCTGCGCGTCACCAGCCTTCCCCAGCGCGGCCGGCGCACGGTTTCTGTAGACACCGACGAGCCCGACCCGCGCAAAAAACTCATCGTCGATGAGCACATGGATGTCTATCCGCGCACCTACACCATCGAGCAGTACGGCTACCACCCCAATCAGGTCGCGCTCTCCTTCGACGACGGACCCGATCCCAAGTGGACTCCCCGGATTCTCGACGTCCTCCGCAACAAGGGCGTCCATGCCACCTTCATGCTCATCGGCTCTGAGGCTTCTGAGAACATCGGCCTCATGCAGCGCATCGTGCGCGAAGGCAACGAGATCGGCAACCACACCTACACCCATCCCGACATCAGTGAAATTCCCCAGAGCCGCCTGGACCTCGAAGTCAAGCTCACCGAGCGCCTCTTCGCCAGCAAGCTCGGCATTCAGCCCCTCTACTTCCGCCCGCCGTACGACATCGACGAAGAGCCCGACACCGACGACCAGGCCGCGCCCGTGGCCCACATCCAGCAGGACGGCTACACCATCATCGGCAACAAAATCGACACCGACGACTGGAACGAGCATCCCCGCAAGTCCCCCGCTGAAATCACCCAGTCGGTCCTCACGCAGCTGGAAACCATGAAGACCAAGCCGCAGTTCCGCGGCTCCATCATCCTGCTCCACGACGGCGGCGGCGACCGCTCGGCCACCGTCGCCGCGCTGCCCGTCCTCATCGACGCGCTCCGCGCCCACGGCTACTCCATCGTCCAGGTCTCCACGCTGATGGACAAAACCACCGCCGATGTCATGCCCCGGCTCAGCTGGCCCCAGTACCTCCGCACCCTGCCGGACTCCATCGCCTTCTCCGGCGTGGAACTGATCGGCAAGTTTATTGTTCTGGTCTTCTTCCTCGGCGACATCCTGATGAGCGCCCGCCTGATCTTCGTCGGCATCCTGGCCATCATCGACCGCCTGCGCAAGCCGCACAGCCAGGCCTCGCCCGGTTACAACCCCCGCGTCGCCGTCCTCATCCCCGCTTACAACGAAGAAACCGTCATCGTCCGCACCATCCGCTCGGTGCTCAACTCCGACTACAAAAATATCCACGTCGTCGTCATCGACGACGGCTCAAAGGACCGCACCGTCGAGGTGGCCCGCCAGGCATATGCCGCGGAGATCGCCGCCGGCCACGTGCAGGTGCTCACCATGCCCAACGGGGGCAAGGCCGCCGCGCTCAACTTTGCCCTTGAAAGCATGAAGGAAGAAATCTACGTCGGCATCGACGCAGACACCGTCATTGCTCCGGACGCCATCTCCAAGCTCATCCCCCACTTCGAAGACCCCCGCATCGGCGCCATGGCCGGCAACGCCAAGGTAGGCAACCGCGTCAATCTATGGACCCGCTGGCAGGCCCTGGAATACATCACCAGCCAGAACTTCGAGCGCCGCGCCCTGGACCTGTTCCACGTCGTCACCGTCGTCCCCGGAGCCATCGGCGCCTGGCGCACCGCGCCCGTCAAGGCCGCCGGCGGCTATCCCCTCAACACCGTCGCGGAAGACGCCGACCTCACCATGAACCTGCTCGAACAGGGGTTCAGGGTCGACTACGAAGACCGCTCGCTGGCCTTTACTGAGGCCCCCATCGACGCCAAGGGCCTCATGCGCCAGCGCTTCCGCTGGTCTTTCGGCACCCTCCAGGCCATCTGGAAACATCGCGCCGCCTTCGTCCGCAACAAGGCCATGGGCCTGTTCGCCCTGCCCAATATCCTCATCTTCCAGATGTTCCTGCCCCTGGTCTCGCCCTTCATTGACCTCATGTTCCTGGCCGGAATCGTCACCTACTTCACCAACCGCTTCTACCACCCCGAGGCCGCCTCCGCCGCCAGCTTTGAAAAGCTCCTGGCCTACTTCGGCGCCTTCCTGCTCATCGACTTCGTGACCTCCTCCATCGCCTTCTCGCTCGAGCGCAAACACCCCGCCAACAAGGGCGACGGATGGCTCCTCTTCCACATCTGGCTGCAGCGCTTCGCCTACCGCCAGGTCTTCTCCATCGTCCTGTTCAAAACCCTCAAGCGCGCCATCGACGGCAAGCCCTTCAACTGGGACAAAATCCAGCGCACCGCCAAGATGAGCAAAAGCACCGACGCCCTCACCGACACGCCAGTCAGTTGAGCGGAAATTCGGCAAGAATGAGCGGCATTTCGCCTTGCAATGGAATTCGCCCGATTTGCCGGGAAGACTGTGGTAGAAGTCCGGTTTTGAAAGGGCACGGCTTCAGCCGTGCCGAACCGCCCCATCCAAATAAAAAATCGATCAACGCGGCGCCAGCCGCGTTGAACTCCCCGCCTGGCGCCCACCCAACCCATTCGTCGCAACGGGCAGCAAACGTGTTGCCTGGGCTGGCGATGAATGCCTGCACGGATGTAGTCTGATCGTTCCGTCCTGATAACGGAATTGCGAAAGGGGTACTTATGAAGCGCAGAGAGTTCTGCAAATTGGCCGCGGCTGCAATAGCGGCAACCGCTGTGTCCGCGCCGGCGCAGGAAACAAAAGATATTGATCCGGCCGGCGTCGAATGTGCAACCGGGCTTCAGGCGCCGCCCCGGATGCCTGCCGAATGGAAGGGCGATGAAGCAGGCCTGAGCGTCGAGACACTGGAGTTCCAGACCCCGGCCCAGAACTACGCCGACTTCTGCGCCACTCCCGCCGGCAAGCGGACCTTTTTTGCGCTGCGCAACGGAAAAATCGTCAAGGAGAAACTCGACGAGGCAACCTGGGCGCCCGCCGGTTGGGGCCAGCCTCCCAGCCTGCCCGTTCCCGGCGGTTCGTGGGACGGCGTCCCCCTGCAATCCCCTTATCCTGACCTGGCCGGTAGCGGCCCCTACAAGCCCACCTGGGATTCCCTGCTGCAATATGACGCCCCGGACTGGTATCGCGACGCCAAGTTCGGCATCTGGCAGCATTGGAGCCCGCAGAGCGTGGCTGAGCAGGGCGACTGGTATGCGCGCCACTTGTACATGGAAGGTTTCAAGCAAAACCGGTTCCAGCTGAGCCATTACGGCCATCCCTCCCGCACCGGCTACAAAGACCTGTGCGCGCAGTGGACCATGCTCAACTGGGAGCCCGAAGCTCTGGTCGAGCGCTATAAACGCGCAGGAGCCAAATTTCTGGTTGCGCTGGGCAACCACCATGACGGCTTTGACACCTGGGGATCGAAGCATCATCCCTGGAACGCCATCAACATGGGACCGCACCGCGACATCGTCGGCGGGTGGGCCAATGCCGCCCGCAAGCAGGGGCTCTATTTCGGCGTCACCCTGCACGCTGCGCGCAATTGGTGGTGGTTCCAAACCTCGCACGGCGCAGACAAGTCCGGCTCCATGGCAGGCGTTCCCTACGACGGCCGTCTCACCGCGGACCAGGGAAAAGGCCTGTGGTACGAGGGCTCCGACCCGCAGCGGCTCTATGGCGCCAAGCACCCGTACGATGCGCTGCCCGATCTCTCCTATGTGAAGAATTTCTACGACCGCACCCGCGACCTCATCGATCAGCACAACCCGGACCTGCTCTACTTTGACAACTCGCTGCTTCCGCTGGGATGGGCCGGCATGAACATAGGCGCGTATTTCTACAACAACAACCTGAAGACGCATGGCGGCAAGATGGGCGCCGTCATCAACGTCAAATCCGTGCCCGACCAGATCCTCAAGGCTGTCGTTGCCGAATACGAACGCGGATTCAAAAACCAGATCGCGATTCACCCCTGGCAGTCGGAGACTTGCCTGGGCGGATGGCACTACGATCGCGCGCTCTACGAGCAGCCCGGAGAATACGGCGGCTACCTCACTCCGCGCGACGTCATTCACTGGATGGCAGACACGGCCAGCAAAAACGGCACGCTGCAACTGAACATTCCCGGCCGCCCCGACGGCACCATCGACAGCAAAGAGATCGCGGTGCTCGACGGCATTACCGACTGGATGCAGGTGAACAGCGAAGCCATTCACGCCACCCGCCCCTGGAAGGTCTTCGGCGAGGGGCCGAACATGCTCAGCGGCTCGTTTCAGGAGGACAATCTCAAAAAGCTCGGCCAGAGCGACATTCGCTTCACGCGCAACAAGGCGAATACGGCCGTCTATGCCATCGTGCTCGGCCTGCCGCGCGAGGCCTTTGTGATTCGGTCGCTCGCAGCCGGAGGAGCCTCCGATCCGGGAAAGATCGAGCGCGTGCAACTGCTGGGCACAGAGGAAAAACTCGACTGGAAACAGACCGCGGAGGGATTGCATGTCACTTTGCCAAAGCAGTACCGCCCCAGGCGGGACTACGCCGTGGTGCTGAAGGTGTCAGTGGCCTGAGCAGCTCTGTTGCCGCGCGTCCCACATCCTCCATCAGTCCACGCTCCAAGGGTGCTCCATCCATTCCACAGTTTCATCGTGGAATGGGTGGGATGCCACGAACCCAAAAACCCGGCGCCAGCCGCGTGGAACCCCTTGCCTGAACCCTGCGGCGTTTACGTGTGCCTTTGAGCGAACCTGCGCGTACCCGGATCTCGATGAGTGATTTGGCGGTTATCGCCATTGCGCTATTCGTATCCCGGTGAGATGTGATCCACATCACTGACGGTGGCAATCGCCGATCCGGTACCGTCATTCTACTCAGGAGATTTGCCCATGAATCGTTTCCGCGCGTGTTTGTTCAGTTCTGCTCTCCTCGTTTTTCTCGTTTCGGCCGTTGCCGTCCAACCTGCCAGTGCTCAACTGGAGCAAGCCAAGCATATTCACCATCGGCTGCTTCCAGCCGGGGCTACCTGTGCCACCTGCCATAAGGGGATTTATGACCAATGGAAGGCCAGCCCGCATTCCGCCAACGGTGTGGAATGCACCGTGTGCCATGGCGAGACAACAGCAACGGACTTTGCGGGCACGCCTGCGCTAAGCGCATGCGAAGGCTGTCACTCCGACCAGGTGGCACAACTGAAGGCTGATCCGTTCATGAAAGGCAAGACGTGTGTGAGCTGTCATCAGGCACACATCTTTGTGGAGCACAAGAAGGCGGCCGCGGCAGGCAACTGATCGCAGTTTCAAGTCGTCGCTTTCTTGAACTGCTGGCCGGTGCACCCGCGCTCACCGCCCTGGAAACGTGTCGTCTCATTCCAGGGAGATCGGTTGCGCTGAAAACCAGCAGGCCGTGATTCCGCGAAACACGGAGGGGCCCCGCAAGCGCGTTTGCCGTCACTGCAAATCGGACGCTGCCGGGGCCCCTCTTCAATTTGTCTGGTCTGCCCGGGCATCCACCGGGAACAGCCACAATGCTCGGCGATTCCGCTTCAGCCGCGCTTGACTAAACAGGTCCCTGAAAGCGTCGCAGCCTGTTCAGAGCCTGCGCAATCCTGCCGATTTTCACTCGATCGTTTCGGTCTTCCCGGCGAGCCGTTCTCTACTCGTGCGCAACCGGCACGGTGAACTGGAAGCGGCTTCCCTTGCCCGGCGTGCTTTCCGCCCACAGCCGTCCTCCGTGCTGCTCCACGATGCTGCGGCAGAGCGCCATGCCAAGACCGGTGCCGCCCAGCGCGCGCGAGTCGGACGCGTCCCCTTGCTGGAAGCGGTTGAAGATATGTTCCAGCTTCTCCGGAGCGATGCCGCGGCCCTGGTCCTCGACGATGAAGCAAACGGCATCTTCGCTGCAGGGCTCCGCGGCCAGCCGGATATGCGTGTCCGGCGGCGAAAACTTGATGGCGTTGGTGACCAGTTCGTTGATCACCTGCAGCAGGCGGTCTTCGTCGGCCATCACCTGCATCGGCGGCGCTTCAATGCGGAAGCTGATGTGCACCTGGCTGGCCGCGCCGTGCGCGATATCCGCGGCCCTGCGCAACATGTCGATGGCTTCCACCGGCTGGCGGTGCAGCGGCAGCTTGCCGTTCTCCACGCGGTCGAAATCCACAATGTCGTTGACCAGCCGGATCAGCCGGTCGCAGTTGCCAATGGCCAGCTCCACCATCTGGCGCTGCTTTTCCGGCCGCTTGTCCAGCGAGCCGGAGGAGATCAGACCCAGCGAAGCGCGCAGCGAGGTGAGCGGCGTGCGCAGTTCGTGGCTCACCGTGGAGATGAACTCGTCCTTCATCTTCTCCAGGCGGCGCCGCTCGGAGACGTCCTGGAAGGCGACCACCATGCCGGACACGCGCCCATCCTCAAGCAGCGGACTGGCGTTGTATTCCACCTGGAAAGACGTGCCGTCCTTGCGCTTGAAAACCTCGTCGCGCATGCGGACAGACTCGCAGCGCCGCAGCGCCTGAAGAATGGGATTTGTGGACCGCGTGTAAGGCGTGCCGTCGACATGACTGTGGTGGATCGCGGCTTGCACGTCGCAGCCCGTCAACTCTTCCGGCGTATACCCCAGCACCCGCGCGCCCGCTAGGTTGATGAACGTCAGCCTCCCGTTCAAATCGATGCCGTAGATGCCGTCGCCTACCGATTCCAGAATCAACTCGCGCTGGCGGGTGGCCATGTGCAGCGCCTGTTCGGCCTCGTGCTGCTCGGTCACATCGATGCCGTGATTGAGCACAAAGGGCTGTTCGCCGGGCAACTCCATGCGACGGCTGCGGCAGGCAATGCGCCGGTAGATGCCGTCGCTGCGCCGCAGCGGCAGGGCCCCCTGCCACTCTTCCCTGGTTTCCAGCGTCCGCAGGCACTCCTGGAAGGTTGCCATGCCCGACTCATCCAGTAGCTCTGAAATGGAGCGTCCCGTCAGTGCTTCGGCGCGGTAGCCCAGTGTCTCGGCCGTGAATGCGTTCAGTGAGGTCAGCCGGCAACCT
>Ga0316217_10000242_pt1 | contig 81593 bp, 73 predicted proteins | sample 1anoAmetaG_FD_203633 | JGI IMG/M metagenome (GOLD analysis project Ga0316217, IMG submission 203633) | Freshwater microbial communities from Trout Bog Lake, Wisconsin, USA - 1anoA | ecosystem: Environmental > Aquatic > Freshwater > Lake > Hypolimnion/Profundal zone | place: USA: Wisconsin...
GCCGCGTCCACGACGATCTTCAGGGAGCGCAGCACCGCCGGGTGCAGCGGCTCGTAGAGCGAGCAGAGGTGCTCGTTGGTCCGGTCGATGGCGAGGGTGTACTGGATCAGGTCGTTGGTGCCGACGGAGAAGAAATCGACCTCCGCCGCCAGCAGGTCGGCGATGAGCACCGCGGAGGGGATCTCGATCATGATCCCCACCGGCAGCCCCTCGTCGAAGGGGAAGCGGCCGCGCAGCTCGGCCTTCGCCTCCTCGAAGAGCGCCCTGGCCTGCCGCACCTCGGCGACGCCGGAGACCATCGGGAAGAAGAGCCGCACCTTGCCGAAGGCGCTCGCCCGCAGGATCGCCCGCAGCTGCGCCTTGAAGGCCTCCGGCTGGCGCAGCGAGAGCCTGATGGCCCGCACCCCCAGGGCCGGGTTCATCTCGTCGGAGAGGTTCAGCTCGCTCAGGCACTTGTCCCCCCCGACGTCGAGGGTCCTGATGGTGACCGGGTGGGGCGCCATCTCCCGCACGATCGCCGCGTAGGCCTGGAACTGCTCCTCCTCGTCCGGAAGCGTCTCCCTGTTGAAGAAGAGCATCTCGGTCCGGTACAGGCCGATCCCCTCCCCGCCGTGCCGGTTGATGGAGGCGACCTCCTCCAGGAACTCGACGTTCCCCTTGAGCCGCATCCGGTGACCGTCCAGGGTGACCGCCGGGAGATCGCGCAGCTTCAGGAGCTCCCGTTCTACGTACTCGTAGCGCTGCTTGGCCTGCAGGTAGTCCCGGAACGCCTCCGGGCCGGGGTTGACGATCACCACGCCGCTGGCGCCGTCGATGATGACGGTCTCGCCGTCGGCGACCTCCCCGGTGATGCGCTCCAGCCCCACGACGGCGGGGACCTCGAAGGCGCGCGCCAGGATCGCCGAGTGGGAGGTCTTCCCCCCCAGGTCGGTCATGAAGCCGATCACCTTGGACTTGTCGATCTGCAGGATGTCGGCCGGGGAGAGGTCGTGGGCCACCACGATCGCCTTGCCGCCGAACTGGGAGATCGGCTCCTGCTTTTCCCCCAGCATGGTGCGCAGCACCCGCTCCACCACGGTCTCCACGTCGCCGCCCCGCTCGCGCAGGTACTCGTCCTCCACCCCGTCGAAGAACGACTTGAAGCGGGTCTGGGTCCGCTTCAGCGCCCCCTCCGCGTTGATGCCGAGCCGCTCTATGTAGCCGGTGGTCTCGCTCACCAGCATGGTGTCGTCCAAAAGCATCAGGTGGGCGTCGATGACGCAGAGGTGCTCCGGGCCGTGGGTCTCGGCCAGCTGGTCCCTGAGCGCGGAGAGCTCCGCCTTGGCGCGCTCCAGCGCCTTGGCGAGCCGGGAGATCTCCCCGGGGATGCCGTCGGCGGGGACCGCGTGCTCGGTGACCGTCACCCGGCGCCGCTCCGCGATCCGGACCTGACCGATGGCGATCCCCGCGGAGGCTCCTATCCCCTTGAAAAGCCTGCTTTCACTCTTCTCCGAAACCATTGCGGATCAGCTCCCCGATTGCTGCGAAGGCCTCGGCGTCGTCCGTCCCCTCCACCTTCAGAACGACCACGCTCCCCTTTCCCGCGGCGAGCATCATGATCCCCATGATGCTCTTGCCGTTCACCTCGACCCCTTCGCGCTCGATCCTGATTTCCGAGCCGAAGCGGCTCGCGGTCTTCACCAACAGCGCGCTCGCCCTGGCGTGCAGCCCGAGCTTGTTCGGTATGACAAATTCGCCTTCGATCATAAGTCTCTCTTTGCTTTGATAGATTGGGGCTGCAACGATGCAACTGTTCCTTTGCTACTTTTTCAGGTAGTCGCCGGCCACGGAAATCCCGTCGCGGCCGCTCTCCTTGAGCTTCAGGGCGAGTTCGCCGACCCCCAGGCGGTTTCTGTCCTGGGTGAAGCGGATCAGCATGGGAAGGTTCACCCCGGTCAGCACCTCAACCCTCCCCTCCTCCAGGAAGGAGATGCTCATGTTGGACGGCGTCCCTCCGAACATGTCGGTCATGATAATGGCGCCAGCCCCGGAAACCTGGGCGACCGCCTCCTTGATCGAGGCCATGACGGTCGCGGCCGAGGCGTCCTGAGCGATGCCGACCGCCTGCGCCAGTTCCAGCTTCCCCACGATCATCTCCGCCGCGGCAAGCAGCTCCCCCGCCACCCCCGCATGCGCCACCAAAACTAGTCCTATCATCCCTGCCCCTTCTCGATGTCCCTATGGGTAATTTTTATGTTCACGTTTCTTTGCTTGAAATACTGGTACAGCTCCTGCGCGATGGCGACCGAGCGGTGCCTGCCGCCGGTGCAGCCGATGGAGACGGAGAGGTACGACTTCCCCTCCCTGCGGTAGCCGGGGAGCAGGAACTCCAGCAGGTCCCGGTAGCGCTCCAGGAAGACCATGGTCTCCTTCTGGCCCAGCACGTAATCCATCACCCCCCCGTCCAGCCCGGAGAACGGCCGGAGCGCGGGGACGAAGTAGGGGTTGGGGAGAAACCTCACGTCCATGACCAGGTCGCTCTCCAGCGGGATGCCGTAGCGAAAGCCGAAGGACTGGAGGTTCACCTGCATCTCGAGCGCGGACTCGCTCCCCTTGATGCTGGAGATGACGACCTCCTTGAGCCGGTGCACGTTCATCTCGGAGGTGTCGATGATCGCGGTGGCGATGCGCCGCAGCCCCGCCAGCTGGTCCCGCTCGAAGCGGATCCCCTCCGGGACGCTGGCCCCCTCCAGCGCGGGGTGGCGGCGCCGGGTCTCCGAGAAGCGCCGGATCAGCACCTCGTCCGTCGCGTCGAAGAAGAAGATCTTCACCACGTGCCCGGCGCTGGCCATGCTCTGGAAGACCTGGTCGTACCCCTTGATGAAGTCGCGGCTGCGGATGTCCATCACCAGCGCCACGTCCATGATGTCCTCGCGCGAGTGCTCCACCAGCTCGATGAAGGTGGCGACCAGGGAGACCGGGAGGTTGTCCAGGCAGAAGAACCCCTCGTCCTCCAGGGCGCGTACTGCGGTCGATTTCCCCGAGCCCGAAAGCCCCGTGATGATCACGATGCGCATATCACTCCACCTCCCCCTTCGCCCGTCGCGCCCACCGCGACCGGCGGCTTCTCCGTGACGGGGTCCGGTCCCGTGCTATTCCACCTCGTTGCCGAGCGGCCGGAACTCCATGCGGGCCAGCAGCTTCTCGTGGAACTCCTTGGCGGAATGGTATCCCATCCCCTTCAGCAGGAAGTTCCGGGCGGCGACCTCTATGATGGAGGTGAGGTTGCGGCCGGGGCGCACCGGGACCTGCAGGTGCGGCAGGTCCACCCCCAGGATGGTCTTGGTCTGGTCGTCGATGCCGAGCCGCTCGTACTCCTGGTTGGCGTCCCACTCCATGAGCTCCAGCACCATGTCGATGATCTTCTTCTCGCGGATGGAGGAGACGCCGTAGAGGTCCTTGATGTTGATGATCCCCAGCCCCCGAATCTCCATGTGGTACTGGATCGATTCGCCCGCCTGGCCCACCAGCGCCGCGGGCATCTTCTTCTTGATGTGGATGATGTCGTCGGCCACCAGGCGGTGGCCGCGGATCACCAGGTCGAGGGCGCACTCGCTCTTCCCTATGCCGCTTTTGCCCAGAAGGAGCACCCCGACCCCCAGCACGTCCACCAGGACGCCGTGGATGTGGGTGGAGGGGAGCAGGCTCTCTTCCAGGAACTTGGTGATCAGCGAGATGAAGGTGGAGGACTGGTGGTGCGTCACCAGGAGCGGTATGCCGGCTCCCTGGGCGGAGAGCTTCAGGAAGTCGGGGGGGTCAAGCCCCTTGGTGACGATGAAGCAGGCGATCGGGAAGCTGCAGAGCGTCTCGATGTGCCGGCGACCGACCTCCTCGGGAATCTGGCGCAGGTAGGAGATTTCCGTGTTGCCCAGCACCTGGACCCGGTCCGGGTGCAGGTGCTCCGTGTAACCGGTCAGGGCGAGGCCGGGCTTTTGGATGCGGGAGCTGTAGAGGCGGTTCATCAGGCCCGCCTCGCCGCCGGTGAGCTGCAGGTCGAGCCCGTAGGCCTTGTCTTCCAGGAGATCCTTGATGGTGAGGCTCATGCTTGTCAATTGGGTAGCGACCTTTCCCCCGCAGGCGGGAAGGCGCCCGTTGGGACGCCCCCGTTATAGGCGGTTCTCGGTTCTACGTTCTACGTCAATGCCCTCAGGCACCCGACGCAGAACGTAGAACGTCGAACGTTGTACAGAGTTACACGTGCTCCGGAGCGATCAGGCCGTAGTTGCCGTCCTTGCGGCGGTACACCACGTTGATGTTCTCCGTCGAGGCCTCGGTGTAGACCAGGAAGTCCTTGTGCAGGAGCTCCATCTGCATGACCGCCTCCTCGACGGACATCGGCTTCATGGAGAAGCTCTTGGTCTTGATCACCACGGGGGCCGCGGTGCTCTCCTCGATGCTCTGGGCCTCCACGATCGACTTCTGGACCTGGCGCTCGCGGGTGTCGGAGGAGGGCTTGTGGGCCTTGATGCGCTCCTTGAAGCGGCGCAGCTGGCGCTCGATCTTGTCGGAAACCGCGTCGACCGAGGCGTACATGTCGTTGGTCTCTTCGGCGGCCTTGATGGTGATCCCCTTGGCCGTGATGGTCACCTCGGCTGAGTGGCGGATTTTTTCCACAGTCAGGAATACCTGGACGACAATCGGCTCGTCGATATATTTCTTTACCCTCTCCAGCTTCTCTTCCGCGTAGCTCTTCAGGGCTTCGCTTGGTTCCATGTGCCTAAATGTCGTCGTTATCTGCATACTCGTACCTCCCTTTATTGTAATACACGCCGGCGCCCCCGGATTTAGGCGGTGGGCGGCGGACGTTAGAAATGTTTCTTGCGCTCCGAGGAAGACCCGATGCGGAGCATCTCGCGGTACTTGGTGACGGTGCGCCGGGCGATGACGATGGAGTGGTTCGAGAGAAGCTCCGCCAGGCGCTGGTCGGAATAGGGGCGCTTGGGGTCCTCGGCGTCCACCAGTTCCTTGATCTTGCTCTTGACGCTCTCCGAGGCGATGAAGTCCCCCTCGCCGGTGGAGATGCCGGAATTGAAAAAGTACTTCAGTTCGAAGAGCCCCTGCGGGGTCTGCATGTACTTGGCCGTGGTGACCCGGCTGATGGTAGACTCGTGCATGCCGATGTCCTCGGCGATGTCGCGCAGCACCAGGGGGCGCAGGTGCTCGATGCCGCGGTCCAGGAAGTCGCGCTGGAACTTGACCAGGCTCTTGGCCACCTTGAAGATGGTGCGCTGGCGCTGCTGGATGCTCTTGATGAGCCAGATGGCGGAGCGCATCTTCTCGCCGATGTACTCCTCGGCCTTCTTGTCCACCGCGCGGCCGGCCTTGGCCTCCGGCGCGTAGAGCGGGTTGATCCTCAGGTTGGGCATCCCCTCGTCGTTCAGGACCACCACGTACTCGTCCCCCACCTTGTGCACGAAGATGTCCGCGGAGATGTACTGCACGTCGTCGGCCCCGAAGATGCGCCCGGGCTTGGGGTCCAGCTCGGCGATGATCTTCGAGGCGGCCAGGATGTCGTCCACGTCGACCCCGAGCACCTTGGCGGCCTGCTTGTAGCGCCGGCTCTCCAGGTCCTTCAGGTGGTCGCGCAGCAGCGCCTCGACGATGGTCCCGCCCATGCCGAGGCTCGCCACCTGGATCAGCAGGCACTCGCGCAGGTCGCGCGCCGCGACGCCGACCGGATCGAACTCCTGGACCCTTTTCAGCACCCCTTCCGCCAGCGGCAGCAGCACGCTCTCCGCGAACCCCTGGGCGGCCTCCTCGATCCGGGAGGCGGGGTCGTCCGGCACCAGTCCGGCCCACTCCAGCATCTCCTCGCGAAAGGGGCTCGCCTGCACGCAGGCGTCGGCCACGTCGGAGAGGGCGGCCCTCAGGTAGCCGTCCTCGTCGACGTTGCCGATGATCTCGAGCCCGAGCGCCATCTCGCGCTCCGTCAGGCGGGTGAGGCTCAGCTGCCAGATCAGGTGGTCGGCGAGGGTGGATTTCTTGGTCAGCAGGTTCTCGAAGGAGGGGCGGTCCTCGTCGTCGTAGTACTGCTCCCCCGAACTGTAGTTGTAGCCGTCGATGTAGGAGTCCCAGTCGGTCTCCCGCGTCTCCTCCCCGGTGCGCACCTCCTGGAAATCGGAACTGGCGCTCTCCGGCTCGACCTCCTTCTCGCGCAGCTCCAGCTGTTCCGGCTCCCGGATCTCCTCCTGCTCGACCACCTCGTCGAGGATCGGGTTCTCCTCCAACTCCTGCCGTACCACGTCCTGCAACTCCAGCCTCGAGAGTTGGAGAAGCTTGATGGCCTGCTGCAGCTGGGGGGTCATCACCAGTTGCTGACTCATTTTCATCTGCTGGCGCATCTCTATAGCCATAAATCCTCTTGCCTGTCGGAAATCCGTGCGATGCTCTACGTTCCAGGTGCTACCTTTGTTGTGCCTGGCACGCTTCAGTGCGCCGTCACTTCCTATCCTGATTATAAACCCAAAGCGGCCGCCCCGCGACGCAGGATTCCGGATGAGCCGCCCGGCAATCCGTTCAACCTGGAACGCAGAACGTAGAACGTGTTTCTTACAACCGGAACTTGTCCCCGAGATAGATCTCGCGCGCCTTCTTGCTCTGGGAGATCTGCACCGGGTCGCCGCACTCGATGACCTCGCCCGCGCTCATGATGTAGGCCTTGTCGCAGACCCCCAGGGTCTCCCGCACGTTGTGGTCGGAAATCAGCACGCCGAGCCCCTTCTCCTTGAGCGCCGTGATGATGTTCTGGATGTCGATCACGGCGATCGGGTCGATGCCGGCGAACGGCTCGTCCAGCAGGATGAAGGCCGGATCGGTGGCGAGGGCGCGGGCGATCTCCACGCGCCGCCTCTCCCCGCCGGAGAGCGCGAAGCCGCGGCTGGCGGCGATGTGCTCGATCCGGAACTCGCTCAAAAGCTCCTCGACCCGCTCCCGGCGCCGGACCGGCTCCATCGGCATGGTCTCCAGGACCGCCAGCAGGTTGTCGCGCACGCTCAGGCGCCGGAACACCGAGGGCTCCTGCGGCAGGTAGCTGATGCCGCGCCGGGCCCTCTGGTACATCGGCAGCTCCGTGATCGCCTCGCCGTCCAGGAAGACCTCCCCCTGGTCCGGGCGGGTCAGGCCGACCACCATGTAGAAGGTCGTGGTCTTCCCCGCGCCGTTGGGTCCCAAAAGCCCGACGACCTCTCCGGAGCTGACCGCGATATCGACCCCGTTCACCACCATGCGCCGGTTGAATCCCTTGGCGAGCCCCCGCGTGGTGAGGGTGCTACGGCTTGGCGCCGGCATTTTTGCCTCCGGGGTAGATGACCGCTTCCACCCTTTCATTGGGGCCGCCGGTCACCACGGAACGCTGCTCGTTCACGTAGTAGGTGATCAGCTTGCCGGTGATCAGGTCGCCCCCCTGGGTCACCCGGGGCGAGCCGTCCAGGAGGATGCGCGCCTCCTTGGGCTCGTAGACCGCATGGGCGCCGCTCGCCTGGCGGGTCCCCTGCAGGATCCGCACGTTGCCGAACGCCTCGACCCGGGAGAGCTCCTTGCCGTCGGCGCTGTAGCTTATCACCAGCCGGTCGCCGTACAGGGTCAGGTCGCCCTGGCGTGCCACGACCTTCCCCTCGAAGGTCGCCGTCTTCTTCTCATTATCGGCATGCAGGGTGTCGGACTTTACCTTTAATGGCTCCCGGTTCGCGACCGGCGCGGCGAAGGCGGCCGGGGCCAGCAGGAGCAGGAGCAGGCAGAGCTGAAAGGACCGGCGCATCAGCGCGCCCCCTGCGGCCGGTACACCGCGGTTACGTCCTTCATCAGCCGAAGCCTCCGTGTCTGAGTTTGAAACTGCATCCCTACCCCTTCCAGTTGCAGCGAGCCGTCGCTGAAGCGCACCGGCTCGCCCGTTTCCAGTTGCGAGCGGGCAGCCAGGTAGTTCACCCGGGAGGTGGTGAAATCGATCCCGCTGCCGCTATGGCCGTGCACGTTGCCGGAGAGCTGCACGTCCCGGGTGCCGTTGCGGTATTCGGCCCGCTCCGCGGTGACCTGCAGCTCGCCGGTGGCGGTCGCCCCGGCGACGATCAGCCGCACCCCCGTGAGGGTCGTGCTGTCGGCTTCCTTGTTGTACTCCGCGCGGTCCGCCGAGAGGTCCCAGCGCTTCACCCCGCCCTTGGTCTCGGTGTAGTGCACCCGCTGCAGCGAGACGTCGACCTTGAGCGGCAGCTTGGGTACCGTCCGTGCCGGCGCGCCACCCCGGTGCATCCGGAAGGCGATGGTGGCCACCACGAGCAGGGCCGCAAGCGATGCCACTATGGCGAGAAATCGCCTGATATTATTGAGTTTATGCATGATTTCGCAGCAAAGTATAGCATCATAAAAAATGGGTGTAAAGCCTATTTTATTAAAATGATCAGGCTTGGCACAGAGATTGTAAAAGGGCGTAAACACTACATTGTTTTATGGGCCAAAAGACTGTTCTAGGTTTAGCAGGGATTCCGGAGGCGCGCGTCCCGGCTCCCCGGGTGAACGCGGGGGGCCGCCCTTGCGCTGCAGCGGGTCTCAACGCATCGGGGCCTTGGGAAGGGCGAAGCCTGGCCCGCCGCACGAGTGATGGTTTCTTTTTCTTTTTTTTGGGGGGGGGCGGTACAGGATTGAGCCGGCAAGCCGGGAGCGCGGACCCAGCAGGCGGGCGGCCGCGGCGTCCCGGCCGCGCCGGGGAGGGCGGGAACCGCCCCCCGGCGCCAGGTTCCCGTCTGCACCGGCCCGGGAGCGGCCCGGGCGGGGCGGGTCCCACCGGACCCCGCGCCCCGCCGGACCGGCCCCGCTGCCGTTACCCGTTGGCCCTGAGTTCACGCTGCGCCAGCTTCAGGTCCCAGTCCGTCATCATCTCGACCAGCGCGGGGAAGCTGGTGGAGGGCTCCCAGCCCAGCTCGCGCTTGGCCTTGGTGGCGTCTCCCAGCAGCAGGTCCACCTCGGCCGGGCGGAAGTAGCGCGGGTCGATCTCGATGATGACCTTGCCGGTCCTCTGGTCGATCCCCTTCTCCTCGACCCCCTCACCCTTCCAGACCAGCGGCATGTCGAGGCGCCCGAACACCAGTTCGGCGAATTCCCGCACGCTGTGGGTCTCGCCGGTCGCGATGACGTAATCGTCCGCGTGGTCCGCCTGCAGCATGCGCCACATCCCCTCCACGTAGTCGCCGGCGAAGCCCCAGTCCCTCTTGGCCTCGATGTTGCCGAGGTAGAGGCAGTCCTGCAGGCCGAGCTTGATGCGCGCCGCGGCCCGGGTGATCTTGCGGGTCACGAAGGTCTCGCCGCGGCGGGGCGACTCGTGGTTGAAGAGGATCCCGTTGCAGGCGAACATGTTGTAGCTCTCGCGGTAGTTGAGGGTGATGTAGAAGGCGTAGGCCTTGGCGCAGGCGTACGGGGAGCGCGGGTAGAACGGGGTGGTCTCCTTCTGCGGGGTCTCCACGACCTTGCCGTAGAGCTCGGAGGAGGAAGCCTGGTAGAAGCGGGTGTCGAGGCCGGTTTCCTGGATCCCCTCGAGGATCCTGACCGCGCCCAGCGCGTCGACCTCGGCGGTGTACTCCGGCACGTCGAAGGAGACCCGGACGTGGCTCTGGGCGCCCAGGTTGTAGATCTCGTCCGGGCGCACCTCGCGCAGCAGGCGGTTGATGGAGCTGGCGTCGTTCAGGTCCCCGTAATGGAGCAGGAGCCTGGTGTCGGCCTCGTGGGGGTCGCGGTAGATATGGTTGATCCGTCCGGTGTTGAAGGACGACGAACGACGGATCATGCCGTGCACCTCGTATCCCTTGGAGAGGAGGAGTTCTGCGAGATAGGAGCCGTCCTGGCCAGTGATGCCGGTGATAAACGCTTTTTTCATGGTTCCTCCTGTATGCCTGCTATTGGTAAATTTGACAAAATACCCGAGCCCGGGCGATAGCGCAAGTTACAACTGTGCTGCGGGCCTCTAGTAAGAGGCGAGAATCTTCTCGATGATCCGGCTGGTCGACCTGCCGTCCACGAACTGCACCAGCTCCACCCGTCCGCCCCGCGCCTCCACCAGTTCGCGACCGACCACCTGCTCGACGCTGTAATCCCCCCCCTTCACCAGGATGTCCGGGGAAAGCGCCTCGATGAGGCGCAGCGGCGTGTCGTCGTCGAAGAGCACCACGAAGTCGATGCAGTCCAGGGCCGCCAGGATGTGGGCGCGCTCGGTCTCCTCGATGAGGGGGCGGCTCTCCCCCTTCAGGCGCCGCACCGAGGCGTCCGAGTTGAGGCCGACCACCAGCAGGTCCCCGAGTTCCCGCGCCTTTTGCAGGTACTTGACGTGGCCTACGTGCAGCAGGTCGAAGCAGCCGTTGGTGAAGACGATCTTTTTGCCGCGCGAGCGCTCCGTGGCGACCAGGTGGGCCAGGACGTCCAGGTTCTTGATCTTGGAGTCGGAGTCCTTCATGCCGTGCCCCACCTCCGCCACGATCTCCTGGGGCGAGACCGTCGAGGTCCCGAGCTTGCCGACGGCGATCCCCGCGGCGACGTTGGCTACCCAGGCCGCCTCCGGCAGGGGGAGCCGGCAGGCGAGCCCCAGGGAGAGCACGGCGATGACCGTGTCGCCGGCTCCGGTCACGTCGAACACCTCCCGGGCCACCGTCGGGATGTGGACCGCGCTGCCGAGCCTTTGGAAGAGCGACATCCCGGCCTCGCTCCGGGTGATCAGCAGGGCGTCCAGGTCGAGGCCGTTCAGGAGCCCCTCGGCCGCCCGCTCCAGGCTCGGCTGGTCGGCTATGGCGATGCCGGAGGCGATCTCCGCCTCCTTGCGGTTCGGGGTGAGCAGCGTCGCCCCGCGGTACTTGCCGTAGTCGTCCCCCTTGGGGTCGACCACCACGGGGATGGCGAGGCGCCGGCCGGCCTGGCAGAGCGCGGCGAGGACCTCCGGGGTGAGCACCCCCTTCAGGTAGTCCGAGACGACGATGACGTCGAAATTGGCGCAGTTGGCCTCCAGGTAGGAAAGGATGGCGTCCTGGGAGGGCCCGTCTATGGGCGACCTGGTCTCCCGGTCTATCCTGACGATCTGCTGGTTCGCGGCTATCACCCGGGTCTTCTTGCTGGTCCTGCGCGCCGGGTCCTCGAAGAGGCCGGCCAGCTCCACCCCTTTGGCCTGGAAGGCGCGGCGCAGCAGCGACCCGTTCTCGTCGCAGCCGATGACCGAGCAGATGGAGACCTGCGCCCCCAACGCCACCAGGTTGTGCACCACGTTGCCGGCGCCGCCCAGGCGGAGGTCCTCGCGCACCACCTCGACCACCTGCACCGGGGCCTCGGGTGAGATGCGCTCCGCCCTGCCCCAGAGGTACTCGTCCAGCATCAGGTCGCCGACCACCAGGGCGCGCACCGACGCGGCCTTCTCAAAAAACGATTCTACCTCTCTTCTCTCCATACACAATCTCCCGGCGTGCGTGTGGGGGCGGATGATCGTCGCGCCCCCGTGTTTCACCGCGACGGGCTAGCGATTCTGAGCCCGATCAGGGTTATTGGCGATGTATTGCCGCGTTTCGTGTAACTCTTGTTCGTTTCGAATGACATGCTCGTAAAAATTACGCTGCCACACCGTTTGCATCTGAGGACGGTTTTCCCTGAACCATTTGGTCACGCCTATTTTGAAGCCGCGCACGATGGCCCCAACCGTCCTGGCCCTGCCGTCCCGTAGGGGCGCATCATCATGCGCCCGATTTGCCCGCGAGGGCAAACAGTCCTCGCCCTCGATCAGCAAAATCCCGTGCACGTGGTTCGGCATGACGATGAAGGCATCCAACTCAACGGATGGGAAATGATCCGGAATCTCCAGCCAGCACCTACGGACCTCTACCCCCGCGTCGTTTAGCGTGAGGACTGGAGAAGAACCGGGCGCATGATGATGCGCCCCTACAAATGCAGCGAACAGGGGCTGGTTTTTGTCGGTGCAAAGCGTGACAAAGTAGGCACCGTTTTGCGCATAGTCATAGCCTTGCAAACGTAGGGACCGGCGCTGGGGCACCCCAGGGTTGTGCGTCATCAGGTCCCCCTCCCCGGCCGCGGCCAATAAACACATTCAACGGCAGGGCGCAGGATGATGCGCCCCTACAACGTCAGCACACAAGCGCTGGTTGCGGTGGGCTAGAGGCCCGGACAAAGTCAGCGCACAGCCTGTGGGCCGGAAGCGTCACATAATGATACCGCGAAAACCATACCTCGCTGTAGGGGCGCATCATCATGCGCCCGATTTGCCCGCCAGGGCAAACAGTCCCAGGGCGGACCTCGGCGAGCGCACTTTGCGCTTTCTGGCAAAGCATCCGCCCCGATTTGGCCGCCAGGGCAAACAACCGCTAGGCGCGCAACCGGTCCAGTATCCCCGCGGCGAGCAGCGGGATCATGATCTCGTGGTGCCCGGTGACGGTGTAGCCGCGGCTCTTCCCGGAGGTCGGCCGCTTCACCACGTTGGTGAGCGGCCGGTAGTGCTGCTGCATGTCGAAATTCGCCGTCGTGAAATGGTCCACGTGATGCCCGAGGTTCTGCGCTATGGAGAGCGCCTTCAAAAACACCTCCGGCAGCAGCACGGCGCTTCCGATGTTCAGATACACCCCGCCGTCCCCCAACTCCGAGACCACGGAGGTCAGAATCCTGAAATCGGTGTAGGAAGCCTGGCCCAGCACGGCGCCGTCCGCCGAGGGGTGCTGGTGGGTGATGTCGGTCCCGATCGCCACATGCACGGTCAGCGGGATGCCCCGCTCGGAGCAGAGGGCCTGCAGGCTGTCGCTTCGAAACGGGAGCTGCCGCTCGTTGATCATGCGCCCGACCGACTCCCCGTACCCCAGCCCCTGCGCCACCCCGGCCTTCAGGGCGGCGTTGATCTGCGCCCCGGTCTCCTCGGCCATCCCGAAGGTGCCGGCGTGCAGCACCGCCCCCACGTCCTCGCTGGTGGCGCCGATCAGGGCGATCTCGAAGTCGTGGATGGAACCGGCGCCGTTGAGCGCCACCGCCGTGACGACGTCGGCCTCGATCAGGGACCTCAAGACCGGCTGCAGCCCGCACTTGATCACGTGCCCGCCGAGCGCCAGCACGACCGGCTTCCCCTTTTGGCGCGCGGCCACCACCGCATCGATGACGCTCAACAAGGAGTGCGAGCCGAGTTGCTTCGGGAGGGAGGCCAGGAGCCCCGCCACGGTCATGCCGGCCGCCACCGGCTGCGCGAAATCGTTGGCCACCGACACCTTGTTGTTGCGCGTGGCGATCGGGTAGGTGGTGACGCCCGAGAAGTCGAGAGGTTCGTAGTTCATGGTTCTCCTTGGTTCGTTGTTCTGTCCCCCCTATGGAATAGGGGGGAAGCTGAACGCAGTGAAGCAGGGGGGTGTTTGCCTGGAGGAGGACCCCCCTGTCTCGCTGCGCGAGCCTTCCCCCCTGTTGTCACAGGGGGGACACTTCCCAATCAAATTCTACAGTTGACGTGCCTCGCAGCCCCTCACAGCCCCTCACAGCCCGGCGTAGCGCCCGTACAGGTACTGCATGTAGGCCTGGGTATCCTTCAGCAGCTCGGCATCGCGGGCCGCTCCCTGCACCGGTCCGGCCCTCAGGATGACCTGCTTCGAGACGTTGTCGAAGACGGTGGTCTGCTCCGGGGTGCGCAGCGCGAAACCGGTGTTGAAGTTGTAGTAGGCGTAATCGTTGCGGCGCCGGTTTAAAAGGTCGTTGCTCCAGAGAAACTGGTCGCTGGACAGCCCGAGCTGGGCCAGCAGGGTCGCCGCGATGTCGGACTGGGAGCCGATGGTGCTCCTTCTGGCCCCGCGGTATTGCGGCTTCAGCACCTCGCCGTAGAAAAGCAGCGGAATGTGGTAGCGCGCCGGCTCGAAGTTGTTCCGGTTCAGCGGCAGGGTGTGCCCGTGGTCCGCCACGAAGACGAACAGGGTGTTCTTGTACCAGCTCTCCCGCCGCGCCTGCTGAAAGAAACCCCTGAGGCTCAGGTCGGAGTAGTGCACGGCGTTCTTGAACAGGGAGGGTCCGTCGCTCCCCCGGTAGACCGTCTCCATCGGCACTTCGAACGGCTCGTGGCTGCTGAGGGTGAACAGGGCGCTGAAAAACGGGGTGCGCTCCCCCCTCAGGTCGTCGATCACCCGTTTGAACACGACGTGGTCCTGGGCGCCCCACTTGGAGTTCATGTCCTTCTTGTCGAAGGCCTCCCGGTCCACCACCTTCTGGAAACCGGAGTGGACGATGAAGGCGTGCATGTCGTCGAAACGGTCGTCGCCTCCGTAATGGAACTGGGTCGCGTAGCCCGCCTTGCCGAGGACTCCGCCCAGCGTGGGGAGCCGGTCCATCTTGAGCGGATGGTTCAGCACGCTCCCCTCGGGGTTCGACGGGTAGCCGGCCAGCACGGCGGGGATGCCAAAGGAGCTGCGGTTGCCGTTGGCGTAGAAATCGGTGAAGAGCAGCCCAGCGCCGGCCAGCTCGTCGAAGAAGGGGGCGATCCCCTTCTCGGCTCCCAGGGCCCCGATCACGTCGGCGGTCCAGCTCTCCAGGATGAAGACGACGACGTTGGGGCGGCTGGTGGTGAGGATCCGCTCCGTGTCGACCGGGGTGCCCCGGCCGAAGAGCCGATCGGTCCGTGCCTTCACCTCGGCATCGGGGAGATAGACGAAGCTGTTCCCCTGGTGCCGGAAGTAGTACTTGATGTCGTACATCAGGTTCCAGCTCGCGTTCAGGGCCGCGTGGTTCGCGAACTGCTCGGACGAGAAGAAGGCGAAGCTCGGGTTCATGGGGGCCACGCCGACGCTCCCCCGGATGCCGAGGAAGATCAGCGCCGCGAACAGCAGTCCCAGGGAGGCCCTGAGGCAGCGCGCCCCCGGCGAGGAGCCGCCCCGCCCGCCGAGGAGTTCCCGGCAGAGCACGCCGTAGAGCAGCGTCCCGGCCACGATCAGCAGGCCCACCAGGGAGAAGAGCAGCAAAAGCGGCGAGGAGGAGACCGAGGCCAGGGCCTCCTTCGGGTAGCGCAGGTAGGCCACCGTCTGGGCGTTCAGCTTGGCCCCGTATTCCCGGTAGGCGTGCAGGTCGGCGACCGTGATCAGGGAGACCAGCGCGACGCAGCAAAGGGTGTAGAGCTTCAAAAGCCGCCCCGCCAGGGCGAAGGGCGCGAACCGGTGGGCGACCCAGAGCAGATACGGGAGCACCAGCAGGTAGCAGGAGCTGGACAGGTCGATGTAGGCGCCGTAGCCGAAGATTCCCGCCACCGTTGCCGGGGAGAATCCGGAGAGCTTGGAGGCGTGATAGCCCAGGAAGGCGACGCGGCACAGCAGGAAGAATATCAGCCAAAACCCGCAGTAACGCAGGGCGAAACCCAAAAAACCTTTTGCTTCGGCAACGAACACCGAATCTGACGCACCGCTCATTATTGTCCGTTTCCGTCTAATTGCTGCCCACTGCCGCTAGCTCGCGCGTCTCGCCCCCATGGTCCGACCACGCCGGGATCATGCCCCGTAATAGGCCCGGTACCAGGTAACGAACCTGGCGATCCCCTCCTCGATGGAGGTGGCCGGCTTGAACCCCACGTCCCGCATCAGGTCGTCCACGTCCGCGTAGGTCGCGGGGACGTCGCCCGCCTGCAGGGGGAGCAGATTCTTGCGGGCCTCCCTGCCGAGCTCCTTTTCCAGCACCTCTATGAAGCGCAAAAGCTCCACCGGGTTGTTGTTGCCGATGTTGTAGATCCGGTAGGGGGCGTAGCTGGTCCCCGGGTCGGGACTCGCCCCGCTCCAGGCCGGGTCCCCTGCGGGAACCTTGTCGATCACCCGGCGGATCCCCTCGACGATGTCGTCGACGAAGGTGAAGTCCCTCTGCATCTTGCCGAAGTTGAAGACGTCGATCGGGCTTCCTTCGAGGATCGCCTTGGTGAAGAGGAAAAGCGCCATGTCCGGCCTCCCCCAGGGTCCGTAGACCGTGAAGAAGCGCAGTCCCGTGGTCGGCATGCCGTAGAGGCTCGAGTAGCTGTGGGCCATCAGCTCGTTGGCCTTCTTGGTGGCGGCGTAGAGCGAGACCGGGTGGTCCACGTTCTGGTGCACGGAGAACGGCATGGCCGTGTTGGCGCCGTAGACCGAGCTCGAGGAGGCGTACACCAGGTGCCCCACCCCGCTGTGCCGGCACCCCTCGAGGACGTTGATGAACCCGGTGAGGTTGCTGTCCGTGTAGGCGTGCGGGTTCACCAGGGAGTAGCGCACCCCGGCCTGGGCCGCGAGGTTTACCACGGCGTCGAAACGCTCCTGCTTGAAGAGCCCGGCCATCGCCTCCCGGTCGGCGAGCTCCATCAGGACGAACCGGAAGCCGGGGAGCTCCTGGAGCTGGGCGAGCCTGGCCTTTTTTAGGTTCACGTCGTAGTAGTCGTTGAGGTTGTCCAGGCCGACGACCTGGGACCCCTGTGCCAGGAGTCTCTTAGCGAGATGGAAGCCGATGAAACCGGCGGCGCCGGTAACCAGGATTTTAGCCATATACCCTCTCCTCGATGGTCCACATGTCAACATCACCAATGGTAAGCGCGTCACTGTCAAGGCGCGGGCCAAAGGGCCGCAGCCCCCCAAGTTAGCATAAACCTGTGCTGCTGTAACAGCATTTTTCATTTGCCGGCAGGGAGATCGGCATTTATTAACCCCCGCGGCGAACTTTCGCGGACTGCCTGGCCGGCTTGCGGGGCTCCCGCCCCGCCGGGGTGCCTGAACCCGGGCGGGAATCTAGAAAAGGTTATATCTGAGGATGCAATAGATCGCTTTGACGCCGTCTCTCCAGCCGATCTTCTTCCCCTCCAGATAGGTGCGCCCGTAGTACGAGATGCCGACTTCGTAAATCCTGATGCCGGGTATCTTGGCGATGGCCGCGGTCACCTCCGGCTCGAACCCGAACCTTCTTTCCTTCAGGGAGAAGGACTGTACCAGCTTGGTGTTGAAGAGCTTGTAGCAGGTCTCCATGTCTGTCAGGTTGAGGTTGGTCATCATGTTGGACAGCGTGGTGAGCAGCTTGTTTCCTATGGTGTGCCAGAAGAACAATATCCTGTGCGGGTTGCCGCCGGCAAAACGGGAGCCGTACACGACGTCGGCAAACCCCTTCAGCACCGGTTCCAGGAGGATGTTGTATTCGTTCGGGTCATACTCGAGGTCCGCATCCTGGACTATCAGGAACTCTCCGGTCGCCTTGCTGATCCCGGTGTGCAACGCGGCGCCTTTGCCCATGTTCTTATCATGCTTGAAATACTGGATATTCAAGGACTGATTGTCGGACATGTATTTCTTGACCGCCGCTTCCGTATTGTCAGATGAGCAGTCATTTACTATGATAATTTCCTTGCCTATGTTATCTACCAGGACAACGTCCTTTATCTTTTCCAGTATGACGTGGATGGTAGCGCCTTCATTATACGCGGGAACGACGATCGACAGTTTTGTTATCACAATTGCCACCATGCACGGGTTTGGTTGTAGGATTTCATTGGGGAGCGCCGGAGCGCCAGCGCCCCGAGTTGGGAAGTATACTTAATCCCGATTGTTTAGGCAAATAAACAACGTCCACCTTGGGGTGGGGAGCGAGGCGGGGGCTCCCTGCCGGCCGGAAAACCGCGCCGCGCCAACATGATGCTTGACAAGCCGACACCGAATGATGTCTATTTCCAAGGGCTCCCCTGCCGGAGCCGGCAACCAGCCGACGCGGGCCTCCCCAGCCGCGCCGGCTCCTCCCACGGCAAAACCACCCGGTTCGGCACCTATCTTGGAGCGGCAATGAAGATATCGTTCGTCTTATTGATAAAAATCCGGTCGCATCACGACCACAACGAGTTGGACCGGTTGAAGAACATCCAGCTCAAATCGTTGCGCAAATTCCTGGACCCCACGATACTTCAGGATTTCTTCATCATCGCCTCGCGCGAGGACATCGCCACCATCAAGGACGACCTGCTCCGGAGCTACCCCGAGTTCCCCTTCGTCTTCGTGGTCGAGGACCAGCTCTGCCCGTCGATCACCGGCGGGGCCGGCTGGACCAAGCAGATGATACTCAAGCTTGCCGTGGCGAACCTGGTCCAAACGGATTACTATCTGACACTCGACACCGATGTCTTCCTCACCAAGCCCCTGTCCGAGGCCGACCTCCTCCAGGACGGCAAGCTGGTCTATCAGAAGGAGAATCCCGACACTCACAAGAAGTGGTGGAAAAGCAGCGCTCACCTATTGCGGGTCGACCCGGACCGGGTGCTGAGGAAAGAGTTTGCCATGGGGGTGACGCCGGAGTACCTGGTGACGGAGGTGTGCCGCAAGCTGCAGGCCGAGATAGAGTCGCTGCACGGCACGAGGGACTGGGCCTTCTGGCTCATGACGAGCCGCATGTCCAAGAAGAGCCTGCTGAACAAGGTCATCAGGAAGCTGTGCGGGTCCGCACCGTTCCTCGCCGCCGTGCTCCCCAAGGAGCGCGTCGAACAGATCAGGGGGTGCGACTGGACCGAGTATTCGCTTTATTGGACCTACCTGGACAAGTTGCAGCTGGCGGAGCGCTACTACGCTGCAGGCGGCAGGCAGCTGTACGGCAACTGCATCTGGGGCGAGGGGGACATCAAGGAGCAGGATCTCGGCACGCTGATGGGGAAGGCTTTCAGTGACAACGCGCAGTACCACTTTTCCATCATACAGAGCTCCATCAAGCACCTGGACACTTCCCGGCTGGCAGAGATCATGAAGCAGTACCTGGACTAAGCGGTCCCGGACGGCATCCGGGGCCGCTCATTCAGATCATGCCGCGCCCGGCGAGCAGCTCCAGGAGCTGACCAGATGCCGCAGAGAGAGCGTCGCAGGAGAACTCGGCATTTTTCTCGAAGCTGTAGCCGTCGGCCATCATCACCAGGACCAGACCGTCGCCGACGCGCTTTTTGTCCTGCTTCATGGCGGCAAGGATCGGCTCCAGCTCGAAGTAGCGCCTGGCCAGCGGGACGGAGAGGCTCGGAAAGAGGAGCGTTTCCGCCAGCAGGTCGCCCAGGGAAGCCGCCAGCCTGCCGGACTGCACGGAGGCGATATTCGCCAACAGCATGCCGATCACGACCGCCTGTCCGTGCGGAATGGCGTAGTCGCTCACGGTCTCCAGGGCGTGGCCGAAGCAGTGGCCGAAGTTGAGGAGGTTGCGCCGCCCGGTGTCGAACTCGTCCCCCTCCATGTAGCTCAGCTTGACGCTCAGCGACCTCTTGATCGCAGCCAGCAGCGCACCCGGCTCCCGCGCCATCAGGGCCGGCAAGGCGGCCGTCAGCTCCGCCGTCGACTGCGCCCCTCCCATCAGGTGCAGCTTCACGACCTCCCCCAGTCCGCTCAGAAAGTCGGCGTCCTCCAGGGTCGTCAGGAAGTCCGGGAAAATGTGCACCTCGGTCGGCGGGTAAAAGGTGCCGATCAGGTTCTTGTACCGCTGGTAGTTGAGCGAGGTCTTGCTGCCGATGCAGCTGTCCGACTGCGCCAGCAGGGTGGTGGGGACGAAGACCCAGTTGAGTCCCCGGTAGAGGGTGGAGGCGACGAATCCGGTCACGTCCTGGACGATCCCGCCGCCCAGCGAGATCAGGGTCATGTTCTTCTTGGCCGCCCTTTCCATGAGCCGGTCGTAGATCTCCATGACGCTCGCCAACCCTTTGCGCTCCTCGCTCGCCGTGAAGAGCAGGCGCTCGGCTTCGGGGATGCCGCTCAGGATCCCCTCCCCGAAACAGCGCCAGACGTTTGCGTCGATCACGAAAAGCCGCTGGGGAAACCGGTCGAAGGCCTGCAGGAAGGCGGCGCTATTCTGGAAATGCACCGTATAATCGCGCACCTGGGAATGTATGCTGATCACTGACACGTGAACCCTCCGTCGGCGAAGATCGTCTGTCCTACCGTGTAGCTGTTGCGCCGGGAGCAGAGGAAGGCCACCAGTTCGGCGATCTCCCGCGGCTCGGCCAGCCTTGCGGCGGGGATGGCCCGGGCGATGGAGGCGAGCTCCGCCTCGCTGTTGTTCTGCCGGGTCAAGGCGGTCCCGACGAAGCCGGGGGCGACCGCGTTGACCAGTACCCCCCGGTGCGCCAGTTCGACGGCGGCGGCGCGCGTCATGCCGTTCAACCCGGACTTGGTTGCGGCGTAGACGAAGCGGCGCGGCTTGGCCACGCCGCTCCAGATGGAGCTGATGTTGACGATGCGCCCGTAGCCCCGCTCCGCCATCCCGGGCGAGAGCGCCCTGATGAGCAGCATCGGAGCGACCAGGTTCACCTGCAGCGTCTGCGCCAGGTCGTCGTCGCAAAACTCGGCCGCCGAGGCGAGCGGGTTGATCCCGGCGTTGTTGACCAAGATATCCACCCCCCCTTCCAGCTCACGGCAGTAGCGGGCCACCGACTCTGCACTGCTTAGGTCCAGCTCCTGGCGGCTGGGGGCCAACACCGTGGCCCCCAGCTCCCCGAAAAGCTCGGCAATGGCCTGGCCGATTCCCCTGGCCGCGCCGGTCACCAGTGCGGTGCGGCCGTTCACTCGTAGGCCCCGCCCGCTTCCTTGATCATCCGGTCGTAGCGCGACTCGAGCATCTGGATGCGGTGCATGTCCTCCTCGTAGATCAGCTTGTAGTAGTCGCGCTTGTTCTTGAGCCACATCAGCTCGAAGCCGACCGCCTTCAGTATCCCCTTCTCGTAGCCGTCGTTGAGCGCTTCGGGGCAGCTGAAGATCACCTTGCGGGTCTCGTAGCGGTCGACCAGCCCCTCGGGGAGCTGGCGCAGGAAGGGTACCGTCTCCTTGGAGACCCCGCCGCCCACGACGCAGTCCAGGTTGTGCTTCTTCGCCTTGGTGAACAGGTCGCGCGCGATCTCCAGGATCTCGGGCGAGTTCACGTATTCGCGGTTTTTCCCCATGGAGCCGGTCAGGTCGACCCGCCCAAGGACCACGCCGTCCAGCTCGCCGATCTCCGGGAGCTCCAGCATGCGGTCGAAGTTGCGCACCGCGTCGATGGTCTCGATGTTGACCAGGAAGTGCACCTGGTCCCGCTCCTCGGCCGGATAGGCGAGCTTCACCGCCGCCAGGTACTTGGTCAGCGCGTAGGGGGTCTCCACCATGGGGCCGACGATGTGCACCACCCCGATGGAACGGGACTGGTACATGTCCAAAAGGGCCTCGCAGCCGCCCACCTTGATGGTCAACTCCAGCCCCGCCTTGGAGACGACGTCCTTCAGGCGCAGCGCCTCTTCCAGGCGGGTTCCCTCCGCCTCGAATTCGGCCTTCACCCCGATGACGTGGTGGTTCTCCTTCAAATCCGCCAGCACGTCGACCATCCGTTTTTCCAGACTGTTCATTAGCTCCCTCCTTGTGGTGAACGAAATATTAGATCGTCAGTTTCTTGCTCGTAGCTGCGCTGCCGGTGATCATGTTGTCCTGGAACTCCGCGCGCTCCAGGAAGGGAAACATGTCCTCCAGCGGTTTGGAGACCATGCGGCCGTCCGGAAGCTTCTCGGACGACAATTTCGGCTCGAAGCGGTAGTCCGGGGTCAGGCGGACCTCGCACACCAGCGGCCCCGTGACCGCCAGCACCCGGTCCAGGTCCTCGGCAAGGGTCTGGTTGTTTTCGAGGACGGCGCTGGGGAGCCCGTAGGCGGCGGCGAGCCTGGTGACGTCGGGGAAGCTCACCCCGCTCTCCGGGTCGCAGCCGCAGCGGCGCCCCTGGAAGAAGCCGTCCTGGGTCTGGCGGATGGAGCTGTAGCCGTTGTTGTTCAGTACGAAGAGCTTCAGCGGGAGCCCGTGGTGGCGGACGGTCTGCAGCTCCTGGATGTTCATCTGCAGGCTTCCGTCGCCGGCCAGGCAGACCACCTCGCGTCCCGGCTCCGCGAAGCAGGCGCCGATGGCGGCCGGCAGGTCGTACCCCATGGAGGCGCAACCGGAATTCCAGAACATCCGCTGCCCCTTTTTCACCTTGCCGGCCTGGAAGAGCACGACGCAGGCGGTCCCGTTGCCGGCCACCACCACGGAGCTGGCAGGAAGTTTCCTGGTCAGGGTCTCCACGAAGTGGTAGGGGTTGACCAGTCCCAGGCTGGCGCGCTGCTCCGGGAGTACCGGCGGATAGCGGCGCACGCGCTCGGCGCACCAGGAAAGCCAGCCGGCCCGGGAGGGGTGCGGGCGGGGCGCGGCCTGGCGGCCGAGCTCCGCCAGGAAGGCTCCGGCATCGGCGACGATGCCGAGGTCCGGCCGCACCGTCGGCTTGGCCAGTTCCGCCGGGTCGATGTCGACCACCACCTTGCAGGCGCGGGCGCCGAAGCCCGCCCAGTCGTAGCTCGCCTGCCGGATGTTGTTGCGGGTGCCGACGCAGATCAAAAGGTCGGCGTTTTGCAGCACGAAGTTCCCCGACCGGTTGCCGATGGTCCCGACCCTCCCCATGTAGAGCGGGTCGTCGCTTGGGACCAGGTCCATGCCGGAGAAGGTGGAGAGCACCGGGACCCCCAGCTGCACCCGGACCCGGTCGAAGAGTTCGCGGGCGCCGGCGATGCCGATCCCCTGCCCCGCCAGCAGGACCGGACGCTCCGCCCGTCCCAGCAGCTCCAGCACCCGGGCCACCTGGCCGGACAACTCGTCTCCGGCCTCCGGAGCCGCGCCGTCGGCCGCGGTTTCCGGCCGGTAGGGCTCCAGGAGTTCTTCCTGAACCAGGGCCCCCTGCACGTCGAGCGGGACGTCGAGCCAGACCGGGCCGGGACGGCCGCTGGTCGCCAGCTGCAGCGCCTTTTCCAGCAGGGTCCGCACCTCTTCGGGGCGGGAGACCACGGCGGCGAACTTGGTCACCGGCCGGACCATGTCGACGATGTTGATCTCCTGGTCGCCCAGCTGGCGCAGCCCCAGGTCCCGGCACGACTCGATGGTGGTCTCGCGCTTGACCTGACCGGAGATGTAGAGGGCCGGCACCGAATCGAGCCACTGCCCGATGACCCCGGTCAGCGTGTTGGTCCCGCCGGGGCCGGAGGTGACGACGCACACCCCGATCTTGCCGCAGACCCGCGTGTACCCCTCCGCTCCGATGGCCGAAGCCTGCTCGTGGTGGTTGCAGAGGTACTCCAGCTCCCGGCACGCCCCCACCGAGTCGTTGAGATGCATCGCACCGCCGCCGGTGATCATGAATACCTGCCGGACGCCGTACTCGACCAGCTTTTTCACTATGTAATCGGAAACTTTTATCAAGGGGAACCTTTCTCCTTTTTCCTGATCGGCACGCCGGCGCAATAAATCTCCCCGGCGACCTCAGACCGAGCGGGATTATAGCACAATACAGGAAATTGTATTTGCAAATACGCTGTTTTTTTCAAGACCCCGCCACGTTTCAGAGTGACTGAAACGGAGAGTACTGAACTTCCAGGTGACCGTCAAACGGCAAGCTCGCCCACTGCCAGTCTCGGGCCCTTGCAGAGACAGGCGTGCCGGCAAGGATCCGGACGCACAAGGGCAGGCGGGAGCCCCCGAGGGTTGCTCGCCAAGCTCCTCCCCACTCCTAACCCTGGTGTCCGGATGACTCGACCGGTGGGAGGCTGCCGCAAGGTGGCACGGGATGCCGGTCAGCCTCGCGCTTATTTGTCAACCAGCAGCTGCTCCCGGTCCAGGAGGTCCCGGTGCGCCGCGTACCAGTCATAGAGACTCCCCACCGACTCTTCCAGCGGGGTCAGGCGCAGGGTGGAGATTTCACCCGTCAGGCGCGCATTGTCGCCGCTGTACTCGCCGCCCAACCCCGGGGCCCCGACCTGCACCGGAAGCTCCTTCCCGGACTTGCGCAGGATCATTTCCGCGATGGCGACCAAGTCGACGGCTGCGGCCGGCGTGACGTTGTAGGCAGGGTGCTCCGCCCGGTTCTCGACGAAATGCTCCAGGACCGGCATGAGGTCATCTATGTAGAGGTAATCGAAGCGCCGGTTCTGCTTTATGGTAATCGGCAGATCGAAGAGAGTCTTGCAGATGGCGTTGGAGATGAAGCGGATGGCGTAATCCTCATACTTGCCGAATACGCCGAACAGGCGCAAGGTCACCACGTCGTGCCTCTGCTCCAGGTACTTCTCGATGATGTACTTGGAAAAGCCGTGGGGGTCGGCGGGGATATGAGTACCGAAATACTCCTCCCGCATCTTCGGCTGGTAGTGCCGCATGTCGTAGACGGCGCCCGAACCGAGCAGGATCATTTTCCCGAACCGTTCGGCGTTTGCCATGATGTTGAAGAACATCCGGGTGTTGGCGTCGAGCAGCCCCGACAGGTCCTGCGCATTGCGGTGCCCGGGCTTGACGGCGCCGTGGATGACCACGTCTATCGCGTTGCTGCGGAAAAAGTCGGCAACCCGGGCCTGGTCGGTGAGGTCGAGTTCACGGTGGGAGGGGGCAACCACCTCATGGCGCCGCGCCAGGCTCTCGACGATGTTCCTGCCGATGAAGCCGTTGCCACCGGTTACCAGAATTCGCATGCCTGCTCCGTCGTAATTTTTCCTGCGCTGTCAGCTGCAGTTAATTGTTGTATTCGCTTCCCACAACCGTTCAAAGCGCCCCCTCGCCCTTCGGGAGAGGGCCGGGGTGAGGGATTCGCCCTGCCGCCCGTGCTGCTCCGTGGATACGCCCTCACCCCTGCTCGCCCCCGCAGCAGGCTTACCTGCCGCTCACGAAGCCGCTGATGGCGGCGATCATGAATTCCAGCATCTCCGGTGTCATCCCGGGATACACCCCGACCCAGAAGGTGCCGGTCATGATCCGGTCCGTGGTGGCCAGGGATCCCGCCACCCGGTACCCTGCTCCGGAGCTGCGCATCTCGTCGAAGCAGGGGTGCTTGATCAGGTTGCCGGCGAAGAGCATCCGGGTCTGGACCCCGCGGGACTCCAGGTGCTCCACCAGCTCGTCCCGCGTGAACCCCGCTCCCTCCCGGACCGTCATCAGGAAACCGAACCAGGACGGGTCCGAGTTGACGGTAGGCTCGGGGAGGATCAGCTTGCCGGCCAGGTGATCCAGTCCCTGGCGCAGCAGCTGCCAGTTTCTCTTGCGGGCCTCGACGAAGCCCGGGAGTTTCTCCAGCTGGGCGCAGCCGATGGCGGCCTGCATCTCCGTCACCTTGAGGTTGTAGCCGAAATGGGAGTAGACGTACTTGTGGTCGTACCCGTAGGGGAGCTCGCCGAACTGCTGCGTGAAGCGGTTGCCGCAGGTGTTGTCGCGCCCGGACGGGCACCAGCAGTCGCGCCCCCAGTCCCGGAACGATTCCACCAGCCGCTTCAGCTTGGTGTCGGCGGTATAGACCGCCCCCCCCTCTCCCATGGTCATGTGGTGCGGCGGGTAGAAGCTTGAGGTGCCCAGGTGGCCGAAGCTGCCGGTGTAGCCCCACTGGCCGTCGTAGCAGTAGCGGGAGCCCAGGGCGTCGCAGTTGTCCTCGATCAGCCAGAGCCCGTTTTGGTCGCAGAACTCCTTGACCGCCTTCAGGTCGAAGGGGTTCCCCAGGGTGTGGGCGATCATGACCGCCTTGGTCTTCTCCGACAGCGCCCCCTGGAGCAGGGAGGGGTCGACGTTGTAGCTCGGCAGCTGCACGTCCACGAAGACCGGCACCGCCCCGTACTGGACGATCGGGGCTACCGTGGTCGGGAAGCCGGCGGCGACGGTGATGACCTCGTCGCCGCGCCGGATCCGCCGCTCCCCGAGCTGCGGGGAGGTGAGGGCCATGAAGGCCAACAGGTTCGCCGAGGAGCCCGAATTGGTGAGGGAGCACTCCTTGGTCCCGAGGTACTGCGCGAACTCCCCCTCGAAGCGGGCCGCGTACCTCCCGGTGGTCAGCCAGAAGTCGAGGGAGGCGTCGATCAGCCCCTCTATTTCCCTCTCGTCGAAGACGCGGGCCGCGTAGGGGATGCGGTCTCCCGCGGTGAATGGCTTCTTCGCCTCGTGCTTGAACCGGTAATAATCAACGGCGGCTCCCAGAGCCCGTTGCCTCAGTTCCTGTTCCATCTCTTCATATGCAGGCATGTGGTACCTCGGTGTCATGATTTCGAATATGCTTCGATCTGGCGCAGGCAGACCTCGCCCATGTTCTGCTGCTGATGGAACGCCCTGGCCCACTCGATGGAGCTGTCCAGAGCCCGGTCGAGATCCCACCGGGGGCGCCAGCCGAGGTCCGTCTTCGCCTTGGAGCAGTCGAGCTTCAGGTAGCGGGCCTCGTGGGGGTGCTCACCCCCGCTGATCTGGTACGACGCGTCCGCGCCCCACTTGGCGCACAGCCTCTTGACGATCCACTCGACGGGCCTCGCGTCGCTGTCCTCGGGGCCGAAGTTCCAGCTGGAGGCGAAGCGCCCACCCTCCTCGTACAGCCTGCGGGCCAGCAGCAGGTAGCCGCTCAACGGCTCCAGGACGTGCTGCCAGGGTCTGACGGCGAAGGGGTTTCTGATGGCGACCGGCTCCCCCTTGGCAAGCGCGTTCAGGCAGTCGGGAACCAGCCGGTCCTTGGCCCAGTCCCCGCCGCCGATGACGTTGCCCGCCCGCGCCGTGGCCAGCCCGACCCCGTGGGCCTGCCGGCTGCCCGGATTGAAAAACGAGGAGCGGTAGGCGGCGGTCACCAGTTCGGAACACGCCTTGGAGCTGGAGTAGGGATCGTGCCCCCCCATCGCCTCGTTCTCGCGGTAGCCCCAGTGCCATTCCCTGTTCTCGTAGCATTTGTCGGTCGTGACGTTGACGACCGACCGCACCCCCGGGGAGTTGCGCACCGCCTCCAGGAGGTTCACCGTCCCCATGACGTTGGTGCTGTAGGTCTCCACCGGCATCAGGTACGACTCGCGCACCAGCGGCTGGGCCGCCATGTGGATCACGATCTCGGGATCGGCGTCCGCCATGGCCCGCGACAAGGCCCCGGGGTCGCGGATGTCGGCGATCACGGAGTGCACCAGGCGCTCCAGGCCGCACAGCTGGTAGATGCTCGGGGAGGTGGGGGGGGCGAGCGCGTAGCCGGTCAGCTCGGCGCCCAGGGAGTTGAGCCAGAGCGCGAGCCAGCCACCCTTGAAGCCGGTGTGCCCGGTGAGAAAGACCCGCTTCCCTCTCCAGAACTCGGCGTCGGACGAGCAGGGTGATTGAGACGGCGTTACCATGTTTTCCACGGGGCCTCCCCCGACTTCCACAGGCTCTCCAGCAGGTTCTTGTCCCTGAGGCTGTCCATCGGCTGCCAGAAGCCGCGGTGCTTGTAGGTCATCAGTTCGCCGTCATGCGCCAGGTTCTCCAGCGGCTCCTGCTCCAGGATGGTCCCGTCGCCGGAGAGGTAGTCGAATACGCCGGGGTTCATCACGAAGAAGCCGGCATTGATCCAGGAGCCGTCGCCTTTGGGCTTTTCCTGAAAGCTCAGGACCTGGCCTGCTTCCGAGAGCTCCAGCGCCCCGAAGCGGCCGCTCAGCTGGCTGGAGGTCACCGTCACCAGTTTCCCGTGGCCCGTGTGGAAATCGACCAGTTTGGCGAGGTCCACGTTACCCACCCCGTCGCCATAGGTCAACATGAACGGCTCGTTGTCCACGTAGGGCTGGATCCTCTTGAGCCTGCCGCCGGTCATGGTTTCCAGCCCGGTGTTGACCAGGGTCACCCGCCAGGGCTCCGCCGAGTGGTGGTGGATGACCTTCTGGTTCTCGTTGCGGAAATCGAAGGTGACGTCCGATTCGTGCAGGAAGTAATGGGCGAAGTACTCCTTTATGCAGTACCCCTTGTATCCGAGACAGACGATGAAGTCACAGAAGCCGTAGCTGGCATACGTCTTCATGATGTGCCAGAGAATCGGGCGCTCCCCGATCTCGATCATCGGTTTCGGTTTGAGATGAGATTCTTCGCTGATGCGAGTGCCAAACCCGCCTGCCAGAATAACCACTTTCATAATGTCTCCGCGAAAACTCCGAATGAGATATATGCTACCGGTGTTGCCCGGTTTGGTCCCTGTATCGCCCTGAGAGCCTACCTTCCCGGAACTTTGATTCGGCAGTATCCCCCCTGTGCAACAGGGGGGAAGGCTCGCGTGGCGAGACAGGGGGGGTCGCCTCTGGGCTGAAACACCCCCCTGCTTCACTGCGTTCCGCTTCCCCCCTATTTCATAGGGGGGACAATACGAAGCCCTGCCGGACCGTGCCGAGCCTAGCCGTCAAAGACCACGCACGACTCCTGCCGGAAGGGCGCCTCGGCGCTTTCGGCCACGAAGAGCGGCACCTTGCCGATGAAGGAGGCCCAGAGGGTGTAGGTGCTGGGCGGCCCGATGAGCTGGTCGCACCGGGCGAACGAATAGAGGTCCTCGAGCTCGTGGTTGTTCCCCATGACGTAGTCCAGCCCGGCAAAAAGCCGCTCGTCCTGGGGCTCGTTGGAACAGATCAGGAACCTGACGCGCCTCTCCCCCGCCGCGTCACGGTACCTGCGCATCAGCTGCGCGTACGCCTCGGAGCTGTAATAGTGCTTTCCCTTGAGCCACTTCTTGTAATCGCCCTGGCGGATGTGGACCCCCACCAGCTGGTCGCAGTCCTGCCGCGCCCTCTCCATGAGGAGGTCGATGCGCTCCAGGTACTCCGGCGCCGGGGTGAAGAACCGGCGCAGGGTCTCGCCGTGCTTGCCGAAGTTGGCACCGTCGCGAAAGAGCCACCCCTTGGTGAAAAGGTAGCGGGTGGCGCTCCGCGCCTCGATGAACGGGGCTGAGCTCAGGTCGAAGATCTGGTTGCCGCGGTCCGTCGGGGTGATGTCGAGCACCGCGCAGCGCGGCCCGCCCAGCCGAAGCCCCCGGTAGAGCGAGGTCCCCTTCCTGAGCAGCTTGAAAAAGGCCCGCTGCAGGGTCCGGTTCGGTTTGAGCCTGGAATCCGTCCCCGGGTAGCGGCAGAGGAAATCGTTGCTGAGGCTCGGGAAGTAGGACGCGTAATCGTGGAAGCTCGGGTTGGCCACCTGGTAGCGGTACTCCGTGGCGTTCGCCACGAAGTGGGCAAAGAGGATCAAGCGGTTGGCCAACTGGCCGGATTCGTTACTGATAATAACCATATCTGTTCCCGGGATGGTGCTGGTTCAGAGAGTGCCCGCCATCTTGGCGAAGCGCCGGCAAATTTTGCACCACAGCTTGGCCAGGGGAAGCGGCCATTTGACGGCTGGATAGATGAAGACCCAGTAGCTGGCATAGGACCGGAACACCGGCTGCAGGATCTGGAGGAAATCCTCCTGGTGAAAGGTGCCGAAATCGTTGCGGGCTGCCAGGATGTACTTGGAGAGGTGCCGCTTGAGCGTGATCCGGTTGATCGCCTCGAAGACCCCGCCGTCATAGCCGTACCTTTCCTGCAAAACCGTGAAGACCTTGTTGATATTGACGCCGAACACCTCGCAGAACTTGTACCCCCCCGAGTTGTCGAACTGGGCCGCCACCAGGTAGTCGGTCAGGTGCGCGTTCTGCTGAGCCTCGAACATGGCGGGAAAGGTCCACCCCAGCTGCAGCAGGTTGGTGTTGGCAAAGGCCTCAAGCTGGACGGAGTCCCCCAGAAGTTCCCGGTTGATCACGTTGCAGGAGATGAAGGTGAACCAGATATTGACCGCGCCGGCGAACTTCGCCACGTCGCGGTAGATCACCTGCTTCCCCTTGGGCCTGCGGGGCCGCTCCGCGACCAGATCCTTGTTGAAAAAATACGCCCCCAGGTGCACCACCCCGAACTCCCCCTGGCGCAGCAGCCCGATCACCTGGTCGAGGGTGCCGTCCAAAAGCACGTCGTCGTCCGAGAAGAGCAGGAAGTATTTGCCCCGGGCGGCCTGGAAACAGTTGGCGAAATTCCCGTCCGGTCCGATGTTGCTGGGGTTTTTCAGCAGCGAAATCCGGTGCCCGGCGCAGATGAACTCCTCCACCACGGCGACCGTGTCGTCGCTCGAACAGTTGTCCGAGACGATGATCTCGACGTCGTCCCCATAGCCGGCGGACTGGCTCAGGACACTGGTAAGTGAGCGGCGCAGGTAGCAAGCGCGGTTATAGGTCGGCACCGCGATGGTCAGCAAAGGTTTGTCGGTAACGGCCATTTTGATCCTATTCCGGGCGGAGCTGCGTCCAGGTTGTCGTATGAGTCGGTCGGCGTGCGCCGCCCGGCGCCCTCACCGGGGCGCCTTGCCGAACATCCTCAGCACCGGCAGCTTCAGGTAGTGCTTGAAGATCGCGTTGACCGTCTTGAGCGCGATGTAGTGCCTCTTCCCCACCGCCCGGTAGAGCCGGTTCTGCTCGGCGTGCCAGACGGTCCAGTGCAGCGAGTTGCTGTAGCCGTCCTCGTAGTAGTTCACCAGGGTGGTGTCCAGGTACCGGGTGCGCGCCATCCCGAACTCCCGGACCAGCCGGTAGGTGAGCAAGCGGTCGCTCATGATCAGGAAGCTGGTGTCGTAGCTCGGCATGACGTCGCGGCGGTAGATGATGGCCTGGTGGCAAAGCGGCATCCCCTTCAGGAAGCGCTGGGGGGACCTGATCCGCTTCCCCTTGACGTAGGAAAGCGAGCCGTCCGGGAAGAGCATGTTGGCCCTGCCGTAGAGCAGCACGCACTCCCCCGGGGAGGCCTCGACCAGGGTGGCGACGTCGGCGATCAGCTCGTCGCCGGCGTTCAGGAACATCAGGTACCTGCCGGTGCAAAGCCTGGTCCCCTTGTTCATGGCGTCGTAGATGCCGGCATCGGGCTCGCTGACCCAGCGGTCGATGAGCCCCTGGTGGGAGCGGATCAGATCCGGGGTGCCGTCGCTGGACGCCCCGTCCACGACCAGGTACTCGATCCGGTCGCTCTTCTGGCGCGCCACGCTCTCCAGGGTGCGCAGCAGACGCCGGGCGTCGTTTCGGACCACCGTCACGATGGAGAGGGCCGGCTGTGCTTCGGTCATCAGGGCTCCTTCGGGCCGCGCGCCAGGCGCGGGTGGAGCTCCTGCGCCCCGGGCTCCGCGTGCGGCGCGGGGTGGGCCAGCAGCTTGACGATCCCCGCGAGCACCGTCTCCACCTTGATGCTGACGGAGCACTCCTTGTCCTTGTCGCAGAGTTTGCGCGCGCACTTGGTGCAGTGCATGGGGGACTGCAGGGTCAGGTGCTGCTCGCCCCGGGGGCCGGTCAGCTTGCCGTTGGTGGCCCGGTACAGCGACACGGTGGGGGTCCCCACCGCCGCGGCGATGTGCACCGGTCCGGTGTCCCCGGCGACCACCAGGTCGACCTTCTTCATGACGGCGGCCAGGGCCTTGAGCGGGTAGCGGTCGATCACCCGCGCCCCCGGACCGATCCCCTTGGCGACCTCGGCGACCACCGCGCGCTCCGCCTGGTTGCCCCAGGAAAGCAGGACCGAGGCGTCCGGGAAGCTCTCCAGCACGCGCCGCCCCAGCTCGACCCAGCTCTCCTTCGCCCAGAGCTTGGTCTGCCAGGTGGTGCCGCAGTGGAACAGGAAGACCAGCCCATCCGACAGGGTCGCCAGGAGCGCCGCGGCGTCCGCGTCGTCCCCGGGGGTGGTGACGATGGTGGAGCAGAGCTGCAGCTCCCGGTAGTCCCTGCCGAAGGGGACGCTGACCAGGCGCAGGTACTTCTCCGTGACGTGGTAGTCGACCTTGCGAAGCGGCACCCGGCGAGTCGTGAAGAGCAGGTTGAGCCGCTCCCGCACCTCCTCGCGGATGAAGCCGACCCGCTGCGCGGCCCCGGTCAAATAGCAGACCAGACCGCTCTTCAGGTTCCCCTGGATGTCGAAGACCAGGTCGTAGTTGCGTTCGCGCAGGGTCTCCTTCAGCGCCCCGATCTCGCGCCAGGTGGCGGCGGCGAAGGGGTGCTTGCGCCAGAGTTTGGTGCGCACCAGGTGGACCGCGGCGAGCCCGGGGTTGCCGGCCAGCACCTCCAGGAACGGCTCCTCCACCACCCAGTCGATCTCCACGCCGGGGACCACCTGGTGCAGGTAGTCGATCACCGGCAGGGCGTGGATGACGTCGCCCAGGGCCGAAGCCTTGATTATCAGCACGCGGGTCGCTTTCTTGGTCATCCGCCCAGGCCTCCGGAGGATTTTTTCTGGATCTCGTACAGCCTCATATACTTGAGGAAGGTCCCCAGGGCGCCCATGACCGAGATGACGAAGCCGTGTACGCCGTCCAGCACGCCGAGCCTGATGAAGTAGCGGGTGAAAAAGGCGCTCAAGGGGCGCAGGGTGACGTGGTGCCAGCGGGCCCTCTTGCCGCGGGCGAAGAGGTCCTCCGCGGAGAGGTCGGCGTAGCGGGCGGTGCGCAGGACATAGCCGTAAAGGTCGAGGTCCTGCGGGTGCAGGATGTCGCCGGCAAGCTTGCGGGTGGCGCCGCGCACGATGAAGCGCTCGTGGATGTTGCCGCCGCTCCAGGCGCCCCGGGACCGGCAGTAGAGGCGCCCCTTGTAGTCCGGGTAGAACGAGGCGTGCCGGATCCACTTGCCCCAGAACCTGGTCCTTCTCTTGAACTCGAAGCAGTCGTACCCCTGGAAGTCCTGCGGCGTGAGGGCCAGGATGGCGTCCCTCATCTCGGGGGTGACGCGCTCGTCGGCGTCCAGTTCCAGCACCCAGTCGTGGGAGGCGAGCCCCATGGCGTGGCACTTCTGGTCCTTGAAGCCGGTGAAGCGGTGCTGGTAGGGGGAGACCCCGCGATCCCGGCAGACCTGGAGGGTGGCGTCCGAGCTGAAATCGTCGACGACGACGATCTCGTCGACGAAGGCGAGGGAGTCGAGGCACTCGCCGATCTTGGCGGCCTCGTTCTTGGTGATGATGAACGCCGATATGGGGGGCTTCTCAGCTGGCACGGTGCTCCACTCCAACCTCGCGCGCCTGATCGACGAGCAGCACGGGTATCCCGTCGCAGACCGGGAAGGCGAGCCGGCAGGCTGCGCAAAGCAGGCCGTCTCCGGTTTCCTGCAGCGCTCCCCGGCAAAGGGGGCAGGCGAGCAGTTCGAGCAGTTCAGGTGACAGGGGCATGAGGGTCCTGGGGAAAATCGTTGAGTCGTTGAGTCGTTGAGTCGTCGAGTCGTTGAGTCGTTAAGTCGTTGAGTCGTTGGAACTTTGCCTGTGTCCCCACTGCGAAGTAGGGGGGAAGGCTCGCGCAGCGAGACAGGGGGGTCTCTCTGCAGGCCAAAGCACCCCCCTGCTTCACTACGTTCAGCTTCCCCCCTATTTCAGAGGGGGGACAACCACATCTTGCGCTGAATAATACCTTTACGGTCGCCGAACCTCAGCTGTGCGCCAAAAGCTTGTCCAGTGCCGCCTCCAGCGGGCGCGGGTCCTCGCAGGCCAGCTCCAGCACCACCGCGAAGCAGCCGGCCAACCGCTGCGCATAGGGGACCAGCTTCACGGCGTCCTTCTGGGTGGTCAGTAGCACGGTCGAGCGCGAGGCGGTCTTCAGTCTCAGGATGGCGGCGACCTCCGCCTCGCCGTAGGGCGAGTGGTCCGGAAAGGAGATGGTCGTCACCGGCATCACCCCGATCGCTTCCAGCCCGGAGAAAAACGCCTCGGGATCGGCGATCCCCGAGAAGGCCAGGACGCGGCCCCGCCGGGCCCCCTCGAAGCCGCCAAGTTCGCCCCCTGCCAACGGGACTATGCCAGAAAACTGATGTTTCGTCCAGCAGGAAGGCTTCTCCGGGAAAAGCTCGGGCCCCGGGGCCCCCTCGGGAGAGCGGGTGTACACCACCAGGTCGGCCCGCCGGGCGGCGCAGGCCGGCTCGCGCAGCATCCCGCCGGGGAGGGTCCAGCCGCTGGCGAACGGGCTGGCCGCATCCAAAAGCAGGATGTTCAGGTCGCGCCTGAGCCTTAGGTGCTGGAAACCGTCGTCCAGCACGACCAGGTCGGGCTTGAGCTCCTCCAGGGCGCGCAAGCCCGCCCGGTAGCGGTCCGCCCCGATCACCACCATCAGCCCCGGCAGCTTCGCGGCGAGCAGGCAGGGCTCGTCTCCCGCGACCTCGGGCGGCAGCAGGAGACTCTTGCCGTCGCAGACGACCCGCAGCTCGCCGGCCGCCGAGCCGCCGTAACCGCGGGAGAGCACGGCGACCCGCTTGCCGCGGCGCATCAGGTAGTCGGCGATCCAGGCCACGGTCGGCGTCTTGCCGGTCCCGCCCAGGGTGAGGTTCCCCACCGAGACCACCGGGCAGGGGAGCCGGTAGGAGCGCAGCAGACCCAGCCGATAGCCAAGGGCGCGCAGGCGCAGCACCAGTGCGTAGGGGTAGGAAAGCGCTCGCAGCAGACCCAGCAGCGCGCGGTCGCGCACCCGCCGGCGCTTCTCGGAGACGAGCTCCTGGAAATAAAGGGAAAGGTCGCTCATGGCCTGCCCGGGGCGGGGAGCTTTTTAGCGGCAGCGCCGCTTCCGGCCAGCAGGCCGGCGGCTATATCCAGATGGCGCGCGGTGGCGCCGGAGCACTCCTGCAGGAGGCCGGTGCCGCGCCGCCCCATCTCCAGCCGGCCCGCCTCCGAAGCGGCGAGTGCGCAGACGGACTTGGCCAGGCCTGCCGCGTCCGGCACCTGGTCGCCGGCTCCCGAGGCAAGGAAGAGTGCCGCGATCTCCCGGAAGTTTTCCATGTGCGGTCCGAACAGCACCGGTACGCCGCAGGAGGCAGGCTCCAGCGGGTTATGACCGCCGGTCGCCACCAGGCTGCCACCCACAAAGACCAGGTCACTGACCGCGTAGAGGCCGGCCAGCTCGCCGACCGTGTCGAGCAGCAGCACCTCGCCGGGGCGCAGCGGCAGCTGCCCCGCGGCAAGCTGCGAGCGGAGCAGGAACGGGACGCCGCTTCGCACCAGCAGCTCGGCGACTGCCGGGGCGCGCTCGGGATGGCGCGGTGCGAGGATCATGAAGGACTCTCCCCCGCCCGCCAAAAGCTCACGATAGGCGGCGATGGCCGGTTCGTCCTCCCCCTCGTGGGTGCTCGCCGCGGTGAGGATGAAGGCGCCCTCGGGAATGCAATACTTCCCCTTGAGCTCGGAGACCCGCTCGGCCGTGGCCCGGACCAGCGGGACGTCGTACTTCAGGTTCCCGGTGACGTGGACGTTCTCCCGGGGAGCGCCGATCGCCGCTATGCGGCTCGCGTCCTCACCGGTCTGCATGCAGAGCGCGGAGAGCTGCTCCAGGACCGGTCGGAAAAACCAGCTGACGCGCAGGTACCTCCCGAAGGAGCGGTCCGAGATGCGCCCGTTGGCGAGCAGCACGGGAATCCCCATGCCGGCGGCAGCCGCGATGAAGTTGGGCCAGAGCTCCGTCTCCATGAGCACGATCAGCTCCGGGCGCACCTTGCCTAGCGCGGCCTTGACGGCGAAGCCGTAGTCGAAGGGGAGGTAGAGGCAGAGGTCGGCGAGCCCGCTCTTCAGCGCGACGGAGCGCCCGGTCTCGGTGACGTTGGTCACGATCAGCAGGTGTTCCGGGTAGCGGGCCCTAAGCCCCTTCAGAAGCGGAAACGAGGCGATGGTCTCCCCGACGGAGACCGCGTGCACCCAGATGACGCGCCCCCCCCTGACGCTGGCGAGGTCGGCCTCCGGGATGCGGCCGAAGCGCTCCAGGAACGCGCTTCTCCTGCCGCGGCTTTTCGAGCGGTAGTAGTGGTAGGCGACCACGCCGGGGAGGATCAGGGCGAGGACCAGGTTGTAGAGCAGGCGGATCATGGTGCGCAGGGCTCCTTGCCGTCCGGGGCCTCCCCCAGGTCGAGGCGCAGCAGGTAGTAGAGGGCGAGCCCGACCAGGTAGACGACTCCGCCGGCCCAGAGCACGTCGCTCGCGAAATGCCCCCCCTGGGCCATGCGGGCGACTCCCATGAGGGCACCGTAGCACCCCCCGGCCAGCAGCACCAGCCTGGCCCGGCTCCGGGCCCGCGCCCGGAGCACGAAATAGGGGCCGATCAGGTAGAAGGCGGCGGAGGCGTGCCCCGAAGGAAAGGAGCGGCCGGCTCCCCCCTCCCCGCGCTCCCAGACCTCGTGGAACTGGCGGTCGCCGCCGAAGAGCTGCATCTGGCGCGGCCGCGGGCGGCCCCAGTGGTCCTTGAACACGGCGTTCACCAGCAGGCCCGGACCGAGCGCCATCAGGAGCACCAGGAACAGGGCGTCCCTGCGATAGCGGCGGGCCCCCGCCCGGAAAAAACCGGCGGCCAGCAGTGCGAGCGCCCCACCGGTCAGCAGGTAGGCGGGGATCACGCCGTAGTGGTAGAGAAAACGCCAGGGGTTCAGCTCGCCCACCCCCCAGTCGGGGAGCGCCAGGTAGAAACGGCGCTCCAGCGCGAGGTCGAGGCCGGTAGCGGAAATAAGCGCCGTGGCGCCGGCCAGCAGGGCGAGCGCCAGCAGGAAATCGCCTAGCGCGCCCCTAGCCCGCATGGCCGCCTCCCGGCGTGACCGCGGCGGACGCGGGGAGCTCCGAGGTGTTCTTCCACCTCTTGTGTATCCAGTACCACTCGGTCGGGTGTGCGATGATGTACCTCTCGATATAGCCGTTGAGACCCGCCACGTCCTCGGCGGCCGCGATTTCGACCTGTGGCGAGTCCGACAGGGTTAGAGCCGGGTTGAAGGTCACCACGTGGCCGTCCCCCTCGCGGTGGATGAAGACCGGGACCATCGGCGTGCCGCTTTTCCTGGCGATGTAGGCGGGGAGCTTGGTGGCCCAGGCCGGGCGGCCGATGAACTCCACCAGGACACCCTCGTCCGCGCCGACCGCCTGGTCGACCAGCATGCCGACGATCCCCTGCTTCTTGAACGAGGCGAGCATGGTGCGCAGCGCGGTGTTCTTGTAGATGACCTCGTTGCCGTAGGCCTGGCGGATCCGCTCCAGGACCGTGTTCAGGTGCGGGTTGTCCTGGCGCCTGGCGACCACGCCGATTTCATTCACCCGGGCTCCGAAGGAGAGCGCCAGCAGGTCCCAGTTGCCGCAGTGCGCCGTGATGAAGGCGACCCCCTTCCCCTTTTCCCGGGCCGCCTGGAAATGCTCCAGCCCCCGGAACTGCACGGCGTCCAGCAGATGGCGCCCGCGCCCGTGGTAGATCTTGCAGTCCTCGACGACGGAGCGCCCCAGGTTCTCGAAGGTCTCCCGGGCGAGCGCGTAGGCGCTGCGGCGCACCCAACCCGGCTGTCGCTCCAGAAACGGCAGGGACGCCTCGATGTTGCCGATGGCGACCAACCTGCGCTCCTTCAGGAGGAAGAAGAACAGGCGCCCGATCAGGCGCCCCGTAGGGCGAACCCACCGGTCGGGAAGCCAGGCGATCGTGCGGGAGACCGCCAGGAACAGTGCGGCCTCCAAATACCAACGCATCTCTTTCAGCACCTGCGAACCACCCAAATATCCCTCGAAGCGGGAGGCGTCCCCCCCCGGAAAAAACGCGGAACTGATCATCACGTCAGATAGTCCCCACTACTTTCGCAGGGGGATGCTTGCTTCGTCCCCCCTGTGCAACAGGGGGGACGCTGAACGAAGTGAAGCAGGGGGGTTTTCCCCACGGAGGAAGACCCTCCTGTCTCGCTGCGCGAGCCTTCCCCCCTACTGCGCAGGGGGGACGACCGGCCCCCCTAGTCCCTGAACTGCAAACCGTGCAGCCGGCTGTAGGTCCCCGCCTGGGCAATCAGGTCGTCGTGGCTCCCCGTCTCGGCGATCTCCCCCTTCTCCAGCACCAGGATCCGGTCGGCGTGGGTGATGGTGGAGAGGCGGTGCGCGATGACGAAGGTGGTCCGGTTCGCCATCAGGTTGTTGAGGGCGGCCTGCACCATCTGCTCGCTCTCGGTGTCGAGCGCGCTGGTCGCCTCGTCCAGGATCAGGATCGGGGCGTCCTTCAGGATGGCGCGCGCGATGCAGATGCGCTGGCGCTGCCCGCCGGAAAGCCTCACGCCGCGGTCCCCTATGTTGGTCAGGTACCCCTCGGGGAGTTCCAGGATGAAGTCGTGGGCGAAGGCGGCGCGCGCGGCGCGCTCCACGTCGGCATCGCTCGCCTCGGTCCGGCCGTAGCGGATGTTGTTGGCGATGGTGTCGTTGAACAGGATGGTCTCCTGGTCCACCAGGGCGATCTGCGCCATCAGGCTTTTCAGGGTCAGGGTGCGGATGTCGTGGCCGTCCACCAGGATGGCCCCCTCCACCGGGTCGTAGAAGCGGCTGATCAGCGAGACCAGCGTCGTCTTGCCTCCCCCGGAGGGTCCCACCAGCGCGAGCACCTCCCCCCGGTGTGCCTTGAGGCTCACCTGGCGCAGCACGTACTCGTCGTCGTAGCGAAAGGAGACCCCGCGGAACTCGACCTCGCCGGCGGAGCGCGGCAGATCGTGGGCATCCGGCCCGTCCACGATGTCGGGCACCTCGTCGATGATCTCGAAGACGCGCTCGGCGGAACCCAGGGCGCGCTGCAGCACGTTGTAGGAGCTGATCAGCCTCTTCACCGGCGTATAGACCAGCACCATGGCGGTGATGAAGGAAAAGAACGCCGGGGCGCTCATGGTCCCCTGCTTGACGAACTTGAAACCGACGTAGACCACCGCGGCGATGCCGAACGAGGTGATGAACTCCATCAGCGGCGTGGAGATCGCCTCGTATTTGATGTTCCTGCGGCTGAAGGAGTACAGCTCCAGGTTGGACCTCTTGAACTTGTCGACCTCGCGCTGTTCCAGTCCAAAGGCCTTGATGACCTTGATCCCGGAAAAGGTTTCCTGGAGGATGGCGGAGATGTCCCCCATCTTCCCCTGCCCCTGCCTGGCGAGGTTCTTGATCTTCTTGCCGATCTTTTGGGCCGGATAGACGGAGAGCGGGATGACCAGGAACGAGATGATCGCCAGCTCCCAGTTCCGGTAGAAAATGACCCCCAGCAGGAATATCGTGGAGAGGCAGTCCCGGAACAGCCCGGTGATGATGTTCGCCACCCCTTCCTGCATCATGGTGACGTCGTTCATGATCCGTGACATGAGCGCACCGGTCGGCTGCTTGTTGAAGAAGCCGATGCTCAGCCGCATGTTTTTCTGGTAGATGTTGTTGCGCACATCCTGCACCGCGAGCTGCCCGGCGGTCCGGATGAAATAATCGTTGGTGAAGCGGCACAGACCCCGCAGCGCGTAGAGGACGACGATCCCCACCGGGGCCAAGATGACGATGCCGTTGTCCTGGCCTGAGAGAAACCTCTTCAGTACCGGTTCCACCAGGTAGGCGAGGGCCCCGTCCGAGCTTCCGACTATCACCGAGCCAATGGCCGCGAGGACGATGCGCCACCAGTACGGGCGGCAATATTCCATCAGGCGTCGAAACGATTTCATCTAGTTGCATCCTTATCCATCATCTGCTTGGCGAGCCGGGCCAGGCGGGAGAGCGCCCCGCCGCTGCCGAGCTTTTCGCGCACCCCGGCAAGCCCCGCGCGGACCTCGCCGGCATAGGACGCATCGTTCAGGAGCGCGTCGATCTCGTCGGCGATCGCCACCGGGTGCGCCTCATGCTGGATCAGTTCCTTGATGAGCCGCTTTTCCGCCACGATGTTGCAGATCCCAATGTGCGGGACGTTGATCACCCTCTTTCCGATCTGGTAGGTGAGGGGGGAGACCTTGTAAATGAGCACGGTCGGCACCCCGACCAGCGCCAGTTCCATGATGACCGTGCCGGAGACGGAGATCGCCGCGTCGCAGGCGGACATGACGTCGTGGTTCCTGCCGGAAATCACGGTGACGGGAACCCCGGAGCTCGCGAGCTGCCCCTCGATATCCGCCGGCCGCAGCGAGGCGGCGAGCGGCAGCACGAACTGCAGATCCGGCATGCGCGCCCTTAAGAGAGCCGCCGACTCCAGGATGACCGGGAGCAGCCTGCCGATGACGCTCTTGCGGCTCCCGGGGAAGAGTCCGACGACCCGGCGCGACGGGTCGAGCCCCAGCGAGGCCGCCGCCTTTTTCGTGTCGAGCGCCGGGGGCACCATGTCGAGCAGCGGATGCCCCACGAAGCTGACCGGTATCCCGGCGTTGCTGTAAAAGGGGACCTCGAAGGGGAACAGCACCGCCATCATGTCCACCACCCGGCCGATCCCCTTGACCCGCCCGCTGCGCCAGGCCCAGACCTGCGGGCTGATGAAGTAGAGCACCTGGACCCCGGCCTTTTTGGCCACCTTGGCGAGCCTCAGGTTGAAGTCGGGGTAGTCGATCAGGATCAGGAGCCGCGGCCGGTCGCTCAGGAGCCGGCGCTTCAGGATGTTGAACCCCTTGACGATGACCGGGAGATGCCCGACCACCTCGACGATCCCCATGACGGCCATGACGTTGGCGTCCACCAGGGTCTCGACGCCGGCCTCCCGCATGCGGTCGCCGCCCATGCCGAGCAGGCGCGTGCCCGGCGCGAGCGCGAGAATCTCCGTGGCGAGCGTCGCGCCGTACAGGTCGCCGGACGCCTCGCCGGCCACGATCATGACGGTAGCACTTCTATCAGGCAAGAGTTCTTCCTCGTGTAACATTGCCATGGGTCGTAATCCTCCCTCCCCCCCCCTTCGCCGAGGCTTCGGCTGACAAAGGGGCGGGGCGGGGTGGGAGCACCGTTGCAGGTGAGACGACAACCTCAGGTCACAGAAACAGGTTAAGGTTGAGGTTGAGGTTGAGACCTACCTCTTAGGTTATGCGTCGGGTGGAGACCGGCGCAACGACAAAGGGTTCTCTTAACCTTAACCTCAACCTTAACCTGTGTACCCTGATTATCTGCAGACCCCTCTCTTGGAGGATTCGATGAATGAAATGAAGTGGCTGACCTCGTCGGAGGGAGGTACCTCGGACTTCATCTTCTCGATCGCCTCGGACAACTTGAGTCCGGAGAGCGCCAGAATCTTATAGGCCTTTTTCAGGCCGGAGATGGTGGCCTCGGAAAAGCCGTGGCGCTTGAGCCCGACCGAGTTGAGGCCGCGCAGCCGGGAGTCCCTCCGGTCCCCCGTGACGATGGTGTAGGGGGGGATGTCCAGGGTGACCGAGGTCGCCCCTCCGATCATGACGTAGGAGCCGATCCGGGTGAACTGCAGCACGGCACAGAGCCCCCCCAGGATGGCGTGGTCCTCGACGGTCACGTGCCCGGCGAGCGTCGCGGCGTTGGCCATCACGACGCCGTTTCCGACATGGCAGTCGTGGGCCACGTGGGAATAGGCCATGAAGAGGTTGCCGTCCCCGACGGTGGTCTCGCCGTCGCCGGTCACCGTGCCGAGGTGCAGGCTGGCGAACTCCCGGATGGTGTTGCCGTTGCCGATGCGCAGGTAGGTCTCTTCGCCGCGGTATTTCAGGTCCTGGGGGATCGCGCCGACCGAGGCCATGTGGAATATGGTGTTGTTCTCGCCGATCTCGGTCCAGCCCTCGATGACCGTGTGCGCGCCGACCTTGGTGCCGCTGCCGATGCTGACATGCTCCCCGATGACAGCGTAGGGCCCGATTTCGACCCCCGGGGCGAGCTTTGCGCCGGGATGCACTATTGCGGTTGGGTGAATCATTTTCGTTCTCCGATTGAGTGGACGGCAGGGGCTAGGGGCTAGGGACTAGCAAAACCTGAATCTAAGACGGCAACGGTCGGGTTTCACTAGCCCCCAGTTCCTAGCCCCTAGCCCCTTGTTTTCCCTACTTCGCGGCCAGCGTCGCCTTCAGTTCCGCCTCGGTCACCAGCGTGTCGCCGACGTAGGTCTTGCCGGAAACGCTCCAGATGCCTCGCTTGTGGAAGATCGTCTCGATCTCGATCCTCAGCGTATCGCCCGGTTTCACCGGCTTACGGAAGCGCGCGTTGTCGATCGCCATGAAGTAGCTCACCTTGTCCTTGGCATTGTCGCTCTCGTCCAGGTAGGCCATGATCGCCGCCACCTGGGCCATCGCCTCGATGATCAGGACCCCGGGCATGACCGGGTGTCCGGGGAAGTGCCCCTGGAAAAACGGCTCGTTCATGGTCACGTTCTTCAGCGCCACGATCCTCTTGCCCTGCTCCACCTCAAGCACCCTGTCGACCATCAGGAAGGGGTAGCGGTGCGGCAGGATCTCCATGATTTCGTTAATATCAAGCATGCCGGCTCCTATATCTATAAAATATTTTCGCGTAGCGCAATTGCGGCGCTGCGCGCGATCAGAACATGTTGCGGTTACCTCAGGTGCGCCAGAAAACTCCGTGGCGATTCCCTCACCCCTGCCCCTCGAGTCAGGCTGTCCCCCCTATGGAATAGGGGGGAAGCTGAACGTAGTGAAGCAGGGGGGTATTCTCGCCGGCAGAGAGACCCCCCTGTCTCGCTGCGCGAGCCTTCCCCCCGACTGCGCAGGGGGGACACGGCACGTCCTTCGTTACCTTAGTGGCAGTGGTTTCTGCCTTCAGGTTACTGATTGCCGCCCGGAACGCCGGGAGCGAGCTGCGCGACCAGGCTCTCCAGCTCGGCCATCCGCTTCTCCATGGCGCTCACGGTTCTTCTCATCTCAGGGAGCTTGGCGAAGACCCCGGAGGCCTTGAGCCAATCCCGGTGCGGGATGCATGGTGTACCGCTCACCGTCTGGTTCGGCGCCAGGTTTCCCGGCACCCCGGACTTGGCTCCCAACATGACGTTGTCCCCGATTTTCAGGTGCCCGGCGACACCGACCTGTCCGCCCATGATAACATGGTTGCCCACCTGCGTGCTACCGGAGATGCCGACCTGGGAGACGATCATGCAGTCCTCGCCGATGACGCAGTTGTGGGCGATCTGCACCAGGTTGTCGATCTTGGTGCCGCGGCCGATCCGGGTAACCTCCAGGGCGGCCCGGTCGATGACGCTGTTCGAGCCGATCTCCACGTCGTCCTCGATCACCACGATGCCGATCTGCGGGATCTTGTACCACCCCCTGCCGTCCGGCGCGTAGCCGAAACCGTCGCTGCCGATCACCGTCCCGTCGTGGATGGTGACGCGGTCGCCGATGCGGCAGCGCTCCCGGACGCTCACGTTGGCGTGCAGCGTCACGTCGTCGCCCAGCACGACCCCGGGGTAGAGCACGACGCCGGGATGCAGCACGGCGCGCTCGCCGATGACGACACCCGCTGCCACGCAGGCACCGGGGTGGATGGTGACGCCCGCTCCGATCTGCGCCCCCTCGGCGACATGCGCGCCCGCCAGGATGCCGGCCGCGGGGGCGGGAGCGACGTAGAAGAGGGTGAGCAGCTTGGCAAAGGCCAGGTACGGGTTCGCGTGGAAGATCGCGTTACGCCCCTGCGGGTTGGCTCCCTCCGGGAGCAGCACCGCGGAGGCCCGGGTCGTGGCGACCTTTGCGGCGTATTTCGGGTTGGCCAGGAAGGTGAGCTGTCCGTCTCCCGCGTCGTCCAGAGTCGCGAGCCCGCCGATGAGAACCGCGCCGTCACCGGACACCCTGCCGCCCAGGTAAAGGGCTATTTCTTCGAGCGATTTTTTCATGGTTCACCCCGAGCACGCGGACGTTCTACGTTCTACGTTCTACACGTTGTTCGTTTTGGGCGGTAACACCGTTTCGTGGCGTATCCCTCACCCCTGCCCCTCTCCCGGAGGGCGAGGGGGTCTTGCTTGGAACTTGGAACTTAGAACTTAGAACGTTTTTCGGTTTTTTCGGTTTTTACGGTTTCTTGCGCGAGGCGTTGAAGGACTTCAGCACCTCTTCCGTCAGGTCCGCACTGGGGTCCAGATAGACCATGGTTTCGCTCTTGACGAAGATGGCCGTGTAGCCGTTCTGACGACCGTACGCCTGAGCCACCTTGACGATCTCGTCCACGATCCTGCTGGTGAACTCGTCGTTTTTCGACTGCAGGTCCTCCTGGGCATCCTTCAGGAAGCGCTGGTACTCCTTGAGGCGCTGCTGATAGTCGCGCTCCTTGGCTCCGCGCGCGCTCTCGGAAAGGACCAGCCCCTGCTTCTCCAGTTCGCCCTTGAGCTTCTTCAGCTCCTCTTCCTTGGCGTTCTTGTCCGCTTCGTATTTGCCGGCTTTCTGGCTCAGCTGCTCCTTGGCCTCCTTTCCCGCGTCGGACATCAGCAGCACTTTCTGAATGTCGACCGAACCGAGCTTGGCGCCGTCAGCCGCCAGGGCGGATAAAGGGAGTGCGAGTAACAGGAATAATGCGACGATAAAACGTTTCATGACATGCTCCTTGCCGTTGCTTGATATTAGAAGATGCTTCCGATAGAAAACTCTATCCTTCCGGTTGATTTGTCGATGCCCGCTCGCGGGTTAAGCGGAACGCCGTACTCGAGCCGCAGGGGACCGATCGGCGAGAACCAACGGATACCTCCGCCGTAGCTGGAGAGGAAATTGAAAGTGTCGGAGAAACCGTTGGCGGAGTTCCCGGTATCGAAGAACACCACCGCTTTGAGTCCCGCTTCCTTGAGCAGCGGAAAGGTGTACTCCAGGTTGATCACGGCCTCGGTGTCGCCACCGAGGTACACCGTGTTGGTGCTGTCGGTGCCGATGCCGAGGAAGTCCTGGGAGGTGTGGGGAGAGGTCCTCAGCGGGCATACCGTCCGCCCGGTGTAACCGCGCAGCGAGCTGATCCCCCCCAGGTAAAACTTTTCGTCGATCGGGATATCCTTGCCGATGCTCTGGATGTAGCCGAGGGTCCCGCGCAGCGAGGCGACCGTTCCCCAGCCTACCGGGAGGAACAGGGTGTGCTCGGTTATGTAGCGCAGGTATCGGTTGGTCCCGCCCAACCCGGCGAACTCCAGGGAGACCGTGTCGATCATGCCGGAAGTGGGATCCGGGCGGTAGTCCGTCGTGTTGCTGGTGAGGCTCGCCGACAGCGCGCTGGTCGTGGAATGCGGGTCCGGAGCCAGGATGATGCCGGCATGGATGTTGGCCAGCAGCCCCTGGGACTCGTCGTAGATCTGTTTTGCTTCGAACTTGTAGAGCCAGAAGGTGCTCAGGGTGTCGGAAAGCGCGTATCCCGCCTTGACGTCGGCGCCGGTCGCCCGACGGGTGTAGTCGAGGTACTGCCTTTCGGTGCGGTAAACGTCGCCCCCGACGGTCCACTTGGTGTCCATGAAATAGGGGTCGGTGAGCCCGAGGTTGTAGGTCTGGGACTTGCTCCCGAACGAGGCCGCGGCCGTTCCCTTGAGGCCCAGGCCGAGGAAGTTCGCCTGCTGGATCGATCCCTGGCCGATCACGCCGTCCAGGGAGCTGTAACCCGCGCCGACGCTGAACGTGCCGGTCGGCTTCTCCTTCACGTCCACGTTGAGGTCGAGCTTGTCAGCGGAGCGCCCCTTGGCCGTTACCAGGTTCGCCTCTTCGAAGAAGCCGGTGTTCATCAGGTTCTGCTTGCTCCGCTTCAGGGCCGTCGAGCTGTAGAGCTCCCCTTCGTCGAGCCTCAGTTCACGGCGGACCACCTTGTCGCGGGTCTTCATGTTCCCGGCGATGTTGATCCGGTCGATATGCACCAATTCGCCTTTTTCCATTTCGAAGGTGATGTCGATGGTGTGGCTTTCCGGGTTCAGCTTGGTCTGGGGCGAGGCGTTGGCAAAGGCGTACCCTTTGTCGGCATAAAGGTCGGTCAGGGCGAAGACGTCGTTCCGCAGGGCGCTCCGGCTGAAGAGCTCACCGGATTTGAGGGTCAGCTTCTTCATGAGTACATCGGCGCTTTCCAGCAGGTCGCCTTTGACGCCAAGTTTGCCGATCCGGTACTGCTCTCCTTCGGTGATCCCGATGCTGACGTTGAGGCCGCTTTTGTCGGGGAGCAGGTCCACCCTGGGCTCGCCTACCTTCACGTTGACATAGCCGTTGTTCATGTACAGTTCGGTAATCAGCGCCGTGTCATTCTTCAGGACATCTTCCTTATACGTGCCGGCCCCGGTCAACCAGGAGAACATCCACTCCTCGGAGGTCTCCATGGTCTTTTTGATTTTCTTGCCGGTGAAGGCATGGTTGCCGTCGAAGATGATTTTTTTAATCAGGACCTTTTTGCCTTCCTTCACCTTGATGGTCACGTTCAATTCCGTTTCAGAGCGAACGGCCGTGCTTCCTTCAACCTCAGCCAGATAGTAGCCGTCGTCGGCATAGAGCTTCTTCACCTTCTTGATGCTCTTCTGAAGGTCCTTGGCAGAGAAGATGGTGTTCGGCTTGATCTCCAGCGCCTCGCGCACCTTGTCTTTGCTGATTTCCTTCGCCCCTTCGATGGTGATTTCCCTGATGACCGGCTTTTCCTGCACGACGTAGGTAAGTGATACACCGCCAGCGGCTCTTTCAGCTTCCACACGCACGTCTTTGAAGTGTCCCAGCTTATAGATGGCGCGAAGGTCGGCGTCGATCCCGCCCAACTCCACCAGGTCACCAGGCTTGATCCGGACTGCCTGCAGGATAGCCGGGGCCTCGATGCGCTGGTTCCCCTTCAGATTAACGGCAATGACTTTGAGCCCAACGACGCTTGCGGCGTCAACAGTTGCTGTCTCGGCAGCAGCCTTGTCGGCAGCAGCTTTGTCGGCAGCAGCTTTGTCGGCAGCAGCTTTGTCGGCGGCAGCCTTGTCGGCAGCAGCCTTGTCGGCAGCAGCCTTGTCGGCAGCAGCCTTGTCGGCAGCAACCTTGTCGGCAGCAACCTTGTCGGCGGCAGCCTTGTCGGCAGCAACCTTGTCGGCGGCATCCTTGTCGGCGGCAGCCTTGTCGGCGGCAGCCTTCTCTGAATTAATCGTATTTGTCGAAGCCTTATCCGCGGCGACCTGATCCGCAGCAACCTGATCCGCAGCAACCTTGGCGACTGCGGCCATCCTGGCTGCTGCCGTATCAGATACGATCTTGTCAGTATCGGCAAAGGCTATTGCAGAACAGACGATGAGCTGTACGGCGAGCATGACTGACAGTAGTATGCGGAGCAAATTTCCCCCAAAGTTGGTGCAATGCACTAAAAAATAAGCTTTGAGCAACGGCGATTGTTATCCTGCTGCGCACTCTGGTTCAGATTTAAACGAAAAGCCAGGTCCTGCATCTTCAAGGTGTACGTTCTACGTTCAGGTTTGGCTTAGAACGTAGAACGTAGAACAGCAGTTAAAAAGGCTCAGACAATCCTGCCATCGACAATGCGGACCGTGCGCCCCATGCCCGCGGCCAGCTGCTCGTTGTGCGTCACGATGACAAGGGAGATGCCGCTTTGCCTCTGGATGGAGTACAGCAGCGCGTGCACCTCCTCGCTGGTCTTCATGTCCAGGTTCCCGGTAGGCTCGTCGGCAAGCAGGAGCCTGGGCGAGCGCACCAGGGCGCGCGCAATGGCGACCCGCTGCTGCTCCCCGCCGGAGAGCTCCCCCGGCCGGTGGGTGATCCGGTGTGAAAGTCCGACGTCGTCCAGCAGCGCGCGCGCCTTCTCCTCGGCGAAAGCCTTCTTCTCCCCGCCGATCAAAAGCGGCATCGAGACGTTTTCCAGCGCGGTGAACTCGGGCAGCAGGTGGTGGAACTGGAACACGAACCCGATGGAGCGGTTGCGAAAGGTCGCCAGCGGCTGGTCGGACAGGGCACAGATGTCCTTGCCGTCAAAGAGGACTGCGCCGGTGCTGGGCCGGTCGATGGTCCCCATGATGTGGAGCAGCGTGCTCTTGCCCGCGCCGGAGGGTCCCACCAGGGCGACGGTGTCGCCGGCCTCGACCGTGAGGTCGATCCCCTTCAGGACTTCGACCTTCCCGGCCCCGATGCCGTAGGACTTGTAGATGCCGCGCACCTCGAGAAGGCTACTCATAGCGCAGCGCCTCCGCCGGCGAAAGGCGCGAGGCCGCCCAGGAAGGGTAGAGGGTCGCGGCGAAAGAGATCAGCACCGCGGTGATGCTGATCAGGATCACGTCGGACGGTATCACCTGGGACGGGAAGCGATCCAGGTAGTAGATGTCCTTGCTGAACAGCTCGAACCCGGTGACCTTTTGGATCGCCCCGACGATCGGCTCCAGGTTCAGGGCGACCAGGAGCCCGCTCAGGACGCCGATGAGGGTCCCGACCACCCCGATGAGGACCCCCTCGAACACGAAGATCCGCATGATGCTCCGGCTGGTCGCGCCCATCGACTTGAGGATCGCGATGTCCCTGGTCTTCTCCATGACCACCATGAACAGCGTGGAGGCGATTCCGAAGGCGGCGACCAGCACGATGAGCGTGAGGATGATGAACATGACGCTTTTTTCGGTCTTCAGTGCGAACAGGATGTTCTTGTTCATCTGCATCCAGTCCCGCGCGTGGTAGGGGGGGCCGAGCTCCCGGTTGATGACCTGAGTCAGCGCGCCGGTCTTGTAGACGTCCCGGACCCTGAGCTGGATCCCGGTCACCGTGTCTCCCAGGGCGAGGAAGTTCTGGGCCTCAGCCAGGCTCACGTAGGCGAGCGTCGTGTCGTATTCGAACATGCCGGTGTTGAAGATGCCGGCGACCCGGAAATGGCGCAGCTTGGGCATCATGCCGAAGGGGGTGATGTTCCCCATGGGAGAGATCACGTCCACCGAATCCCCCATCATGAGCCCCAGGTTCTTGGCCAGCTCCTTGCCGATCACGAGCCCCGGAGTCTTGTCCGCCGTCTCCTCCAGCGCCTGGAGGCTCCCCTCGACGATCGACTTGTGCAGGTTGGTGACCTTCGCGTCGGTCGCCACGTCGATGCCGCGCAGCACCACGCCGGAGACGTTCCTGCCGCTGGAGAGCATGACCTGGTTGTAGATGAACGGGGTTGCGGCGAGGACGCCGTCGATCCCCTGCACCTTCTTCAAGAGCGCCTTGTAGTCGTCCATCGGGCCGGCCGTGTCCAGCACGACGATGTGCGCGTTGGTGCCGAGGATCTTGTCCTTCAGATCCTCCTCGAAGCCGGTCATGACCGCCAGGACGATGATGAGCGCCATGACCCCCAGCGCCACGCCGGCGACCGAGATCAGGGTGATCAGCGAGATGAAGGTCGACTTGCGCTTCGCCTTCAGGTAGCGCAGCCCTATGAAGAGCTCAAAGGGCATCTACTTCGCCTCTTTTCGCAGCTGCGGGAATAGTATGACGTCGCGGATCGACGGGGAGTCGGTCAAGAGCATGACCAGCCGGTCGATGCCGATCCCCTCGCCAGCCGTCGGCGGCAGTCCGTATTCCAGGGCGCGGATGTAGTCCTCATCCATGTAGTGCGCCTCCTCGTCCCCCTTCGCCTTGGCGGCGACCTGGGCCAGGAAGCGCTCCTTCTGGTCGCGCGGGTCGTTCAGCTCGGAGAAGGCGTTCGCCATCTCGCGGCCGGCGCAGAAGAACTCGAAGCGGTCCACGTACTCGGGGTCGTGGTCGCTCTTTCTGGAGAGCGGCGAGACCTCCGTCGGGTAGTTGGTGATGAAGGTGGGCTGGATCAGCTTGGTCTCCGCCACTTCCTCGAAGATCTCCGTGATGAGCCTGCCGTAGCCGATGTCCTCGGTGAGCTGCAGGCCGATCTTCTGGGCGTAGGCGTAGGCCAGGTCGCGGTCCTCCAGGCTCTTGGCGTCGATCTCGCCGAAGTGCAGGATCGCCTCCTTCACGGTGAAGCGCTGCCAGGGGCGCTGGAAGCTGATGGGCTCCCCGCCGTAGCTGAAGTCGAGCGTGCCGAGCAGCTCCTGCGCCACGTGGCAGAGCAGCTCCTCGGTGAAGTTCATCAGGTCCTCGAAGGTGGCGTAGGCCTGGTAGAACTCCATCATGGTGAACTCGGGGTTGTGGCGCACCGAGATCCCTTCGTTTCGGAAGTTGCGGTTGATCTCGAAGACCCGGTCCAGGCCGCCGACCACCAGCCTCTTCAGGTAGAGCTCGGGGGCGATGCGCAGGAAGAGCTCCATGTCGAGGGCGTTGTGGTGCGTGACGAACGGCTTGGCGGTGGCCCCCCCGGGGATCGGCTGCATCATCGGGGTTTCCACTTCCAGGAAGTCGTTCCTGGTCATGAACTCGCGGATCAAGGAGACGATGCGCGAGCGCTTGAAGAAGACCTCGCGCACGTCCGGGCTGACGATCAGGTCCACGTAGCGCTGGCGGTAGCGGGTCTCCACGTCGGTGAGGCCGTGGAACTTCTCGGGCAAGGGGAGCAGCGACTTGGTCAGGAGGCGTATCTCGGTGACGGCGATGGAGAGCTCCCCCGTCTTGGTGCGGAACGGGTGCCCGGAGGCGCCGATGATGTCGCCGATGTCGTAGTTCTCGAATTCGGCGAAGAGCTCGTCGCCCAGCACGTCCTTCTTCAGGTAGAGCTGCACCCTTCCTTTGCGGTCCTGCATCTGGACGAAGGCGGCCTTGCCGAAGGAGCGGCGCATCAGCATGCGGCCGGCGACCACGAAGAGCTCCGGGTTTTCCTCGATGACCTCCTGGTCGCCGTAGGCGGCGCGCAGGTCCGCCGAGGTGTGCCGGGGCCTGAAATCGTTAGGGTAGGGATTGATCCCCGCTTCCCAGAGTGCATCAACTTTGCGTCTTCTCTGCAGCAACAACTCGCTCAACTCTTCCATTTCGTAGTCAACCTTTCTAAAAGCTTTGGCCTGGTAAACAATCCGTCAAAATAACGATTTCGCCACGGCAAGTCAAGGGAAAAGGGGGGAGCGACCCCCCCTGGCAAGTGGTCTAAACCCGCAAGGTTAGGGGTATCCCTGGACCAGGGCCGGGATCATCAGGTAGCCGAGGCTGGTGTTCGTGACCGGGTTGCCGAGCTGGCCGAACCCGTTGTCTCCCCAGCCCCACCAGGCGCCGGGATGGTCACCCACCCTGGCAAGGGAGGCATTGCCGAAGGCGCTGATGTCTGTCACGCCGGTCAGCGGGTGGGCGGCGGTCCCGTCCTGGAGAACCGTAACGGGGACAAAGCTGTTGAGGATGGTGTTGTTGCCCAGCTGCGCCAGCTGGTTGAAGCCCCAGCCCACGACAGTCCCGCCGGGGACCAGCGCCAGCACATGGTCGAGTCCGGCCGCGATCTTGGTGGCGGTCACGGGGGTGATCCCGTCGGCATAAAACACCTGCTGCGGGAGATAACTGTAAGAAGGGAGGGGATTTGTGGCAGTGGTTACCGACGTGTCCGCCGGGTTCTTGCCGAGCTGCCCCATGCCGTTGTAGCCCCAGGCCCAGACATGCTGGTTGCCGTCCAGCGCGTAGCTGTTGGACCCGGCCGCGGCGATCTGCACGATGTTAAGCGGCAGACCGCTGACCGGAAACGGGGTCTGGTTGTAGAGGTTGTTGAGATTCAGAGGGTTGGAGCCGAGTTGGCCCTCGGCGTTGTTCCCCCAGGCATATACTTTCGATCCGTCAGAGGACAGGGCCAGGGAATGTCCCCCGCCTGCCGCAACCTGCTTTATGCCGGTTAGCGGTGCGCCGTTGGAGGCAACAAAGACCGGACCCGGGATGGTGCTGTCGGCCAACAGGGCCGTGCCAAATCCGAGTTGTCCGAAGCCGTTGTACCCCCAGCCGAAGACCGTGCCGTCCACTATCGCCAGCGAGTGGAACTCGCCCCCCGCAACACCGGTTACTATCCCCCCTGCTGAGAAGGGCTGGGTTCCGTGAATCGGGACCCTCAGCGGTGTCGAGCTGAAGGCGCCGGTGCCGGTGATGGTGACGGCGCTGCCGATCTGGCCGTGGTAGTTGGACCCCCAGGCGTACACCGAGCTGTGGTTGGCGAAGGAAAAGGCGAGGGTGTGGTCGCCGCCGGCCGAGAATCCGCTCATGTGGCCGATGGGCACCAGGGTGGCGACGCTCTGGTTCACCAGGTTGCCGTTCCCCAGCTGCCCGAACCCGTTATACCCCATGGCCAGCACGGTGCTGTTGTTCCCGAAGATGAGGCTGTGGGCGGAAAAGATCGATGTGGTGGAAGGGATCGTCGTAGTCGTGGACGACCCGCACCCGGATAGGAGTGCCAGTGCCAGGAGCGCGCAGCCAAGAAGCCCTGCGGGTTTGCGTGTTTCCATGTAAAGAGTCCCCTCGTCAGTTTATTTGAACTTGCGGATTTAACTATACCTGATGCAGAAAGTCAAGGATCGACTTCCAAGAATCGCAGTTGACAGGGCGGGCTCCTTCCATGTAAAAATGATCAGATTAAACTTTAAATAGGGAGGTAACGACACGGCATGGCGATCGATCCGAACAAAGTCATCTACTCCATGATTGGAGTAAGCAAATTCTACGACAAGAAACCGGTCCTGAAAGACATCTACCTTTCCTACTTCTACGGCGCGAAGATCGGCGTACTGGGACTTAACGGCTCGGGGAAGAGTTCGCTGTTGCGCATCCTGGCCGGGACCGACAAGGAGTATAACGGCAAGACCGTGCTCTCCGCCGGCCACACCGTCGGCTTCCTGGAGCAGGAGCCGCAGCTCGACCCGACCAAGACGGTCCGGCAGTGCGTGGAGGAAGGGGTCCAGGAGACCGTCGACCTGATCAACGAGTTCAACGAGATCAACCTGCGCTTTGGCGAGGAGATGACCGACGCGCAGATGGAGAAGCTCTGCGACCGCCAGGCCGCCGTGCAGGAGAAGCTGGACCATCTGGACGCCTGGGAGCTGGACAGCCGCCTGGAGCTCGCGATGGACGCCCTGCGCTGCCCCCCGCCCGACACCAACGTGGCGAACCTCTCCGGCGGCGAGAAGAGGCGCGTGGCGCTCTGCCGGCTGCTGCTGCAAAAGCCCGACATCCTGCTTCTGGACGAGCCGACCAACCACCTGGACGCCGAGTCGGTCTCCTGGCTGGAGCAGCACCTGAAGCGCTACGCGGGGACCGTCATCGCCGTCACCCATGACCGCTACTTCCTGGACAACGTGGCCGGCTGGATCCTGGAGCTGGACCGCGGCCAGGGGATTCCCTGGCAGGGGAACTACTCCTCCTGGCTGGAGCAGAAGGAGAAGCGCCTCTCCCAGGAGGAGAAGACCGAGACCGAGCGCCAGAAGACCCTCAAGCGGGAGCTGGAGTGGATCAGGATGTCGCCCAAGGGGCGCCACGCCAAAGGGAAGGCGCGCATCGCCTCCTACGAGGAGATGCTCAGCGAGGAGAGCGAGAAGCGCGGCCGCGACCTGGAGATTTTCATCCCGCCCGGGCCGCGCCTGGGTGGCGTCGTCGTCGAGGCGAGCAACGTCAACAAGGGGTACGGCGACCAGCTCCTCATGGAGGCGATGGAGTTCCGGCTGCCGCCCGGCGGCATCGTCGGCGTCATCGGCCCCAACGGTGCCGGCAAGACCACCCTGTTCCGGATGATCACCGGCCAGGAGCAGCCCGACTCCGGGACCTTCAAGATCGGCGAGACCGTGAAGCTTTCCTACGTCGACCAGAGCAGGGATTCGCTCGACCCCGACAAGACCATCTGGGAGGCGATCTCCGGCGGCCAGGAGCAGCTGCAGCTCGGCAAGCAGCTGGTCAACTCGCGCGCCTACGTGGCACGCTTCAACTTCTCCGGAGCCGACCAGCAGAAGAAGGTGGGGAACCTCTCCGGCGGCGAGCGCAACCGCGCCCACCTGGCCCAGATGCTCAAGGAGGGGGGGAACGTCATCCTGCTCGATGAGCCGACCAACGACCTGGACGTGAACACCATGCGGGCGCTGGAGGAGGCGCTGGAGAACTTCGCCGGCTGCGCCGTCGTCATTTCCCATGACCGCTGGTTTCTGGACCGCATCGCGACCCACATCCTCGCCTTCGAGGGTGACAGCAAGGTCGTCTGGTTCGAGGGGAACTATTCAGAGTACGAGGAGGACCGCCACGCGCGCCTGGGGACCGCGGCCGACCAGCCGCACCGCATCAGGTACCGTCAGTTGACGCGGGCCTAGACGGGAGGGCCGGCGGGCAGATGGTGGGAATCAAAGGGGGCGCCTCAGGTAAACTGGGGCGCCCCCTTTTGCTATGCGGGAGGTTTCACTTGCCTTTCCCCTAGATTTTCTTCTTTTTACAGACCAGACGCCATGAACTCACTTCAGCTTCCGGAGCTGGGGTAATGCTGCTCTATCCACCCGGGATATCGGTACTTCAGCATGTAGAGAAGCCACACGGCCTGGGTCGTGGCATGGGAGTCTGGAGCGGGGTGGGCATGGAATTCGAAAACCCGCGGGCCCCACCCGCACCACGATCCGACCCACCCCCCGTCCTGCTTCTGGCAGGCCATCGCGCGTTCCACCCAACGGCTCTTGACGAGGTCCGGCCTGCCAGCGGCGAAGAGAAAGGCGAGGCGTTGCAAATACAAATCGGTTACCCTGATGTCCCAATTTGCTTCATTGGCGATCTTTTCGCAAAGATGATTGATCAAAGCCTGTATAGCGGGCGAGTTGTCCACCCGGTTTCTGTACAGGATAAGTGCCAGCAACTGATGTGTTCGGGAGCCCCAGACATACCGATCCGGTTCAAACATATCTGCGCGTTCTGAGGCCGTCAGCTCCACCTCCCGCGGCGCGACGGCATAGAGAAACCACCGCTGATAATCCTGGTATCGTTCAAGTTGCTGTCGGGTGGGAGGAGTCACCTGTCTCGCGGGGTCCAGCATCCGAGTCCAGATACTGTTAGCGTGGTAGGGATTAGCCAAATAACCTTCGACGATTTTCCGTAGGCGCCGATCCCTGGAGATGTCAGCCATGTCCCCGATCATGTAAACCAGGGCCGAGTTGGTATCCTCCGTCTCCTTGAGCGTCCATGCCGTTCCAAGGTTTAGGGAATGATCCAGTTGAGCCAGAAATGCCTGATGCGTCGCAGGCCGCCAGGTAACGTTATTGTTGATCAGCGCCAGCAGCAAGCCCGCGCCGGCCGTAAAAAGCAGAGCAACCACCCGGCGCGTGGCGCGGCCATATCCTGCCCCGTTGTCTGGAAATGGAATCTTCAAGGGAAGCTCCTTTCAGTTTCGCTCACTCGGCAAGAAAAGGGAAGAAAAGGGGACAGGCTACTTTTCCTTTTTGGGACGACCCCTTTTATGCAGAGTCGATTCCAGCCCGAGTTTTTCACAGACATCAGATGCCCACGAATCCAATCCAAAGGGGGTATGTCTATTGACGCTTCTGCGAAGGCGCTCTACTTCACCTGTGGTCATCGACTGATCAACGTAAGCAGTCCAATCAATCGGAGTTGCAATAGGCAAGTTGCTGATGATTCTTGTGTGGTGACGCCCTACCCGTTCCAAATGCGAAGACCATTTCCAACTCTTTGCAGTTTCTACCAAGTTCGCACGTACAGGATTTCCCTCGATATACCTGACTACTGTAAGCAGATGATCATCGTCTTGGACAATAAAGCTTTTGTATCTTCCTTGCCACACGTGCCCACTTGTTCCGTAGTGCTGATGATAGCGCCTGACATGGGAGGTCATAAGCCACTGCATGAAGGTGCTGAGATCTTCGCCTTTTTCTGGTTGAAGCAAAAAGTGAAAATGGTTCGGCATAGCGCAGTACGCCAGGATTCGTACGTTGAACGATTCGAGGGCTTGTTCGAGAAGACAGACAAAGGAGTGGTAGTCGCCATCTTTGTGAAAAACTTCCTGACGGCCATTGCCTCTATTCAGGACATGATATATATACCCGTCGCTGAGTCCTCTCGCTATCCTCGGCACCGCTCACTCCTTCTAAAAAAAGTAGCCTGTCCCCTTTTCTACCGGGTTCCTGGCCAACGATTATTTTCCGGTAGGCATGGGAATATTCATCAACATCCCCTGGCCACCTCCGTTAACAGTGGGTAGCACCCCATTCCACTTCTGCACGGCTTCCCTCTGGATCTTCATTTTTTCCCAATCGAGAAGTTTCGGATCGAGTGACGACGCCAGAGCGCGGTTAGCCGCAGCCTCGCCCTCTGCAAATGCAACTTTCTTTTTAGCCTCTCCTTGCGCCGACCGGAGTTCATTCTCGACACGGATAGAGTCCTGTATTGCTTTGGTTTTAGCGGCGACGGCATTTAGCAGCTCACTGGGTGGCCGCAGAGCACCGATCAAACCAAACTGACGGATATGCACGCCATATGTGCCAACTACATGTTCCAGTTCCTTACCGGCTTTTGCCAAGAACTCTTCCTTCTTCGTGCCGTTTATGTCGTCAAAAACATATTCGGAACCGAGGTTTGTCAGGACGTTTCTGGCGCTATCCCGCAAAAAACCGTGCGTAAATCGATTGATACTGTCGGCGCGGAACTGGGTGTAAAATTCAGGAACTTTGTTTGAATCCAACTCGTACGAAACCGCCACATCTACTGCGACTGGAACTGAATCTTTGGTATTAAATGTTATTTCTTCGTTTTGAGGAACCCCTTCATGAACGTCATGAGTCCAGGCGATTCGCTGCATAAATGTCGGATACTTGACTATTGAAGACTGAATAGGGTTATAGAAGACAAAACCAGTTATGATATTCTCTTTAGTGATACCGCGGTTAACCAAGCGATTTATTTTGATGCCAGTGTATCCAGGTTCAATCACAGTCCAGCGTACGCCAATTACAGAAATTATTGCCAACATTATTACTGTAAACACACTACCCAATACAAATTTAACCCTTAGATTTGCAAAATCCATAACATCTCCCATTCTTATTCTTTGGCTCTAAAATAAAACTTCCAATGCCGACACTATATTTATTTTACGGGTTGTGAGGTCTGCTTCTTGGCAGCAGAAGAAGAAAAGGGGACAGGCTACTTTTCCTTTTTTGGGACGGCCGCTTTTATGCGGAGTCGATTCTAGCCCGAGTTTTTCACAGACATCAGATGCCCACGAATCCAATCCAAGGGGGTATGCCTATTGACGCTCCTACGAAGGCACTCTACGTCATCTGGGAACCGAGGGGACGTTTCAGGGAACCGAGGAACCGAACGGACGTTCCAAGAATCCTAACCAACTCAGCATCGGGATGGCTTGGTTTGCACTCTTAGAACGTCCCCATGTCCCACTCGGCCCCGCTCACTCCTTCTAAAAAGTAGCCTGTCCCCTTTTCCATACAAGTGGCAGCCAGACGAGATGACTATAGGTTAATATTTACATCATGTAAATTAAAAATAGAAAAGGAAGAATGTCGTAATGTGTTACCCGAAAACTGGTTCTTGTGCTACATCGGGACCATCTCAAGGCCCACTGAATCTCCATCCTTCAAGTATCGCGCGATCGTCCAGGTTCTTTCTTAGATCGACACCGTTCTCGTTCATCTATCCTCTCCGTACCGCTTGGCTATGGCGCTGCTGTTCATCTGTGGCTTGCTCGCGGGGTTCAACCCGCATATGGGGACGCGGTGTTGGCTGCGCGGCGGAGAAGTCAGGGGGGCATCATCGGTGAAGTCGTCAGGTGCGGCGGATAAGTTGTCGGGTGCAGCGGTGAAGAGGTCCGGTGCGGAGGTGAAGAGGTCCGGTGCGGCGGACGTGATGTAATTGCAGAGTTGACGGTTAACTCTTTGGATCATGCCCCCCTCCCTGGCCGGTGGAGGGGGGGGTGGGGGCGGGTGACGTTGCCAAACGGAGTCCCAAATGGCGCCTTCCCCCTCACCCCGGCCCTCCCCCGCCAGGGGGGAGGGAAGTTTAGGCTCGAGTTGAACACCGACATCGCGTAGCTGCAGAATAGGGACCAGCTCAATCCGAACCGTACAACATCACCGCAAACAGGGTGCTCAGGAGGTGCTACCCTGGTGCTCGGAGGCAACCCCAGCAGCGACCAGGGCAGCCTTTTTCCTACTGTTAATACCCCTGCGCTCTTTGGCGAGATCGAAGCCCGAGGAAAGCAGCATCTCCGGATTCCGGAAGGCTTCCGCCTCCAAATCCGCCGCGATTTCGCCCAGATAGATTACCAGCTGCTGCTGCAGGAGATCGCGTTCGGCAATATCCAGCACACTGCCAAAGCTGGCAGTGTGGTACACGGCGGCGTGCTTTTCCGATGTCGCTAGGTAGGAGGTGAGCAGCTCCGGATTCGCCCCCCAAGTTGAGCCCGGGATCTTTGGGTTGTCAGTCAGTCCCTTCCTGACACCCTGGTTGAAGAGATAAAACTTGCCTGGCCCCATACTTCGGTAGTTCCGCAAGATCCTGTTATGAACATGTATCGACAATTTTGCACCTCCCTCTCCTCCCCCGGCCGCAGTGGCAGGGCTCACAGATTGGTTAGAAGCACCACATTAACTATCGCCTATTAAGTAAGGATATCCGGTAGCGCCGGAAATGCAACCTCGTCGTTTTTTTCCTGCACAAGTGAACGACACGTGTCTCGGACCCCTTTGATCTCGTGGGTTCAAGCAGCATTGTGATGGAGAGGGAAACGATTCTGCAGGCAGGTTAGTTCACGCGACACCGGGACGCGGAGCGTCCCTGAATCAGCTTCCCGTGCGGGAGCCTGGGAAGGAGCTACCTCATTTGAACCTCAAGCCACGGCCCATCCGTACACGACCTCGTAACTGGCGGGTATCCGTCCGTCGCGGGCGTATTCATCCCGATAGGCCTCCATCATGTCCATCATGACCCGCCTCTGGGACAGGCCCCGGCAGGAAACAGGGGCGGTGCTCCCGGCGCCGATCCGCTTCAGCGAACGGAGCAGTTCCGGGACGTCGGGATGGTATTCCACCTCCATCTCGCTGACGACCTCAGGCTCCAGGAAGCCAGAGCGCCGAAGGGCCTGCAGCACCTCGTCGCGCGAAAAGAAGCTGTGCGTGCGGTCGGGTGCGCCGCCGAGCACTTTCTTGTACGAATCGCGCAGCTCGAAGAGCGTCTTTTCTCCGAAGAGCGCGAAGCAGAACGGGGCTCCCGGCACGAGCACCCTTTTCACCTCCCCAAAGGCGGCGTCGAGCGAGGTGAGCCACTGGAAGGTCGACGTTGAGAGGGCCAGGTCGAAGGAGCCGGTCGCAAAGGGGAGCCTCTCCGCATCGGCATTGACCAGTTGCACGCCGGTTCCCGCGAGGTTGGCCGAGGCGGTGCGGCACATCCCGAGGGCCAGGTCCGCCCCCACGGCAAGCGCCGCGGGATACGCCTCGCACAGGGAAGCGAGCAGCCTGCCGGTCCCGGCGCCGACGTCGAGCAGGCGCGCCGGCTGCACCCCCTGCGAGCGCAGCCGGCCGGTCAGCCGCTGCACCACCCTGCGCTGCACCACCGCATGGTCGTCGTAATCCCCCGCCTGCCGGTGGAAGGAGCCCTGCACCTTCAGCCTGTCTATGTTAGAAACCATCCTAGTACCGTCCAGTATGCCGCGAGTATAGTTTGTGCGTGTGACCGGCGAGGTTTTTGCCCGGCGCGCCCCCACCCTTGACGGGAGGGGGTTGGGAGGAGGGTGAAGCCGCCAACGCAGTCCAAAATGGCGCCCCCCCCCCTCACCCCGGCCCTCCCCCGCTAGGGGGGAAGGAGGTTCGAACCTACCGCGTTCTCCCCTTCAATATACCGGCAGGGACGCCAGAAACTCCCGCACGACCCGGTTGAACTCTTCAGGCCGGGTCATGAACGGCGCGTGGCCGCACCCCGCCATGATCCTGAGCGTCGCCACCGGGAGCCTCTCCGCCATGTACGTCGAGGCGGCCGCGGGACAGATAGTGTCGAGTTCCCCGTGCACCAGCAGGACCGGACGGTCTACCGCGGGGAGCCCCTCACGCAGGTCCACCGAGGAGAGGATCTGCAAGGCTTGCCGGACCGCGCCGGGGTCGGGGGAGCGGCCGCCCATGACGATCTCGTGAACGATCCTCTGGTACTGCGCGGCCTCCAGCTCCCCCTCGGCGAACATCCCCTTGAAGAATTCGCCCATGGTTTTCTGGTAATCGCGCCGCAGGCGCAGCCCCATCCCCTTCACCTCGAGCGGCGCCTGGCCGTGCGGGAAGTCGTCGCCGGCGGTGAACCTCGGCGTGCCGCCGACCAGCACCAGCGCGGCGAGGCGGGAGCGCAGCGCGGGAAAGGCCTGAAGGGCGACCTGCACCCCCAGGGACCAGCCGACCAGGAGCGCGTCGCTCAGCGCCAGCTGCTCGAAGAACGAGGCGAGGTCGCCGGCGAACTCCTCCACCGTGTACCCCTCGGCGGGACTCGACTGGCCGTGGCCGCGCTGATCCAGGAAGATGAGGCGGCCCACCCCCTCCAGCTGCTGCTGGAAGCGCCAGGCCCGGGCCGACATGGCCCAGCCGTGCAGGAAGACCACGGGCCGTCCGCTGCCGAGCTCATCGTAATGCAGACGTGCGCCGCCGGTAGTTTCTACAAAAGCCATCGTTTTCCTTTGTGTCCGTCCAGCCCCTGACGGCTCGTGCCCCTTCGCTTCGAGGGGTGTCCCCCCTGCGCAGCAGGGGGGAAGGCTCGCCTAGCGAGACAGGGGGGTCTCTCTGGCGGCACAACACCCCCCTGCTTCACTACGTTCAGCTTCCCCCCTATTTCATAGGGGGGACAGGACCACACCTGTCAGGGGAGGGGGAGGGAGATTATTGACGACACTGGCGATTTCAAACCACCGAAAGCCGCCGCCCCACCGCGGCGATGCTCTCGGCCGCCTGCTCCAGCTCCTCGGTTTCGTGAGTCGCCATGATGGTGCAGCGCAGCCGGCAGCTGCCGGCCGGCACGGTCGGCGGCCTGATTCCCTGGACGAAAAGCCCCTGCTCCAGGAGCTGCCGGCTGAACTCCATGGTCTCCTTGGCGGGCCCGACAAAGATCGGCACGATCTGGGTTTCGCTTCCCATGGTCTGAAACCCCGCGGCCGTCAGCCGCCGCGTGAAGAGCGCCAGGTTCTGCGCCAGCTTCCCCCTGAGCCGGGCCCCTTCGGGCGAGTCGACCAGGTCGACCGCCGCCAGGGACGCCGCCAGCACCGCGGGTGGCAGCGAGGTGGAGAAGATGAAACTGCGGGACTTGTTGACCAGGTAGTCGCAGATCTCCGCGGAGGCGGCCGCGTAGGCCCCGAAGCTCCCGAACCCCTTGCCGAGCGTCCCCATATGGACGTCGATCCCGTCCAGCACGCCGCACAGCTCGGCGGAGCCGCGCCCCCTCGCCCCGAGCACGCCGCAGCCGTGCGCGTCGTCCACCATGAGGAGCGCGCCGTGCTCCCTGGCCAGCTGCACCAGCCTCGCCAGCGGGGCGATGTCGCCGTCCATGCTGAACACGCCGTCCGTGACGATCAGGCGCCTCCCCTTGCCTCCCTTCTCCTGAAGGAGCCTTTCCAGTGCGTCCGTGTCCCGGTGCGGGTACCGGCTGACGTTCGCCCGGGAGAGCAGGGCGCCGTCCACGATGGAGGCGTGGTTCAGCCGGTCCGAGAAGATGCTGTCCCCGCGGCCGACCAGTGCGGAGATGATCCCCGTGTTGGCCGCGTAGCCGGAGTTGAAGAGCAGCGCCCTCTCGGTCCCCTTGAAGGTGGCGATGCGCGCTTCCAGCCGCTCGTGCAGCTCCATGGTGCCCGAGACCAGGCGCGACGCGCCGGAGCTGGTCCCCAGCGCCAGGGCCTCCGTGGCGGCCCTTTTGAGCGCCGGGTGGTCGGCAAGGCCCAGGTAGTTGTTGGAACACAGCAGCAGCACCTCCCTGCCTTCCAGCTCCACCCGGCTCCCCTGCGCCCCCCGGATCACCCGCATGCTGCGGTACAGCCCTTCCGCGCGCAGGGCGTCGAGCTCTTCGGCGAATGTCGTCACCGTTCCTCCCTCGAGGTTTCCCTTGTGTCCTTCGGGTCCCCGCACTCCTTGCTGTCCTTTGTTTCGGACGGTCGTCCGGCAATGCAGACCACCAATACCACAGGCTGCAAAGGTTCGTCAACCAAGGAGGCTCCGGGCGGTTGACAATAGTCAGGAAGAGGGGGTGACGTCGATGACCGTGACTTCCGGCGGAGCCAGCACGCGCAGGGGGGGCCCCCAGGTGCCGGAGCCGCGGCTCACGTAGAGCAGGGAGCCGGAGCCCGCCTGGGAGAGCCCCGTTTTAACCGGATAGGCTAGGTGGGTGATCAGGTTGAAGGGAAAGATCTGCCCCTTGTGGACATGCCCGGAGAGCTGCAGGTCGAAGAGCCCCCGGGATGCCGGTTTCACCTCCGGGCGGTGCTTGAGCAGGACCGTGAACCGCTCGGGCGGCAGTGAGGCGAGCAGCGCCCGCTCGGCTCCCTCCCCACCCCCGCCCCCCAGCGCCGGGTCGTCCACGCCGGCCACGGTCAGGTAGTCGCCGACCGCCAGCGCCTCGCCGCGCAGCAGCCGGAAGCCGCCGCGCTCCGTGAAGGCGACCGAGGGAGCCAGGCCGGCGAACAGCTCGTGGTTTCCCAAGACGGCGAATTTTCCCAGCTGCGCGGTAACCCGGGCCAGCTCCCGGTCGCGCCCCGCGAGGCCGTCCATCTGGCCGTCCACCAGGTCCCCGGTGCAGAGCAGCAGGTCCGGTTGCAGCTCCCTCACCCGGTCCAGGATCCGCTTGAGCCCCTCCCTGCCGACCATGAGGCCCAGGTGGACGTCGGAGATCTGCACCAGGCGGACCCTGCCCGCCCCGGCGGGGAGCTTCGGGCTCCTCAGGGTGACCCGCTCCACCCGGATGCGGCGCGCCTCGCCAAGGCCGTACAGCGAGGCCGCCAGCGCGACGAGCAGGGAAGCGACCAGGGTCCGGCTCTCGGACGGCGCCAGGTCGAGCCCCCAAAGCCGCCCCGCCGCGGCGAGCCCCCCGCGCAGCAGGTCCAGGGCCAGCGACGCACTCAAAAGGAGAAAGAAAAAACCCATCCAGAGGTAGCCGAGATAGGCGACCAGCCGGGCGGCAGCTTCCCGCCCGCGGTGCTCCAGGACCCTGACCAGGACCGGGGCGGGGACGGCGCAGAGCGCCACGCCGAGGAGAATCCCGGGCCAGGGGGGGGCCAGCCGGAACACCCGCGCCAGTCGCGACAGCAGGTAGGCATGGGCTCCGCCGTAGATCGCCAGGTACCACAGGAGAAATCGTATCATCTGCCCTCTCCGACGTGAAAAATAGCGACCACTCTAGCACAGGCGCTCATTGCGGGCGAGAGAAAGGACGCTATACTATTAAAAATTTCTATCAATCTCAGGGCGGAAGTGCGTAAAGGGCTAGTGACAGCGGAAAAGGCCCCGGCTTCCGCTCTTTTGGCTCATAGGCATCGGGTTCAGCGGGCGCGCTTGGCGCCTGGAGGCCAAACCGCCTGCGGGCAGCTTCGGAGACCAGACATGTCGCACCTGACGGCCAAGAGCGGCTACAGCGCCCTGATAGAGCGGTTGAACAGGTTCCCCCAGGGAGCCCCGCCCTCGGAATTGCTCACCAAGATCCTTGCCCTGCTCTTCAGCGAGCAGGAGGCGGCCCTGATCGGCCAGCTTCCGGTGCGCCCCTTCTCGGCGGCCAGGGCGGCCTACCTCTGGGGGGTGCGCGAGGTCGTGGCCTTCCGCATGCTGGAGGGGCTCGCCGAGCGCGCGCTGCTGCTCGACACCGAGCAGGAAAACGGCGAGAAGCTCTACGTCCTCCCGCCGCCGATGGCGGGCTTTTTCGAGTTCTCCCTGATGCGGGTCAGGGAGGACATCGACCAGGAGGCACTGAGCGGGCTGCTGCACCAGTACCTCAATGTGGAGCAGGATTTCATCAGGGCGCTTTTCACCGAGGGGAAGACCCAGTTGGGCCGGATCTTCGTCGGAGAGGAGGAGATCGCGCCGGCCAACGCCACCCGCGTCCTCGACTACGAGCGGGCCAGCGCGGTGATCCGCGGGGCAGGCAAGATCGGGGTGGGGCTCTGCTACTGCCGCCACAAGATGCGCCATCTCGGCCGGGCCTGCTCCGCTCCCCTGGAGGTATGCATGAGCTTCGACCTGGTGGCCGACCCGCTGATCAGGCATGGCCATGCCCGGGAGATCGATGCCGTCGAGTGCCTGGACCTGCTGCAGCAGTCCCGTGACCTCAACCTGCTGCAATTCGGGGAAAACGTGGCGGGCGGGGTGAGCTTCATCTGCAACTGCTGCGGCTGCTGCTGCGAGGCGCTGATCGCCGCGCGCAAATTCTGCAACCTGCACCCGGTGCACACCACCAACTTTATCGCCCGGATCAAGCGCGACCTGTGCAGCGGCTGCGGCAGGTGCCTGGACGTCTGCCCGGTGGAGGCCGTCGGCCTGGTCTCCGCCAACGACCCGCAGCACGAGTGGCTGCGCAAGGCGGTGCTGGCTCCCGGGCGCTGCCTTGGCTGCGGGGTCTGCGTCCGGGTCTGCAAGAGCGGGGCGCTTGCGCTCGCGCCCAGGGGGGAGCGCGTCATCACGCCGGTCGACAGCGCTCACAGGATCGTCCGGATGGCGATCGAGCGCGGCAAACTGCAGCACCTCATCTGGGACAACCGCGCGCTGTTCAGCCACCGGGCGCTGGCCGCGGTCGTCGGCGTCATACTGAGGCTGCCGTCGGTGCAACAGTCCCTTGCCAATAGCCAGCTGGGGTCGAAATACCTCGATGCCATGATCAAGAAGCGCGCCAACGGCTCCGGCTGGGACCATACGAGGCGCAGGGATACGAACTGCGCAACGTCCCCCGAGTAGTGTCGTCCAGAAGTCAGCATCCAGGGTCGACATCCCGAAAAGAGACGCGATCCGGTTTTGCGCCTTTTGGTGTCCGCATCAGCCACGGAGGTTCCAAATGAAGAGGATCGTAATGACCGCTCTGACACTGGCCGCGCTGGCGGCCGCTGCCTTTGCCGCCCGGGAGGCGTCAGTTGAGCGCGGCAAGGAACTCTTCGAAAGCAAAAGTCTCGGCAGCAACCGGAAGAGTTGCGCCACCTGCCACCCCGATGGCGACAAACTGCAAAGCGCCGCCTCCTACCCCGACCAGCGACTGGCAAAGATCGTCAACCTGTGCATCGTGAGTATGCTCAAAGGCAATCCTCTCCCCACGGACTCGAACGACATGGCTTCCCTCATACAGTACCTGAAGAGCTTCGCGCCCCGTTGATGCGGGACGGGGCCGCGTGCCGCGCTACCTTTCCAGCCATTCGGGGGGAATATCGGCGGTGCGCCACTCACCCGGGGCGAGCTGGTCCAGGTCCCAGGGCCCCACGGCGCGCCGGATCAGCCGCAGCGCCGGGTGGCCGACGGCGGCGGTCATGCGCCGCACCACCAGGTTGCGCCCCTCGGGAAGCGTCAGGGAGAGCCAGTTGGTGGGAACCCGCAGCCGTTCCCGGATGGAGGTGTGGGCCGGCCAAACCGGCGGCGAGCTGAGCCGGTGCACGACGGCGGCGGGAGTTTGCGCGCCGTCCAGCAGGACGCCGTCGGCCAGAAGCTGCAGGGCCTGCTCGGTCGGGAACCCTTCGACCTGGACCCAGTAGGTTTTGTCCAGCGGCACGGCCGGTACGCTGATGCGCTTTTGCAGGCTGGCGGTGTCGGTGAGGACCAGCAGCCCTTCGTCCTGGTATTCCAATCTGCCGGCGGCGTAGATGCCGGGGATGTCGAGACAGTCCGCCAGGTTCAGACGTCTTCCCGGGTCGGTGAACTGGCAAAGGACGTTAAACGGCTTGTTGAAAAGTATGATCTGCACGAGGTCTCCTGGTCGTTGTTCGCCTCCCAATCGCCGGGATGCACCCTTCCACAATAGGCGCGAAACGCCGACCAGTCAACCCGGATCAGGAAGGGGGCACCGTGCCTCACTCCGCCAGGGTGGTCCTGGGCAGGGATAGCGGCTCCCGCTCCGGCGCACTCGACGGGCGCTCCGCGCCGAAGGGGATCTCCAGCACCTTGAGCAGGCTCAGCTGCCCAGGCTCCTGGTACGAGGCGACGCCGATGCGGATCCCTCCCTGCGGGACGTTGAGCCGCAGGGTGCCGTGCAGGTAATCGGGCCAGGAGAAGATCGTGGACCAGTTCGAATCGGTTTCCTGCCTGACGCTGGAGTGGTGGATGCCGTGCATGCGGGGAGTGACGATCAACCGGCAGAGCAGGCGCTCGAAAGCGACCGGCAGGCGCAGGTTCGCGTGGTGGAAGATGATCTCCATCAGGGTGACCGTCTGCCAGAGGGAAAGGGCCGGGGGGGAGATCCCCAGCAGCCTGACCTGGGCCGCGCGCCAGGGGACCGACAGCAGCAGTTCGCCGGCGTGAAAGCGCAGCGCCGTGGAGGCGTCCATGTCGAGGTCCGCGTGGTGCGCCTTGTGAAAGCGCCAAAGCAGCGGCGTGCGGTGCGTCAGGGCGTGCCAGAGGTAGAGCGTGTAGTCAAGGAGCAGGACCGAAAGCAGCAGCTGCGCACCGACCGGCAGCCGGACCAGGTTCAGCACCCCCCGGCGGCTGCGCTGCACCTCCCGGGAGAGAGGGGCGACCAGCGGCTTTTCGGCGACAGCCACCGTCGCCGCCGCGAGCAGCGACAGCGCCAGGTTGCGCGCGTCCCGGCTCAGCTTGTCCTCCCTGGCCCGGCGCAAGGGGCGCCGCATTTCCAGCAGCACCACCGTCGCCAGCGTTCCGAGGATCAGGGCGGTGTTGAGCCAGCGGGGCAGCTCGCGGGTAAGTCCGGCGGATCGTGTGGCCATGGTCGCTCCCTGCCCGATGCTGCCCCGGGATTCCTTTTGCCGATTGTATCCCGCCCCCCCGGCCCGTCAAAGGTCCCCGGGACCGGAGCCGGCGCGGGGTGCGGAGTTGGCGAAACTTTCAGGGGGTTCCCGGCCGGTGCCGGGAGAGCCCCTTGACCGCTGGAGAAGCGACACTATAATTAAAGAACTGTCACATTCCAGACAGGCCTTTCGACGGGCCACGGCCGCCGGAAGGGATCTTCATCCAGATTAGCTCCGGGAGGGACACCATGCTCGTCAAAACCCTGCAAGTTCTGGTACACGCCGAACGCGACACACTCTGGAACTTGCTGCTGGACAGACTGCAGGCCCCCGAGCGGTTCACCCCCGGTGTCACCGAAGTGCACCTCCTCGAAAAAGAAGGGAACGTGACGGTCAGAGAGCTGAGGCTGCATGGCAATCTGGTGAAAGAGAGGGTCACCGTCAGTCCTGAAACCAGCGAAATCCGGCACGATCTGCTGGAGCATCCTCAATTCACCGGCTCCATCGTGACCAAGGTGGTGCGCACCGCACGGCAGAGTCCGGTCGCGCCGCAGCACCTGGAATACGACCTGGAGCTGACACCCAGGTCGCTCGTGATCCAGGGAGTCGTGCACGGGGAGGCGGAAATCGTCGCCGACCTCGAGGCGGAGATGAACCGGCTGAAATCGAGGGCGGAAGAGATGGAAGCCCGCTACTGACGCTGCCGGGTCGAAATCCGGGCTGGCTATCGCCTATCCCGGGAAGCTTTCGGTCCGCACTTGGAGGCAAACCATGCTGAGATCACTAACCTTATGTTTTTGCGGCGCCGTTTTGGCATGCGCGGCGCTGACCGCCGCACCGGCTGCCACCGCCTGGTGCGCAGGTCCCGACTGGGTGCTGCTGGACGAGAACAAGGACTCGCGCTTTTTCTACGACCGCACCGGCGTCACGGAGCCGAGCGGGGGGGTCGTTCAGGTAAACACGCGGGTGGTCTACACTGCCGAGGGGAAGGCGGATGCCTTGAAAATCCTGAGCGCCACCAAAAACTTCAACAGGTTGTACGAGACGCGCTACCGCCACGACCTCAACTGCGAGAAAGAGGAGAGCCGCCTGCTGGAGGCGCGGCACCTGGACAAGGATGGCGTCACCCTGAAATCGACCGATCTGGCCTCGGCGACCGAGTGGGAGGAGATCCCGCCCTACGCGCGCATGGGGATGGTCCTGGAGAAGGTCTGCCCCGACCAGGAGCTGCCGAGGTGAACCTTTCCGGGGGGCGTCGACCGGTCAGCCCCGCCGGTACTCCTGCCTCAGCAGCAGGTCCATCAGCACCAGGGCAGCCATCCCCTCGACGATCGGGACCGCCCGCGGCACGACGCAGGGGTCGTGGCGCCCCTTGGCCTCCAGGTCGACCTCCACCCCCTCGAAGCTCGCGGTGCGCTGGGTCTGCCCGATGGTGGCGGGCGGTTTGAACGCCACCCGGAAATAGATCGCCTCGCCGTTGGAAATCCCCCCCTGGACCCCGCCGCTGAAGTTGGTCAGGGTCCCCAGGCGCTCCCCCTTCTGCACGAAGGGGTCGTTGTGCGCGCTCCCCAGCATCAGGCTCCCGCCGAACCCGGACCCGATTTCGAACCCCTTGGAGGCCGGCAGCGACAGCATGGCGTGGGCGAGCAGCGCCTCCAGTTTGTCGAACACCGGCTCGCCCAGGCCGGACGGCACGTTGCGGCAGACGCAGGCAACGACCCCGCCGATGGAATCCTTGTTGTCCCGCACCTCGCTGATCAGCTCCACCATCGCCCTCGCGGCCTCCGGGTCGGGGCAGCGCACCGGGCTCGCGTCCACGGCCTGGCGGGTGATGCTCCCGAGGTCGACCTCCCCCCCCTTGATCCCTCCCACGCTCTCCACCCAGGCGACCACCTGCACCCCGTGCTCCCGGGCCAGGTACTTCTCGGCGATGGCGCCCGCGGCGACCCGGCCGATCGTTTCCCGCGCGCTGGCCCGTCCGCCGCCGCTTTGGGCACGTACCCCGTACTTCACCTGGTAGGTGTAGTCCGCGTGGGAGGGGCGCGGGACGCCGGACATCTCCTGGTAGTCGGCGGGGTGCTGGTCGCGGTTGGGCACCAGGAGCCCGATCGGGGTGCCGAGCGTGACGCCGTTTTCCACCCCGGAGAGTATGGTGACCTGGTCCGTCTCGCTGCGCGGCGTGGAGAGGCCGCTTTGTCCGGGGCGGCGCCGGTCGAGCTGGGGCTGGATGTCGGACTCGCTCAACTCCAGGCCTGCCGGACAGCCGTCCACGATCGCCCCGACCGCGGCGCAGTGGCTTTCGCCGAAACTGGTTACCTTGAAGAGGGTGCCGAAGCTTGAAGACATGGGTGCTCCTTGATGGGGGTGGTGTGGCTCGCGGCGCGGCGGCCGGCCCCCCGCAAGGGATGAGCCGGCGGCGGCTGCCGCTGCTGGAGGTCGTGGTGCCCCGGGACGGGTCGGACCCGCCCCCTGCCGGCAACGGAGCATGAGCGGGGAGACCCGGCCGGGCGCCGGGCACGGGAACCCCGCGGCGCCCCGCTAGGGAGCCCTGGCAATCAGGATGGCGAGCGAGCGCCCGGGGAGCCGGTAGCTGCCGGAGCTGACGGCCGGAACGGCGTCCCAGGGGATGATGTCCTCGGGCGAGGCGCGGGAGGTGTCGATCCAGCGGTACCAGGCCCCCCCCGGGAGCTTTTTGGGAGACGGCAGGCTGAAGGTGAGCGGCTTCCAGTACGCGTTGACCATGTAGTGGAAGACGACCCGGCTGCTGGAGCTGCCGGCCATCAGGGCGATACTGTGCGACTGGTGGCTCCAGTCCGGCGTCCCGAGCCGGACCCCATGCCACTCCAGCCGCGCCTGGCGCAGGAACTGGTTCAGGGTCAGCTGACCCGCGACCTGGTCGCCCTGCATGAGCCGCGCGGCGATCAGGAGCCTGGTGAAGCGGTGGATGTCGGGATGGCGCTCCAGGAGCCCCCAGTCGAACCAGCCGATCTCGTTGTCCTGGCAGTAGGCGTTGTTGTTGCCCAGCTGGGTGCGGCGCGCCTCGTCCCCCATCAGGATCATCGGGGTGCCGAGGGCGAGCAGGGTCACCGCCAGGAAGTTCTTGACCTGGCGGTTACGCAGCTCCTCGACGGCCGGGTCGCTCGTGGGACCCTCGAAGCCGCAGTTCCAGCTCACGTTGTGGTTGGCCCCGTCGCGGTTTTGCTCGCCGTTTGCCTCGTTGTGCTTGCGGTCGTAGGAGACCAGGTCGTTCAGGGTGAAACCGTCATGGCAGGTGATGAAGTTGATGCTCTGCTCGGGCTCGCGCTCCTGGTGGCCGTAGATGTCGGGGCTCGCCAAAAGGCGCGCGACGAACCGGGAGATCACCCCGTCGTCCCCCTTGAGGAAGCTGCGCACGTCGTCGCGGAACTCCCCGTTCCACTCCTTCCAGCTGTCGCCGATGAAGCTGCCGACCTGGTACAGCCCCCCCGCGTCCCAGGCCTCGGCGATCAGCTTGATCCCCGCCAGCGCCGGGTCGGATTCTATGTCCCAGATGATGGGGGGGTTCTTGAGCGGCCGCCCCTCGCCGTCGCGCGACAGGATGGAGGCGAGGTCGAAGCGGAAACCGTCGACATGCATCTCCTTCACCCAGTAGTGCAGGCTGTCGATGATGAGCCGGCGCACCACGTGGTGGTTGGCGTTGAGCGTGTTGCCGCACCCCGAGTTGTCGATGTAGGCTCCGCCCGGCGCCAGGGTGTAGTAGACGTCGTTGGCGAAACCCCGGTAGCAGAAGGTCGGCCCCTTGTGGTCCCCCTCCGAGGTGTGGTTGAACACCACGTCGAGGATCACCTCGATGCCGGCCCGGTGCAGGGCCTTCACCATGTCGCGGAACTCGTCCAAGGGCCCCAGCGGGTCCTGGCGCGAGCTGTAGGCCGCGTGCGGGGCGAAGAACGAGATCGGGCTGTAGCCCCAGAAGTTGCGCAGGCCGAAGGGGGCGTCGTGCGGGTCGAACTGGAAGACCGGCAGCAGCTCGACGGCGGTGATGCCGAGCTCCACCAGGTAGGGAATCTTCTCGATCAGGCCGGCGTAGGTGCCGCGCCGGGCCGCCCGGATGCCGGAGGACGGGTGCCTGGTGAAGGCCGCCACGTGCATCTCGTAGATGATGGTCCGGGAATAGGAGCGCTTGAGCGGCGTATCCCCCTCCCAGTCGTAACCGCGGGGGTCGGCCACGACGCTCTTCATGGACTGGGCCACGTTGTCGCCCGGGACGCAGGCGGCGCCGCGGTCGTAACCGGCGGGTACCGCCACGGCCCGGCCATAGGGGTCGATCAGCACCTTGCCGGGATCGAAGCGCAGCCCCCGCTGCGGGATGAAGGGTCCGGCCACCCGGTAGCCGTACAGCTGGCCGGAGCCGATGTCGGGGACGAAGGTGTGCCAGTAATGATAGGTGCGGTTCTCTTTGGGATCGAGGGGTATGATGCGGGAGGGGGTCGCGTCGTCGGCATGGTCGAAGAGCAGCAGCTCCATGGCGGTGCAGTCCCTGGCGAACACGCTGAAGTTCACCCCGCCGTGGGTGACCGTCGCGCCGAGGGGGGAGGTACTCCCCTTGTGCAGCTCGACAGTGGCACTGCCTGCTCTTTCTGGAAAGCTCGTCATTGAATCCCTTTTTCGCCTTTGTCTGAAGCTGCCATGGTTGGATACCTGCTCGCCCCTGGACAACCCAGTGCGGCGATGCTTCCGGGCCTGCGGCACTCCAAGCTACTGACCGCGCGCCGCCGCCTGTGACAAAGGTGCGGCCCGGGTTGCCGGTTTTGACAAAGCAACTGGCCCCGCTGTGTCAGGAACTATAGTCGATTATACCATATAGTCAAACCTAAACGCTCTGCCAGGGGGGAGTTGACCGGTTTGGTCCTTGCACACTACCTCCCCTCACCTCGACGAAAGGGGTCGGGGAGGAGGGTGCAGCTGCCGACGGAGTCACCGGAATCGCGCGCTCCCCCTCACCCCGACCCTCCCCCGCGCGGGGGGAGGGAGGTTCCTTGCGGCCGACCCGGTCATTGGCTCGCTCCCGCCTTGCGCGAGGGGCGCGGCCTCGGGCGCCTGGCGTCCCTTTCCTCCCGGGGCCCGCGTCCCTGGCGAGGCACGGCGTTTTGCAGCGCCTGGCCGATGCAGCAGGCGGTGAGAGCGATGCAGAGCCAGCCGAACCAGTCCCCGAAGCGCCAGTAGACGGTACGTCCCTCCAGCATCGGCACCCGGCTCACCAGGGACTCCCTGGTCCAGACCCCGGTGCGGCTGACGATGCGCCCCACCGGATCGACGAAGGCGGATACGCCGGTGTTGGTGACCCGCACCAGGGACCGGCGTTCCTCGATGCACCGGAAGCTCGCCAGTGCGAGGTGCTCCATCGGCTCGGTGGATTTGCCGTACCAGGAATCGTTGGTGAGGTTGAACATCGCCCCGGGGAGCCGGCGCCCGCCCCCACCGTGCATCAGGGAGCGGATCTTGCCGGGGAGGATGTCCTCGTAGCAGATGCTGACGGAGAGCAGGTGCCTGCCCAGGGCCAGCGGCTCTTCGCTGGTGCCGGGCCAGAACCGGCTCGCATAGGGCGACCAGGAGTACAGGCTCGGGAACCGGTCCCCCAGCGGGATGTACTCGCCGAAGGGGACCAGCACCCCCTTGTCATAGCTGCCGAGGATCCGGCCCGTGGCGTCGGTGAGCAGGGCGGTGTTGCAGACCCGCAGCTGGTCGCTCCCCTGCTGCTGCAGGATCGCTCCCAGCAGGGTCGGGGTCGCCAGGTCGCCCAGGGATGCCAGCCGGCCTGCACGGGGACCGGCCAGGCTCATCTGGCAGACCCCCTCCGGCCAGACCAGGAGGTCCAGGGGATGCGCCTGCGCCAGGGCCCGGGACATCTGCAGGTGCTCGCTGAACGAGCGCTCCGGGTCGTTGAACTTGTCCGCCGCCCCGCGGTTGGTCTGGACCAGGCCGACGGTCAGTTTATCGGCGCTGGAGACCTGCCGGTCCAGGGCGCGGATGCGCAGTTCCCCGTACCCCAGCACCAGCGCCAGGGCGGCCGCGCAAAAGGCGAGCTCGCGCCAGGCCAGGCGGCGCTTCTCGAGCCAGCCTGCCGCCACCGCGTAGACCGTGGCGTTGATGAATACGACCAGGAAGCTGACGCCCAGGATGCCCGCCAGGTCCGCCACCTGGGTCAGCCGCGGCAGCAGGTACTGGCTCGCGCCGAGGTAGTTGGGGAATATTTCGGGCCAGGACGCCTCCAGCGCGGTCCAGAGCACCGGGGCGACCCAGACCGCGCTCCAGCCGGTGTCGCGCGTGACGAGCCGGGTGGCCCAGGCCCAGGCGCCGACCAGGACGCCGTTGGCGGCGGCGAGCAGCAAAAGCCCCAGCAGCGCGAGCGGCAGGGGGAGACCGGCGAAGGCCTGAAACATCCCGATCACCCAGTAGAAGCCGCCCGCATGCCCGACGACCCCGGCGACCCAGCCGATGAGAAACGCCCGGCCCGGCCGCTGCCCGCGCAGCGCCCAGAGCACCGGCACCAGGCAGATCCACTCCAGGTAATAGCGGTCAAAGCCGACGTATCCCAGAAAGATCAGGACGCCGCCCGCGACTGCGGCGAGCCACGGCAGAATTTTAGTCACGACACCGTTATCTGGCAAGGTCGGCCTCCCTTTTCCGGCTCGCCGTTTTCGCGGAGTGCGGAGCGCGGGGGTACCAAGCGGAGCTGCGCGACGGGGGAGGAGGAGGTTGCCTGTCGCAGCTTTCCGCGAGACTCTCTGCCTCCTGCCCCAACGCGAGCGCGGGGACCACACACATTTTCTTAACGGGTTCAAACCATAAGTTCCCGGGGCAACCCTCTCCCGCGGTGGCGGCGCGTTGGAGGCCGGTGACTGAAACGCCCTCACCCTCTTTCCCAAAAGGGCGAGGAGTGAGGGCGCGTACGACATCCCTTACTGTCCGGGCGCCGGATAATAATCCGGCGGCACCGAATACTGCTCCGAGGGGGGTGGCGGAGGAGGGGCGGCTCTCCTGGGGCGCACTCTGCGCAGCGTCCCCGGGATCTGGTTCCCCTTCGAGTACATGCACTGCACGTAGGTGTTGTCGTAGCGGCGCTGCGCCTCCATGCCGTAGGCCTGCCCGGCGCTGGCGCCGCTGGCCGTCCCGACCAGCAGGCCACTGCCGGCACCGATCGCAGCACCGGCGCCCGGGTTGCCCGAGGCCGCACCGATGGCCGCGCCAAGTCCGGCACCGAGAACCGTTCCCACCGCGGCCCCGGTCACCGTATTCTGGTTGGCGGTCTCCTGGGGGTTTATCCCGCGCTCCGCCCATTGCCGGCAGACCGCGTCGTCGGCCTGGAACTGCTCGAAGGTTTTTCCCGGGGCCGGCAGCACCCTGACACTGGGACCTGTCGGCAGGGTGGCACAGCCGGCCAAGGAGAGCAGGACCAGCAGGGAAAGCACCGGTCGCGCTTTAAACGGTTGTCTTCTCATGGATCATTCCTCCTCACCCGGCGGCGCCGGCGTCGGGACGACTTTCATCCAGCCCCCCGGACACCTTTTCACGTACGGATAGTACCCCTTGGCATCACGGCAGTAATACCAGTAACTGGGCTCCTCCGCCTGCGGCTCAGGTGCCACGGACACGTCCGGCTGCTGCTGGATGACGACGGGCGGCTGGCTATAGGGATAATACGGATAGGAATAATAGGGATAAAAGAAGGGATCCCACCACCAACCCGGGCCGAACCAGACGCCGCCCGAAAAATGCCCCCCTCCACCGTGACCTCCGCCGTGACCGCCGCCATGCGGCGCGGCATAGGCGACCTGCTCAGTCTGCCCCGGCCAGGAGCCCGTGAAGAGCGCCAGTGCGGCTGCCAGGACGAACACCGTGATCTTTTTCATAGCCACCCTCCCCGAGGATATTGAAAATTCTCTAACACTATTCTACTGCTCCTCGCGCCGAACTGCAAAGCCTAAACTGCGACCAGGACGCTGCTGGCACCAACGCCTTCCCTCGGGCCCTTCAGGCGTTCAGGCCGATTCCGGCCGCGCGCCGGAACCGGAACGCCAGGGTCCAGAGTTCGGAGAAGAGCATGCCGGCCAGCATCAGGCCGCAGCCCAGAAGCCCCCTGGTCCCGAGGACCTCGCCCAGCAACAGCCAGCCCCAGAAGGCGGCGAAGACCCCTTCGGCACTGAGGATGATGGCGCTGTGCGCCGGGTGGGCGTCGCGCTGGGCCACCACCTGCATGGTGTAGGCGACGCCGACCGAGATCAGCCCGCCATACAGGATCGGGAGCGCGGCCAGCAGGATGCCCGGAAGGCTCGGGGTTTCCAGACAGAATGCGGTGATCAGGCTGAGCAGGGAGCAGACGGCGAACTGCAGGGAGGAGAGTTTAAGCGCGTCGAGGCGCGGGGAGAGCCAGCCGATCAGCAGCACGTGAACCGCCCAGAAGAAGGCGCCGATCAGTTCCAGCAGGTCGCCGTAGCCGATGGAAAACCGTGCGGTGACGCTGAGCAGGTACAGCCCGGAGGCGGCCAGCAAAGCGCCCAGCCAGGTCCCGAGGCCCGGGCGCTGCCCCCAGCAGAGGCCGAGCAGGGGCACGATCACCACGTAGAGGCCGGTGATGAAGCCGGCGTTTCCCGCCGTCGTGTAGACGATGCCGACCTGCTGCAGCGAGGCACCCAGGAAAAGGGCCGCCCCGGCCAGGGCTCCGCCGGCCAGCAGAGGCCGGGAGCCGGCTTCAGGCAGGGGGCCGGGCACCCTGTTGCGGCGGCGCTGACCGATCAGGACCAGCGGGAGCAGGGAGAGGCTCCCCAGGGCAAAACGGACCCCGTTAAAGGTGAACGGGCCGACGAACGCCAGCCCCTGGCGCTGGGCGACGAAACCGCCTCCCCAGATGGCCGCGATGAACAGCAACAAAAGGTCTGATCTCAGTGCTTTTCCCTGCATGGAATGTCCCGTCTCTCGTTTTTTGGCACTCGACCGGCTGGAACAGCTACTCTTCTGCTATTTTCGCCGCAATGTCAAGAGGCGGGAACAACCGGGCGGCTAGCTGAGCGCGACCTGCCCGGTCAGCGGCCGCCCAGGTTCCTGGCCAGGTCCCTGGCAAGTTGCAGGTGCTCCTGCAGAACCGGCAGGGTGCTGACGGCCCAGGCGTTGAGATCCTGGTCCTTCACTTGCCTGATGGCCTTTTTGAAACGCGCGATATTTTTGAGGTGGTGCGCCACCATTGCCTGCAGGTATTTCCTGTCGAAGGCTTTCCCGGAGAACTCGGAAAGCCTCGCCAGCATCAAGGTGTGTTTGCGCTCCACCTGGACCGGCAGTTTCAGGTTGTTGCTCGCCGCGAGCGCCTTGAGTTCCCCGTCCGCTTTGCCGTGGTCGCGCACCATCAGGTCGCCGAAGTCCTTCACCTCCGGTGCGCTCCCCCGGTCTCGCGCGAGCTGCCCCAGCTGGACCTCCACCAGGCCCGCGCTGGCGGCATCCTTGATGAATGATTTGCCCTCGGGCGAGATAGTCCCGCTCAGCGCATGGGCCGGCACGGCGCTGGCGCCCGCCAGAAAAAAGATCGCAGCCAGTACGGCGCGTGCAACTTTCATTTGAGTCTCCTTCCCGGCAGGACATTGCTCAGCCGCGGGCTGAATCAAGGCCGGCGACTGCCGGAGCCTTCGGGAACTGCCGGTCACAAGGAAAGTGTAACCGATTTCCCGGGGGAAGTGAACCGGCGCCCGGCGCCCGGCCAGACGGGCACGACCTCATTCAGATATATTGCCGGGGGGCTTTGACTTCATGGCAGGATGCGGGGTACAATAAAGCATTGGAAACACACATGATCTTTAGAAAACGCTAAGGGCCTTGCGGGTGAGGGCTCTCGGCGCAACCTTACCTGCCGCGATCTGCACAAAGGAGTTTCGCATGACTGACAAAAGCAGCACCCCTGAGGTCCACCAGACGGAGCTGGCAAACGGCGTCCGCATAGTCACCCAGCCGACTCCGGGTTTGCAGGGCGCCGCGATAGCGATCCATGTGCTCAGCGGCTCGCGCGACGAGGACCCGAGTATCGGCGGCGCATCGCACTTCATCGAGCACCTGCTCTTCAAGGGGACGGAGCAGCGCACCTCATACCAGATCACCACCGAGCTCGACACCATCGGCGCCCAGCCCAATGCCTGCACCAGCCAGGAAGGGGTGACCTACTACCTGAAGGCGCTCAGTTCCGACCTGCCCCGGGCCTTCGACGTTCTGAGCGACATGTTCCTCAACAGCACCCTGCCGGACAAGGAGATCGAAACCGAGCGCGGCGTGGTTCTGGAAGAGATCAAGCGCGCCGAGGACAGTCCGGACCGTTTTCTGTACAACCGCTTCGCCGCGGGCTTCTGGGAGGACCATCCGCTGGGGAGGCCGGTGCTGGGCACGCCCGAGGTCATCAGCAGCATCACCCGGGACCAGCTGATGCAGCACAAGCGCGAGCGCTACCTGCCGAAGTCGACGGTGGTCGCCGCAGCCGGCAGTATCGAGCACGACAAGATCGTCGCAATGGTCGAGGGCTACCTGGGGAGCGTCCCGGCACGCGAGCCCGCCCCGGCCGCGGCGTGCGCGGCCCCGGTCAGGAGCGGCCTCGCCTTTGCCCGGCACAACCTGCGCGAGATGCAGCAGGTGCAGTTTTACCTCGGCTACCCCTCGCTTCCCCCCACCGATCCGCGCTACTGGTCCATGCAGATCCTCAGGCTGGTGCTGGGCGGCGGCATGAGCTCGCGGCTGTTCCGGGAGGTGCGCGAGGAGCGCGGGCTCGCCTACTCGGTGGGCGCCTACCTGCTCGAGTACCGCGACCGCCCCGCCTTCGTCGTGGTGGCGGGGTGCAACTCCGGCCGCGCCCAGGAGGCGATCGAGGTGTGCCACCACGAGGTGCTGAAGCTCTCCCGGGAAAGGCTCACCGCGCAGGCCCTGGACGACGTCAAGCGCCAGGCGCGCGGAAAACTGCTCTTGAGCCTGGACGACCCCGCCGACTGGCTGATTCCGATGGCGCGCGAGATCGGGTATTTCGGCAAGGCGCGCTGCATAGCGGAGGACCTCGCTCAACTGGAGGCGGTGACACCCGATTCCGTGCTGGAGATCGCGGGCGAGCTTTTTACCGGCAGCCTGCCGCGGCTGGAGTCCATCGGGCCCGAAATGAAGCTGGCCCTCCCCTCGTGATCGACACCCCGCCAAGGTCCTGAGGCAAAGAGGCACCAGGCCCCGTCCCATTCCCCGGGCGGGGCTTTCCCATGACGCGGGCTCCGGGGGAGCCTTTGGTCACTGCGGCCCCCTGCACCTTGCGGTGCATCACCCGGCAGCGCCAGCCCAGGGAGGAGTGATATGAAGTACCACGACATCCTAAGCCCCTTTGACTTGCAGGGTCTCCGGGAGGGGAGCCTCGCAGCCGTCTCGCCCGTCGACGGTTCGTCGCTCGCCAGCGTGCGGGAAACCACCCCGGCGGAGCTGGACGACGCCATCGCCAGGGCCGGCGCGGCCTTCGGGTTCTGGCGCGCGGTGCCGGCACCCAGGCGCGGCGAGTTGGTGCGCCTGTTCGGCGAGGAGCTGCGCGCGTCCAAGGAGGAGCTGGGACGCCTGATCTCGCTGGAGGCAGGGAAAATCTACCAGGAAGGGCTGGGAGAAGTGCAGGAGATGATCGAAATCTGCGACTTCGCCGTCGGCCTGTCCCGGCAGCTCTACGGCCTGACCATCGCCTCGGAGCGACCCGGCCACCGCATGATGGAGACCTGGCACCCGATCGGGCCGGTCGGCGTCATTTCCGCCTTCAATTTTCCGGCCGCGGTCTGGGCCTGGAACGCCGCCCTCGCCCTGGTGTGCGGGGACCCGGTCATCTGGAAGCCGTCCGAGAAGACCCCCCTGACGGCGCTGGCCTGCCTCGAGGTGTACCGGCGCGCAGCGGAGCGCTTCGGCGCTGAGCCCGCAGGGCTCGTACAGGTCGTCATCGGCGGCCGCCAGATCGGTGAGGCGCTGGCCGCCAGCCCCGCGCTGCCGGTCGTCTCGGCGACCGGCTCGACCCGCATGGGGCGTGCGGTCGGCGTGACGGTGGCTGGGCGTTTCGGCCGCAGCATCCTGGAACTCGGGGGGAACAACGCGATGATTGTCGCGCCGTCGGCGGACCTGGACCTGGCGCTGCGCGCCATCGTCTTCTCGGCGGTGGGAACCTGCGGCCAGCGCTGCACCTCTCTGCGCCGGCTGATCGTGCACCGGGAGGTCGCGGCGGAGCTGCTGGAGCGCATCCGCAAGGCCTACGACTGCGTTGTCATCGGTTCCCCGCTGGAGCCGGGGAGCCTGGTCGGCCCCCTGATCGACGCGGCGGCCTACGACGGCATGTGCGCGGCGCTGGAGCGCGCCCGGGCCGAGGGTGGGAAGGTTTTTGGCGGCGGGCGCGTGCTGCGGGACCGATTCCCCGACGCCTTCTACGTGAAGCCCGCCCTCGTGGAGATGCCGGCCCAGAGCGAGGTTGTCAGGCAGGAGACCTTCGCGCCCATACTCTACGTACTAAGCTACCAAACCTTGGCAGAGGCGATCTCCCTGCAAAACGGCGTGCCGCAGGGACTCTCCTCCTGCATCTTCTCCAACGACCTGCGCGAAACCGAGACCTTCCTGTCGTCGGCGGGCTCCGATTGCGGCATCGCCAACGTCAACATCGGCCCGTCCGGCGCCGAGATCGGAGGCGCTTTCGGCGGCGAAAAGGAAACCGGCGGCGGCCGCGAATCAGGTTCCGACGCCTGGAAAGCCTACATGCGGCGCGCCACCAACACCATCAATTATTCCAGGGAGCTCCCCCTGAGCCAGGGGATCACCTTCGATCTGGGGGTGGGTTGAAACAGGGAAACCCGCCGACTCCGGCAGCAGGTAAAAAGCCCCACCGGGTTTCCCCCGTGGGGCTTTCTTGCGAGGCACTTGCGGACGCAGGGGTGGAGGGTCTAGCTGATGCGCCAGTCGATCGGTGCTGTGCCCTGTTGAGCCAGATAGGCATTAGCCTGTGAAAAATGCCGGCAGCCCAGGAATCCCCGATGCGCCGATAATGGGGATGGATGAGGCGCCCTGAGAACCAGATGCTTCTTGTCATCGATGACTTCGCCCTTCCTATGGGCGTAGGAGCCCCAGAGCATGAAGACGATGCCTTCGCGTTTGTCATTCAATTCCGAGATGGCTTTGTCAGTGAATCTCTCCCACCCCTGTCCCTGGTGAGAAGCGGCACGCCCGTGTTCGACAGTCAGGACGCTGTTTAGCAGCAGGACTCCCTGGTCCGACCAGTTTTTGAGATTGCCGTGCTTGAAATCATCGGGACTGAATCCCAAATCGGCTTGGATCTCCTTGAAGATGTTGATCAGGGAAGGCGGAGTACCGACACCTTTGGGCACGGAGAAGCAGAGCCCATGGGCCTGATCGGGGCCGTGATAGGGATCCTGTCCCAGGATGACGACCTTGACCATCTCGAAGGGAGTGGAATTGAACGCGTTGAAATACTCACGTCCCTTGGGATAGATGATCTTTTTACTGGATAGCTCGCGACGCAGGAAATCCCTTAGTTCACCCATGTAGGGCTTTTCGAATTCCCCGTACAGATGCGATTTCCAGCCCGGCTCCATCTGAATCTGCGCTTCTGAAGTCATCTCTGTTCATCCCGTTGCCTGATCGGCGTTTGTGGTGGTTGGCCATACCGGAGCTACTTTTCCAGGATTTTCACGCAGTGATGCAGGAAGTGTAGCCTCCACCCTCCGCGGGCACCAGTTCCAGGCTGCTGGTTATGCAGGGGAGAAAATCCTCCTGATGATGAGTTACATAGAGAATTTGCGTCGTGCCGGTCTTCCCCAGATGGTCGATGAGCTTAAGTACCATTTCCCTGTTGATGTCGTCAAGACCTTGGCATGGCTCGTCCAGTATCAGCAGAGCGGGCTGCTTGACCATCGCCCTGGCAAGGAGGACCAGTCGCTGCTCACCATAGGAGAGGTTGCGGAAGGGGGTATCGAGGTGCTTATCCATGTGCAGCATCTCCAGCCATTCCAGGGCGATCTCCTGCTGCCTCTTGGTATACTGGCCATACACGCCGATTGAATCGAAGAACCCGGAAATGACGACGATTCTGACCGTGACGCCGACCCGGTAATCCTGCTGGAGGGCAGTGGAAACCAGGCCGATGCGTTTCTTGATGTCCCAGACACTCTCACCCGAGCCCCTTTTGATCCCGAACAGGCTGATGTCGTTGGCGTACGCCTGCGAGTTGTCCCCGCTCACCAGGCTCAAGAGAGTCGACTTGCCCGCACCGTTCGGCCCCGAGATCCTCCAGTGTTCGCCGGGTTTGACCACCCAGCCAAGACGGTTGAGAACGCATTTTTCGTCATAGCGCACCGTCACGTCATGCATTTCGATCAGCGGCACCCCTTTAGACAGCGCAGTCAGTATGTTGGCACTATCGATCTCCGGGAGCTGGGCCGGAAGAGTGTAATGAAATGCATGAAATCGCAACAGAGCTTCGGAACTCAGCAGCTCGCGCTTCGGACCGGACATGATTATTTGGCACTCTTTGACATAGGCGATATGGGTAGTCTCGGGGACGATTTCACTGAACCGGTTCAGCAGCAGGATGATCCTGATCCCCTTTTCCGCACAGTCGGCGATCAGGCTCTGGAGCACATGGCAGGATTTTTGGTCCAGTCCGTCAAAAGGCTCATCGAGGACCAGCAGTTCCGGGTCTTGCATCAAAGCCTTGCAGATGACGACCTTCCGCATTTCGCCGGTCGACAAGAACTTGAGGCCGCGGTCCAGAATTCGGAGGAAATCCAGTTGACCGGCCAGGTCAACGAGTTTCATCTGGTCCGCAGGGGTGGCGTCTGTTCCGAGGATGAAAGTCCTGACCTGCGTCCCCTGGTCCACGAAGCCGATGAAGTCGGAATCGTCGTGGTATCGTTCTGACTCCTGGATTTCGCTCACCCTTTCGAAAGAGACATATTCCGATTTTTCAGCGCTGCAGTAACTGCCCGACTCAATGACGAGGCCGTTAGACAGCAGTCGTCCCAGAGAGGATTTACCGGATCCGTTGGCACCGACAATGGCCCAGTGCTCGTTTGCTCCTATCGTGAGCGAGACGCCTTCCAGTTTCGTCTTGTCTTTGATAACAGCAGTGACGTTATTGAAAAATATTTCAGACAATTTTAACTCCAAAGTTAGCCGAAATCAGCGTCTAGGATGGCAAGTAGCACCGGAAGAGTCAAGCGGGAAAATCGAGGCAACAGACAGCAAAAAGCCCCACCAGGTATCCTGGTGGGGCTTTTTTATTAAATTCCCTGCGGCGACCTACTCTCCCACATAGTTACCCATGCAGTACCATCGGCCCAGAGAGGCTTAACTTCCGTGTTCGGGATGGGAACGGGTGTGACCCTCT
>Ga0316217_10000243_pt1 | contig 81368 bp, 52 predicted proteins | sample 1anoAmetaG_FD_203633 | JGI IMG/M metagenome (GOLD analysis project Ga0316217, IMG submission 203633) | Freshwater microbial communities from Trout Bog Lake, Wisconsin, USA - 1anoA | ecosystem: Environmental > Aquatic > Freshwater > Lake > Hypolimnion/Profundal zone | place: USA: Wisconsin...
CAGACCACATCGACCAGGCCGGCCAGTGCAATCAGGCGTTCATCGAGGTCCAGGAAGGACATGTGGCAGCCGGAGCAGCCATCAAGCCATACGGTGGCGACACGGGGTTTCTTGGCCTCACTCATGGATTAGTCTCCCGCATTTGGGTCAGATAAGGCAAAAACTGGCGGCGTTTTTCCATTTCCGCCACGGCGGTGCCTTTTTCGGTCAGGGCACCGGTCGGGCAGACATGCACGCACTTGCCACAGGTGGTGCAGGATGTGGCATCGGCCCAGGGCTGGTCGAGGTCGTTGATGATCAACGACTTGATGCCCCGGCCTTTGACTTCCTTGGTATGGGCGCCTTCGATCTCGCCGCACACGCGCACGCAGCGCGTGCACAGGATGCAGCGGTTGTGATCGAGCCGGAAGCGATCGTGGGACGAGTCCACGAACAGTTTCGGAAAGCGGTAGGGCACATGGACGTGATTGACCCCGAGCTTCTGGGCCATGGTCTGCAATTCGCAGTGGCCGTTGCTCACGCACACCGCACAGGTGTGGTTGCGTTCCGCGAAGAGCATTTCGACGATGGTCTGGCGGTATTTGAGCAGGCGCGGCGAATTGGTCGTCACGACCATGCCTTCCGAACAGGTGGTGGCACAGGCCGCCAGCAACTTGTTGGAGCCGGCCACTTCCACCACGCACAGACGGCAGCCGCCCCAGGTGGTCAGGCCATCCAGGAAACACAGGGTCGGAATGTACACGCCGTTTTCCTGGGCGACGTCCAGGATGGTCTGCCCCGAGCGGCAACTGACGTCCGTGCCGTCAATTTGCAGGGTTAAGACCTGGTCGGTAATGGGTGTAACGGGGGGTTTCATGCGGTCACCTCCTTCTGGGCATTGTGGTCGGTACCGTGGCCAGCGCCGTGGCCGGAGCCGGCTTTGCGGAGGCGCTCGGTGTATTCATTTTCAAAATAACGCAGCGTCGAGAGCGTGGGGTTCGGGGCGGTCTGGCCCAGCCCGCAGAGGCTGGTGGCTTTAACCATTTCGCACAGCTCGCGGAGCAGGTCCAGATCTTCCGGCGTCGCCTCTTTGGCGTAAATCTTTTCCAGCAGGCGGTGCATTTCGTAGGTGCCCACGCGGCAGGGGATGCACTTGCCGCACGATTCGCTCATGCAGAATTCCATGAAGAACTTCGCCACATCGACCATGTTGGACGTTTCATCCATCACGATCATGCCGCCGGAGCCCATGATCGAGCCGACCGACGCGAGGCTTTCGTAATCCACGGGAATGTCCAGATGTTTCTCGGGGATGCAGCCGCCGGAGGGGCCGCCGGACTGCACGGCCTTGAATTTCTTGCCATCGGGAATGCCGCCGCCAATATCGAAAATGATCTCGCGGAGGGGAATGCCCATGGGCACTTCGATCAGGCCGGTATTTTTAACCTTGCCGGTGAGGGCAAAGACCTTGGTGCCCTTGCTCTTGGCGGTGCCGATGCCGGCGAACCAGGCGGCGCCCTTGTTCATGATCGGGGCGACGTTGGCATAGGTTTCAACATTATTAATAAGGGTGGGGCAGCCGTAGAGGCCATAGTTGGCGGGGAACGGCGGGCGGGGCCGCGGCAGGCCGCGGTTGCCTTCGATACTCGCCAGCAGGGCGGTTTCCTCGCCGCAGACAAACGCGCCGGCGCCCAGGCGGATTTCCAAATCGAACGTGAATTGCGTGCCGAAAATGTTGCGGCCAATGAGTTCCTGCCGCAGCGCCTGGTTGATGGCCCGGGTGAGGCGTTTGACGGCCAGCGGGTATTCCGCCCGGACATAAATGATGCCTTTCTGGGCGCCCACGGCATAGGCGGCGATCGCCATGCCTTCGATCACGCGATGCGGATCGCCTTCCATGACGCTGCGATCCATGAACGCACCCGGATCGCCTTCATCACCGTTGCAGACCACGTACTTGATCTTCCCGCCGGCCTTGGCCACGGTGGACCACTTGAGGCCCGTGGGGAAGCCAGCGCCGCCGCGTCCCCGCAGGCCGCTGGCAGTCATCTCGGCGACGACCTGCTGCGGGCTCATGGTCGTAAGCACCTTAAGTAGTGCGGTATACGAGCCGTGGGCGATGCAATCGGTGATATCTTCGGGATCGACTCGTCCGGCATTATCGCGGACGATGTACTGCTGGCGGGTAAAGAAGCCCTGGTTGGTATCGCAGGCGAGTTCCTTGATCGGGCCCTTGGTAACCGAATCGAGGATGCGCGGGGCGTCTTCGGGCTTGACGAACTGGTACATCACCTTGCCGTCATCGAGGGTGACCAGCGGGCCATTGGCACACAGGCCCATGCAACTGACGCCCACGACGCGGACATCCTTGCCGCAGCCCTTCTTTTTGACGCATTCGTGCAGGTTCTTGGTCAGCACGTCGGATTGCGAGCTTTGACAGCCCGAATCCATGCACACGTGGATGGTGTGCTTGAACGCACTGTTCTCTTCGATTTTCTTGTCTGCAATCGTTTGTAATTCTTCCGGGGTCATGCCGGCACCGCCTTTCCGAGTTTGGTTTTAATCCGGGCCACCAGTTGTTCGGGGGTGGGTTTGGCGATCACTTCGCCATCGAGCACGGTGGCCGGGGCCAGGCCGCAGGCGCCGATGCACCGCGCGACGAGCACGGACAACTCGCCATCGACGGTGGTTTCGCCTTCCTTGATGTGATAGTTCTCCTCGATGGTGTCCAGCAGGGCCTTGGAGCCCTTGATGTAGCAGGCGGTGCCCAGGCAGACCACGCAGGCATGCTTGCCCTGGGGCTTAAGCTGGAAGAAATGGTAGAAGGTCGCGACGCCGAAGGTCTTGGCGACCGGCACCCGCAGGGCCGCCGAGACGTAGCGGATCGACGGCTCGTCGATGTACCCGAAGGCCTGCTGCACCGAGTGCAGGCTTTCAATCAGGCCGTTGCCGCTGTAACCGTGGCGGCGCATGGTCGCATCTACGATACGCCAGCGTTTATCGTCGCTGGGGGCCTTGGGGGGCTTGGCCAACATGGTCATAAAAAGCTCCTGATATCAACAGATTCGCGGCAACTGCTCACCGTAGGGCTTCTGTACCACACGGCGGCCGCCAATAACTGTTCGTAACTCACACAAACTGTCCGTTTCGGGGGCAATCTGGCCGATTACCACGGCCTGTTGTCCCAGGGGATGGCGGTGCAGGACGTCCAGCACGCGCCCGGCGGCGGCGGCCTCCACGGCCAGCACCACCTTGCCTTCGTTGGCGATGTCCAGCACATCCAGGCCGAGCATCTCGGCGGCATGATGCGCTTCGGGCCGGATCGGCAACGCCGCCTCATCGAGTACCACACGGAAACCACACTGCCGGGCCAGGTCTGCACACAGACCGGCCAGGCCGCCACGGGTCGGATCACGCATGAAAGTAACATTATTTCCGGCCACGTCCAATACGTCCCGGATCAGGCCGTTGAGCGGCGCTACATCGCTGCGGAGCACACTTTGCACGTCCGGCATCTCGCGTTCGAGCATCACCGCCAGGCCATGTTCGCCGATGGGTCCGTTGACGATCAGCAACTGCCCCGGCATGACGTACTGGGGGCCCAGCAACCGCCCGGCGGGTATGCGTCCCACACCGGCGGTGGTGATATAGATGCCATCGGCCTGGCCATGGCCGACAACCTTGGTGTCCCCGGTGACCACGCGCACGCCGGCCTCGGCGGCGGTGGCGGCGATCGAGTCCAGAATGTACTCCAGGTTCGCCATCGGGAAGCCTTCGGCCAGGATCAGGCTCAAGGCCAGGCCCAGCGGGTTGGCCCCGGAAACCGCCAAGTCATTAATGGTGCCGGTAACCGCGACCCGGCCGATATCGCCGCCCGGGAATTTCCACGGCTGCACCACGTAACCATCAATGCTCAAGGCTAAAGCTCCGGACGCATCGGCCATCACACCGGCATCCAGAAGCTGGTTCAGGATGTTGTTGCCCAGGCGCGGCAGAATTCGGCCGCTGACCAGGTCGTCGGTCAGTTGGCCGCCGCCGCCATGGGCCAGTACCACCCGGCTGGTGGTGTCGGTGAACGTGGGGGCGGGGAGCGAATCCGTGGTGGGTTTGATCATGATGCCACCTCGGCGGTGGGGCGGACTTTGAGGTTGTGTTTGTTGCGGGCGTATTTGAAATAGGCCTGGCAGGTGCCTTCGGAACTGACCATGCACGGGCCGATGGGATTGATGGGCGTACAACCGCGGCCAAAGAGTTTGCAGTCGTGGGGCGTGGCCATGCCGGTGATCACTTGGCCGCAGATACAGCCGGCCGGTTCATGATCGGCCGGCGTCACCAGGCCAAAACGCTGCTGGGCATCATAAAGCGCCAGGGCCGGGCGAATGGTCATGCCACTGCGGGGAATCGTGCCCAGGGCGCGCCAGCGGACATCGGAGGTCTCGAAGACCTCGTCGAGCAGTCGCAGGGCCACGGGGTTGCCGTCCATGCTCACGGCTTCGGGATAATCGTTAATCAGGGCTTTGCGGCCATCGCGGACCATTTCGGCCAGGCTGGCAATGGCCGCGGTCATATGAATATCTTCAAAGCCTGCAATCACGCAGGGGTAGCCGTACTTATCGACGATGGGCTGGTAGACCTTTGAGCCGATGACAATGGACACATGGCCGGGGCACAGGAAGCCATCGAGGCGGACCGCGCCGCCGTCAAGCAGGGCGGTCATGGCCGGCACGACGCGCTTGTGGCTGGCCAGCACGCTGAAGTTACCCAGGCCCAGGCGTCGGGCTTCCAAAATGGCGGCCGCCGTGGCAGGGGCGGTGGTTTCAAACCCCACCGCGCCTAGGACCACCTGGCGTTCGGGCAGTTTCTGGGCCCAGGCCACGGCATCGAGCGTGGAATAAATGACGCGGACATCCGCCCCGCGCGAACGGGCCTTTTCCAGGCTGCCGCTGCGGCCGGGCACGCGGATCATGTCGCCGTAGGTGCACAGGGTGACGTTGGGGATGGAGGTTAATTCCAGCATCAGGTCAATATCGCCCTGGGCGGTCACACATACCGGGCAACCCGGGCCGCTCAAAAGGGTGACGTTATCCGGAAGGAGGCTGTGGAGGCCACTGCGGAAGGCGCTCATGGTATGGGTGCCGCAGACTTCCATGAAAGTCATGGGTCGCGCGACGGCGGCGGCGGCTGCCCGCAATCGTTCCAGGGCCTGAGTTGTCTGGTTCACCCGCGTCAAGGTCAAAATTCCACTTTATGGTCATCAGTTGGGTGGCCGCGGGGTTCAGGCCCAGAGCATGAATCGCGGATCTAAAGCTGGAGCTGGTAGTCTTTTATTCTATTGGGGCTCTGCCGTCAACCGGTTCGGTTAACATTTCCAAAGAAATAATGGCCTGTCCGAGTGCAAGTCCTGCATCCATGGCAGGATACGCCTTGTGAAAAAAAGTACTAAATCCGCTTTCGCGGGCCTGCTTTTCCAACTCCATGGCGAAAATCTGATTGCACAGCGAGCCGCCGGAGCACCCGATGAGGCTCGTTTGGCCATCGGCAGCTCTGTTCGCCAGGGCGATAAACGCCGCCGCAAGCTGACGATGGAAGAGCAAGGCCCCGTCGTTTACGGGAAGGTTTTTGGGAGCCGAATCGACGATGTGCCGCACCAGCGGCGCCAGGTTTATTTCCCACAGGTTCGCGGTGGGGTTATGGATAATTTCGAAAAGCGGCTGGGCGGGAGCGGCCGGTTTTGTAGTGCCGCCTTCCATGGCGGCCCGGGAATTTGCTCCGGCCACCGCCGCGGCACTTTCCAGTTCCATGGCCGCCTGGGCTTCATGATCGTTGTGCAGGCACAGCCCGAGCAGGGCGGCGATGCCATCGAACAGGCGCCCGGTGCTGCTGGTCCAGGGGCTGTTGACGCCGCGCGTGATCATGGTCGCAAAGATCTGGCGTTCGGTGGGATCCGGGACCAGACGCGCGGTGGCGGGCAACGCAGCAAAGTCCGCCCCATAGGCCAGGTGCAGCAGGCTTAAGCCGCAGCGGCGGGTATCGCGGGCGGCCGCATCGCCCCCGGGCAGGCGGATGGGGCGCAGGCGCCCCAGTCGTTGGTAGTGGGCCCCGTGGATCCGGAGCAATTCGCCGCCCCAGATCGTGCCATCGGTGCCGTACCTGGTGCCATCGCAGACTATGGCAAGGGCCGGGGCGGTGATCTGGTTTTCCGCCAATACGGCGGCGGCGTGGGCGTGGTGATGCTGCACGCCCAGCAGGCGGGCGTTATGGCGGCGGGCCAGCGCGGCGGCGGCGGTGGTGCTCATATACTGCGGATGCAGATCGTGGGCGACAAAATCGATGCGCAGGTCATACAAACGGATTAAATCATCAATAGCTTTTTGAAAGTACTGGTACGCCAGGGCATTGCTCAGGTCGCCCAGGTGCTGGCTCAGGATGATTTCATGGGCGGTCACAATGGCAATGGTGTTCTTGAGTTCTCCGCCCAGGCAGATGCCGGTGCGGGCGGACTTGCTGCCCTGCGGCGTGGCAATATTCTGCGGCATTTCCGAGCCGCGACCGTCAGGGAGCGACCGCGCTGCGTTTGAATGTTGATTGGTCGTTCCTTTACCGTCAGGGCTCTCTTGCCGCTCCGGTAGCGCACGATTGCCACATCTGGCCACATCACCGCCGCGCAGCGCCAAGTGCGGGGGGATGGCCAGTGGCTCGGGCACATAGCCGCGGGAGCGCCGCAGCGCCAGCGGGCTTTGCCCCGGTCCGCGATCCAGGAGCACCGTATCATCCACGCAGCGCTCGATGGGGCGATCGTGCCACAAAATCGCATCGCACAGGCCGCCCAGGCGGCGCACCGCATCGTCATTATCAATCACCAGCGGCTCATCGGAAATATTGCCGCTGGTCAGCACCAGCGGCGGGGGGGATCCAGCGCATAAGTCGCCCAGCCTATCCCACAATAAATGTTGCATGGGTGTGTACGGCAGCATGACGCCCAGCCGATGGTTGCCCGGCGCCACGCCCGGGGCCACCAGCGCGGTGGCCCGGCGCGGCGCCAGCATGATCGGTGCCCGCGGCGCAGCGAGCTCCCGCCGGGCCAGGTCCGACAGCGTCACGAGTTGATCGGCCATGGCCCGGTCGCGGCACATGATGGCAAAAGGTTTGCTGTCGCGCTGTTTGAGCCGGCGCAGGCGTGCCACGGCCGCGGTGTCATCGGCCCGCACCGCCAGATGAAAGCCGCCAAGGCCTTTGATGGCGACGATTTTGCCGGCCATCAGCAGCTCTGCCACGTGTTGGAAGGAGTCTCCGGCGATGGTGAGGGGTCGAAGGGGATTTTCGATTGCAGGATCATGTACCACTTTGACCAATTGGATTTGGGGCCCACATTGCGGGCAGCAGACCGGCTGGGCATGAAAGCGCCGGTCCGCGGGGTTTTCATATTCTGCCCGGCAGTCCGGGCACATGGCAAAGCCCGCCATGGTGGTGTTGGCCCGGTCATAGGGCACCGCACGGATAATGCTCAAGCGCGGACCGCAGTTGGTGCAATTGATCAGGCCGTGGCCAAACCGCCGATCCGCCGGATCGCGCATTTCGCGCAGGCAATCGCCGCACACCGCCGCGTCGATGGTAACAGATGTTTCGACCGCACCGGCGGCCTGGCTGCCGACAATTGCAAAGGCCTGCTCCCCGGCAATAGGGGCAATGATTTCCTGCGCCAGATGATCGACGCGGGCCAGCGGTGGCATCTGTTCCTTGAAACCCCAGGCAAATATTTCCAGTGCCGCGGTCGCGCCCTGCACTTCCAACAACACGCCGGCCGGATCATTAAATATAAACCCCGTCACCCCCGCCTGGTGTGCCACGCGAAACACAAACGGCCGAAACCCCACGCCCTGCACCTGGCCGCGAATCGTCCAGCGCCAGCGCTGCAGCGGAGCCATCATAGGATCGTCCTGTTCCAAGAAACCTCCCACGCGCATATGGTAGCGTGGTGCGCCGGCGTCGCAACTGCCCCCAGCCCGTCAGCCCCAAGCCCGCCGACTATGGCGACGCGGGGCCCATGTGGTTCCACTGCGGCGCAACGGACCGTTCCGAGAAGGCCGATTACACCGCCGCTAAAGATCGCCCATTGTCCTTGGCTCCCATTACGCCGCAGGCCCGTGTGCGACTGGTAGAAATTTACCACCAGCGATATTCTGCCGTTTATGAAATTCAAGCCGCATGTACGGCGCCAAGAAGAAATAATGGCAAGAATACAAAGGGTAATCCCCATGAAATATCGCACGTTAATTAGTGCTTTGGCCGTGTCCCTCGCGGGCCAGACCGGTTGGGCCGCCGATCGGTTGGATCGCGTAGCCCGGCATGGGGCGGTATTTGACCGGCCGCCGAGCGGCGTGCCGACGCGGGGCATGCCGGATGGCCCGCTGCTGGGCAATGGCGATGTGGGCGTGGTGCTGGCGGGTCCGGCACAACAGCAGCTGTTCTATATCGGGAAGAACGATTTCTGGCGGCGCAACGATGCGTCGGTGGAAGCGGTGGGCACGGTGGGCCTGAGCATTCCCGCCCTGGAAGGCACCAGCTACCGGCAGGAACAGGATATGGCCCACGCCGAGGTGCGCGGCACGTTTGCCAAAGACGGCCTGACGGTGCAAACGCGCTCCTGGGTCGAGGCGCAGGAGAATCTGCTCATCACGGTGCTGCGCTGCCAGGGCCCCGCGCCGCTCGAGATCGCATTGCGCCAAACCTCCGGCGACCAGAGCGGCGCGGTGCCCCCGGCCGTCGCCGATAACGCCTCCGCGGTGAACATTGGCCGGGAACTTCACGGGGGCGGACGGTGGTACTTCGACGGCAATATTGATCGGGTGAAACTCGAAGGGCATGCCCTGACTGCGGAAGAAATTCGCACCCAGGCGGCCAAACACGACGACAATCCGGTGGCCAAGCGCTTTGACGGACGGGGCGTTTTTGAAACCATCGTCGCACCACGGATGACCAAGGCCGTCACGGTTGCGGCGTGGATCAAAATTGAAAGTGCCAGTGCGGAAGCGAACTATATTGTCAGCAAAGGCGATTGGAATCACGCCTACAGCCTGGGATTGTCCAATGGCTGCCTGCGCTGGACCATCAATGGCACGGCGGTGCAAACCCCGCAGCCGTTGCCCTTGCATCAGTGGCTGCATGTGGCCGGCACCTTTGACGGGCGGCAGATGGTCGCGTATGTCGATGCTGTGGCCAAGGCCACGTTGGGCGGGACCAGTTGCGGCGAAATTGACCCCCGCGTGGCCACAAGCTGGTTTACGCGGAATGCCGACACCATGCCCGGCAGTCGCGTAGTGGCGGTGGTGTCGCGCATCCTGGGCGGCACCGTGCACGCGGACGCCGAAGGTGGGCTGACGGCAACCGTGCAGCCGGGGCAGAACCTGACGGTGGCGACCGCCATCCTGAGCGACCTGGACGCCAAAGATACCCTGGCGGCCGCCCAACGGCGGGTGGAAGGTTTCCAGGCGGCAGATAGCGAGAAGCTTGCCGCACAACATCAGGCGTGGTGGAAATCGTTCTGGTCCCGCTCGTTCATTGAAATCCCTGACCAGGAAATCGAGCAACGCTGGTACGCGGCGCTGTACGTGATGGGCTCGTGCAGCCGGGAAGGCAAGGTGGCGCCCGGCCTGTGGGGCAACTGGATCACCACGGATCACCCGAACTGGCACGGCGATTTTCATTTGAACTATAACTTCCAGGCGCCCTATTACATCGTCTACTCGGCCAACCATGCCGACCTGGCGCTGCCGTTCTATCAGGCCATTCAGGAGTCGCTGCCGGAAGGCCGCGCGATGGCGCGGCGTCATGGCTGGAAGGGTGTGCATTTTCCCGTGGCGATCGGGCCGTGGGGACTGCGCTCCGAAAATCCCGATGGCGATTGGGGCCAGCGTTCGGATGCCGCCTTCGCGGCGCTCAATTTCATCTGGCAGTACCAGTACACGCAGGATACGGATTTTCTCCGCAAGACCGCGTATCCGTACCTGATTGAAGTGGCCGATTTCTGGGAGAACTACCTGAAGTTTGAGAACGGCCGGTATGTCATCTACAACGATTCGATCCATGAAGGTTCGGGCCCGGACTTTAATCCGCTCTTGTCGCTGGGCCTGGTGCGCACGCTGTTCAAGAACCTGATTCCCATGAGCCAGGAGTTGGGCGTGGATGCCGACCGCCGCGCCAAATGGCAGGATATCTGTGCCAAAATCAGTGCCTTCCCGCTCCAGGAAATGCAGGGCAAAACGGTGTTCCGCTACTCCGAAAAGGGCATGGCCTGGTGCGGCGGCAATACGCTGGGCATCCACCATATCTTTCCGGCCGGGGCCATTGGGCTGGAAAGCGCTCCGCAGCTGCTGGAAATCTGCCGCAACACCATGGACGCCATGCACCGCTGGCACGATGGCAACGGCTTCTCATCCTGGTACACCGCCTGTGCCCGCGTGGGCTACGACCCCAAGATCATCCTCACGCGGATGCGGGCCGAATGCGACCATCACTCCATGCCGAATCTGGTGCTGAACTACGGCGGTGGCGGCATCGAAAATGTGTCGGGTTTTCTGGCGGTCAATGAGATGCTCCTGCAAAGCCACGAGGGCCTGCTCCGGATGTTTCCGGATTGGCCCCGCGACCAGGATGCCCGCTTTGGCGATCTGCGGGCCGTGGGGGCGTTCCTGGTGTCGGCCCAGTTGAAGGATGGCGTCATCGGCGGCGTGAAAATCACCAGCGAAAAAGGCCGCGACTGCGTGGTGCAGAATCCTTGGCCGGGTAAGGCGGTGCGCGTGATCCGCGGCGGCAAGGTAGAATCCGCCATCGGCGACCGGTTCACCCTCAAGACGGCCGTCAATGAGGCCATTGAACTGCAAATGCCAAGCCCGTAAAGCAAGCGGTACGACCCATGAGACTATTTTCGGATCGCCCGTGGTGGCGCATCATGGGAACGCTGCTGGCCTTGGGCCTGGCGGCATCGCTGACCCGCGCGGCGGATCCGGCCCCGCCGCAACAACCAACGCCCACCACGCCGGTCAAAGAGATCATCGTCGTGTGCAAAACCCATTTCGACATCGGCTTTACCCACCGCGTCAAAGACATTGTGCAGTACTACCGCACCGGCATGATCGACCATGCCCTGGGCATTATGGATAAGTCCAAAGACCTGCCGCCCAAAGAGCAATTTGCCTGGACCGCCCCGGGCTGGGTGATGGCCCAGGTGCTCGCAGACTGGCCCGGCCAAACGCCCGAACGCCGGGCGCACCTGGAGGCGGCCTTCAGGTCCGGCAAGTTCATCACCCATGCCGCGCCCTTTACCATCGAGGGCGACAACATGGACCCCGAATCCTTCGCCCGCGGCCAGGTCTACTCGTCCTCCATCTCCCGGAAGTATGGCCTGCCGCTGCCGGCGGCCGCGAAGATGACGGATGTGCCCTCGCAAACCGGCGCCCTGGCCACCGCCCTGGCCCACGGCGGCGTGCGTTTCCTGCACATCGGCTGCAACTCGGCGTGCAGCTGCCCAAGCCCATCGCCCCGGAGTACGACACCCTCTGGACCCCGCAGCGCATGGAGCGCGTGGTCGCGGCGCTGGCGCGCAACGCCGTGGCTTTGGAGATCAGCGCCCGCTATAAAATTCCCAGTGCCGCGTTCCTCAAACTGGCCCACCAGGCCGGCGTCAAGTTCACCTTCGGCACCAACAATGCCGACAAAGACAGCCTGCGCGTTCCGGATTATTGCCTGCAGATGGTCCAGGAGTGCGGGTTGACGCCCAAGGATTTCTTCATCCCCGACCCGGCCCACCCCAAGGCCATCGAACGCAAGAAATGACTGCTTCCGAAAAGGCCCTCGGTAGCGGCGCCGCGGCGGGCTAACCGACCATCTATAGCCGTTGCCGCCATAGGCTCGCCAATCCGCGCCCAGGCTCCTGAACAGACTTCAAACGCCAGCGCTCGCGGCTCAGGCGTAGTAGATATTTGGATCGCCGGCGCTCGCCAGGTTCCCGCTGACGATGGAATGGAAGAGCGTGAGCGTGCTGGCAACGGCGGGGTAGTAAATGCCACCGCCTAACAAAGCCGTGTTGTGGGTCATGATGGAATAGGCGAGCGTCAACGTGCTGCCAAAGCTGTTGCAGATGCCGCCGCCATCGCCGCCGGCCGTATTGCCGCTGAGGATGCAGGCGGTGAGTACCACGCTGCCTGCGCCCTGGATGGCGCTATCGATGCCGCCGCCGTTCGTGGTGGCACTGTTGTCGCTGAGGATGCAGCCGGTGAGCTTGTTCGTCGCGCCGTTGGTCAAAATGCCGCCGCCGATGCCCGCCGTATTCCTGGTGATTACGCTGTCGGTGAGCGTCAGCACCCCCAGCGAACTGTAAATGCCGCCTCCGCCTTCACGGCCGGCCGTGTTGCCGCTGACGACACAGTTGATGAGCGTCAACGAGCCTTCGTCGATTTGCAAACCGCCGCCTTCGCTGTCTGCGGTGTTGCCGCTGACGACACAGTTGCGGAGCACCACCGTGCTTTGGAAGCTGGTACTCAAGAGACCGCCGCCGTCACGGGCGGCCGTGTTGTCGCTGAGGGCACAGTTGGTGAGCGTCAGCGCGCCTTCGTCGGTTTTAATGCCGCCGCCTTCGGTGCCGGCCGTATTGCCGCTGACGACCGAGTTGCGGAGCACCACCGTGCTGACGACGCCGCTGGTCGTGCAGATCCCGCCGCCTTCGCTGCCTGCCGAGTTGCCGGTGATGGCACAGGTGGTGAACATCAGCGTGCCGGCGTCAGTTTGGATGCCGCCACCTTCGATGTTGGCCGTGTTGCCGGTAACGGTGCATTGGGTAAGCGCCACGGTGCCCGACTCGTTGTAAATGCCGCCGCCGATGTTGGCCGCGTTGGCGTCGAGGGTGCTATTGGCGAGCGTCAGCGTGCCATGATCGTTGTAGATGCCAGCGCCTGCACCAATGCCATCGGCCACAACGTTTCCGTCCGTGATCGTCAGCCCCGTGATGGTAACGGTGCTGTTGCTGATCGCAAACACCCGGCTGGCGTTGTTGCCACTGATGGTCAACAGGTTGGCCCCCGGCCCATGAATAGTCAGGTTCTTGGCGATGGTCAATTCGGTTCCATCGAGGGTAATCGTCGCCGGACCGCCGCTGGTGAGGGCGTGGGCGAAGGTGATCGTATCTCCCGGCGCCGCCACCATAATCGCCTCGCGCAGGCTCAGCAGATTATCGCCCCCGACAGTTTCATCGGCCAGGGTGGTTACGGTGAGGGTGCTCAGGAGGAGGCGGGATTCCAAGGCTTCCAGCGGTTGCCGGATCCCCGGATCAGGCCGGCGGGCCCGCCGGTGAATACGGATCATGGTGCGGTCCCAGAGCGTCGCTGTCGTGTCGGTCATGGTCATTCTCCTTTGCTCAAACCGACGCAACGAGCGGTTCCACATGTTTCCGTGCGTCGGGAAACTCATCGGGAATAAACCGTGGATGCCACCCCGCACCGCTCGGCCGAAAGCCGTGTGCCCCTCGTTTTTCGCCCGAGCACCTGCCGACACGGTTTTTCCTTCGCGCCCACCGGGGGGCTCCACTATTGAAAAAGGTATTGAGCAAAGGACCGGCCACCCGTCTACTTTTTCCACGAACGCCCCGGCGTGCCGGTCCCGGCCACGCCTTGGGCATCGGCTCAGGCCATCATTACTACTTTCGCCAAGTCCCGATGTTCTGATGGGGCAGGGGCATTGGGATTTCAAGGCAAGGTGAATAATCGGCCTGCTGCAATCAGATCGGCTGCGCGTTTAGATAATGTAGTGGCGTATAGTTAAGGACAGCTTGTCGCAATATCTAAAGACGGTTTGTCGCGACACCGGCTTTGATGGCTCTCGCGCGTCTGACCCCTGGGCCAGCAGCGGCAGGCCGCCGGCTCAATCCGCCTGGAAGAAACACCGGTAGCGCCCCACGGCCAGGTGGGCCGGCTCCTAGGGCTGATATTGGACCGGATACGCGTAAAAAGCCATCCCGCGTACCGGACCGTTTCCCGGGGAATTTCCAAGGGCGGGATCTTCGGTTAATATTCCCCGCATGACGCAGACTAAAAATACCACGATTTCGTATAAGGACGCCGGCGTCGATATCGTCGCCGGCGATTCGATGGTCGATCAGATCAAGCACCTGTGCCAGCGGACCTATGGGCCGCGCGTGCTGGGGCGCTACGGCGGCTTTGCCGGCCTGTTCCGCCTGGACTTCAACGAGAAGATCTTTGCGCGCAACTACAAGGAGCCAGTGCTCATCGCCTGCACCGATGGCGTGGGGACCAAGATCAAGGTCGCCGCGCAGATGCAGAAGTATGACACCGTCGGCATCGACCTGGTGGCCATGAGCGTCAACGACCTGATCGTGCAGGGCGGCGAGCCGCTGTTCTTCCTGGATTACCTGGCGGTGCACAAGCTCGATCCGGCCATCAGCACGCAGATGGTCAAGGGGGTCTCGGATGGCTGCGTGGAGTCTTCCTGTGCGCTCTTGGGCGGGGAAACGGCGGAAATGCCGGCCGTCTATGCCCCCGGGGAATTTGATATGGCCGGCTTTGCCGTCGGCGTGGTTGAGCGCAGCAAGATTCTGGACGGGTCGGATGTGGAGGCCGGGGATTCGGTGATCGGCCTGGCGTCGTCGGGCATCCATTCCAATGGCTATGCCCTGGTGCGGCGCATCTGCTTTGACAAGTTGGGCCTGGCGCCGACGGAATTTATCCCGGAATTCGGCTGTACCCTGGGTGAGGAATTGTTGCGCCCCACGCGAATTTATGTGCGTGCGGTCATGGGACTGCTGGCCAAGTACAAGGTTAAGAAGATCGTCAAGGCGATGAGCCACATCACCGGCGGCGGCCTGCCGGGGAACCTGCCCCGCGTGCTGCCAGAGGGCTTTGCGTTGCGTATTAAGCGCGACGCCTGGCCAGTGCCGCCGATTTTCACCTGGCTCCAGAAAAATGGCCCGGTGGATACGGATGAGATGTTCAATGTGTTCAACATGGGCATCGGCTATGCGTTTGTGGTGCGGCCCACGTTCACCAAAGCGATCATGGCCCACCTGCGGGCTTTGGGCGAGAAACCGTACTTCCTGGGCAAGGTTAGAAAGGCCGAAAGCGGGGCCGAACCGGTCTTGGAGTGGAGTTAACCTTGTCCGTTCCTTGACATATCCGCAGAAAATCTTATCCTATTGGGTTTCCCGTAAAGGGCGGGGAAAGGATTGGTATGCCCAATGCTTCCCCGAGTTTCTGTTCCTGTGAAACGAGTAAATGATGAGCACTGCTACCGTTGCGAAACCTGTCCGCCGGATTGCCAAGCCGGCCACCCGTACCACCCTGGCCAAGGCCGGCCATACCGATGCCCGCTGGTACATTGTCGATGCCACCGGCAAGTCGCTGGGCAGACTGGCGTCGGAAGTGGCCATGCGGCTGATGGGCAAGCATAAGCCGATTTACACGCCCACCATCGATACCGGCGATTTTATCGTGGTGATCAACACCAGCAAGGTTACCGTGACCGGGCGCAAACTCCAGCAGCGGGAATACGATTACTACACGTATTATCCCGGCGGCTATCGCTCGGCCACGATGGAACAGATGATGGCCAAGCACCCCAACAAGGTCTTTGAAATGGCGGTGCGCCGTATGCTCCCCAAGACCACCATGGGCGTGTCGATGTTCCGCAAGCTCAAGTGCTATCGCGATGCGGACCATCCGCATGGCGCCCAACGGCCCGAGAAATTGGAATTGCTTAAGAAGTAAGATAACCGGTGCGCCCCGGTCTTCCGGCGGCGGCACGAAGCACAAAGAATTCAGATAATCACAAGACCAAGGAAAATACATGGCAGAGGCAACCACCCCCACCCCGGTAGCAACCGCACCCGTCCCGCATACCCGGGGTCGCGTCACTGTTGGCGGCAAAACATTCTATTGGGGCACCGGCCGCCGGAAGAAGTCCGTGGCCCGTGTGCGCATCGTCGTGGGCACCGGCAAGTTCATTGTGAATGATCGTCCGGTGGACGAATTCTTCAAGGAAACCAAGGATCGCAACTATGTCCGCGCCCCGCTGGCGGCCGCGAGCATCGACAACACGCTCGATGTGATTGCCAACGCGCATGGCGGTGGCTACACCGGCCAGGCCGGTGCGGTGGTCCAGGGTCTGGGCCGGGCGCTGTCCTTGTATGATGCCGCGCTCCGCAAGCCCATCCAGGCCGCGGGCTTCCTGACGCGCGACAGCCGCATGAAGGAACGTAAGAAGTACGGCCAGCGCGGTGCGCGTCGCCGGTTCCAGTTCAGCAAGCGGTAATTGACGGTTTATATATAAGGTTTTTCACGCGGCGTCTCTTACCGAGACGCCGCTTTTATTTGACGGCCTAGAAATCGGGTCATCGAGCCATCGGGCCATTGAAGCATTGGGAAGCAAATTATGAACATTCGCGTAGCAATCGTCGGGGCCAGTGGATACACCAGCCTGGAGACCATTCGGTGGCTCTTGCGGCATCCATCGGCCAAGATTACGTACTTGGCCAGCCGCAAGGAAGAGCAGGCGATCAGTGCCTTGTTCCCGGAACTGCTGGGGCGGTTTGATCTGCCGATCCGGCCGTTTGATGCCGCGGCGCTGGCTCGGGAGGCGGATGTCGCTTTCCTGTGCCTGCCCCATGTGGCGGCCATGGAGCACGTGCCGCCGCTGCTGGATGCCGGCGTCAAGGTCGTCGATCTATCGGCCGATTACCGGCTGACCGATCCGGCGCTGTATGAAAAATGGTACAAGCATGCCCATTTGGATACCAAAAACCTGGCCCAGGCGGTCTATGGCCTGCCGGAATTCTTTGCCGCGCAGATTCGCACCGCCCGCCTGCTGAGCAATCCGGGGTGCTATCCCACCGCCGCCGCCTTGGGCACGGTGCCGCTCCTTGCCGCCGGGTTGGCCGAGCCGACGGATATTATCATCAACGCGACCAGCGGCATCAGCGGGGCGGGCCGCACGCCCAAACTGGAGCATCATTTTCCCGAGCGCAACGAGTCCTTTGAGCCCTATGCCATCGGCACCCACCGCCACGCGCCGGAAATCGAACAGACTCTCAGCACCGTGCTCCACCAGAAGGTCAATGTGCTCTTTGTGCCGCATTTGCTACCGGTGGACCGGGGTATCCTGGAGACCATCTATCTCAAAGCCAAGCCCGGCGCCACCGAGGCCGACGCCGTGGCGGCGCTCCAGAAGTTTTACCAAGGCAAGCCCTTCGTACGGGTCCGCACGGCGAACCTGCCGAGCATCAAGTACGTGGCCAACACGAACTTCTGCGATGTCGCGGTGAAACTCGCCGGCGACCGGTTCGTAGTCATCTCCGCCATCGACAACATGGTTAAGGGTGCTGCCGGACAGGCGATCCAGAACATGAATTTGATGTTTGGGTTAGAAGAAACGGCCGGGCTTGTGTAAACTTGGACGGGTGACGCATGCTCCTGCAAGGTAAACGAATCAAGATTGAACGGTGGATTCACGCGACATCCTGCGTGGTGCGCGTGGACGTCGAAGCCGTAATTCCCGATGCCGATCCGGCTGAACCCTGCCTGGAACCGCATACAATTCGCTATCTTGATGAGTTGCAAAGCAAGGCAGATGCCGGCCTCATTCAAGAGTTAGCCGGGGTTGGGGACGTTTACATTCGACAGACGGCGGCCTGATGAGGGGTTTCGATCGGTAGCAGGGGGCCGCTACTTTCGGGCCGCAAGAAAAGCCTGAATGTCCCGTGCGCCGTGCAATATGGCAACGATCTGCATTGGCTGCGTGTCGGGCCGATAGACGATCACGTAGGAAAATACCGACCAGAATCGGTGCCGCGAATCAGCGAGATCCTCGCGCCGATGACCCATGTGCGGCATTTCCGCCAGTTTTTGGAAGGCCTCGTGCAACCGCTCCGTGATTCGGTCGGCCGCATCAATACTATCGTCGGCAACATAATTCCAAATCTCGAACAGGTCCAGGCGTGCCTGCGCTGTTAATGCAAATCTGCTCACTTGACCTCGCGGCGTTTCTGACTCAGTTGTGAAAGTTCCTTGAAGACCGCTTCCCCGTCCATTAATTCGCCGCGATCCGCCTGCGCGATTCCCGTCGCGATTTTTCTGCGCACGGCCTCCAGCGCGGCGCCCTGGGCCTGTTCCTTATCTTCCAGAAGGCGCAAGCCTTCCTGGATCACCTCATTGGCGTTTTGATAGTGCCCCGAAGCGATGCGATCCTGTATAAGACGCTCCAGCTCGGGGGTGATGGCAACATTTACGGTGCTTCCCTTAACCATGCCTATAGCGTAGCCAGCGGTGCCTGCCAGTGTCAAACGGGCGCATTAAGCCGGCAACTTGGCGGTCTGCGCGCCGGGTGCCACGATGCGCCGGCGAAACAGTAGCGAGCCTTCCAGGCGGTAAAGATCGACCAGGGCCTTGATGTTGCCGACCACCGCCTGGATTTCCTGGATCTGGCTCGAAAGCAGATCACGCTGGGCCTGGGCCACCAGGATCGACGTGCTGCGTCCCACGCGGAATTTTTCGGTTTCGGCGCGCAGTTTTTCTTCCTGCAAGGACCGTGTGGCGACCGTTGCGGTGATCTGCTCGCGCGTGCGGATGACTTCCATGTAGCCCGAGCGCACATCCACCTGGGCCAACTGGGTCATGTTTTCCAGCGACTCGATTTGCTGCTGGCGCGACAGGCGGGCGGAATGGTAGGCCGCCTCGGCGGCGCGGTTGCCCAGGGCGTAGTTAAAACTCAGGCCGGCGGTGGCATCGTAACCTTCATTGGTCAGGTTGGTCAGCGCCCCGCCAAACGACTTGGCGTAGCCGGTTTTGCCCAGCGTGACAAACACATTAAGCTGCGGCAGCAGGCCGTTGCGCGTGCGCACCACTTCCAGATCTCCGCGCTGGATCAGCAACCGGGCCTGGTTTAAATCCGGCCGCAGTTGCAGGGCCACCGCGGCATGTTTTTCCACGTCATCCAGGGCGCCTTGCGGCACAAACGGGTCGTTCTTAAGCTCCACGGTGCGCCGCCAGAAGTTCGGGTCGTGCGGGTTGATCAATTGCAGCAGGTGCAGCCGCGTGGTCTCCAGCGTGGCGCGGGCGTTGATCAGGTCCTCGCGGCGCAGGGCCACCTCGGCCTCGGCGGCGGCGCGTTCGGTCTCGGCCAGTTTGCCGGCCCGGATCAGCGCGCTGGTCTGAAACGCCTGTTGCTGCGCCAGGGCCAGCGAGTTGGTAAAAATGACAATCTGCCGCTGGGCCAGGGCGTAATCCCAGTACGTGTCCTCGATGTTGGCAACCAGGGTTTCGGCAAAGCCGCGGACTTCGTATTCCGAGGCCCGGGTGTCCAACTGCGCTTCGCGCAGGGAGGCGAGATTGACGGCGGTGCCGGCACCCTGGAGCAGGGCCTGGGTGACCGTGGCGCCCAGGCGCGTGGAGCTCAGGCCATCGCCATAGAAGGCAAAGTTGCTGTCGTTGTTGGTGCCATTAAGGGTTACGGTGGTGCCGGTGGGAAAGAACTGGGTGATGGCGGCCTGGACGCTAAGGTTGTCGGAATAGGAACTGGGCGGCGGAACGCCGTTCACCGGCGCGGAACTGTTGCTCACCTGGACCTGGGCGCTGACGGTCGGATCAAAGGCGGCCCGCTGGGTCTCTTCGGCGGTCCGCCGCAGCGGGATATTCAAGCGGTCGAGGCGCAGGCTCGGATTATTCTCCAGGGCGGTGAAGATGGCATCTTCCACGGTAAAGGCCAGGGGGCTGGTGGCGGTGGCCGGCAGCGTGGTCCCCGCCGGTTCCGGCGGGGCAACCAGCGCCGGCAGCGTGGTGTTGGCCGGTTGCGGGGCGGGCGCCGTGGCCGCCGGTGGATGGGTGGTGTCCGGGCCGGCGGGCACCACTGCCGGCAGGGCCCCTTCATTCCCTTCGCCCGGGGCGATGCGGTTGGACGGTTCGGGACCCAAATCCAAGCCCGAACAACCGGCCAGCGCCGCAGTCAGGGCCAGCAGGGTCATGATTGCGGTTCGTTTATTCATAGCGCAACGCCTCAATTGGGTCCAGCAGCGAAGCCCGATAGGCCGGGTACAAGCCGAAAAAGATACCCACCGCCGCCGACACGCTGATGGCAATCACGGCGCTTTGCGGGCGCACCAGCACCACGAAGCTGGTGCAGTTGCCGATGATGCGTGCGGCCGCCACCCCGGCCCCGGCGCCCAATGCTCCGCCTACGCCGCTCATCAGGGTCGATTCGATCAAGAACTGCCGCAGGATGTCCCGGTTGCGTGCCCCGACCGCCTTGCGCACGCCGATTTCCCGCGTGCGCTCCGTGACGGTAACCAGCATGATGTTCATGATGCCAATGCCACCCACGACCAGCGAAATACCCGCCACGGAGCCCAGCAGCACTTCAAAGACCCGGCTGGCGGCCAGACGGGCTTCGAGCAGGTCGGCCTGGTTGCGAATGGTGAAATCTTCCGTGGCGCCTTCCTGTATGCGGTGGCGCCGGCGCAGCATCTGGGTCACATCCGCCTGCAACTGGCTCAAATCGGTATTCTCGGCGGATTGGATATCAATCTCGCGCACGTAGGTCAGGCCGAAAAGCTGGTGCATCGCGGTGGTATACGGGACCACGATCTGGTCATCGGGGTTAAACCAGCCCTGGTCGCCCTTGGGCTTGAATATTCCGACCACCGTGAAGTTGATGCCGTTGAGCTTGACGACCTGGTTGAGGGGGGAGGATTCGCCAAAAATATTCTCCGCCGCCAGCGGGCCGATCACCGCCACGCGGGCACTGCGGTCGGTTTCGTCGTCGGTAAAAATACGGCCGTCGGCCAAATCAAAATTCCGCATCCGGGGCCAGGTAATGGCACACCCCACGGCATTGGTGCGGGTATTCTGCTCCATGTACTTAAGTTGCACCCCGCCGGAGACCACCGGGGCCACGGCGGTCACGGCCGGCAGTTCCTTGAGAATGGCGGTGGCATCTTCCAGTTTCAGGCTCGCCCACACCCCGGACTTGACGCCCCCCGAGCCATTCTGCCCGGGCTTGATGATCAGCAGGTTGCTGCCCATGGCGCTGAATTGTTCGATGACCTGCTGCTGGGCCCCGGCACCCAGGGCCAGCATCGAGATCACGGCCCCCACGCCAATAATGATGCCCAGCATGGCCAGGAACGAGCGCAGCTTATTGGCCAGCAGGCTCTTGAGGGCGGTGCGAACAATGATCCAGAAAAGCATAATCCGTCCCGTTAATCCGGCGTGGTTATGGCGCCGTCCTTGATAAAAATTTCCCGCTGGCAGTGGGCCGCCACTTTCGGGTCGTGCGTGACCAGGATGATGGTCCGTCCCTGCGCGTTGAGGTCGGAAAACAAATCCAGGATTTCCGCGCCGGTGCGCGTATCCAAAGCGCCGGTCGGTTCATCGGCCAGGATGATCGCCGGGTCGGTGACGATGGCGCGGGCAATCGAGACGCGCTGCCGCTGCCCGCCGGAAAGCTGGTTGGGTTCGTGGTGGGTGCGGTCGCCCAGGCCCACCACCTGCAGCGCCGCCCGGGCCCGTGCGGCGGCATCCCGGCCGGCGGCGTAATGCAGCGGCAGTTCCACGTTTTCCAGGGCGGTCATGCGCGGCAGCAGGTTGAAAGTTTGAAACACAAAGCCGATGCGCTGGTTGCGGATATCCGCCAGGGCATCGCCCGACAGGCGCGAGACATCTTCCCCGGCCAGTTCGTAAGTGCCCGATTCGGGGCGGTCCAGGCAGCCCAGGATATTCATGAGGGTGCTTTTGCCCGAGCCCGAAGGCCCGCGGATGGCGACCATTTCCCCGGCGGCGATGTCCAGGTTCACATGGTCCAGGGCGTGGACCACCTGGCCGCCGAGCACGTAGGTTTTCACCAGGTCGCGGGCGGCAATCATTAACGCCTGCCTCCCATGGGCCCACTGCTGCGGAACATGTTCTGGGCGTTGCTCTTCCACCGGCTGTCGACCTCCGCCCGGGGCAGGACGACCGTGTCCCCGTCGGCGAGGCCTTTGACGATTTCATAGTTGTTAATATCACTGATCCCAATGTCCACCGGGCGTTCTTCCGTGGCGCCGCTGGGCTGGAGTACCGTGGCATAATTGGTTCCCTGGCGCCGATGGATCGCCTGGATCGGCGCGATCAGGGACTGGAGCCGCTCGGCGACGACAATTTCCACGTTCCCGGTCATTTCCGGTTTGAGCAGCGTCTTATTGGCGCTGGTCACTTCAATCTTCACCTCAAAGGTCACCACGTTGGACGTGTTGAGCCCCTTGGCGCCGATGCGCATGACCTTGCCGGAAAACTCGCGCCCCGGAAAGGAGTCCGCCGTGATCTGCACATCCTGTCCAAGCGCCACGCGCCCGATGTCGCTTTCATCCACGGCCGCCAGCACAAACATGTGCGAGAGGTCGGAGATGGTCATCAGCGTGGTGCCGCCGCCCACGTTGGTGGTGCCCGAGGATATAATGTTGCCAATCTGCACCCCCAGGGCCGCGATCACCCCGTTGATCGGGGCGACCACCTTGGTGTCGGCCAGGCGCTGCAGGGCATCATCGAGCGAGATCTTGTCCGAGTCGACCTGGGATTGGGCCAGGTTGATCTCCTGCCGCTTGGTTTCGATGGCCATTTCCTGGTTCTTCAGATCATCCACCGCGGCCTGGGCGGTCTTGAGCTCCGCCGCAGCGCCGGCGGCGGCCGTCTGGGCGGTCTCGTTATCTTCCAGGGAGCAGAGTTTCTGTTCCAGCAGTTCCTTCATGCGGGCCGCCTTGCTGCGGGCATCCTGCTCCTTGGCCTGGGCGCCCAGCACGGCGGCGGCGGCTTTGACCCGGCTGACGATCAGCGTTTCCTGGGCAATCAGCAGGTTCTGGCGGGCCTCGGCCAGGCGCGCCTGCGAGGCCGCCAGAGAAGACCGGGCCCGCTGCACGTTGGGTTGTTCGTCAATGGGATCCAGTTCCACCAGCAGGTCGCCCTTGCGGACCGACTGGCTGAGATCAAACGGCAATTTGATGATGGTCCCGCTGGCTTTGCACTTGATGTCGACATCCAGGTTCGAGACGATCTTGCCGGTGCTCTGCACGATTTCACGGATGGGGGCACGTTGCACCTTGGCAGTTAACGGCGCCAAGGGCACCACAACGGTGGTTTTGAACCACGTTTGGTACCCGGCATACCCGCCGCCGCCCAGCATCGCCAATATCACCAGCCAAAAGAAAAATCGCTTAACCCGGCCGCGGGTGCGCACCTTGGGGGCGGCAGCCAGCGGGCGCCGCTCGGGACTCGGACCGTCGGTCCGACTGGGGATGCCAAGGTCCCGTGGAGACCTGATTTGCTGAGTGGACGTTGCCGTCATTACTTATTTCCACCTGCGAAATTTCCTGGTATTGCACCAGGTATTCTTTGCCGCCATATACCGCCATTGAACAAGAGTTCTGGCGACCTGAATAACGAATGGGGGCCGCAATTCTTGCAATGCTCCAGTGTAGCTAAAGCCCTGCGCGGATCATATGGTATCGCACTATTAAAAAATAAAATGGCAGCGGCGTCCCGTTTCAGTATTTCGTATTTTGGGCCTGGTTAAGCGCCTCTTTACAACGCCATCCAAGTGCGAAAAGTTGCCGTGGGGGCCGGTCCAATGATTGTCGAGAAGGGCACGGTGGAGTAAGCTAAACGATTCGGAGCTGTGAAACTTGGGAAGAACTTTGCGCACGCAACCACTCGTCGATTATTTCCGCCAGTGTCCCGGCGAGGCGGGGCATATTTCCGATGCGGTTTGCGCCCAGCGCCGCAAGCATCACTATCCGAAGTGTCCGGGCTGCCAGTGGAATGATGCCGAAGCCCAGGAGCGGCAATCCGCCGGCAGTTCTGAATTGCTTACCACTCACCAGACGGAGGTACACATGATCGAGAAAGTCTTCAAAGCCTACGATATCCGGGGTATTTACCCCGATCCGCTCAACGAAGAGATCGCCTGGAAGGTCGGTCATGCCACCGCCCAGTTTCTCCGTATGAACCTGGCCGGCCTGGAAAAGGCCGACCCGCGCATGAACATGATCATCGTCGGCCGCGACATGCGCTTAAGCAGCCCCGCCATGAGCAAGGCCTTGATCGAGGGTATCCAGTCCACCGGCACCAACGTGATCGACATCGGCATGATCGACACGCCCGAGATTTACTTTGCCATCAATCACCTGGGCTGCTGCGGCGGCATCCAGACCACCGCCTCGCACAACCCGGCCAATTACAACGGCTTTAAGATCAGCGGGCGCAACGCCAAACCCGTCGGCGAGAGCACCGGCCTTAACGAAATTAAACGCATCTGCCAGAACATTCGCAAGGGGCCGACCGCACAAGTGGGCCGCGTGGAGACGCAGGATCTCAGCCGGCCCTACAAGGCCCACGTGCTGCAATTCCTTAAGCCCGTCCGCAAGCTGCGCGTGGTGGTGGATTGCAGCAACGGCATGGCGACCAAGTTTATCCCCAATATTTTCATCGGCCAGCCGAACCTGGAAATCATCCCCTTGAACATGGAATTCACCGCCACCTTCAAGCACGAGCCCAACCCGCTGGTGGATGCCAACCTGCGCGAACTCCAGGAGGCGGTGCTCTCGAATGCCGCCGATCTGGGCGTTTGCTTCGACGGCGATGCGGACCGGTGCATGTTTGTCGATGAGCAGGCCAAGGTGATCCGCTGCGATATTGCCACGGCCCTGCTGGCGCGGGAATTTCTGAAAACCAGCCCGGGCGCGGCTGTGGTCTATGACCTGCGATCCAGCCGCGTGGTGCGCGAGGAAATCCAGAATGCCGGCGGCGTGCCCAAGCGCGAACGCGTCGGCCATTCGTTCATGAAAAAGGCCCTGGCCGATTCCAAGGGCGTCTTCGGCGGGGAACTCTCCGGCCATTTCTATTTCCGCGACAACTTCAACTGCGATTCAGGCGCCATCGTCTTCGCCCACATGCTCTCGGTGCTTTCGCACTACGATGTGCCGGTGAGCCACGTGGTCAAGCCGCTACAGCGCTGGCATAGCAGTGGCGAAATCAACTTTGAAGTGGCCGACAAGGCCGGCGCCATCAAAAAGCTCGCCGAACGCTACAAGGATGCCTCCATCGATTACCTCGACGGCATCACGCTCGAATACGATGCCTGGTGGTTTAATGTGCGCCAAAGCAACACCGAGCCGCTGCTGCGCCTGAACTTGGAAGCCAACACTGCCGACCTGCTCAAGAAGAAGCTCGAAGAAGTCGGCAGCCAGTTGGGCACGCCGGTGGCGCATTAGTCCGCGGTCAAGGGCCTAAAGTGGAATCTTCATCCGCAACGGCTGCCGGTCCGGCGCGCTATTGCCGCCGGTGCAACTACAATCTGCACGGCCTGGTGGTGCCGCGTTGTCCGGAATGCGGGCAAGGATTTGATCCCGCCGATCCCCAGACGTACCGCCAACGGCCGCGGCGCCGGTGGGTGCGCCGCATCCAGCGGGCGGCGTTGGTTCTGGCGGCACTAATCATTTTGCTGGCGGCCACATGGGGCGGGTTCTATTGGGGGTGGAGTGCCGAAGAACGAATTGTTGCCACGCTGAAGATCCCGCGGAGGCCGGCGCTGCGCTACCCCCTGGGCGGGCGCTGGTTGAATATGCTTGGGCTCAAGTTCGCCAGGGTGCCGGGCTTGTTTGTGTTGGACCGGGTGCGCACTGTGGACTTGAGTGGGCGCAAGGACCTAACGGATACCGCGTTGCTTGCGGACCTGCCCCACCTTGAGCATGTTGACCTGAGCGACACGCCGGTGTCCGATCTGGCGCCTTTGGCCAGGCTTGCCACTTTGGAGGTCTTGCTTCTGGACCGGACACGGGTCACGAATATTTCCGCGTTGGCCCATTTGCCCAAACTGCGCCGCCTCGGGTTCAGTGGAACCAAAGTACGGGATATTGCACCGTTGGCCGGGCTCGACCGGCTCGCGTTTCTGGACCTGTCTAACACGGAAGTTGCCGATCTGCGGCCACTGGCCACGTTGCCCGCGCTGGCCGAAATCGACTTGCGCTCGACGCCCGCGGGCGATCTTGCGCCGCTGGCCCGCCTGCCGAAACTCGAAAGCATCAGCCTGAGCGACCGGCCGGCCCGCGATATTTTGCCCTTGGCCAGCCTCCCGCGCCTCGAATCGCTGGTTTTGGCCGGCATGACGGATGCAGATTTGTCACCCGTCGCGCGGTGTACCGGACTGCGGCACTTGGATCTGCGGGGAACCCAGGCGACGGATCTGGCCCCGCTGGCCGCCTTAACCCGCTTGGAATCGCTGGATCTGGAGGACACGCGGGTGTCGGATCTGGCGCCGCTGGCGGGGTCCAAGACGCTGTACTTCCTCCTGGTCCCCAATGAAATCGCCACGGCCCAGATGGAGGCGTTGCAGAGGTCCCTGCCGACCTGCCAGATTTTGCGGGCGCCGAATTCGGATCATTACTAAGGACGATGAGGCTGAAGGCTCTGTCCCGTCCAGGTTCCTGCATCAAGGGCTGTTTGACGGGATGTTACACACGGCCGATGGGGCGCTTGGCTCCGGTGGCGCGCCCGGCCGCAGAGGCCAAGGCCTGGTCTATGCGGAGCAGGGTCTCGCGCCGGGGCCGATACCGGCCTGATTCGATGCGGCTGATCGTCTCGGCGCGGACGCCGGCCAACGTCGCCAGGTGCTTCTGGTCCAAACCCGCCGCGGTCCGCCGCCGGATCAGGGAACGGGCGATGACGGCCTGGACGGCCGCCTTGGCAGGGCGTTCGCCCCGCGCATCTTTGGGTGGCAGTTTGGGCCAATGGCCCTCATACTCCGCACGTGGGATGACCACATAGTCAATCCCGTCGATCTGCAGTGTTCCGATCATTCGTACACCTCTCTTCGGTGGGCCACGCGAACCACCACGATCCGGTCCGGGCAGACCTTAAACACGACACGGTAGTCGCCCGTGCGGATTCGCGAATGGCCCCGCCAATTGGCCGTCAGCGCCTTGACGCCGCTAACCTGCGGCCAGTGCTCCAATCGCTCCACCACGTCCAGCACCCGCTCCTGTATGCCACCGGGCAAGCGCTCAATATCGTCGAGTGCCTCGTCCAAGATCGTTATCTTCATGGCGTTCTCATTGTATCATGTATGTCATGTATAGCAACAATCGTCAATCCGAACCCCGTGACTGAAGCGTCGCACGCAGGTCTTTCATCAACAACAGGAGTTGACGCGGAACCAGCGGCGAGGGTTGGAAGCCAAATTTCCTGTAGAAGGCCGCGGCGTCATCGTCCAGCGCATGAACCAGGACGGCCCTCGCCCCAATCGCGTCCGCCGCTTGCAGGGCCCGCGACAACGCATCCACCAGCAGCGCCTTGCCCAGTCCAGACCCCTGCCGCGTGCGATCCACCGCCAGGCGTGCCAGCAGAATCACGCCGATGGGGTGGTTGGCCAGTCCCTTGGCGATGCGCGCCGGCGACTCGTCCCGGCGCACCGCCCCGGTGGAAAGGGCATAGTACCCAACGACCTTGCCGGCTGACGCCACTACATACGTGCGGGCCGAATCATTCTGTTGATTCACAAGAGCAAAGCGCTTGAGCCAATCGTTGAGCGCCGGTTTCCCGCAATCGAACGCCGCAACATCGTGGTCGCGTGCCAGTTTCGTGATGCCGGAAAGAGGATCTGTGGCGCTGCGGGCGGGTTTGTCCATCATTTCCCGGCTCCGCCCGGAAGGGAGCGGCGGCCGGCGAAAAGTTCGGCCAGTTCGGGAATGACTTTCGCGGGCTCTTCCAACGCATCAACAAAGGCCTGCCACTGTTTGGCGGAAACCACAAAGTCCCGCTTGTCCGCCAGGGCATGCTCGGCTTGGAGGCAGGCGCTTGTGAGGATAAAGTCCGTGACGCTTACGCCGCTGGCCTTGGCCCCGGTCCGAATGAGTTTCTGCTGCTGCCGGGTGGCACGAATGTTGAACCGCCCGGTTTTAGCTATCGCCCGCGACGAAAATGCGGTCATGTCCGGCCCTCCTGAATGACTGTACGTACATTGTACGCCAGCAGGGAGAGGCGTTCAATGCGGAGCAGAGCCTACCGCCGCGGCAGATATTCCACCCGATTTATGAAATCCTCGGGGGCAAGGCACACGGCGAGCAATTCCAGGTTAGTTGGCATGGACGTCCATGTAAAGCCGCAGGCTCATGGCAGATGCCCCAGCGAGCGCAACTTGGCGCGAATTGGCGAGTCGGCGGCCTGTGCGCGCCACTGCCGGTAATTATCGAGCGTACGCTCGATCTGCGCATCAAATTCCGCCTGATGATCGTAGTAATGCGCCAAGGCGGCATGGATCTGCGCCACCGAGAGGTCGGGATGCTGCCGCTGCATTTCTTCCGGGCTGGAGCGCTGGGCAAGATACTCCGTGACCACTTCGATGGCCTTGACGTTGGTGTTATCGATCCATGCCACCCCGTGGTCATCGACTGCAATATGGCTGCTGTTGAGAACGGTCATACGAACGCTCCGCCGTCGGAAATCAGTTGTCCGGGAACATTCTACCCCGTTCGCACGGGTTGATAGAAACCCTGCGCACAGTATTTGGCGTTGGGGGTGTGGCCAGATTTTGTGGCACTTCAGAGCCGCGACCGTAAGGGAGCGACCGCGCTGCGTTCGCGCGTCCATTGGTCGCTCCCTTACGGTCGCGGCTCGGTTGACGCTCCGGTAGCCCACGCTTGCCACAAAATCTGGTCACACCCGCGACTGCCGTCGCGTTTCCAACCCGCACTCCACCAGCGTGGCAAGGTGGCGCCGCGGAATGCCGAGCGGTTGCAGGTCGCGGGCGCGCAGCGCGCCACGACGGCGGGCAAGGCGAAGAATTTCCTAGGTCGGCCGCATAGCGTGCCTACCGTACCAAACGTCTGTATTTCTTAGCAAATATGTGCGATTTGTGCATCGCGTTTGCGATTAAGTCTTGGAGGTCATTGCGTCGTAGGGGCGACACCTCATGCCACAATGTGTACTGCCGGGGCCCCGCGGACTCCGGGCGCGGCAGGAGGGTCGTGCGGAACTCCCCCTGACCGCTGGAAAGGTCAACGCCCAATCGGTTTGTATAAGAAAAACCACCGTGTTTTTCTTATAAAGGCAACCGGAAGCCAGTACCCATTGAGGCGCAGCTTGGCACGGGGGCCCCGCGTCGTCGCCACGTACATCGTCGCGCTGCGGCGGCGCTAAATAGAACGGTGGCCGCTTTGCCGGATTTGGAGCACACTTTACGCCGAGAATGCTGTCCGACGAACGATGAAGATGGAGGCGTGTAATGATCAACTGCGTACGTCCCGGTTGCGGTCCTTCTACGAAACCGCGAAAAAGAAAGATAGCAGCGTTCGGCCACTATTGGCGTGACATTCTAATCAGCCCCCGTGCCATTAGCTGGATGCCTTTGGATCGCATCATTTCCTGAAGAGCCGCAAGGGTTGCCTGCGTGAGTTCCGGCTGCGATTCCAGCAATTGAAGGTCGCTTTCTTGCTGCTGGAGTTCGTCCTGCATCATCGGTGAGTCCTGTACCCATGAGCCAAGCAATCCCGAGAACGCGTGCGTTCCGGTTTCCGGATCATTTACGGCGCACAGGTAGGCGTCAAGGCTATTGATCGACACCGCTGCGGCATGTACCGAGTGGATTGGGGCGCCGTCGAGGCAACACCTCAATGCGTAACAGACAGAAGCGGCCGCGTCGATTGCGAGGGAAGTGAGAAAACCTGAAAAATCTTCACTATCGGGCGTTATTGTGGCAACGTCACTGATGAATTGCTGAATTCGATCTGCCGTCACAGCGCTGCCCTCAACGAATTGCCAGACGCAAGTTAGTGCGTCATCCAAAAGTCTGCGATCACCCCATTCTTCAGCATTAACGAATACGCGATAATTCGGCACGAGTCGTTCGGCGCAACAGGCCGCAAATACAATACGATATTCCTTGGGCAAATTACCCACCCGCTTTCCAATCAGCTCAGCGTTAAATCGCAACATCATGGATCGCCTTCTTCCTTCGCCATTACCACGATGAAGCCATCGCCTCTGGCAGTGGCTTCATGGTGGTAATGACGAACTAAATCCAGTGGATCAATGAGATCGTTACAAAGTGCAGCCGTACGAAGTAATGTTCAGTGTCCAACGCTCAAATACCTTCAACTATCAACCAACCACTAACCACCAACCACTTCACTGCAATGCCGGCCAAACCACCTGCCCCTGGGCCTGGGCCTTGATGTCGTGGTCGTGGCCGTAGAACAGGCCGTTGGAATCGAGCCAGATGGTCAGGCGGAGCATATCGTCCTTGGAGAGTTTGACGTCTTTATGGCCGCGGTCGAGCAGGCGGTAGAGTGGGGCGATGCGGGCGCCGAATTCGCCGGGGATGGTGCTGGGCTCGGTGAAGACGGCGTTGTCGTAGAACCGGACGTAGGGCCGCAGGTTGTTGAACGAGGTGTAGTGGTAGTTGGAGTTGTTGAGGTAGTTGCCTGGGCGCAGGTCGATGGATTTGGAATTTTCGCCGTGGCAGGAGACACAGTTGCGATCCAGCACGGGCTGGACGAGGCGCGGATAGCTGAAGGGGTTGGTGCCGTCGAATTCCGGCTGAATGGTGGAGGGTGCCCGGCGCATCGCCTTGGCCGGGGCGCCAATGCGCGGGGAAGTGGTCTGCTGTTCGTGGCAGCCCATGCACAGCAGGGTTTCGCCGGGGTGCACATAGGCAGCGGTGCGCATGCCCTGCACCGCCATGCCGTTTTCATCCAGCAGGTGATAGAGCACCGGCACGCCGACGGGCTGGAGCCAGCAGGCGCTGCCATCATCTTCCACGGGCACAATGCCCAGGTCCGCCTTGGAGCCTTTTTGGGAGCCGTAGCCGAGCTTGGGGTTGTCGGCATGGGGCGAGGCGATCTTGGGGAACAACTGCCACACGCGCAGGTACTTGATCTTCACGCCCTCCGGCAGGGGATAGCGGGAGTTGTAGACGTTCGTCACGCCCACCGTGGCCAGGTGCGGCAGTTCTTCCGGGACCGGGCCGGTGGCGATTTGGTCTGCCCCGCGTGGCTGGCCAACCAGGGTGCCATGGGGCACCACCGGCGGGCGCTGGCGGGCCTGAAGTGGAATGGGGCTCAGGCAGGAAATCTGCGGGTCGCGATAGAGCAGCTCGCGGTTGCCGAACGCGTCGATCAGGTACACGCCATAGCGGCGCTTGGCCATGTCAATATCGCCCCAGGTGGCGTTGGCGTTGCGCTCAAAGGCGCACAGGTAATACTTCTCGCTTAAGGGCCAGGCGGTGGCGTAGGCGCCGGAGTTGTGACTATGGGAGAACTCGGCCTCGGGGAAAAGCTGGTCGGGCGTGATGCGTTTGATCTGCGCCATGCCGTCGTCATCGGTGATGCGCGGATCGATGAACACCAGCGAGCCGCGGGCCTCGCCGTGGTGGGCCGAGGCGGTGGCCACGTAGCAGGATGAGCCGGGAATGGCTTTGACATCCATTTCCTGGATCGGCGCGCTGTTCTGACTCTTGCGATTGTTGGCGCTGAGCGAGCGCGGGTCCCGCCCGTCGGGATAGGTGATCCAAGCCTGGTGCGCCTGGTTAAAACCGCGATCGACATAATCCCAGCGGGTGTAAACCACCATGCCGTTATGATCGACGCTGGGCATCCATTCGTTGGTTTCGTGCGGACTCAGGCAGACGATGTCGGTGCCGTCATCAAACATGGTGTGGAGCGTGTAGCTGGGCACGGGCCGGCCATGGCAGCGGCCAAAGCCGCCGCGCCGTTCGGAAATAAAAATGACGCGGCCGTTGGGCAAATAGCACGGGTCAAAATCGTTCCAGACGCCGTCGGTAACCTGGGTAAGGTGCGTGCCATCGGCGTTGACCTTGAAGATATGAAACGTGGTGTGCTCGTTCCAGACATAGCGGTGAGAGCCGTCGCCTTCGGTCCACGCAAACAGGATGGTGCGGCCATCGTACGACAGGCTCGGGGACAGAAAGCCGCCGAAGTCCAGTTTCTTGCCCTGGAAGCGGCCATTTTCGACGGTGGCATTTTCGATCACGTTGTGGATCACCGGATGGTCGGAGAAGGGTTTGTCGAGCACAAAGAGCCCATCGCCGCGGGTGGTGCCGTTGTTGGTGGCGTGGAAGCCAAAGAACTGGTCGCACATGTGGTTGCCGAGCTGTTCGGCATCGGGGAACGCCTCCCGCTTGATCAGCACCATGCGGTCCATGCCCTGGACCAGCGGATTGGCAAAGGTAATCTGGCGGCGCAGACGGCCGACTTGTTCAAAGATGGCAAAGCGGGCCTTGAGGTCGGAAACGGCGCAGGCCGTGCTTTGGGTTTCCAGCGCGGCCAGTAGCTGCTCCTGGGCAGTCAGGGGGACGGTGGTTTTGAGATCTTCCAGCAAAGCCCGCGTGCGACGCAGGGCGATGTCCAGCGGATCGCGATCGGAGGCGAGCATATTGGCCTGGGGGCTGTAGGCCTGTTGGCCGCGGGTGACTTCGTTGTAAGCGCTATGGCCGTAGTTGGTGCCGCGATGAGAAAGCACGCCGTAAAGCCAGGCGAACTCATCGGCGGCCTCGCCTTGGTTGCCGATCTGCGCGGTAATCTGGTCGTGGCTGGGGCAGGCGATGGTGGGAAGCTTATCCTCGGCGGAGGCGCGCGCCAGCGGCAAGGCCATAGCGAAGCCAAGAAGGCAAACGAAACGAGAATGTCTATTTCGCAACATAAGTTTCCTCATTGATTCACCTGACACTACAACGAAAAGTTACATTCGATCTGAAACCACAGATGAACACAGATTAACACAGATAAGGCTCTTGCCGGAGGAATTCTCAAGTCTATAGGCCTACGCGGCGACACGGATGACTTTAGGAAAATATAACGATTTTCGGCGTTTGCCATAATCTGTGTTCATCTGTGTTTATCTGTGGTTCCCTCTCGTTGCCTTTCTTCGTGCGTCTTGGCGCCTTCGTGTCTTCGTGTTCAGGTTTTTGGTTGCGGCCATGCCGCACCGCTAATAGAACGACCGGGAAAATACTTTGTTGCGAACTGGCGGCAAGAAAATGGATGTCGCGGTCGTTATATTCTACATAGATATGGCCTGCGGGGATCATCCTTAATGCAACGAATCTGGAAATACGGAGCGCTGGCCCTGCTGTTGGGGGGTGCCGCGGTGGCCGTGGCTGGTGCGGCCGATGATTTCCGCGCCCAGGTGCAGGCGGACTGGCAACTGCAGGACACCCGGCGCACCACGGGCAAGGTCAGCACGCAGAGCGATGCCGCCGGGGCGGTCGATGGCGTCAAGGATGGCAAGTGGGGTTTCCATACCGGCCACGAGAATAAGCCATGGTGGCAGGTGGATTTGCTCTCCAGCGTGCCGCTGGAGCGCGTGGTTATTTACAACCGCTGCGATGCCGCCGCTACCGTCAGCCATCTGATGGTGCTGCTGAGCGCCGACGGCAAGACCTGGCAGCAGGTTTATCAGCACGACGGCACCGTGTTCTATGGCGCCACCGATGGCAAACCGCTGACGGTGGACCTGCACGGCGCGGTAGCCCGCTATCTGCGGATCCAGGTGCCCGACACCCAATACTTCTATCTTGATGAGGTGGAAGTCTACGCCACCACCGATGCCGCCAAAAACATCGCCCGCGGCAAGCCGGCCGATCAAAGCAGCATCAGTCAATGGTCGGTAAGCCATAATTCGTCCGGCGCGGTGACGCACGACCTGGCGCAAGTTCTGGAGCGCGGCCGCAAACTGGCGGATGATTTGCGGGTGGCCGGTGTGGATGTCCAACCAACTCGACAGGCGCTGCAACAGGCCCAAGAACAAGGCCTGGCCGCCGCATCCGAAGCGCAACGCCTGGCGGCCTATCAAGCCGCCCGCTGGGCGGTGCGGAAACTGGCCCTGGCCAATCCGCTGCTGGATTTTGACCGCCTGTTGGTGGTCAAGGCGGCGCTGCCGATCTTCAGCCACATGTCCGACCAATACTACGGCTGGTGGTCGCGCCCCGGCGGGGGGCTTTACATCCTGGACGGCTTTAAGACGGACAACCCCAGGCTCACGCCGCTGGTCACGGGACTGCCGGAAGGCACGTTTCTGCGGCCGGATCTGGCGTACGATGCTCAAAAAATCCTCTTTGCCTACAGCCGCTATTATCCCAAGCTGGCCGGTGAGCACGACAAGGAAACCAAGGCCAACGTGCCGGAAGAGGCCTTCTACCACCTGTTTGAAATAAATGTCGATGGCACGGGCCTGCGGCAGATTACCCATGGCCGCTATGATGATTTCGACGGGCGCTATCTGCCCGATGGGCGCATCGTGTTCCTTTCCACGCGGCGCGGGCAGGCCGTGCAGTACGACAGCAATTGCGCCACCGCCACGCTCACGCACGAAAGCCTGCCGGATTCTTACGTGCGTTGCGGCGGGGATAAGGGCCGCCCCGTGGCGGTCTACACGCTCCACACGATGAATGCCGGCGGCACGGATATCAAGCCTATTTCCGCCTTCGAAATGTTTGAATGGACGCCCTCCGTGGCGCCTGATGGGCGGGTGCTTTACGCCCGCTGGGACTATATCGATCGCGACAACATGCCGTACATGAAAATGTGGTCCACCAATCCGGACGGCACTAACCCGCGGATGGTCTGGGGCAATTACCAGCGGTCGCCTTTTTCCATGTTCGAAGGGCGCTGTGTGCCGGGTTCGTCGCAGATTGTCTTTACCGCCTCGGCGCACCACTCAATTACCGGCGGCAGCCTGGTGCTGCTGGACCCGCGCCAGGGCGCCGATGACACCGCGGCCCTCACCCGTTTGACGCCGGAGGTGTGCTATCCCGAAGTGGAGGGATGGCCCAAGACGTGGTATGCCAATCCGTGGCCGCTTGCGGAGCAGTATTTTCTGACCGCCTGGAGCGCCACGCCGTTGGTCGGCCAGGGCGGATCCAATGCCGTCAACGCGCTGGGCACCTACCTGTACGATGCCCACGGCAATCTGGAATTGCTGTGGCGGGACAAGGATCTTTCGACCATGAATCCGATTCCGCTTAAGCCGCGGACGGGCCCGGCGCAGATCGCCAGTTCGGTGGCGTGGGAAGGCCGGGCCCAGGGCAAGATGGTGGTGCTGGATATCTACCAGGGCCTTACCGGTGTGCCGCGCGGCACGATCAAGGAATTGCGGATCATTGGCGTGCCGGCCAAAACCCAGCCGGATATGAACAGCCCGAACATGGGGCTGACAGCCGACGACCCGGGCAAGTTTGTGCTGGGCACCGTGCCGGTGGAGGCCGATGACTCGGCCTATTTCCGCGTGCCCTCCGGCGTGACGATCTTTTTTCAGGCGCTGGATAGCGCGGGGGTGGCCGTGCAGACCATGCGCAGCGCCACGTATGTGCAGCCGGGCCAGACGCTCTCGTGTGTGGGTTGCCATGAAAGCCGGCTGACGGCCCCGCCGGTAGGGCGGGCGCTGGCTACCGCGCGGGAGGCCTCCAAGCTCACCGCCGGGCCGCCGGGCTCCTGGCCCATGCACTACGACCAACTGGTGCAGCCGGTGCTGGAACAGAATTGCGTCAAGTGCCATAATCCAACAGCGGCGGCGCCACGCTTGAATCTGACGGCCACCGCCTCGTATGCCGCGCTGACCGGCTATGGCCACCCGAGCCTGCGCGAGGTGGTGCATCAGAAGTATCACCAGGGCCATTCGGTGCCCAATGATGGTGCCGCCCAGACCAGCCCGCTGCTGGCGTTCTTGAATACCGACAAGGTGCATCATGACTTGGCATTGCCGGATGCGGATCGGCGCCGCCTGATCCTGTGGCTCGATTTATACGGCCAGCGGCAGGGGGCCTTTGGCACCCGCCAGGAAGAGGAACTCAAGGCGTTACGGATCAAATTGGCCGATCTGCTGGCCCAAGGCGCGGGGGCGCCATAGAAGTGTATCTATGATTGAAAGGTTCGCTATGAAAAACGTTTTCTCACGCGGGATTCTTGGAGCCGCTCTGGCGGCGGCGCTGCTGGGCGCCATGGCGCGGCCGGCTGGCGCGCTCGAGCCGGCGAATGCGGCGGCGCAGGTGCCGGCATTGCGCCGGGCGCTCACGGATCTGGCCCAGGATAAGGCCTATACGCAGGGCGCTGCCTATCTGCAGCGCCTGGCCGATCTGGAAAAGCGCCTGGCGGAAAAGCCCTCGGAAGCCGGAGCCCGGGAGCGGCTGGCCCAGGCGGCCACGGAATTTGCAGCCCTCAAGCAGGACGCCCTGCTGGCCAACCCGTTACTGAACTTCGACAAGCTGCTGTTCGTGAAGCGCCCGGCCAATGCCCCGAGCCTGGGTCTGCCGCAGAACTGGCAAGGCAATTGCTCCCTGTCCCATGATGGCTTTGATGACGAAATCGCCGTCCTCTCGCCGGTTAAGCCGCAGGGGAGCGGGGGTACGGCCACCACGCTTTACAAGCCGGGCAAGAAATTCGTCGGCGATGTGCGGTTGAACTTCGATGCCGACAAGATGCTTTTCTCGTCCGTGGGCACGCAGAATCGCTGGCAGATTTTTGAAGTCGGGGCGGACGGCAAAAATGTCCGGCAGGTTACGCCCGCCGACCGCACCGAGGTGGATTCGTACGATCCCTGCTACCTGCCCAACGGCAAAATCGTCTTCTGCTCCACCGCCTGTTTTCAGGGCGTGCCCTGCGTGGGTGGCGGCGACCAGGTTGCCAACCTGTATGTGATGGATCCCGACGGCACGCACATTCGCCAGCTCACGTTCGACCAGGACCATGACTGGTGCCCGACGCTGCAGCATGATGGCCGGCTGCTCTACACCCGCTGGGAATACTCCGATACGCCGCACTATTTCACGCGCATCCTGTTTTCCATGAATCCCGATGGCTCCGGGCAGATGCAGTTCACCAAGAGCAATTCCTATTGGCCCAATTCCACGTACTATTCCCGGCCGATCCCCGGGCAAGCGACGGAATTTGTCGCGGTGATTTCCGGGCACCACGGCACGGCCCGCGCCGGGGAACTGGTGTTGTTTGATCCGGCCCGGGGCCGCTCCGAGGCGGACGGTGCCATCCAGAAGATCCCCGGCTGGGGCAAGAAGGTCGAGCCGCGGATTGAGGATACCTTGGTGGATGGCAGTTACCCGCGGTTCCTGCATCCCTACCCGCTGAGCGATAAATATTTCCTGGTGGCCTGCCAGCCCCAGCCCGGGGCGCTCTGGGGCATCTACCTGGTGGATATTTTTGACAACATGCTGTTGCTTAGAGAGGAGCCGGGCGCGGCGCTGCTCGAACCGGTGGTGTTCCGCTCCACGCCCCGCCCGCCGGTAATTCCCGACAAGGTGGACCCGACCCGCAAAGACGCCACGATGTACCTGGCGGATATTTATGCCGGGCCGGGCCTCGCCGGTGTGCCCCGCGGCACGATCAAGTCCCTGCGTCTCTACGAGCTGCACTTTGCCTATAACCAGATGGGCGGCCATATCAACGTCGGCATCGATGGCCCGTGGGATGTCCACCGCATCATGGGCACGGTGCCGGTGGAATCCGACGGCTCGGCCTTTTTCAAGGTGCCCGCCAATACCCCGCTGGCCGTGCAGCCTTTGGATGAGCAGGGCCGGGCGCTGCAATTGATGCGCAGTTGGATGACCGCCATGCCCGGGGAGAGCGTCTCGTGCGTGGGCTGTCACGAATCGCCCAGCACCGCCATTCCGCGTGGCCGCACGCTGGCCACCGCACGCGGGGCGGTGGATATTACCCCATGGCATGGTCCCACCCGCGGCTTTGATTTCAAACGCGAAGTGCAGCCTGTGCTCGACAAGTATTGCATCGGCTGCCATGACGGCGCGCCGAACAGCCATGCGACGCCCGATTTCCGCCTGACCGATAAAACCGCGCCGGGCAACTTCACCTCTTCTTACGCGGCGTTGCATCGCTACGTGCGCCGCCCCGGCCCGGAAAGCGATTACCACATGCAGAAGCCCGGCGAATTTGCCGCCAACACCAGCGAACTGATTCAAATGCTGCAAAAAGGCCACCACGGCGTACAACTTGATTCCGAGGCCTGGGATCGGCTCTACACCTGGATCGATTTGAACGTGCCGGACCATGGCACCTGGACCGAGCACCGCCAGATTGCCGGCCAATTCCACGACCTGCGTGCCAAGGCGCGGGCCCTGTATGCCGGTATCGAGATTGATCCCGAACTGATTCCCACCACGCCCGCGGCGGCTCCCAAGGCTACGCCGGTAAAGCCCGCCGCCGAACCGGCCCCCGTGCCCGCGCCGGCCTGCCCCAACTGGCCCTTTGATGCCGCGCACGCCAAGGACATGCAGACCGCGGCCGGCGTTCCGGCGTTGAAGGTGGACCTGGGCAACAACCTGAATCTTGACCTGGTTCTGGTTCCCGCCGGGGAATTTGTCATGGGCGATTCCGCCGGCGCTGCCGATGAACGCACGCTTTGCCGCGTCAAGATCGACCGGCCGTTTTACATGGGCCGGTGCACCATCACCAATCGGCAATATGCCGCGTTTGATGCGGCGCACGACAGCCGCGTGATCAGCGAGTTTAACAAGGACCAATCCAACCCCGGCCAGGTGGCCAACCGGCCGGATCAGCCGGTGATCCGGGTTTCCTGGAGCCAGGCGCTGGCCTATTGCCAATGGCTTTCCCAGAAGACCGGCCGCCATTTTACGCTGCCCACCGAAGCCCAGTGGGAATGGGCCTGCCGCGGCGGCACCAATACCGCCATGAACTATGGCGACCTGGCGACGGACTTCGGCCATCTGGCCAACCTGGCGGACCGGCACCTCAACGACCTGTGCCGCCGCGATAATCCGCGCTGGCTTCCCACCATCGAAAGTGTCGACGACGGGGCCTGCATCACCACCGAGGTGGGGCGCTACAAGCCCAACGCCTGGGGCCTGTGCGACATGCACGGCAATGTCAGCCAGTGGACGCTCAGCGGCTACCGCCCGTATCCGTATGTCGCCGATGACGGGCGCAACAACCTCGATGCCAAAGAGCTGAAGGTGGCCCGCGGCGGTTCGTTCTATGATCGGCCGGTGCGTGCCACGTCCGCCTATCGCCGGGCGTACCCGGCCTGGCAGGCGGTTTTTGATGTGGGTTTCCGCGTGATTTGCCCCGCCGATCCGCAGACGGTAATGGCGAATAAATAAATGGCCGCATGGCCGAATTCTAGAAAGGTTCCCAATGAACAGTCATTTCTTGCGCCGATCGTTATTTCTTGGCGTTTGCCTGGGCTTGGCCACAGTGTGTGTCGCGGCCGCGCCCGACAAGGCGGCCAGGAAGGCGGCCCGAGCCGCCAAAGCGGCCAAGGCCGCCGAGCCGGTCAACGCGGTCAAGACGGAATTTGGCCCGGTCGAAGCTGCCGCGCAGGTGCCCGCATTGCGCCGGGCGATCACGGATTTAAGCCAGGACCCGGCGTACAAGCAGGGCGACGCATTTCTACAGCGCCTGGCGGATGTGGAAAAACGCCTGGCCGAAAATCCGGCGCCGGCCGGGGCCCGGGAGCGGTTGGTCCAGGCGGCGGCGGACTTTACCGCCCTGAAGCAGGAATCTCTGCTGGCCAATCCCTTGCTCAATTTTGACAAGCTGTTGTTCGTGAAACGCCCGGCCACCGCGCCCAAGCTGGGCTTGCCACAAAACTGGCAGGGCAACTGCGCCTTGCCCAAAAACGGCTTTGATGACCAGATCGCCGTGCTTTCGCCGGTGACTCCCCAGGGCAAAGCCACCACGCTGTACAAGCCAGGCCAGCAGTTCGTGGGCAATCTGTGCCTGAACTTTGATGCCGACAAGATGCTCTTTGCGTCCGTCGGCTCCAATGGCCGCTGGCAGATCTTTGAAGTCGGGGCGGACGGCAAGAACGTGCGGCAGGTCACCCCGGCCGACCGGCCCGATGTGGATTCCTACGACCCGTGCTACCTGCCCAGCGGCAAGATCATTTTTTGTTCCACGGCCTGCTTCCAGGGGGTGCCGTGCGTGGGCGGCAAGTCGCAGGTCGCCAACCTGTTCGTGATGGACCCCGATGGCACCCATATCCGCCAGTTAACCTTTGACCAGGATCACGACTGGTGCCCGACGGTGCAGCATGACGGGCGCCTGCTCTACACCCGCTGGGAATATTCCGATACGCCGCACTACTTCACGCGCATCCTGTTTTCCATGAATCCCGATGGCACCCAGCAGATGCAGTTCACCAAGAGCAACTCTTACTGGCCCAATTCCACGTATTATGCCCGGCCGATTCCCGGCAAACCGACGGAATTTATCGCGGTGATCTCGGGCCATCACGGCGTGGCCCGCGCCGGCGAACTGGTGTTGTTTGATCCGGCCCGTGGCCGCGTGGAGGCCGAAGGGGCCGTGCAGAAGATTCCCGGTTGGGGCAAAAAGGTCGAGGCGCCGATCCAGGATCAACTGGTGCGCAGCAGTTATCCGCGGTTCCTCCATCCGTATCCCCTGAGCGACAAATACTTCCTGGTGGCCTGCCAGCCAGAGGCGGGGGCCCTGTGGGGCATTTACCTGGTCGATGTGTTTGACAACATGCTGCTGCTCAAGGAAGACCCGGGCTTTGCCCTGCTCGAGCCGGTCGTGTTCCGCCCGACCACCCGCCCGCCGGTGATTCCCGACAAGGTGGACCCCAAACGCAAAGATGCCACCATGTACCTGGCGGATATTTACGCCGGGCCGGGCCTCAAGGGCGTGCCGCGCGGTACGGTCAAAGCACTGCGCCTGTACGAACTGCACTTTGCCTATAACCAGATGGGCGGCCATATCGATGTGGGTATCGATGGCCCGTGGGATGTCCACCGCATCGTGGGCACCGTGCCGGTGGAGGCCGACGGCTCGGCGTTTTTCAAAGTGCCGGCCAACACCCCGCTGGCCATTCAACCGCTGGACGACCAGGGTCGGGCCCTGCAATTGATGCGCAGCTGGATGACCGCCATGCCCGGTGAAAGCGTCGCCTGCGTTGGTTGTCACGAATCGCCGAACACCTCCATCCCGCGCGGCCGCACCCTGGCCACCGCCCGCGGGGTCATGGACATTACGCCCTGGCATGGGGAAACCCGCGGGTTTGATTTCAAACGCGAAGTGCAGCCCGTGCTGGATAAATATTGCATCGGCTGCCATGACGGCACGCCCACTAGCCATGCCCAGCCCGATCTGCGCCTGACGGCCAAAGCGGCCCCGGGCAATTTCTCATCCTCTTACGCGGCCTTGCACCGCTTTGTGCGCCGCCCGGGCCCGGAAAGTGATTATCACATTCAGAAGCCTGGCGAATTTGCCGCCAACACCAGCGAACTGATCCAGATGCTGCAAAAAGGCCACCACGGCGTGCAACTGGACCCGGAGGCGTGGGACCGGCTTTACACCTGGATCGATCTGAACGTACCGGACCACGGCACCTGGACTGAGTACCGCCCGATTGCCGGCCAATTCCACGACCTGCGCCTCAAGGCCCGGCAAATGTATGCCGGCATCGATATCGATCCCGAACAGATTTTCCCCACGCCCCCGGCCCCCAAGGCGACCCCGGTAATGCCCGCGCCCCAAGCCGCGCCCGCACCGGCGCCGGCCTGCCCCAACTGGCCCTTTGATGCCGCGCGGGCCAAGGCTTTGCAACTGGCGGCCGGCACCCCCACGCAGGCCGTGGATCTGGGCCACAACCTGCACCTGGACATGGTCCTGATTCCCGCCGGGGAATTTGTCATGGGCGATCCGGCCGGCGCCGCCGATGAACGCACCCTGGGCCGCGTCAAGATCGACCGGCCCTTCTACATGGCGCGGTGTACCATCACCAATCAGCAGTATGCCCAGTTTGATGCCACCCACGACAGCCGCGTGATCAGCATGTTCAACAAGGATCAAGCGACTCCGGGCGAGGTGGCCAACCGGCCGGATCAGCCGGTGATCCGCGTCTGCTGGAAAGAGGCTTTGGCGTATTGCGACTGGCTGTCCAAGAAGACCGGCCACCGCTTCACGCTGCCCACCGAAGCCCAGTGGGAATGGGCCTGCCGGGCCGGCACCAGCACCGCCATGAATTACGGCACGGTCGATACGGACTTTGGCCACTTGGCCAATCTGGCGGACCGGCGGTTCGAGGATCTGTGCCGGCGCAAGACGCCGCGCTGGCTGCCCAATATCGAAAGCGTTGATGACGGCGCCATCGTCACCACCGAGGTGGGGCATTACCAGCCCAACGCGTGGGGCCTGTGCGATATGCACGGCAACGTCAGCCAGTGGACGCTCAGCAGCTACCGCCCGTATCCGTATGTGGCCGATGATGGGCGCAACAATCTCGATGATAAAGATCTGAAAGTGGCCCGCGGCGGCTCGTTTTATGATCGCCCGCAGCGTGCCACCTCCGCCTATCGCCGGGCGTACCCGTCGTGGCAGTGCGTTTTTGATGTCGGCTTCCGCGTGATCTGCCCCCTTGAACCCCAGACCGCGGCGGTAACAAAATAATTAAGAAACCCGATTGGGTGAAACCACAGATGAATAATTGCGGCATGGCCGCAATCAAAAGGCATAAACACGAAGTCACGAAGCCACGAAGGACCACGAAGAAGACAGGAGGCACAAGGCAGAATATAGAAGTTGGCTTAGCGCTGTCGCAACGCGACGCGGGTAATCAGGAATATTTAGCGGTGGCCCTCGGGGCCAGGCGTAATTGGTTATGAAACACACAGGACACAGAGAACACATAGACGAGAGCGAGCTAACGGCGTCTTTCTCTGGTGCCTACTCTCCTGCCTCTGTGTTTCAAAAGGAATTCTAAAATAACCCTAAGACTGAGGCAGATGAGTGAAGCGGGCACAGGGCCACCGCCAAATAATTGCGTAACGTTCAACGCTCAACGTCCAACTTTGAAATTTGAAATTTGAAATTCCGCCTTTCTTCGTGGTCCTTCGCGCCTTCGTGACTTCGTGTTTATGCCTTTCGTCTTCTGCCTCCTGCCTTCTGCGCGGTCCTTCGTGTTAATTCTTTTAGCGGCGCGTGGTGCCATTGAAGCGTGGCGCTGCGATGTTAATATACCGCCATTGACCACGAACACGTTTCAAAAATTCATGGAGATTCGACATGGCTATGAACAAAGTTATCGGTGTGGCAAGTATCATCATCGCCGCGGTGGCGGGGTGCTGTGCCCTCCAGCAAACCAAAACCGAAGGCATCCAGGTGCCGCCGGGCGAAACCACAAAGAAGAGCCAGGCCCTGGTGGTCCTGCCGGATTATTGCAACACCACCGACGGCATGGCCCTGCTGCCCGATGGCCGGAGCTTTGTCATCTCCATACCTAATTTCAATGACGAGTCCGTGCCGCCGCGCCTGATGAAGATCACCGCCGACAACCAGGCGAAAGACTACTACACCTTCCCGACGCCGTATCCCGGTTTGCCCGAAGGGCTCAACCGCATTCGCCCCATGGGCATCAGCCGCGGCCCCCAGGGCGAGTTTTACCTCGCCGACATGCAGTACATGAAAGACCCCAACGGCAAGTCCCGTATGTGGCGCCTGGTTACCAGGGACGGCCAGATCGACCACATGGAGATTGTCGCCACCGGTTTCAACGTGGCCAACGGCACGGCCGTGCGCGACGGCTACGTGTACATCACCGAATCGGTTTTGGAAGAAGGCTCGCACCCGCTCACCAGTGCGGTGCTGCGCTTCCGGCTCGATGAGACCAATGTCACGCTGACCAATCCGCTCAAGAACGATCCGCACATCATCACCCGCTACACCAGCAAGCTTAACCAGTGGCGTTTCGGGGCCGATGGCATTGCGTTTGATAGCAAGGGCAACCTGTACGTTGGCCTGTTCGGCGAGGGCGAAATCTGGAAAGCCACGTTCGACGGGCAGCACAACGTTACGAGCAACAAGCTATTCGCCAAGGCCCCCGGCACGCTCTATAACTGCGATGGCATGTCCTACGATCCGCGTTCGGGCAATTTGTACGTGCCGGATTCGGCCGCCAATGCCGTGCGGATCATCGGCCCGGATGGCGCGGTGCGCACGCTGGTGCAGAATCCCGCCGTCAGCGACAAACGCACCGGCGCTTTGGATCAGCCATGTGAGACCCTGGTGCGCGGCAATGAAATCGTGGTGTCCAACATGGATTGGCCCTTCCCCGGCATGGTTAACCCCAAGCACCAGATGCCGGCGGTGATTTCCGTGATCAAGCTGGACGAAAAATAGGCCGCCGCGGAACACAGGTGGAAGCCGATGGACATGGCCTTTGGCTTCCAAACTACCCACATTGGCAACATTTCGTTAAAGCGTTGTGTTTTATTGTGACGCATTTGCGGTAAATAAATGATCTCCTAACGTGCATGAAGTGGCAGGATTTTTAGTTTGCGGACTGCTTGGTCGTTTATTGGGCGAGCTTTCGTCTCCATGCCATTTGAAGTTGTCTTCTAGTTTATTGCTAATAAATGCCTTACAAGTACCGTCACAATTCGGCCCACCGGCTTACGAAAAATGAATCCCAAAAAACAAAACTTCCCAAATTGTTATTATGAGGTATGTGTCCTGTGAATACGTGATGCTAATTTGTCGCAAAAATAATTACTAATTCTTAATAATCAATTTGACGCATCCCAAAGTGGTGGTACATTGTATGCGTACGACATTGGCTCTTATCCGCTGAAGGGATTAGTTTTTTGAACCCGGCAGGCGCGCAACGTGGTTTGGTGCACTAAAGGATCGGGTAAAGAGATTATAAAGGCGGAACCGGGGCGGTGCAGGTTCGGTGCCTGAAAATGGGCCGGATCAGGTACAAAGTCTGAGGCGACACGCGTTGAAATGTATACGCGTGAAGTTACGTCGCGGCCTTCCAAAAAAAGAGAGAATGGGGTCTTGGCCCGCGCGGGTCCGTAGCCTGCGTACATCTCTCTTTGTTTTGGAAGGATCAACTGTGACGCACCACCGTAAAAACACTCTCGGCAAAAATTCCACGCAGTTTCTCGCCTTGGCCGTCGCGGCGGTGGGCGTGGGGGCGCTGTTCCCAGCGCGGCCGGCGCAGGCGGCGACGATTTACTGGAGCAACAACGCCGGTACCAACGCCTGGGCAACAAAGAGCAACTGGTGGACCACCCAGACCGGCACCACCAATCCGGCATCAGCGCCTACCAACGATTTAACCACCGATATTGCTGATTTCGACCAGACCAGCTACGCCACCCAGCCCAACTTCGGCACCACCAGCATCAATGGCCTTGTTTTTGGTGACGGCACCACGGGCACCGGCGCGGCAACCCTCTCGGGCACGGCGCTGAGCCTCGGCGCCAGCGGTATTATGGTCTACGCCAACGCCGGAGCGGTCACGATCAACAATGGCGTTAAAATCGGCGCGAACCAGACTTGGACCAACAACTCCAGCAATACGCTTAGCATTGGTGCCACAATCACCAATTATACTACCACCACCCCCTACACCGTCACCCTCGCCGGCAGTGGAAACACCTCACTTGGGGGCATCATCAGTGACAACAGTGGGAGCGGCACGATCTCTCTGGCCAAATCCGGCACTGGCACCCTCACCCTTTCCGGGGCCAATACCTATACCGGCACGACCACGGTCACGGGGGGTACCCTTACCCTTGGCGCTGGCGTCGGCAACGACGGATTCACCACCAGCCAGACGGCCGGCAATTTCAACCTTAACGGCGGTACCCTCCAATTCAATGAGTCCGACACACTGGCCTTCGCCCATGCGATCACCGGGACCGGCGCCGTGGTCGTTACCAACTCGGCCGCCGGTCTGATGCTCGTTGGTTCGAACACCTTCTCGGGCGGCTTAACCCTCAACTCCGCAACGGGCACTATGGTTGTCTACGCCAGTAGCGCCAACGCCTTTGGCTCGGGAACGGTTACCTTCTTGAACGCCGCAACCAACACCCTTGACGTCAATAGCAATAGTGTTACCACCGGCCTGCTAAGTTCCACGCAAACCGCCGCGAAGGTCCAGTCCTCCAACGGTAATGGCACGCTAACCCTCAACGGCGCCGGGTCCGCCACCTTCGCTGGGGTGATCGCCAACGGCAACGGCACCCTGGCCCTGGCTCTGATCGGTGGCACACAAACGCTCTCCGGCACGAATACCTACACCGGCGGCACGACGATCAATGGCGGCGTCTTAACTTTGAATACCAAGACCGGCAGCTTGGCCGCAACCGGCGCCCTGACGTTCACGGGTTCCGGCACCTTCAATCTCGATAATACAGGCGCCACGGGCGCTTTGAGCAGATCCTTTGGCACCCTGGCGTTCAATGCCGGCGACGCCACGCTAACGATCCCCCGCACCGCTGCCTACGACCAGGCGGCCACGTTCTCCGCGGTGGCCCCGCGCACCGTCGGGGCCACCGGAAACTTCCTGAACGCCGGCGGCACCAATTCCGCCACCAACGGTTTCATCGTGACCGGGGGCAGCGGCTTCATCGACCAGGGCACATTCTACAACGGCAGTAATTACGCATGGATGGATGCCACCGGACACTACGTGCGCGGGATCAACTACGGCTCGGATACCGGATCGGCCACAAGCGGCGCCGCCACATCCGTAGCTAGCACGTCGTACCAGCAAATTACCGGGGCCATTTCCGCGCAGGCCAACGGGACCACCTTCACTACGCTGAACATATCCGGCAACAACAATTTCACTCTGGCCGGATCGGCAACGGTCACGCTCAATGGGATTCTCAAGTCGGGTAACACAGCGGGTGGCGCGACGCTCAGCGGTGGCACGGGCATCAAACCGGCCAGCGGTGCCGAACTGGTCATCCGCACCGACGGCGCCAACGACGCCCTGACCATCAGCACCCCGATCCTGGCCAATGGCACCAATGCCTTGACCAAATCCGGCGCTGGCACGCTGACCCTCTCCGGCGCCAACACCTACACTGGTGGCACATCCATCAGCAATGGCGTACTACAGATCGGCAACAGCAGCACCACTGGCGCGTTGTCGACCAGCAGCGCCATTATTGATAACGCCAGCCTTGTTTTCAACCGCAGCAACGCCGTCGCGCAAGGGACGGATTTCAGCACGGCGGCCATCTCCGGCACGGGCGGCGTTACCCAGGCAGGTACCGGCAATCTCACTCTTAACGCCCAAAACACCTATTCCGGCGGCACGACCCTCTCTTCTGGCACCTTGACCCTGGCGGCCAGTACCACCGGGTCGATAACCAGCGGGCCGCTGGGCACGGGCACCTTAACGCTCGGCGGCGGCACGCTGGGCGTGAACTCCGGACTGACAGTCGCCAACAACCTGGTGGCCGCGGCCAATACCACCAGCAGCGTGGTGCTCGCAGGTAACACCGCACCGACCCTCAGCGGCACACTGACCGGCACCGGCACCGTCAACCTTTTGACCACCGCCACGGCGCAGATCGTGCCGGCGATGCCCAATACCACGAACTTCAACGGCACCGTCGTCGTCGATACCAGTCCCGCTGGGAATATCTTCTTCCCCTTGGCCTCCACCGGCCCCAACGCCAAATGGGTGGTAAACGGCGGCGGCACCGGCAATGGCAGCGGGAGTGGCAGTTTCCTCGACACGGCCGCAACTGCATTGAGCCTGGGCGAACTTAGCGGCAACGGCCGCGTCGGTTCGGGTTATAACATCACGACCGTATGGTCGATCGGCGCGCTCGGTATCGATTCTACCTTCAGCGGCGTGATCATCAATAACTATTTCGCTGGTACGGCCGCCGTGACCAAAGTTGGCACCGGCGCGCTGACGCTTTCCGGGCCCAGCAGCTATACCGGTGGCACGACCATCAGCAATGGCGTACTACAGATCGGCAACGGCAGCACCACTGGCGCGTTGTCGACCAGCAGCGCCATTACGGATAACGCCAGCCTTGTTTTCAACCGTAGTAACGCCGTCGCGCAAGGGACGGATTTCAGCACGGCGGCCATCTCCGGCACGGGCAGCATTACACAGGCGGGCGCCGGCAATCTCACTCTTAACGCTCAAAACACCTATTCCGGCGGCACGACCATCTCTTCTGGCACCTTGACCGTGGCGGCCAGTACCACCGGGTCGATCACCAGCGGGCCGCTGGGCACGGGGACCGTGACGCTCGGCGGCGGCACGCTGAGCCTCAACGGCGGCCTGACGATCGCCAACAACATGGCTTCGCCCAGCGGTGCCACCAGCAACATCGTTCTGGCGGCCAGCGGTGGCTCGGCCGCCATGACCCTCAGCGGCAGTCTCACTGGCACCGGCACGGTGAACATTTCCAGCGCCAATACCGGCGCCACCAATTTCATTCCGATTCTGTCGACCCTGCTGGCGCCCTTTGCCGGCACGGTCAGCATCGATACCAGCACGGTCCAGTTCTTTCCAGACCTGGGCACACTGGATGGCTCGGCCATCAAATTTATCATCAACGGCCCGAACGCCGGCACCTCCGGTAACGCGGCGTTTGTGTTCAGTCAGCAAACCAACGCCACGATTAAATTCGGCGAATTGAGCGGCAATGGTGTGATCGGCTCCGGCAATGCCACCGGCAACGTGACCACATGGCAGGTCGGCGCGCTGAATACCAACAGCACCTTCAGCGGCGTCATGCGTGACAACGTGCTTTTTGGCACTGGCAAAGCAGCCCTCACGAAGACCGGCAGCGGCACCCTGATGCTTTCCGGCACCAACACCTACACCGGTGCGACCACCGTCAGCGGCGGCACGCTAACGCTGGCGAACACCGGTACGCTGACCAGCGCCGTAAGCGTCAGCGGCAGTACCTCGGTCGCCACCATCAACGGTACTTGGACCGCCAATACCTCGGCGGCCGGCAACGTCGCGGTCTCCAACGGCGGCACGATCAATTTCGCCGGCACCGGCACGATTGGTGTTGCCAGTACCGCCGCGATCCTGATCGGCGGCACCGGCGGCGGCACCTTCAACATGACCGGCGGCACCCTGACCACCAATTACTCTAATAACGACGGCTGGGGCATCGGCAACACCGGCCCCGGACTCCTGAACGTCTCCGGCGGCAGCCTGACGGTCGCCAACGGCAACGTGTTCTACGTCGGGTTCAACAGTTCGGGCGCCACCGGCACCGTCACGCTCAGCGGCGGCACGGTTACGCTGGGTACCGCGGCCGCCTACCCCATGTTCGGCTATGGCGGATCGACTGGAACCTTGAACCTCAACGGTGGCACGCTGAATACCTCCCGCGCCATTTCTTCCGCCGGCGGCACGAGCACCTTTAATTTCAACGGCGGCACGCTACAGGTGGGCGCCGCGAACCCCTCGCTCCTCTCCGGCCTGACGACCGCCAACGTCCGCAACGGTGGGGCGATCATCGACGATGGCGGCTTTGCCATCACTGTCGGCCAGGCCCTGGTGCACTCGACCATCGGCGGCGATGCCGCTACGGACGGCGGGTTGACCAAGCTGGGCAGCGGTACCCTGAGCCTGACGAACGCCAATACCTTCAACGGCGTATCGCTGGTGGGCAACGGTACGTTGCTGTTGAGCAACGCCAGCGCCTTGGGCAGCAGCACGTTCGATACCACCGGCGCCGGGACGCTGAGCTTCGGCTCCCTGACAAGCGCCACGTTCGGCGGGCTGCAGGGCACTGGCGGCCTGGCCCTGGCCAATGCGTCCGCGGCTTCCGTGGTCCTTTCCGTCGGTGCCAATACGAGCACGTTCAACGGCAACCTGTCCGGCGTCGGCAGCCTGACCAAGACCGGAGGCGGCACGCTGACGCTCTCCGGCGCCAACACTTTCACCGGCGGGTTGACTATCAATGGGGGCAGCGTGATCTTGGGCAGCACCGGCGCCCTCAACAGCGCGGGAGGCTCGGAAAACACCGTGGCCTTCGGTGCCAGCAGCACGGGTACCCTGGCTTTGGCGGGCAACAGCGTCGTGGTCGCCAGCCTGAACACCAATGCGACGCCGGGCACGACCTATGTCGAAAACGCCATCGGCTCCAGTGTGTCGAATGCGGTGCTCACGGTGGGCAACGCGACCAACGCGACCAGCACCTATGCGGGCAACGTCCAGGACGGTATCGGCGGCGGCCCCCTCGGCCTGACCAAGGCCGGAACGGGCGTGCTGACGCTCTCCGGCTCCAACACCTACAGTGGTGGGACGACGCTGGCCGCCGGCACACTGGTCGCCGGCAGCGCCAATGCGCTGGGCAGCGGCACCGTGACTCTTAATGCCGGCACCTTGAGCCTTGGTAACCTGACCTTGGCCAATAACCTCAGTGCTCCATCCGGCACCACCTCCAGCGTGCTCTACAACAGCAGCAGCGGCGGGATCATGAGTGGGGCGTTGACGGGCACCGGCACGGTGAATTTCTCGTTCACTGCCGCCGGCAGCACGGTCACGCCCACGCTGCCATTCTTTACCACGTTCCAGGGCACCATTGGCGTGGACACCTCGTCGGCCCACATTTTCCCGAGAATCCGCCAGGCCACCGGCGCGCCCAATGCGACCCTGAATGTGACCGGTGGATCCAACGGCGGTAGCACGGGCAGTTTCCTGTTTGTTGATGCCGCCGGGACGGTGGCTATTGGCGCCTTGGCCGGAAACGGCATCGTCGGTGGTATCAACACTGGTACCACCACATGGCAAATCGGCGGCTTGAACGGCGACAACACCTTCAGCGGCGTGATCGAAAACAACGCCTTCGGCGGCGCGACGGCCCTCACGAAGACCGGCACCGGCATCCTGACGCTCTCCGGCGCCAATACCTATTCCGGCGCGACCACCGTCAATAACGGCACCTTGGCGGTGAATGGTGGTTCCATCACCGGAACCGGGACCATCATCACCCAGACCGGCGGCACCCTGAGCATCACCAACGGCAGCGTGAGCATCGGCAGCGGCGGCGGTTTTGGCACGGGTTACGGAGCCATCGGCACCGGCACCACCACCGTGGGAACCGGCGGCACCCTGACCATCGGCACCGGCGGCGGACTGACGTTTGTCGGCGGCGGCACCAACGGCGGCAATAACTACGGCACCGGCATCCTGACGATCAACGCCGGCGGCAGCGTCAACGTGGCGGCGGCGGGCGGCGCCTCGCCCAATGATAAGGTGTATATCAACGGTTACGGCGGGACCGGCGGCACGATTAACATCAGCGGCGGCACCTTGACCAGTTCCAGGGATATTACCGTTGGTAACAATACCGGCTACCTCAACTTTGACGGCGGCACGCTGTGCCCGGGCATCTCGGGCTTGACCCTCGTGGAAAGCAACGTGACCGGGGCGATCAATGACGGCGGCGCCATCATCGATACCAACGGTCTCAACGCCACCGTGGCGGCTTCCCTGGCCCATGGTGGCGTGGCCGCTACCGACGGCGGCCTTATTAAGAACTCCGCTGGCACCGCGACCTTCTCCGGCGCCAACGGCTACAACGGCGGCACCACCATCAACGCCGGCATGCTCCTGGCCGCCAACAATACTGCCCTGGGCACCGGCGCCCTGACCCTCAACGGCGGCACGCTGGGCAACAGCAATGTCACGCTGGCCAACAACATCGTCGCCGCGACCGCTTCCAGTAGCATCGTGTTTACCGCCAGCGGTGGACTAACCGGCAGCCTGACTGGCGATGCCACCAAAACCGTCACCTTCTCCAGTTCGGCCACTTCCGGCACCAATACGTCGGCGTTGCCCACCACCCTCGCGAGTTTCAGCGGCACGCTCGGCATCGACACCAGCAACAGCTTCTTCTACCCCGCGTTTAACAGCACCACCGCCGGCGGGGGCGTCAAGTGGGCCATCAACGGCGGAACCAGCGGCGGGTGGCTGTACACGACCTTGGCCAGCGGTTCCACCATCGCCTTGGGGGAATTGAGCGGCAACGGTCGCCTCGGCTCCGCCTATGGCGGCGCCACCACCTGGCAGGTCGGAGCCCTGAACACCAACTCGACCTTCAGCGGCGCGATCATCGACAATACCTTTGCCGCCGCCACCACTTCGCCGGCGGGCTTGGCCAAGGTCGGCAACGGAATCCTGACCCTCTCCGGTGTGAACACCTATTCGGGCCCCACGACCGTCTCGGCGGGCACCCTGGTCCTGACCGGCGCCAATACGATGACCGGGGACACGACTCCCGCCGGCGGCGCCCTGGTGGTCGGCCATCAACTGGCCCTGCAGAACAGCACCCTGGTCATGAACTCCGGTGATACCGGCACTGTGAGTTTCACGGTTCCGGCGGTCACGCTCGGCGGACTGCGCGGGGCGCGCAACCTGGACCTGGGCAGCGCTGCCGTCGTCATCGGCAACAATAATCTGAGCACCAGTTACACCGGCAATCTCACCGGCGGCAACGGCGTGACCAAGGTGGGCACCGGGGTGCTCACCCTCACCGGTACCAACACCTACCAGGGCGCCACGGTTATCAACGCTGGCACGCTGCGCCTCGGCGGTACCCTGCCCTCGGGCCTGCAAGTCATGCCGCTGGGCGATTCGATCACCGAAGGCCAGGGCGCCAACAGCGGCACCTTGGCCGGGTATCGCGAAGGACTTTACAACCTGCTCTCACCACTGGCCGCCAATATGCAGTACATTGGCAGCGCCACGGTCATTCCCGGCGCCTTGCCCTCCAGCCAGCAGCACCATGAAGGCCACGGCTCCAATCGCATAGACAACATCTCCAAGAATCTCGACGGTCTGGATACCACCTATTCCAATAACGACGGCGGCTACTGGTTTACCGGCGGCAACGGCACCACCCGGGCCGCGGCTTATCCGGACATTATTCTCCTCCAGATCGGCACCAACGACATTCTCCAGAACTACCAGTGGTCCACTGTGCAAAGCCGCCTGGACGGCCTGGTCAACAAGATCGTCACCGAGCGCCCCAATGCCAAGCTGATCATGGCGGATATTGTGCCCATCACCACCAGCGCCGATTCCACCGTGATCAGCTATAACACCATGGTCAACGCCGTCGCCGCCAAGTATGCCGGCTTGGGCGACCATGTCACGGTGGTGGACCTGCATACCAATTTCCCCACCGGCGGCATGAGTACCGACAACGTCCATCCCGACGCCATCGGTTACAACTGGATGGCCAGCCAGTGGTTCAACGCCATTCTGGCCGATTATCCGGTGACGGGTAATTCCACCGCCTTGCCCGCCAATACCCCCGTCACCATCGGTTCCGGCGGCACGCTGGACCTCGCCGGCAGTGCGGCCGTCATCGGTCCCCTGGCCGGCGCCGGCAATGTCACGCTGGGCACCGGCGGACTCCTGAACGTCAACAGCATTACCAGCAGCACGTTCTCCGGCATCATCTCCGGGGCCGGCAGCCTCATCAAATCCGGCGGCGCCATCCTGACCCTTACCGGCACCAACACCTACAGCGGCGGCACGATCGTCGATGCCGGCGTCCTCAAGATCACCAACGCCAGCGCCGTGGGCACCGGCCCGCTGACCTTGGCCGGCGGTTCGCTGGATTCCGGCAGCATCAGCCTCACGCTGGCGCCGACCGCCCAGACCTGGAGCAACAACCCGACCTTCACCGGCACCGGCACGCTGGACATGGGCACCGCACCGGTGACCCTGGCCGCCACGCAGACCCTGACCGTTAACAACAGCACCCTGACCGTCGGCGGCGTCATCAGCGATGGCAGCAGCGGCTTTGGCCTGACCAAGGCCGGCAGCGGTACGATGATTCTGGCCGCGGGCAACACCTTCTCCGGTGGCACCACCATCACCGCCGGCACGCTCGCGGTCAATAGTATCCTGACCAATTCCGGGACCGCCCAAGCCCAACCCCTGGGCGAAGCAACTTCGGCCATTATCCTGGGCTCCAGCACCTCATCCGGCACCCTCCTTTACACCGGTACGGGTGGCACGCTGGATCGGCCGGTTGCTGCCCAGGGTAACGGCAGCGATACCATCCAGATCACCGGCGGTGGTACCCTGAACCTGACCGCGGGCCTGGTGAAGAATGGCACCGTGCTGACCTTGAAGGGCGGCGTATTCAATATCGGCGGCGTTGGCATCAGCGGCAGCAGCGCGGGCAGCGATCTGGTGGTCGATGCCTCGACGGTCAACCTCAACGTGGCCAGCACCTACTATGGCCCCACTTATATCCGCAATGGCGGCACGCTTAACGCCAATGTCGCCGGCGCGCTGCCCAGTGGCGCTTATGCACGTTCCAACGTGATACTCGATGATACCGGCACCGGCAGCACGCTGGCTCTGGGCGCCAGCCAGTCCATCGCGGCGCTTACAGGTGCCACAAGCTCCATGGTAAACCTTGGCAGTTCCACGCTGACCATCGGTACGGCCTCCGGCAGCACGACCTTTGCGGGCGTCATCTCCGATGCCGGCGGCGGTTCGCTGTTCAAGGATAACGCCTCGACCCTGACCCTCAGCGGTGCCAACACCTACACCGGCACAACCACCGTGACCGGCGGCAAATTGGTCGTCTCCGGCAGCTTGGCCGCCGGGTACAACAACGCGGATGCGGTCAAGGTTCAAGCCGGCAACGACGCCGGATTTGCCGACGCTCCAACGATCACCCGGGCGGTGGCGGCCAGCACCGGCAGCTACGCCGGGATGGGTTCGGCGGCCATTGGATCAACCTTCCTGACCAAGGCGAACATCGTCTCCGGCACCAACACGCAAAGCGCTCCTGCTCAGTTGAGCATGCAATGGGCCGATGGGCACACCACTGCGGATACCAACATCGTCTTTAGCGACGTGCTGAAACTTTCGGGGCTGGCCACGAGCGGTGGTTATACCGATACATATGTCCTGGAGATGACGTTCGACACCGGGAGCCACACCACCATTCCATTCCTGGGCGTGGAGACCTCCACGGGCATCTGGCAGCGGGCGGTGGATCTCAACAGTAGTGATAGCCATGCGGCGCTGTACGCCGGTACGGATTGGACCGGTCACGTCTCCTTGGGCAACTATGGCTTTATTTATGATACGGGCAGCACAACCCACGGCATGGCCTGGGCGGTGCTCGATTACAACGGCACATTTGCCGTGATCCCCGAACCAACGAGCCTGGGCCTGCTGGGCCTGGGGGCGCTGGGATTGCTGACCCGACGTGGGAAGCGCAAAGCGTAAGTGGAAACCAGAAGCCAGTAGACAGAAGGTGACGGTTGAACGTTGAACGTTGGAAGTTGAACGTTGAACGTTCTAACTCCTAACTTCTACTTTCCCCCGTCCGTCTTCATTTTCAAACCAAACGGCAAATCCCCCGTCTCCTTCCCGTTGTGGTGGTCAATCGGGGTTCCGCCATCATCTTTGCCGTCGGGTCCTACGCTATAGATCACCAGTTCGTCGGGCTTGGCAATCAGGCGCAGCGGCTTTCCATCAAACGGGTCCAGCGGCACTTCATCCAGGTAGGCCGGTACCAGCAGGTCCAGTTTGCCGGGATATTGGCCATGGTCCAGACGGTAAGCGGTCAGTGCCATGGCCACTTGGGCGGTGCTGTGCTGCGCGCTGCTCTTGGCCACCTGTTTGAAACACCCATTTAGCGATGGTGCCAGCAGGCGCATTAACAGCCCCATGTGGGTGATGGTATTCTCGGTTTCGTGCAGGCTGGCTTGTACTTTGAAATACGGTTCCAAGGCAGCTTTTCGCGTATCGGCCATGTAATGCCGGTAGTTCTGGATTTCATCGGGCAGCAGGAATACCCGGAATAGTGCGGCCAAGGGGCGATCCCGCGTGCCATTTAGTACCGTGGAGCCATCCGCCATGGCCGTGAGTTCTCCAAATGTATACCGTCCCGTTCCGATCCCGCTGAGCATGGCCAGGGCGGCCGCTTCTTCCCCCTCCAGGCTGCGCCGCAAGTTCCGCTGCATGTACCCGGCATCACCCAGATCCACGGCCGACAACTGCGCCGGCCGCGTGACCGCGGGCAGAACCTCCGCGAGCGTATCGCGGGCCATGGTCTCGATGCTGATGGCCACCAGCATATTGATCAGCGTGGGCGTGACGGTCATGTGCCGGCTTAGGTGCAGCAGATCGCGAATGGCGTCCAAGGCGTTATCCACGCGTCCCTGCGCCAGTTCGCTGCGGGCCGCCAGACGCAGCAACCGGCCGGCGCTCCGCGCTTTGCTCAATTCCGGCAGCAGCATTTCAAAACTGGGGTGGGCAAAATCATGGTCAAAACGGCAGGCCGGCAAGGCCGCGGCCTGGTGGAGCAGGGCCAGGGTCCGGGCGTGCCGGTCGAGCAAACTGGCCGTGGCGGGGCTGGGCATATCCGGTTTGTCCTGCTTGAGCGGTGAGGTGTCCTCGGCCAGGGTCTTGTCCGCATCGAGTCGCGCAAAAGCTTTTTCGTAAATCAAGGCGGCATTCTGCGCATCGTCGATCGGTGGGGGTGCTACCGCAAGCATCAGGGATCCGGCTTCCACCTGTACCGTTGCCATCTGGGTTTGCACCGCCAGGTCCATGTTCCAGAAGGTCATCAGCCATAGGGCCAGTGCCCCACAAAAGGTCAGGGTCAAGGGGCCACGGGGCCATTGGGCCGCGGTGGCGGTTAAACCGGGCGCAGCGCGACCGGCACGCCGGGAAACCATGACGGTACCAACCACGGCCAGGATAAACAGAGTGAGGGTATAAACGAACCAGTTGTGCGTCAGGCCGACCAGGAACTTCAGGGCTATGGCGCCAACCAGTGGCATGGCCAGAAGCCCCAGCGCCAGGAAGATCAGCATTCCGTTTAGTACTCGCACCACGGTACGCCCGCTTCGTTCGGCACACGCCGCCAGCAAGCCCACCCACAGCAGGTACGTCACGAGCGTTTCGATCCACAGTAAGCCGTAACTCATGGGTTATCTCCTTGCATGAAAGGGGTGTGTGGGCGGGAGCGTCGGTACGCACGGTAGGTCTTCGATGGCGGTTCCCAGAATCGCCAAGCGGCGGGCCTCGGCGGCAGACAGGTCCATGTCCAACTGCTCAAGGCTTTGCGCGTTGGCCAGAACTTGGAAGTTTGAGAGTTGGGGTCCCGGTACAAAATGCGTCACCGCCGTGGCCATCATGGACAGGTTGGCCATCACCAAAACGGCTGCGGCCGTGCTGTACCACCAGATGCGGTTGGGCTGCGGGCGGCGGATTTGGGATGCCAGCTCCCGGTTGACGGCCGCCAGAAGCCGCACTTTTAATGCCGCCCCGGGAGCGCTGCCGGCACGGGTGGCCAGTTGCTGTTCCAATGCCTGCAATTCTAGCGGCAGGGGGGGGAGGGCGGATGATTCTTCGCTATGGTTGGCGGTCATGGTTTTCCCTCCAGCGTGTGGCGCAGTTTTTCCAACGCGTAGCGATAGCGGCTGGCGGCCGTGTTCAAGCTGATATTGAGCACCGCGGCAATCTGGGCGAACGTCAGGTCGCCATCAATTTTCAGTGTGACCACCTCCCGTTGCTCCGGTGGCAGAGTGGCAAGCATCGCGGCCAGATCGGCGTCCGGTGCCGGTGGTGGCACATAGGTGTCCGTGGCGGCCAGCGCGAGGCGGGCCAGATGGGAGCGCTCACGCCCCTGGCGTGCCCGCCGCTGGATTACCACGTTCCGCAGACAGGAAAACAGGTAGGCTTGCAGGTCCTGCACCTGCGGCAGACGGTCCCGAAAGCGTACCAGATTGACGAATAGTTCCTGCACGGCATCCTCGGCTTGATCGGGCGAATGTTCCATGGCCAACGCCACCCGAAACAGGCCCCGACCCCACCGGTCATAGAGCGCGGCATAGGCTTCCGGCCGGCCTTGGGCCAGGTCGGAAATCAGCGGATCAAGCGGTGCCGGTGGCATGGTTCTCCCGACTCACACATAACCTAAGAGTGGCGCCGCGCCGGCTTTTGTCTACCGGCACAAAATATTTTCGCAGCGCCCGCTTAATTTAGCGGTGGCCCTCGGGGCCAGGCGTCACGGAACCAGGAAATGCGAAGGAAGAAGCTGGAAGTTGGAATCTAGAAGTTCGACGTTGAGCGTTGGAAGTTGAACGTTGAACGTTCGCATTCAGAACTATTTAGCGGTGGCCCTCGGGGCCAGGCGTAACCAATTGCGGTTCATCTCGTAAGGAACTCTTGGACTCGGTGCAGGCGCCTGGGGGCGGTGGGAGGGCGTTACGGCGTCACGGGGGGCGATACCAATTCCACCTGTGCCGTGCCGGTGACGATTCCGCCCTTGGCCATCGGGCGATTGGGGACGGCTCGCGTCGCCTGGAAGAAGCCCTCGGCGCCGTCGTTGGCGTAATCGGCAATCAGCAGGCGGGCCTGGTCGCCATCGATCCAGGCGTGGGCGTGGCGATCGGCCGCGGCCACGGCGCGCAGGCCCCGGCCGGTGTCGTCGGTGAGGGCGGCAAAGTAAATGTTACATTTGGTGGAGCGGAAATCGTTGCTGCCATACGGGTTCTGGTCTTGCGACCAGGGCCAGGTCGGTGGCGTGCGCGGGCCGGCCAGGCCGCAGATACCCACGCCGGGGAAGGCTTTGGCGGTGCCGGCCACGCGCCCGATGTGATCCTCCGGATACCACGACCATTGGCCAGCGCGGCGCCACGCAAGGGTGGCGCAAGCTTTGGGCAGGGAAAAGGTGATGCCCGTCTGCCGCGGGTTCAGGGCCTTGTTCACGGCAAATTTCCAGGCGATGGCAAGCCGGCCGGTGCCATCGATAGTCAGGTCATAGGTGCCGCTGGCTTCGGCGTACGTGCCGGCGGCCGTGATGCGCACACGTTGTTCATTGCGCGTCGCGCTTACCGCGGTAGCCTTCCAGTTGGTGCACAAGCCCCAGAGCGGCGTAAAGGTCGGCTCCGTGCCGGTCAATTGCGTGCCGCCGCCTTCATGGTCCAGCGGTACCAGCGTCAGGCAGGGGCCTTGCAACGGCAGATCGCGGCCGGCTACGCGCCCGGTGCGCAGTTGCCCGGTCGCGGCATCGAACACATAGCTGAAGTTCTTGCCGCCCACCGTAATGGTGGTGGCATCCTGCTGCAATTCCAGCGCTCCGGCGGGGCGCAAAGGTGGCGGGGCGGCAATGTTCTCCCCGCCGATCATGAAACGGTACGCATCGACCATGAACCCCCGCGGACTGGTGACGCGGATCTCCAGCTCCTTGCCGGCCAGATCGCCGGTAGTCGGAATCGTCAGTGTTCCCTGGGCACCTGGATCGGCAGTCGTTTTAGCGACGCCGGTTTGTCCGCCCAGCGTCCAGGCGAACGCAAACTCGCTGAGGTTGGCAAAGTCGCTGCGGTTCTCGACGGTCAGTTGCAAGTTGGCATCTGTGGCCGGAACGGCAAGTGTTTCCGGACCGACGCGCACCGGCGAATATGCCTTGGTCACGTGCCAGTATTCCGGCTTGGTGCGGCGCCAGCCATCCAGCGGGCCCCACGTGCCATAGCCTACGGTTTTGCCATCGGGCAGGAAGAAGGTGTCATCCATAGCCGCCCAGATCGATCCGCCCAGGCAGCCCTGGTGGGCGCGCATGGTTTCCCACATCTTGGACATGCCCAGGCCCCAGATATCGCGCAGCCCCGGATCGCCAATCTGCTCGCGGCGGTTGTAGGCGTTGAGGTGGCAATACTCGCCAAAGAGGATGGGCCGTGGCTCTTTATCGCACGCCGCGGGACCATTGAAGCCGGGGTAATGGTAGACGCCCACCGGCGCGGTGCTGTGGGCATTGTTGTAGCCGCCCCAGCATTGGTCGTGGAAGGAAACGGGGCGCGAGGGATCGAGCGCTTGCACCTGCTTGAGCACCTCGACCCACAGCGAACTCCAATGGGATTCGTTGCCCATGGACCAGATGATCACGCTCGGATGGCTGCGCTGCACCTGCATCTTTTCCAGGTTGGCCAGCAGCATGCAGCGCAGGTACTTGCGGTCCTGGTAATTCCATTGCTGCCAGACGGGATTGGCCGGATGTTGCACCCAGCAGAGTCCCGCCTCGCTTTCGACAAACAGGCCCAACTCGTCACAGGCGTCGATGAATTCTTCGGCCGGTGGATAGTGGGACGTGCGGATGTAATTGCAATTGCACGCGCGGTAAAGCTCCGCATCCTTGCGCCACAATTCGGGTGTCAGGCTGCGGCCCAGCAGCGGGTGGACCTCATGCCGGCATACGCCGCGCAGTTTGAGGGCCTGGTTGTTGACGAAAAGCTGGTTGCCGCGCACCTCGACCTGGCGGAAGCCAAAGCGGCGCTCTACCACCTGCAGTTGTTGGCCGGCATGGGTGAGGGTGCAACGCAATACGTACAGGTTGGGATGCTCGACGTCCCACTTGACCGGGGTGGCGATGGGGAATTCCAGAAGTTGTTCGATGGTTTGGCCGGCCGGAAGCGCCGGCAGTTTGACCAGCGCCGGCGTCAGGGCCACAGGCTTGCCATCGGGACCCAGTAGTTCAAATGTCGCTTGGGCATCCTCCACCGCCTTCGTTCCTTCATTGGCGATTTCCAGTTGGGTGCGCAACGTTGCATCACGCCACGCGGCATCAAAGGCCGTGGTGACCTGCAACCCCGCGACGTTCACCGTGGGCAGCGCCACCAGGTACATTTTGCGCAGGATGCCGCCCATGGAATGCGCCGCGTACTGGTTGCCGCTGGCCAGGGTGTCCGCCAGCGATTCGCTTTTCACCGCCAGGGCGATGTGATTGTCCTGTCCCGGTTGCAGCAGGGCGGTCACATCCAGTTCAAAGGGCGTAAAGCCGCCCAGGTGTTTTCCCGCTTCCTGCCCGTTGATCCACACCGTCGCCTCGCTGTATACCGCATCGCAGCGCAGCTTGATGCGCTGCCCGGCCCAATTGGCCGGCACGGGAAAGCTACGTGCGTAGCCGGCGGCAGCGCCATGGGCGACGGTAAAGCCCTGCATCACCCATTCGCCGGGTACCTGGATGGCCGCCCAGTTGGCCGGGGGATTCTTCCAGAATTCCGCCGGTGGCGCGGGGTTAAAGGACCAGGTGCCATCGAGGCTTTGGCGGAACGTGTCGAGCCCGGCCACCGACCGCGGCGTGGGCGTCAGCCGCGGCGCCGGCGGCAGCGGTTCCTGGACCGGGGCCGGCAAGGGCGCATCCGCGGTGGACCAGATTTCCAGCGTGGAAACCAGCCCGTTTTCCCCGGCGACGCGTTCGATGTTCAGGTCGAGTATCTTTTCCTGGGCAATGGGCGCCGGCAGATCGATGGTCAGCGGCAGTGGTGTGGCCGCGGGAACTTTGATGGTGTCCTGCAGCACCACGTTGTTGCCCGTAATGCGCAGTGTCCGCAAAGACGTGTCCGCCAGCAGCACCAGGCGCAACTGATAACGGGCGGATGGCTGCAAGCCGGTAAAGTGGAACGAAAGCGGATTGCCAAAGACGATCTGGCGCCGCGGATCGTTGGCCGGCACCGCACTGGCGGGAATGGTCTGCTGGTACTGCCAGGCGCTGCCGGCCACCATGTGCGGCCATCCGGTGGTGGAGTCTTCCTGGGCCACGCGATGCCAGGCCGGCTCCGCGGCGTGGGCCGGCAGCGGGAGGAGTGCCCAGGTCAAAAGGCATAAACACGAAGCCACGAAGTCACGAAGGACCACGAAGAACTGCAGCATGCTATTTCACTCCTCTTGCGACGGTATAGAGTTATTCTAAAATTCCTTTTGAACCACAGAGGCACAGAGGACACAGAGAAAGTCGCCATTAGCTCTTTTTCGTCTCTGTGCCACAATCCATCAAATCCTTCGCACGCTGCGCAAATTTTCTTGGCCGCTTGCGCATGCCCAGTTTTAGAAGCTGCATTTATTTTCGTGCATCTGCGGTTCGATCTCGTGGCCTTTCTTCGTGGGTCTTCGTGGCTTCGTGACTTCGTGTTTATTCCTTTTGGTTGCGCCTATGCCGCGCTGTGTCCTCTGTGGTTCCTACGGTCGTCTATCCTCGTAGCCGTGGTTTCCCGTGAACTGGTGCCAAGTGCCGGTGTATGTAATCGCCGGGTCGCGATCATCAAGTTTCACCGTTGGGTGATCGGTGATGGTGAAATAGACGTCGTCCTGGCGGAAAACCGTTTGCTTGTTCTTGACCGATTCGAGTATCAGGTACAACCTGCGTGGCGCGGGGCTTTGCAGACCCGGGGCGGTGAAGGTAATGGGTTGCCGGGCATGAAAGCCGGGTTTGATGATCAGGTCGTGTGTGCCGGATGCCACCACCGGGCCATCGGGCTTGTCCCAGTGTGCCGCCCAGCGCAGGGTTAGGTTTTCACCGGAGAGATCATCATTAAAGACATCCACGATGCGCGTGATGGATTGCCCGTTGCCATAGGTCGGGATCCTGGCCGGCCATGCCGCCGTAAATGGCCCATTGGCCTCCTGGAAAGCTTCATCCATAACAAGAAACGGGTGGAAACACTTCTGTACCCAGCGGATCACCGGTGAGTTCCAACCATCGACGCCATCCTGGCGATCGTGATGGTACTGCTGCTTCCAGGCGTGGCGCTGGGCGTTCATGCCTTGAAGAAAATTGGGCCAGTAGTTGATCCAATCCCAGCCGGAGTAATAGGCGATATCCCACCGCCGGCCATCGGCGGCCGCCGCGGCAAATTGTTCCAAGAAGGGATGATCGTTTTCGCCGGCGCTGCCATTCCATGCACATTCGCCCACGCCAGTGATCATCTGCGCCGGCTTGGGGTGCGGCTCGTAATGGATCATGCAATAGGCATGGGTGCCGGCGTTGCCGAAAATGACGCCCGGGTGCTTTTGCTGGTTGTCCTCAAACACCAGCGGGCGCGTGTCGTCCACCGTGACGATGGCATCGCCCAGCGGGCCGGCCCACGCGGGTGTCGATTCGTTCTGCAAACTGTAACGGCAGACGCTGGGATGGCTGCGGCAGGCCTGGGCCAGTTCGCGCACCGCATCGGGCAGGTGCACATCGTCCCATTGTTCCTGGTTGCAGCGGATGGCGGTTTCAGGGATCAGCATGAAGCCCACTTCATCGGCGGCATCCATCATGTACGGCGTGGGGGTGGATTGATGGATGCGGTTGGCGCAGATGCTCAGGCGCATATAGCACCGCCAGGTTTCCGGGCAGCCGGTGTTGGCCTGGGTGGGCGGCAGGAAGGCTGGCGCGGTGCTGTAGCTGTCATAGTCGCTCATGGCATCTTCGGGCGTGGCATCGCTGATGAAATTGATGCGCACGCCATTGACCATGTAATAGAACGGGCCTTCGGTCCACTCGACAAAGCCAAAGCGCTGGACCCCCTGGTGGAGCGTTGGGGCGCCAGCGTGCAGTTGCAGGTTCAGCAGGTGCAGTTTGGCCTGATAGTCCTCGCGGAACGGTTTATTGGGCCACCAGAAGCTCTGCGGTCCCAGGTTCCAGCGGATCGGGCCGATTAGAGCTCGGGCGTCGCCATTGGCTGGAATGGTCAGCGGCGTGGTGGGTACCGGCGGATAGTCCCACGCGTCATGGTTCCATGATGAAAGCTGGCCTTCCACTGTCAGGGTCTGCGGCCTAGCGGTGTGATTGTGCACCCACACCTCGGCGGTCAATTCCGCCCGCGTTACCGACGTCCGCACGAACACATCGCGGATCCGCACCGGCGGGTAGATCGCGAGACGTACAAACTTGCTGATGCCAAACGCCAGGCGCGACGCCCACCCCTTGGGTGGATTCTTCCAGGCCTCCTCGTAAATGAAGCCCTTGGGCACGCGCTTGCCATAGTGCCAGGCGGGGAAGGATTTCACCTTCAGCCCGTAAGTTTTTCCGGGTGTCACCAGCGCTGTCAGGTCGGCCGAAAACGGCATCATGGGCCCGGCGTGGGTGGCCACCAGCTTTTCGGTTGGCCCATCCACCAGGTACACCTCGGCCCCGTGGTTGACGGCGCCAAATTCAACCAGCGTGGCCTGATCGTCGCGGACCTTGGGGATCGTGATCGTCCGCTGGTAGAGCACATGATCCTTGACGGAGAACTGATCGATCCACGGCTGATCCTGTCGGTCCGAGTTGTAGCCGCCGCCAGGGACCTTGATGGCCCGCGTCGGCCCATCATCAACCGCCAGCGTCCAGGCACTATCCGACGCCAGATCCGCCACCGCCAGCGGCGCCGTCAGGGCATCGTCCGCCCGTGCGGTATGATTCCACGGCAAGGCGACCAGGATCACCAGCAGTAATGTGCTGCAAAACGATTGCATTATGCTCATTTACGAACCACCGTGCACGGTTTCAACCAAGGCCAATAGATTCTCGATGGGTGTATCCAATTGCACATGGTGCGTCGGCCCGATGATCAGCCCGCCGTTCTTACCCAGCGTTGCCAGGCGCGCCGTCACTTCCCGCCGCACATCGTCGGCCGAGCCAAACGGCAGCGTGTGCTGTTCATCGACCGACCCCATGAAGCACAAGTTCGCACCAAACTGCCGCTTGAGCATAACGACATCCATGCTCGCCGGTTGCACCGGGTGGAGCACATCCACGCCCGCCTCGATCAAGTCCGGAATCACCGGCAGCACATGGCCATCGGTGTGATAGGCAATCTTGAGCCGCGGGTTAATGCCTTTGAGTTCCCGGATAATCGCCGCCAGCCGCGGCTTTAAGATGCGCCGCCAGAGTGCCGGATCGATGAACATGCTGTTCTGGGCGCCCAGGTCATCGCCCAGCCAGATCATGTCCACGCCCAACTCGGTTAGTTTGCGGGTGGCCGCCAGGTGGTACTGGTGAGGGATGTCGAAGAGTTGCTCGACAAAGTCCAGATTGTCCAGTAGATCCATCAACAGGTTCTCGAAGCCCCGCAAAGCGATCGCGGTTTCCAGGATAGTGGTCTGCACGCTGCCGCAGATCCAGTACTCACCGCGGTACTGCTCGACCACGCGCTGGGCTTCGGTATACAGTGCCGGCCGGTGCGGATCGGGCGGGCGATAGCGTGCCAGGTCATTTTCATCGGCGATGGGGTGGGAACAGACTTCGGTATAAACGCCGGGTCCAAAGCGCGTCTCGTAGCGCACATTCTTCCAGCCAATGCCCCATTCGTCGGTATAAGAATCCTGGCCGGGGTTGTAAAGATCGCCGGCATAGTAGGAGTTGGCCCAGCCCACGGAAGTCAGCAGCACATCCAAGTCAAGGGCCTTCTCAAGTTCGTAAGTGTTACCACCGCCATGGGGATTATGGTGGCCGCCGCTGGCACCCAAGAGATGCTCCCGCAGGCGCCGGGCAAATTCCGGTGTAAAGCTCATCTCCATGGGGCAGCGGTCAGGCTGCTGGTGGGCTAAGGCGGTCAGGACCCGCTCACGATGTTTCACGGACGCCTCCAAAATGCTATTCCAACTTCCATCTTCTGTCTCCTGCCTCCTGCCTTCTGCCTTCTGCCTTCTTTCCTCAGCATATTTTTCCCCGCTTGCCGGCTTCGCCGTGGCCAATGGGATTATCGCCGATCCACCGTTCGTCGGCCGGTTCGTCGGCTTTCTGGTAGCGCGAATCGGATGAAAAACGGATGCGGTCGGCGGTGCGGTTATCCAGCGAGGCATGCACGGTAAAAATGGTAAAGATCAGCACGTCGCCGGCGGTAAATTCCTCGGTGAGCCAGCGGGCCGCGGGTCCACCAACCGTGCGGCGGATCTGGTTCGGGTCGCCCTTCAGGTGGCCGCCGGTGCCCCAGCTTTTTCCCCAGGCGGTGGCGTCGGGCTTGTTTTCGCAATAGGCATCGACATCCTGCACCCCATAGGTTTCACGGAGACGCGTATTGTTGTTGGTGCCTTCCAGGATCATCAGCCCGCCGAGATCAAAGGAAACATCGCCCAGCGGCACCCACGCGGTGTACAGGTTGGCGGTGCCGCGGTTCATATAAACGCTGTCGCAATGGCTGGGGGTGCCCTTACCTGGCGCGATGGCACGCAGCCAGGTGAAATCAAAGTGGCGCACCGGGCCGCCCAGGAATTCGCGGAAAAAGTCCATGAGGGCACCCGCGTAGATTACTTTTTCCAGCGCGGGGTTGTCCCTGGCCAGATCGGGGCGAAAAGCCATTTCCGTACCGGGCGCAATGATGGCATCCATCGGATCGGTGCCAGGTTTTAGCTGGCCCTGCGCCGCCAGGCGCCCAACCACCTGCCGCCGGGCTTCCCGCACGTCATCGCGGTTCAGCAGGCCCTTAAAGTACAGGTAGCCTTCGGCCGCCATGCGCTGGCGCAATTCCGGGAGCGCCAGGCGCTCCGGCATTGAGTCGCGCAAATAGCCCATATATTGGCCATCGAGTTGGATGCCTCCAGCCCACAACGGGGGAATTTGCTTCCGTGCCAGGTCGGCCAAAATCACCATCATCCCACTCCTGCTTAGCGCATCATAAACCACAAAATTGCCGTCAGGGCGCACACGATGGTCATCCACAAACGGTAATCCTTAAGCCAGAATACCGGCGTATCCACCGCGGCCGGCGCGCCCAGTGTGGCCCAATCGACCGTGGTGCCGTGGAGTTTCTCGGGTGCGGTGGGGGCGGTCAGCAGGCTCACCCCAACCATTAACACCACGCAAATCAGGCTCACCAGCATGGCCCGGTGCAGCCAGGGCGTCAGCAGCGGCGTGTTGAGGAAGGGGAACAGTTGCTTGTCCGGATCAAGCTGATTGTTGTACATCATCAGCGGGCAGAAAATGAAGATCGCGACCATGCAGGCCAGCACGCCCGGGGCGGTGATGCGTTTGGACAGCACGGCAAAGAAGAAGATGCACGCAAAGGGCATCATCAGGTACGCCTGGACATTCTGCAGGTAAATGAAAAGCGAGTCATAGCCGCCGATAATGGGGGCCCAGAACGCACCCATGATGCACACCGCCAGCACGGTAATGCGGCCGACGAGCACCTGCCGGCCCTGGCTGGCCTGTGGATCGAACTTCAGATAGAAATCGCGTGTGAAGAGTGTGGCCACCGAATTGTACGTGGCGCTCAGGTGGCCCATCAGCGCCGCGGTAAGCCCGGCGATCGTCAATCCCAGCAGGCCCGTGGGCATCAGGTTCTTGAGCAGCGTGGGGTAAGCCAGGTCCGGCTTGGCGAGCTTGGGGTACAGTGCCAGGGCAATAATGCCCGGCAGCACCAGCAGCAGGGGGTTGAGGGTTTTGAGAAATGCACAGAACACCGCGCCCAGCCGCCCTTCATTGAGATTCTTGGCGGCGAACACGCGTTGCACCAGCACCTGGTCCGCGGAGAAATAGAACGTGCCCATCAGGAACACGCCGAAGAAAACGCCCGGCCAGGGCAGATCTTTGTCGGTGGCGGAGCGGATCATCGAGAACATTTTGGGGTCCGTTTTGGCCACCAGCCCGGAAAATCCGCCCACGGCATGCAGGCCGAAGATGGTCAGCAGGATGGCCGCCACCAGCAGGATGGCGGTTTGGATGGCGTCGGTATAGACCACCGCGCTCAGGCCGCCCTTCATGGTGTATAGCGCCACGACCAGGCCCACCGCCCAGATGACCAGCAGTGGCGGCCACCCCAGCACATCGGAAAAAACCACTGCGGCCGCCCACAGGGAAATGGCGACCTTGGCCACCACCGACATGATGATCATGAGCGCTGAGAACAACAGACGCACTGACGGGCTGAAGCGCTGTTCCAGAAATTCCGGCACGGTGTAGATCTTGTTCTTAATGTAGAACGGCAGGAACAGCACGATCAGCGGCACCAGGCAGAACACCGCGATCCACTCGTAAACGCCGAAACCCATGCCGGTCTTGTAGGCGGTGCCCGCCAGGCCTACGAAATGCTCCGCGGAAATGTTGGCCGCGTAGATCGACGCCCCGATGAACGGCCAGCGCAACTGCCGTCCGGCCAGGAAGTACCCTTCGCTGGTGTGCTCCTTGCGGCCGGCGCGCAGCCCGATGGTCAGCACCACCACGCCGTAAACGGCAATGACCAGCCAATCGGCAAGTGCCAGATGCATGAATGCTCCTGTGTTCGATGCGCTGTGTCGGTATTACGCCGCAGGGGACGGATTCGGTCCGTAGTCAGTGGTCCGTAGTCCGTGGTCGGGTCATTGGTTCCTTGGTCAGTGGGCCGTGCGCCGCAACTGGCCAACGGACTATTGGCCTTACCACTGACTACTGACTACGGACCACTGACCGCGACAGCATACCCCATTCCCCATTGCCGCCAATGTAAAAAATGACCATAATGATGGACGAAATGGCCACGAACCAGCGCTATGATTTTTCCCCTACCGCACGCGACAAGGCGTGGGGCTGCTACGTTTCGGGCACGGGTTGCCGCCTGGTGCCCCCGCGTGCCCGGTACCAGGTTTTTGAGCCCGGAGCACCGGTGCAATGGGGGCGCGGGCGGATCTTGCGGGACTATGGCGTGGTCTATATCACCCATGGCCGCGGCATGTTTGGAACTCGCGCCGGTGGCGAAACCCGCGTGGCCGCCGGCGACCTGCTTCTGTTACTGCCCGGGGTATGGCACAACTACTATCCCCTGGCGCCCACGGGCTGGGATGAACACTGGGTGCTTTTTAACGGGGCCCACGTGGCGCCCCAGATGATGAGTTTCTTTGCGCCCCTGCAGAGCGGGGTGCTGCATCCGGGCGTCAGCGGCCCGCTGCATGAACTATTTGTCCAATTGCGGATCGTGGCCGAAGCCGATGCGCCCTATGCCAACCAGATGCTCGCTGGCCTGACCATGCAGATCCTGGCGACCACGCTCAGTTGTCTGCAGGTGCTGCAGGAACCCCGGCACCAGGAAGAATCCGTCATCCAGAAGGCCAAGGGTTTTCTGGATGATCACTGGGACCAGGCGGTGGACATGCACGCCCTGGCCGGTTCCCTGAATCTCAGTTACCGCCATTTCCGTCGGCTCTTCAAAAGTTCCACCGGCCTGCCCCCGCAACAATATCTCATGACCCAGCGTGTGAACCACGCCAAAAAACTGCTGGAAGACGCCGACCTGAAAATCAGCGACATCGCCCGCCGCAGCGGCTTTGCCGATCCGTACTACTTCTCCCGCATCTTCCAACAGAAAACCGGCTGCTGGCCCTCGCAGTGGCATCAATAGATTCGCAGGGTGCTTCTTCCTTTAGCGTCGGCCCTCGGGGCCGGGCGTCGGCGGGCGTTGTCCAGGCAACCAGACTCCAGATTGACCCGTGCCGCCAACCAGTCTAAATACAGAAATGCACGTTGTTAATTATCAAACTCCACCAGTCCCCGCCACCCGCCGCAAAACCTCCGCCGGCACGTCAGCAATACTTTCTACAACACCACACGCTTGAGAAAAATCACCACCCTGCGACCATGCACTACGCACGATCAGGCACTCCAAGCCCGCCGCCACCGCCGCCGCCAGGCCCCGCTCCGAATCCTCGACCACCAGGCACTCCTCGGGCCGCAGGTTGTAGCGCCGGAGCGCGGTCAGATAGGGATCCGGGTGCGGCTTGGTGTATTGATAATCTTCCAGCGTAAGGACGAAATCCAGATATTGCCCCAGGCCGGTGCGGGCATGGGCAAGCGCAAAATGGTCCCGCCGGGTGCTGGTAACCACGCCCATGCCCACCTGGCCATGCAGCGATCGCAGTGCTTCCGCCGCCGCCGGTATCAGGCACGGCGCGGTACGCAGAAACTCGGTGTAGATCCGATCGCGTTGCTGCCGCAGAGTGGTAATCTGGTCGGCGGATATGCCTTGCGCCGCGGCGAGTTGAAACAGGCTTTGTCCCTGACGCAGCGATATTTGGATGAACTGGTCGCGCGTCAGGCCCAGGCCTACGGTTTCCAGTACGCTTTGCGTGGCCCGGAAATACCACCCCTCGGTATCCACCAGCACGCCGTCATTATCCCATAGCACCGTAAACATGCGAGATTCATTCCTTCACCAACAGGTTGGGTTCCATCTTATCATATTTTCAAGTGGTGCCCTTTGCGGTACACTCCCCATCGCCGACAACCATTCCGCATTATTTACGGAGCCACACATGAAGACCCCGATCCTGCCCGAAACCGCGACCTCCCGGCGTACATTTCTTGCCAGCGCTGCCGCCCTGGCCGCCTGTGCCTTGATTCCCGGGCGCGTGCCTGGCGCCGCCACGCCGGAAGGAGCCGCCGCACCAGCCGGCAAGCCCAACTCGGTTTTCAATGGGGTCCACATCGGGTGCATCAGCTACAGCTACCGTGGCGGCCGCATCAACACCGCCGCGGAAACCCTCCAGGCTCTCATACAGGACGGGCTGAGCGAAGCGGAACTCATGGGCGGGCCGATCCAAAGCTACGCCGGCCTGGGCGGGCGCAAAGGCGAGAAGCCCACCGACGCCCAGCGCGAAGCCCAACTGGCCAAGTGCCGGGAACTGCGCAAAATGTACAACGACGCCGGCGTCAACATCCACAACCAGAAGATCGGCTTCGGCCAATCCGATGAGGAGATCGACTTTAATTTCCAGGTCGCCAAGGCGCTGGGCTGCACGGGCATCACCACCGAACGCAATGAGGCGCTGGCCAAGAAGCTCGCCCCCTTCGCCGAGAAGCACAAGATCTGGGTCGCCTTCCACAACCACACCAACAACTTCCCGGTGCTCGATAAACACGATCCGATCCTCGACTATGGCCCGTACATCGGCTTTAACTTCGATGTCGGCCACTACTTCGCCGGCACCAAAGGCCTCTCGCCGATCCCCGTGATCGAGAAGTACCACGACCGCATCATCAGCCTGCACCTCAAGGACCGCACCGCCGACGGCGGCAACCTGCCCTGGGGCCAGGGCAAGACCCCCATCAAGGAAATCCTCCAGTTGCTCAAGCGGGAGAAGTGGCCCATCTTCGGCGACGTCGAACTGGAATACAAGATTCCCCAGGGCTCCGACGCCGTGACGGAAGTCGGCAAGTGTGTGCAATACTGCAAGGAGGCGCTGGCTTAACCCGTCATCTCCGGCCCCATTTCCCTGAACAGGTCGGTCCAGGAAAGCCAGATGGCCTGGGCGATGGTCATCTTGTTTTCCTTCTTGAGCGCTGCGAGTTGGGCCGGAGATTCGTCCGGCCAGTGGCCGATCCACCCTTGGGCCAGCCCGCGGCTTTGGCGCAGGAACGCACGCTCGTCGTCGGCCCCGCAGCTTAAGGGCAACGTCAGCGCATCCCCAGCACGCAATCCGGAACCTTGCCCTGCGGATACACCCCCGCCGTGATGGCCGGATGATCCCGGGGCAGGCGGAAATCGTGCTGGGCGCTGTCGAATAACACCGGCGGGACCAGGGCACTGCGCGAGTCCTCGAACCCCAGCCGCCTGGTCAGGCTGGGGAGATCCTTAAATGCTTCTTTGCGTTTCCAATCCGTACCCCAGATGAAAAAGGGTCCGTTGGGTTCCAGCGCATAAATGTTTCCCTGGAAGCTGATCTTCAGGTCCTCCAAAGTCAGTCCGGGCGGCACACCATTTTTCCGCGCCTGGTATCCGGCGGCCCAATCGTCGTGGGCTTTACCTTCTTTGCCCTCCGGCACCTTGCCGGCCTGTAGTGCCCGGGGCCAATGACGCTCGGGGTTGATGTCGAACCATCCCTGGACCTGCGCGGTGCGGTTGCTGACAAACAGGTTGTTGCGGACCACCTCGTCATGATTCCACACCGGCACCTCGGGCCCTGTGGTCCCATCATTGCGCGGCGTGGTGCGATCCTGCTCGCGAAAGCAGAACCCCTGCTCGTTGCCCGCCAGCAGGTTGCGTTCGATCACGCACCCCGGCGAACTGGAGATGCAGATGCCGCCGTTGGCCGCCCAGGCGCCCTTGGTTTTCGCCTGGCCATTGCCCACCACCACGTTGTCGTGGGCGTGCAGGCCGTAGCTGATTTCGTAGAAAATGCCGGCATCCTCGTTGTCGGCAATCAGGCAGTTCAGCACGGTGCAGTCCACGTTGGCGATGTCGAACCAGACGCCCGCACCGTGGTTCTTGAGGAAGCGGCTGTTTTCCAGGATGGCCCCGCGGCTGAAGCAAAGCTTGTCGCCCCCGGCCTCCCAGCCGCGCGGATAATTCTTCACATTGTTGCGCTGCACGGTGCAGCCGTCGAAAAGCAGGCGGTCGGCATGGGATCCGGAAAATCCCTGCTGGCCGTTGTCCTCAAAGACGCAATGCCGCACTGTCATATCGGGGGCCAGAAAATTGGCCCCGGTGCTGTTGGACCACGCAAAGGTGCAGTCTTCCACCAGGGCGTTGGGCCCGCGGAACTGGGCCATGCCCTGCTGGGCGCGGTTGGCGGCGTAGCGGAAATTCAGGCCGCGGGTCTGCACGTGGGCGCCGGTGACAATCCAGACATGCTCGCGGGTGGAGGCCACGATGGGTTGCGCGGCCGCCGTTTCATCCGGGTTCCGGCCACCATGCAGGTACAACCGCTGGTGCTCCAGGTCCACGCAGAAACTCTCCGCCGTCAGTTCGCCGGCGCTGGCCACCTTGTGCAGCGGCACGCCGCCGCGGAAGACCTGTTCGGAGCCGCCGGGATTGTGCTCGTCGCCCTGGTACAACCGGTGGGGCCAGGGCACGCTGTAAGTGCCGTCGGCTTCCCGGGTCCAGCCGGTCAGCGGATCGGCGCCGGTGATGATCACCGCCGCCCCCGGTGCCGCTTGGAAAACAACAGGCGCTGCCGCCGTTCCGGATGCCTTGATCGTGACCGTCTCACGGTACACCCCGGCACCGATCCACACCACATCGCCCGCCTGCACCAGTGCCGCCGCACGGTTGATGGTCCGTAATGGCTGCGTGTCGGTCCCCGCCTGCGCATCATCGCCCGTCGGGGCCACGTAAATGGTCGCGGCCCGCAGCGCCGCGAGCGGGAAAAGCAGCAGTACCGTGAGCATTGGCAACGTCGTTCGTTTCATGCGGTCTCCCGTCTTGCTAAGCGCTTGTGTTCGTGGCGCACAGTATACCGGCACCGATGGAAAAGCCCGATCACCCGTCGGCTCAATCCCCAATAACTTATCTTTTGCAAACCGGACAACTTAAGACCTTATTGGGCTTTATTGCCTGGCTTTGCCATTTGATCACGCAGGAGAAGTGGACCTTTTCCCGGTGATATCGAGTTGGACTACAAGATTCTCCTGGGGGCCAACGCCGTGGCCGAATTCGTCAAGTGCCTCCAATACGGCAACGAGGCGCTGGATTAAGCCTGGCGTCAGGCCGCGCGTTTCAACCTGGGCACACCCGGCGTAACCGCGGGTTTCCAAACCGGTGGAACCTGTGCTATAGTCGCCGGGACATGCATTTAATCCAAGCCAATGTTGCCCCAGAGCCCCCGGATACCAGCGTGCAATCCGCGCGGTACCGCAATCTTGCGCTGATCATGAGTCTGGGGATGTTCGCGAGCACGTTCTGCCAAACCCAGGTGCTCGGGATGTATCCATTCCGGTTCCTGCTCAAGGATCAATTGCACGAAGGCCCGTTCCGTGTGGCCTTGTTCATGAATCTGGCGACCCTGCCGTGGAATCTCAAAATCATCGCCGGAATCATCTGCGATGGCCTGCCCCTGTTCGGCAGCCGGCGGCGTTACTATCTGCTGCTGAGCACGTTGTGCAGTGGCCTGCTGTGGCTGGCCGTGGCCTGCGTGCCGCCCGCCTTCACCCCGCTGGTGGTCATGGCCCTGCTGATGAACATTGCGTTGGTGTTTGTCAGCACGGTGGCCGGAGGATTGCTGGTTGAAGGCGGGCAAACCTTCCGGGCGACCGGACGCCTGAGCGCCTGGCGGGTGGTCGCCATGAACGTGGCAGGCCTGGGGGTGCCGCTGGGTGCCTTCATTGCGACCCGATCGTTGCTGATAACCGCCCTGGCGGCGGCGCTGCCCCTCTTTGCGGTCTGCGTGCTCACCTTCCGCTATTACCGCGAGGAACACGTCGCGCGGGTGGATCCGCGGGTCTGGACCGGGATTCGCACACAACTCAAGGTGGCCGTGCGTTCCCGCGCCCTGTGGGCGGCGGCCGGCTTGCTCTTTCTGGTACAGTTCGCGCCCGGGTTTTCCACCCCGCTGATGTTCTATCAGACCAATGACCTGGGTTTCTCGGACCGCGACATCGGCATCCTGACCCTGGTCGATGCCCTGGTGGGTATTGCCGGGGCGTTCTTGTACGGCTACTTCTGCCGGCGTTGGACGCTGCGGCCCATGCTGTACGGCAGCATTCTGGCGACCGGCCTGCTGTCGCTGCTCTATCTGGGCTACAACAATTTCTGGTCGGCAATGGTGATCGAAGCGGCCTACTTCTTCGCCTACGCCCTGGTGCAAATGCCGCTCTATGACCTGGCCGCCCGCGCCACACCCCAAGGGAGCGAAGCCCTGGGCTACACGATCATCATCAGCGTCTGGAACTGGGGCATCCTCTGTTCGGACCTGATCGGCTCGGCGCTCTACGAGAACAAGACTTGCACCTTCAAACAACTCGTCTGGCTCAATGCCGCCACGACCCTGGTGGCGCTGGTCGCCGTGCCGTTCCTGCCCGCACGTCTCGCCGACCGCCGCGAAGAGGAAACCGAGCCCTATACGCCATAGCCGCGGTTCACGGGAAACCACGACTACGAAGATGTGAAACACAGAGGCACAGAGGACACAGAGACGAAAAAGAGCTAATGGCGATCTTCTCTGTGCCTGCCACAATCCTTTTCTCTTCTTCGCACCCTGCGCAAATATCCAGCCACTTCATCCCCATCATTAGTATCTGCGTTCATCTGCGGTTCCCTCTCGTTGCCTTTCTTCGTGGTCCTTGGTGTCTTGGTGCCTTGGTGTTTATGTCTGTTTGGTTGCGGCTCTGCCGCGCTGGGCATCTCCATCCCCAAACTCGCGATCATCTGAATTCCTGAAATCTCAAATTTGAAATCCGCCCCCTCCCTCCTAGCGATTCTCATCTTCGGGATGCGACGCGCGAAAACGCGCCCCAACTTCTAAACTCTGTTCATTTAAGGCTTCGCTAAAACTAGACGACATCCCGTAGGACATGGTCGTCTGACCGTGTGAACGTAGCCAGAAATAAACGACCCATAATGCCCGTTGCGCAGTTAGGTGCACGGTTGGTTTGATCATGCTGACCCTCCATAAGAAGTCATCATCCTCTCGGCCGTGATCTGCCGCGAGCATAGAGACCGCTAGTGCCCAAGTCTCGTAATCTTTGCTTCGGAGGAGCTCGAGTGCCTTATCGCGATCCAAAGGATCGTTAAAATGCTTTGGCACTACCGTTCTTAGAACGTACAACGCCGCCCGAACGGTTTTCACATCATCCTTTGGAATTACACGCGGGCTACGCCAGCCGATAGGGCTGCTATCCTCCGGATCATATATCAGAGATGTTTTGTCAGCCCCCGAACGTGCCGACAGCAACACCACGGCTCCTTTTTCAAATTGTGGAACGCCGGATGATTTTGCGGGGTGCAACTGTCCAAGGACCACCACTTTATCGCCAAGACCGTAGTTCCAACGCGCGTCGGCTAGTACTTCCAATTGATAACCAACGTCCGCGTTGACCGTTGGTTTTGGTACAACTGCCAGCATTTTACCCAGGATTAAATTCCCTCCGTGTTCCCAATAATGTCGTCCCATGAGACGCACGGCCGGCGGGTCGTCCGCGACAACTTGAGGCGGAGCTGCGTTTGTTGTGGGGGATGGGGCATTGCCATTCGAAGTAGATACGACCGCGTCCGGCATACTTGTAGATGGATTAGGTACAGGGAACTCACAAAGCTGTGGGCTATGCTTTATTAAGAAGTTTGCAATGTCGCCATCTCGCCGCCATAAGGCCCGCCGAAGGTCCGTGTTCGGATTATTCAAAATGTCCGCAATTAATTCGTCATCTTCTTTTGATCCTTCCGCAGATAGCATGGCTGCACCAATTGCCCAGGTCTCGTAATCCTTGGCGTTAAAACACTCAAGCGCCTTGGCCCGGTTCAATGGATCGGTCACGGCTTTGGGTAAAACGGTGCGCAGGGTTCCAAGGGCGGCTTTTACTGCCGCCACGCTTTGTTCGGGAATCACACGCGGATTGTCCCAGCCGATGGGGCTGTTGATACAGGAGCAAAAGCCGTATTCGTCACCAGTGCCGTGTGTAATACCGATAAGGATTACCGCCCCTATTTTATAATAAAGAACGGTGGCCAAGGAGCCGTAAATGAAGGTCCCACCTAATTTGATATGCTCTCCGGGCTTGAATGCCCCACGAATATCCGTCAATATTTTTATATCGTAGTTTGGGAGGCCGTCTGTTTTCTCCGGCGGTAATTCTCGGAGGTGGCCGGTAACTTCCGCCAGGACTAAATTTGCATCATATTTCCAATAGTCCCGCTCCATAAGCCGCCCTGCGGGGAAATCGAGCGGTCCCGCATCAAGACGAGTAACTTGCTCGGGCGGTGCGCTGTCCGATGTCCCCGGTCTTGTAGCTGAGGCGGCATGGGCGGTATGTGGTGGGTCTTGGGCCGCAGCCATAGCGCCGAAGTTCACCCAGAAGCCCAAAAGTATGACAACGTAGAATAAGTTTTGATGCATTATTCGCCCTTTCGTGACCAAGTCTAAGTTTTAGACTCCCCCGACGAGCCATTTATCCGCCGTAATTGTGGGGGAGACTGCATTAAAGAAGGCGGTGCCATCCGTAGGGCGGTGTTAATCTCAGCGTTTTCAATATCGGCAGTCACGTTCAAAGGTCCACGATTCGCGGGTATTCCTGGGCCGGTCACCCTGGCCCCCAGCACCAGATGCCGTGACGGTGCGGGTGGGCAGAATAACACAAACCTCTTGCTCTGCGCACCGACTCAATACTGTGGCATAGAGTTAAACTACGCCACCTGTGACAGCAGCAACTTCGCCCCCTCGGCTAATGCCCGGGAGCGCGTTATGCGGTGCGCCTTGGCGTAGGCGTCCACACGGCGCGCAAAGCGTTTCTCCAGCGAGACGTTCCAGCGCAGGAAACCTTCGCCGACGCGTGGGCGACCGACCGCGCGTTTGCGCCACGCTTCAAATTCGCGGCGTTTGGCGGCCGTCAACGGGCGTCCCGGCGCGCCTTCGCCGGCAAACGCGCGCTTTAGCGGGTCCGGAAGGGCGTCAAAATCGACGCTGCCATCGGGACGCCGATAGGCGGAATACTTGTCTTTTGTTTTCATCATATTCACGGCGTTAAATTATTGCGCAAACAATTCAGGGAGTCAAGGCACATTGGCTTCCAACTTCATCTTCGCCAACCTAGAGTCTTTGAGTCGTGTTAAATCCTTAAGGGTGATCATCTATGCTCGCAGGTGATCATCAATGCATTTCCAGCCCAAAACGCGGGTGGGGGGGGGTGATCATCTATGGCCTCCGGCGAGTGATCACCAATGGCACGCGGTGATCATCTATGCCTAAGACCGCCTCGACCCCTCGACCCTTAACATCCCTGACTTATCTTCCGCATTATGGACAACTTAAGACTCCATTGGACTTTATTGCCCAGCTTTGCCATAATAACCTCAGCTTTCGCATGGAGGCTTGGCATGAAACTAACGGTTCGGGATGCGGCACGGCTGTTAAGTGTCTCGGAAAAAACGATTTATCGCTGGATCAAGGATGGCGTCATCCCCGCCTATCAGGTCAGCGATCAATACCGTTTCAATCGCGCGGAACTGCTCGAGTGGGCCACATCCCGCAAGATCAGCGTCTCACCCGAGATCTTTGCCGAGCCCGAAGGCGGCGATTCTCCGCCGCCCAACCTCGTTGACGCTCTGCGCAGCGGCGGCATTCATTACCGGCTGGGCGGGCATGACAAGGCCTCGGTGCTGCATGCCGTGGTGGATGCCATGAAGCTGCCCGAAGAAGTCGACCGCGAATTTCTCTATCAAGTGCTGCTGGCGCGCGAGGCGTTGGGTTCCACCGCCATTGGCGAGGGGATCGCCATTCCCCACGTGCGCAATCCGATCGTGCTGCATCTGCCGCGGCCCATGGTCACCCTGTGCTTCCTGGAGCACCCGATCGATTTTGGGGCACTCGACAGCCAACCGGTGACGACCCTCTTTACGTTGATCAGCCCGACCGTGCGGGCGCACCTGTATATGCTCTCGCGCTTGGGCTATGCCTTGCGCAACCCGGCCTTCAAGACCGCCGTCACTCAGCAGGCCGCACGCGATGTGCTGCTGGCCGCCCTCAATGAAGTGGAGCAATCGCTGGTAGTCCAAGAACCGGCGTTAACTCCGCCGGCCACTGCGACCTGATCACGTGGGAGCTGTCATGTTCCTGATCTGCCTGGGATTGTTGGCGTGCGCCGTCAGCGGCTTGCCCGGCTTGCCGGCCGCGCGCCGTGCTGCCTGGCCGGCGGTGCTGCACGCCGCGCTCATGGTGGCGGGGGCGATATGCGGACTGGCCGCGGTCGTACAGACATTCCTGCACGGTACCACCCATGTCGACTTTGGCCCCGGCCTCCTGCCGCATAGTTCCTGGAGTTTAATGCTCGATCCGCTCGCGGCGTTTTTCCTGGTGCCGGTGCTGGTCTGCGGTGCCCTGGGTGCGGTCTATGGCGTGGCGTACTGGCATCCGGCTCATTACCCGCGCAGCGGCCCGGTGCTGCGGAGTTGCTACGGCTTGTTGGTCGCGGCCTTGGGCTTTGTCACCCTGGCGGCTGATGGCGTGGTCTTTATCTTTGCCTGGGAAATCATGGCGTTGGCCGCGTTTGGCGCCCTGACGGCGGAAAGCCAGCGCAAGGATGTGCGCCAGGCCGGTTGGCTCTACCTGGTGGCCGCCCACGTGTCGGCACTGACGCTGCTGCCGCTCTTTGGCTTACTGTTCATGGCGGGCGGCACGTTTGCGCTGCGGCCGTTAAGCGCTGCGGAAATATCCCCGGCCGCCAGCGCGGCGGTCTTTCTGCTGGCCCTGCTGGGCTTTGGCATGAAGGCCGGCATGATGCCGCTGCACTTCTGGCTGCCTTCGGCCCATGCCAGCGCGCCGAGCCATGTCTCGGCGATCCTTTCGGGCGTGGTGCTGAAGATCGGCATCTATGGTCTGCTGCGTACGTTGTTGCTTCTGCCGGTCGGACCGGCAAGTTGGGGCGTGCTGATTCTGCTGCTGGGCACGGCCAGCGCCGTGCTGGGGGTGGCCTTTGCCCTGGGTCAGCATGACCTTAAGCGCCTGCTGGCGTATCACAGTATCGAAAATATCGGCATCATCCTGATGGGCCTGGGCTTGGCCTTTACCGGCCTGGCCACCCACAAGGCCGATTGGTTTGTGCTGGGCATGGCCGGGGGGCTTTTGCACGTATGGAACCATGCGTTCTTTAAGCCGCTGCTGTTTTTGGCCGCGGGGGCGGTCATCCATCACACCCACACGCGCCAGATCGACCGGCTCGGCGGGCTGGTTAAAGTGATGCCGCTGACGGCGGCGGCGTTTTTACTGGGAGCCGTGGCGATTTGCGGGCTGCCGCCGCTCAATGGCTTTGTCAGCGAGTTCCTGGTGTACATGGGTTTGCTCCATTCGGTACAGCCGGACCACGCGGGCTTTGCCGGGGCGGTGGCGCTGGCGGTGCCGGCCCTGGCCCTTGTCGGAACGCTGGCGGTGGCCTGCTTCGTCAAAGCGTTCGGTACCGTTTTTCTGGGCTTGCCGCGGGGAACGGCACATAGCGGCAACGCCGACCCCTCTTGGTGGATGCTGCTGCCCATGGCGCTGCTGGTGACGCTGTGCGTGGCCATTGGATTGTTTCCTGCCATGGCGCTGGCGATCGTAACTCCTGTGATCCCGCAAGTGGCCATGGATTCTGGTGTGCCGGCCCTGACCGACCTGGTGCCGCTGGGCACATTGCAACTGTGCCTGCCGATTCTGGCGCTGGTGCTGGCGGCCGGGGGCCTGGCGGCGTGGCGCATCCGCTTGGCGGCAACCGTCGGGACATGGGATTGCGGCTATGTGCGCCCCACCGCGCGGATGCAATATACGGCGGCCTCACAGGCCGCCTCGCTGGTGGGCCTGATGGGCTGGGTACTGGGCGCCCATGCCACCAAGGACCGGCCGCAAGGTTTGTTCCCCAGACCTGTGGGCTTTGCCGCGCACGTGCGCGATGCAGTGCTGGAGCGCTGGCTGGGCCCCGTGTGGGATGGCGTCAAGCAACGCCTCGTGCGCGTGCGCATGTTCCAGCAGGGCAATGCCCAAAGCTACATAATGTACATCCTGCTGACGTTGTTTGTGTTGCTGTTGTCGTTGATGCCGTGGCGGAATCTGCCGCAATGGCTGTTGATGCGTTAGGACCGTGTAAAAGAATGAACCACAGAGGCACTGAGACACCGAGGATTTCACAGAGAATGCGTCATGGTTTGAGCGACCTTTAAGGAGAATGCCGGCCTTGGCCGGAAGCAAAGTACTACTATGTCGATGTGCTTGATTAGTTGCGCAATTGTTCTGTTGGCCGTCAGCGGCGTGCCGGCGGTGCTTATGGGGCGGCGCTCGTGTACCGGGGCGGTGGTGGCGGCGGCATTTAATGTCTTGGCCGGCGTGGTAGGCCTTGCCGGCCTGGTGAATTACCTGCGGGCCCCGGCCGCCGATACCACTCTGGCCTTCGCCTGGACCCTGCCGGTGGGGCGGTTTGCCATCGGCCTGGATCCCATCAGCGTGATCTTCCTGATTCCGATCTTTGTCATCGCGGCCTTGGGCAGCATCTATGGATTGGCCTACTGGTCACCGGCGAAAAATCCCGGCAATGGCCGCAAGCTGCGTTTGTGCTGGGGTCTGCTGGCGGCGGGTATGGCCATGGTGGTGCTGGCCCGCGATGGGGTACTGTTCCTGATGGCCTGGGAACTCATGGCGCTGGCCGCCTATCTGCTGATCACCACGCAGGATTACAAACGCGGCGTGCGGCAGGCCGGCTGGGTTTACCTGGTGGCCACCCACACGGGCACCTTGTGTCTGTTTGCGTTCTTTGCATTGCTGCAACTGGCCACCGGTTCCATGCGCCTGTGGGGCATGTTGCCGGTCCTTTCCGACCCCATGCTCACCATGATGTTTGTGCTGGCGCTGGTGGGCTTTGGGCTCAAGGCCGGCTTGCTGCCGCTGCATGTCTGGCTGCCGGGGGCCCATGCCAATGCCCCCAGCCACGTCTCGGCCGTGCTCTCAGGCGTCATGCTCAAGATGGGCATTTATGGTTTGGTCCGCGTCACGGCGCTGGTGCCCCAGCCACCGCTGTGGTGGGGTGGGCTACTGCTCGCGGCGGGATGTGTCTCGGCGCTGGTGGGCATCGCCTTTGCCGTCGCTCAGCAGGATTTCAAGCGTCTCCTGGCCTACAGCAGCATCGAGAACATTGGCATCATACTGATGGGCCTGGGCTTGGCCGTGCTGGGGCGCTCCACCGGCCGCATTGATTGGCTGGTGCTGGGGTTGGGCGGGGCGCTGCTGCACGTGCTCAATCACAGCCTGTTCAAGCCGTTGCTGTTCCTGGGGGCCGGCAGCGTGCTCCATGGCGCCCATACGCGGCGCATCGATCGCCTCGGCGGCCTGGCAGGGCGCATGCCGCGCACGTTCGGGCTGTTTGTGCTCGGCAGCCTGGCCATCTGCGGCCTGCCGCCGCTCAATGGCTTTATCAGCGAGATCTTCATC